>Ga0315288_10005508_pt1 | contig 16098 bp, 11 predicted proteins | sample YL17G11_20_MG_FD_203454 | JGI IMG/M metagenome (GOLD analysis project Ga0315288, IMG submission 203454) | Sediment microbial communities from Yellowstone Lake, YNP, Wyoming, USA - YL17G11_20 | ecosystem: Environmental > Aquatic > Freshwater > Lake > Sediment | place: USA: Wyoming | collected...
GCTCATCCAACATCGCCCGCACCTTGCCTGAGAGCACCAGGGCCTGAACGCCCCGCGGCGACGCGCCGAAGCGAACGTACCGGTTGGTTATCTCCGCCGCGAATTCGCCCTGCGGATGCGTCGCCAGGACTAAGCGAATCGCGTAGTCCTGCACGTGCTCGGCTATCACGACGTGCTTGACCAGGTTCTGGGCCTCAATTATCTGCTCGGCGTTCAGAACGGCCCCCGCCTTCGGATCCGCGCCGGTAGTCGTCCGGTCTATGATGCTCCGCAGTTCCTGCCGGTTACTGTACGGCACCAGCAGCTTGAAGAAGAATCGGTCGAGCTGCGCCTCGGGCAGGGGATAAGTGCCTTCCTGCTCGATCGGGTTCTGCGTGGCAAGGACTATGAACGGCTCGGGCAGCTTGCGGACCTGCCCGCCGGTCGTAACCGAGTGCTCCTGCATAGCCTCGAGCATGGCCGATTGAGTCTTCGGCGTCGCACGGTTGATCTCATCGGCCAGAATTATCTGGCCGAAGATCGGCCCAGCCTGGTATTGGAACTGCCGTCTGCCGGTTGCCTGATCCTCCATCACGATGTTCGTGCCGATGATGTCCGCCGGCATCAGGTCGGGCGTAAACTGAATACGCCGAAACTCCAGCGAAAAGACCGAGCTGAGCGTCCGCACCAGAAGCGTCTTGCCCAGCCCCGGCACGCCCTCCAACAGAACGTGGCCGCCGCAAAACAGACAGATAAGCACGCTATCGACAATATCTTCGTGCCCGACAATAACCTGGCCTATTTCCTTTCGCAGCAAATCGAATTTCCTGCGAAAATCCCGGCACAACTCTTCAACATTCTTCGGTTCTTTTGACATTTCAAGTATCTCCTAAGCCTCTATTCATTACCCGCACTATTTTCGTTGTCTTTACGCTCTGTCGCTTTTTGTTTCGCCTTGAGCAGTCTGTCAATATGAGAGATCTGTTCCGCGGCCTTTGCCGGGGCTGTCTCTTCGGGCTTCTCCTGCGGCTTTGGCTTAGGCTTCTGGGTAGCCTCGGCCACGGGCAAATCGCCCTGATATTTCTCGCTGCCCTCGTACCGCTTCGAGGCAAGCGCATCGGCCTTGCGAGCAGAAAGCTGCTCACGGAGCTTTTGTCGCCGCAGCTTCAGCCGCTCAAGGGTCTGGTCGATCTTTTTCTCGCCCTTAACCGCCCGGACAAGGGAGCCAACCCGCCGCAGCATAGCCCGAAAGTCAACAACTACCCTTCGCACCGCTACATCCAATAAGAACAACGCGAGCCAGAGTAACATCAACGGTTTGGTCAACGGCATCTGGCTCTCGGGAAACTTCAGACCCGCATAATCATACACAGTCGCCAGATTGGGGTCGGCTGGAAGAATATTGCCCCCCGTAATCTCACTGACCTCCGCCAACAGCGGCGCGTTGTCTGACAAGTCGTGAAATTCCGGTGCAAAAGGAATAGTCACCGTTGTCTGCATAACGTGCGTTTCCGCATCCTCGCCCAGCTTCCTGTACTGCAGATTCACAATGTAGCTGCCCGAACCGCCGCCCTGGAACCGGCCCTCGTACTGCCCCGGGCCAATCTGCGTCAGTTGCAGCGGCTCACTTGACACATCCGGCGCTATCACCTGCCCGTCGATATTTGCAAACTGCACGAACTTGCCTTCCGGGTCAATCGCTTCGATGTTGACTGTAACCTGCCGCCCCTGCACGTCGGCGAATACCTCGCAATCGGATGACTGGGCCGGCTTGGCCGCCCACCGCGCCGTCTGCTCCCAGAATCGCTCGAACCCGCCCCACTGCAGCCAGTTGGATGCCCATCGGCTGTCAGCCGAGCTGGCGAAGACGGCGCAGCGCCCCAGCCCCGACTGGCACGTGGCCAATATCGGGTCGGCCTGGTGGCTCTCCAGGACAACCTGGTTGAGCCCGCCCTTGGGCCCGGTCAATACATAGCCGTCAAGCTGCGGAAGACCACCCGACAAACCCCTGATAATCTCGCTCAGCGAGTACCTTATCGCGGGCGTGAAGCTCTCCTCCAAAATCATCGCCCGGCGAACCTCCTGCGCCTCCTTGATAAATATCTGCGGAAGCTGTGCAGGGTCTTTCACGTCATAGAAGCGCCCTCCGGTAGCCTGCGCAACACGCATCAGGCTCTGGACATGCCGCGGATCGTGGGGGAAAACAGCCACGCCCGTAACCGTAATCCCCGCATCTTTGCACTGCCCCAAGAGCGCATCGGTCGGCGCCGTCGGGTCGCCGTCGCTGATTACTATTACGTGCTTCTGCGCCGCATCGCAATCCTTGAGCTTGGTATATGCCTGCTGCAAGTGGTCCTGCAGGCTCGGCATATCGCCCATCACCATCTGCTGGATGGCGGAAACGGCCGCATCTTTATCCCCCACCGGCGAAAGCGGATACACCCAATCGCCCGCGCCCTGCCAATTATACGCCAGAATACCAACCAGATCCATCTTGCTCAAAGCGTTGACCGCTGAAATCGCAACCCGCTTGCCCCAGAAATTGCCCTGGGGCATCTCGCAGGCGTGCATAATCAGCACCAGCGCCCCTTTTGGCATCTGCTTCTTCTGAGGCGGATCAAGGTCAACCGGAAGTATATCGGCCACGGGCGAGCCTATCCACCCCCCTGCTCCGAACGCCTGCGGGCCGCCTATCATAATCAGCCCCCCGCCCAAGTCATTGACGTACCGGCAAAGCATCTCCTGCTGCTGGTAGGTGAAGTTGCTGCATTCGGTATTAACGAGGATAACCGCATCGGTATCCATAAGCTTGGCCAAGTTGTCGGGAAAAGCAATCGCCGGACTATACCGGACGTCGATATCGGAATCTTCCAGCGCCTTTTGCAGCCTCTGGCTGGTCGCGCCGTCCGCATCCACCACCAAAACATGTCCCGGCCCGGCCACGTACGTCATCGCGCTGGCGCGGTTGTTTTCGAGTATCACATCATCGTTCGCGTCATCCGGCATAAAGACCGCTTCGAACTCGTGCATCCCGCGCGTGCCGACCGGCACCGATATCGTCTGCACATTCGTCCCGGGCTTCAGCTCAATCGGCGCCGCAATCTCCGGCGAGTCCGGATCGAGATCGACGGCCTTGTCGTTCAGGTTCAGCATCAGCTTTCCGCGTGCATCCGCCGTGCTGTTGAGAATAAACCGCAGCGAAATCGTCTGGCCGCTCCGCGCCTTCGTCGGAGTATCAAGCCGCCTGAACACAACCTCCCTGTCGTACTGGTATCGCAGCGGCAGTACGTCGATGGGAATGCCGTTCGCCGCCGCCAATCGGGCAGCCTCTTTCAGGTCGCCTGCAGTCTCGTTCCCCTCGCTAACAAGCAGTATTCTGACCGCCGTATCCGGAGGTGCGATAGCCATTGCCATCTGAATACCGGCCGACAGCCTGGTTTGCTGACCGTTAAGCGTCGTATTTCGCTCCCGGATCGACGTCTCGCCCGAAGGCAATTGCGAGATACTCGCAACCTCCGCAACATCTACCACTGCCAGCAAATCCATCCCTGCCTTGCTCCCAACTGCGTGCGAGAGGTAATCCAGGCTTGCCTGCTGAAGATTGGCGGGAATCGACTGGCTGCGGTCGATCACAGCAATTACGGTGAGACGCCGGCTTGTCCTTGTAAGCATGGGCCTCGCCAACAGCGCAATTAGAATGAGCACGACAAGACACCGCAGAACTATCGCAAGGACCCGCCTCAAACCACCAAGCGCAGTGAGGCTCCGGCATCCCAGCCAGACAATCCCCGCCAACAGGATGCACGCCGCCAGCCACCACGGCTGGCTAAAATAGAAGCCGTAAGAATACGTCATAGCTGCCAGACCTGAATCCGGTTGTTGCCAGCATCCACAATGAACGCCCGGTCGCGCCGGTCAACCGCAACGCCCCACGGATACGCCAGCTCGCCCGGCCCGCGACCAGGCCGGCCATAAACGGCCAAGCTGCGTCCTTCGGGGCTGAATAATTGTATGCGATTATTCCCGAATTCGCAAACCGCCAATGTCCCGTCCGAGAGCAGCGCCAAATCGTACGGGTAACGGAGTTGCCCTGCTTCCCGGCCAGCCGAGCCGATGTACTCGAGCAGCTCACCGTCCGGAGTATATACCGCAATACGATGATTACACGCATCGGCAACGTACAGCCGCTTTCGCAAGTGGTCGATACACAGCGCCGAGGGCCGGGAAAGCTGCCCCTGTCCCGAACCCGGACTCCCGAATGAAAACACAAAACCCCCCTGCTCCGTGAAGACGCTTATCCTGTCGTTGCCGCCGTACTCGCTGACATAAACCTTCCCATCGTTGGAAAACGTCACGTCAGTCGGGTATATGAAGCAGCCTTCGTCCTGGCCGAATTTGCCGAACTCATTTATTATTTCGCCCGCGGGAGAAAAAACCACCACCCTGTGGTAGTGCGTGTCGGCCACGTAGATATTACCGTTCGGGTGAATGCTCAGACCCGTGGGCTTACCCTTCTCGATCTGCGGCATATTCATTACACCAAGGAATCTCCCCTTCGCATCAAGCCGCTGTATCCTGCCGGTCTTATCCACGACAAGCAGCGTATTGTCGGCGGCGATATCAATTGCACGCGGATATGCGAACTGGCCCGGCCCACGCCCACTCTGCCCGAAAACATCCACCACCTTCGCTTCGCCCCCACCGCCTCTGGCGTCGCAACCTCCCGCGCCGACTGCCATCGCGCACAGAAACAGCAGCGCCGCCCCCCGTCGCACCCGCACCACACGCAGCATCAGCACCACAACGCCGCTGAGCACCACAAACAGACAGATCAACACCAGGCACGATGCGATTACCTGCTGGTCGCGCGCGTAGTGCATCTGGTTGAGCAGTCGCTGGGCGAAGTTGGGCAAGCCCGCAGGCAGCAGCACCATCGTCGCCGCCAATTCCGTAATGCTCAACATAACAACGAGGATGAAAGTCCCCACAACCAACGGCCACGTCCGCGGCAACTGCACATGCCGCCACGCTTGAAAATGCGATGCCCCGTCCAGCCAGGCCATTTCCGACAGACGCCTTTCCTGGGCCTCTCGCGTCAGCAGCAGCACGACTAATGCCACTCCGGCAAACCTTGCCGCCTGCCCAGCCGAGACCATATACCAGCCTTGCCCCATCCCCGCAGGCATACGCGACACGCCCAACAGCTTGAGCAATGAAACCGCAACCACGGAGGCCGGCACAAACATCGCAAGAAATATGGTAGTCCGCACCCCAAGGCCGGACAATTCCCGCCAGGCCCAGAGCCGATTCCCGACGCTCCCAGGCCGACGCACTTGCGCCGTGCTCCCCAACGACACGGCGCCCAGCGCAATCAAATAAGCTATTGCAGCAGCGACTACCGATATCCATAGCGACCAGCCTAATTCGTCTAAATGCAGCTTGAAAAACTGGCGAAATGCCTGTGAATCGCTGATATTGGCGACCAGCACGAGCAGAGGCCCGACTACAGAAATCCCCATCAGTCCCAACAAGACGCCCCACCGCCACCGCTGCGATTTGAGTTCCACCGTATCGAGCGCCGGGTCGGGCGAAGCCCAGTCCCCGCTGCTCCGCCCCAGTCCAACCGCAACCACAACCGCGACAACAACCACCGGCCAGGCTGCCCTGACAACGTAACCCTCGGATCCCGTCAGCTCGTACAGCACCGCTAACTCCGCCCCGATTGTTTGGATGCCCGCCAGATGGAAAGTGGCAAACTCCGACAGGGCCAAAACAAAGCATGCGCCAAAAGCCAGAATTAAAGGACGCCCCAGCAAAGGCAGCGTTACGCTTCTAAACATCTCAAATCCGCTCGCATCGAGCACTGCACAATCCCGGATTGTCCTATCGAAGCTCCGCCATCCCTGCGCCAGCAGCAGCGCAGCCAAAGGCCAATACCAGAGAATCAGAACCGACGACGACGTAACGGTCCCCACGGCCTTTGCAACATCAGTCCTGCTCGATAGATATTGCCCAAGGCTGCTCGTAGGCGTCAGCAGCAGACTCCAGGCATAATAGAGCACGTACTGTGGAAGAACCAGCGGCATCAACAGCAACAGCAATAAGTCACTGTTACGGCGCGACGTTCCCAGCAGCCGCCCGGGCACCCACCCCAGCACAACCGCCGCCCCCGCGATAATCGCCGCCAAGCCAAACGAACGAAAAGCATAAGGCAGCAGCCGACCGGCCGTCCCCGGCTCTGAGCCGGCCGATACCGCCTGAACAAAAAGAAACACCAGCGGCAGAAAAATCACCAGGCCCCAGGCTGTTAGGGACACCACTCGTATAAACGTTGCAGCGGCCCCGTCGCCTCTCACCTGAGAATCCCCCTTGCGGATTGGATAGCCCTCGGCAGCTCATCGGCCGCCTTGGCGTAATCCACATCCAGTGCCTTTGGAATCTTGTACGACTTATACCGCTCCGCCAGAGATGGGTGAATTGGGCTGTTGTGTGAATCGCTCTCTGCCAGCATCTCCTCAAGCTCCTCGCTCAGCAGAAAGTCCATCAGCTCTTTGGCTTCCTGGGGATGCGGCGCGCCCTTTATCACCGCAGCCGTATTCGGTATCGCCAAAGCCCCCTCGCCGCCCTGGTCGAGATAGTTCATAGCGATGGGCCAGCCGTTTCGCTGGGCCGCATAGATATCGTCCGTGTCCGTAAAGCAAATGTCCGCCTGCCCCGTCGCCACCATCCGCACCGCAACGCTGTTGCCGGCGACTAAGCGAACCTCATTGGCCTTCAGCCCCCTGAGAATCTCCTCCGCCCGCTGGGCGCCGTAATGGGCGAACCAGCTTGCCACGTCGCCGCCCGTGGTCCCGAATTCCGGGGCCGCCATAGCAAGCCGTCCCTTCCACTTGCCGTTGAGCACGTCCTCGAGCGACCGCGGCGCTTCCTCAGCACTCACTTTTTTGGTGTTGTAACCTATCACCCGCCCGCGCAGCGCGAAGCCGTACCAGCGGCTATTCGGGTCGCTAAACAAGGCCGGCCAATTATCCGTCTGCTCACTGTTGTACCCCGCAAGCAGACCCTCACGCCCCAAACGTATCGTATAAAAGGCCTCGTTCGACCAGAAAACATCCGCCGCCGGCGATGCCGCCTCGGCGCGTATCCGCTGAACCAGGCCCAAGGTCTTGTTCGCCTCCGTGTCGAAGCGAACCGATACCTTGATGCCGGAGAGTTTTTCAAATTCCGCAATGATCGGCTCGGCAATCGCCTGATCCACCGAGCAGTATAAGACAACCTGCCTGTGAGCCCTGCCGCCTTCTCCCTTGCACGATAGCCAGACCAAACAGAATGCCCCTGCGATAATTGCAGAGAGACCTAACAGAGCACGCGACAGTCCTTTTCGCATTCGTCGTAACTCCCTGAATCAGGCTTGACGGGGGCCTTTTTTGCAGTGCACTACAAGACCAATTCCACCCGCGGGCGAGAAGAAACCCTTTCTTACTTCCCGGCCTCTTCAAGTTGGCCGAAGTAACTCTTGACCGCGTCCTCGTACTTGCGCGGTATCTCGTTCTCGCTTATGGCCTCAGCCGCACTGTCGCGCCCCGCCTGAACAACCTGCGAGAACTCACGCTTGGCCTCGCCCTTCACCTGGGTGCCCTTGAAGTACCAACTGGCGACCATAGGCCCTTCGCCCCCCTTGTTCTCGACACGGGTCTTTTTATCTGAGGTCTGTCCGCTCTCGTCGATGTCTCGCGGGCCGTATCCCATTCCCGGCCCCCCCGTACCGGCTCCGTACTTCTGTGCAAACCCCTCTTTGAATGGCCCCATCCCGCCGAGACCCTCGCACATTCCCTCCCCAAGACACCCCATGCAGCGGCCGATCTCGTTAAGGCTCGCCTGCATCATCATCAATTGCTCCTTTGTGGCTTGCAGCTCGTCCAACTGGTCCATAAGCGCCCCCAGCTCGTCGCCGGATAAGCCCGCGCTGCCGGCCCCACAGGACGCCATCGCATCCCCAAGCCTCGAGCACCGATTGCTCGCCGACCGGCACGCAGCCGCCTTCTTCAGCAGCTCCTCAACCTTCTCCGAGCTCAGGCCCTGCTTCTGCAGAGCCTCACGAAGCTGCTTTTCGTCCATCTTGGCAAGGTTCTTGTCCAGTCCGAGCTTTTCCAACTCTTTCTCAAGCTCCTCGTTCTTCTGAGCCAACTGCTGAATCTGCCTGGCAAGATTCTGCAACTGCTCGGCAAGGGCCTTTCGCTGTTCCTCGGTCAGTTTTGACTCTTCCAGCTCCTTGCGCATTTGGTCCAGGAGATTGGACGCCTCGGCAAAATTGCCCGTCGCAAGGGCCTGGACCATTTTCTGGGAGAACATATCCGACGAGCTGCGAAGCTGCTTGAACATCTTCTGCATCAGCTCGGCAGTCTCAAGCTGCGCGCTGCTCTGCATCTTCTTGATTTGTTCGGAAAGGTCGCCCAAAGCCCTGATCGCCTCACGCTTGATGTCCTCCGGCCTGGCGTCCTTCGGCATTTCCTCCAATTTGCTCAGCGCCTCGGCCAATTCCGGCTTGCCCAACTGGCTCACCGCCAGCTTCACAGGGGTCGCCGCCTCCTTGATCTCCGCCTTCGCCTGCTCTACCTTCTTGACCTGTTCCTTCTGCTCATCCTGCTTCCTCAAGAATCCGAGCAGGTCTTTCTGCGGCATAAACAGGACTATCGCACCGGCGAATATCCACGCACTGGCCGCGTAAAGCCAGCCCCGCGAAGGCCGGATCGGAAAATGCCCCGCTAATTCCATCCGCTCGGCCCTGGCGCGGGCCTCATTGCACGCCGCCTGGGCGAATGGGTCCTTTGAATCGGCAAACGCCAAGGCTGTGCTGAAACGCTCGCGCAGACTCAGCCGCTCGTCCAACAGCAGCGAAGCCTGCATACGGTTCGGCTGATTGACCAGCCACAGCACAAGGATCGAGATCGCCGCCGCCCCAAAAAATACCCACAATCTCACGTCGTTGACAACGTTCAGCGCGAACAACTGCTGGGTCAGAGCAACAACTACCGCTATAACGCCCGTAGCCGCCAATATCCTGCCGGCCTGCCTGAGAAGAAGATTAATGCTGCACCGAAGACGAACCACACGGAGCTTCTTGTCGAATGCCTTCAACATATCAATCCCTTTCGTAAAGAGACTGCCCTAACGCCTTACCAGGCGTGCACCATCCGCTACCCTCGCTGAATTTGTGCCGGATTCACGTTACCAGCATCCAAGTATTATAGCCGATACTGCTGATTCTGCCAAGTATTTTCCTGCCAAATGCTTATATCGTCACATTTTCATTTACAGGCCTACAGATTATAGACGCCCCAAACGCCCAAACGTTACGAAAAAAAGCCCGGTTATTGCCCCCCTCAAACGCAATCCGCCTACAACCCCCGACCGTCAGAGAAACAAGCCCCGACCGTCAGGGATGGGGTATTCCGCAATCATACCATACCGTCCCATCCCACGCCCCCTACCGCTCAACAATAAACGTAACATCCCAGTTTTCCTTTCCCCCCGTACGCTTGCTCCGTGGAAGCGGCTCGGTCCCCCCATCATCGCTGAGGTCCCTCCCTATGCTGTACACCACATACCCCGTTTCAAGCCTCTTATACCGCAACTCCTGCCCGTCAAACGGGTCCTTAGGCACGGCATCGAGGTATGCCGGAACAAGCTCCGCCAGATTCTCAGGCAACTTCCCACCGGCTAAGCGGTAACGCTCAATCGCCAGCCCCGCTCTAACAGTCCGCAGTCGGGCAATGTTGTTCAGACTCTGTTGGAATAGCTGCGAATGAACGGGCATTAGCATGTGCAGCATCACGTAGATTTTGGGAACGTCCTGCAACTCGGCATCGATAGTCTCAGCCGCTTTTATGCGCTCTTGCTCGGGCAGGCGCAGGGCGTCAAACAGTCCATCCATAAGGTCAAGGTAAATGGTCGCTTCCTTGTCCGTCAGGCCGATCGCCCTATAGGCGCCATACAACAGCCCCATTGACCGAGAGACCCCAAGAACCTGGGGACCCACGCCGCCAGGGTCCCTGAGGGCCTCAAATACGACGCACCGTTCTCCAACGAGCCCTCGCAACAGGCCCGATTCATCTTCTCCCTGCGCAAAAGTCTCGTTCAGCCTGGCCAATTGCTCATCACTAAGCCCCATCCTGTTGACAACCCGCTCAATGGCGGACACGCCAATACTCTCGCAGGTGAACCGAAAGAGCTGAGAGATAATTAGAGGTTCTTTGGCAAGTGTGCGAGCAACGCCAAAGATGGACACCACTGCCTCCATAGCTTCCTCCCCTTCGTTGTTGTGGACATGCCAGAAGGCATCGAGCAGCAACAGGCGAGCTACATCACGAATCTCGCGCAGATGAGGCATCCGGGCGGCAAAACCGGCGCTAAGGTCTATGGGATATCGGCTGTGCTCAATTGATGCGGCTTTGCCAAGCAGCTCAAGTGCCCGCTTGTTCTGTGCGAGATATTGCCCAACAAGCTGTCTGGTTTCTTCGGATAGAGGCTCGGTTCGTCCGGGCAGTTCGCCCTGACCTACCACCGGCATAAGCTCGGGCTTGTTTGGCGCCGCATAGTACTGAGTCGCATCCAATATCACGTCCGCGGCGTTTTCGACGTCATTCGGTATGCTGTACCACTTATCCAGCTCAGCGCACGTAATAGGATACCCCGCCGCCCGAATCGCATCCATCCTCCTCTGAAGCTGCGACTTGAGCTTCCACCTTAGCAGGCCATACCCGCCGACGAGGATAACCAGCGCCACAAGCAGAATGTAACAGGCCCTTAGCCTTCGGCGGTTTCTACGCACCGGGCGTTCTTCGCTCAGAATAGACTCCCCATTTGACATTTCCAAGCCATATTTCATGCGAATCCACGACCCATGATACCCGTAACCGTCTCGCCGTACAACCCAGGAAAAAAACCATTTTGCCAAGAAAAACCGTTACCGGACCTCTGATCTCCGCCTTCTTTAGATAGAATGGCAGCTATGAATAGAGCCGCTTTGCTGTGGAAACCTGGATGAGTTTGAAAGGAGCCATATCATGATCGCGTCAATCTTCGAATCCAAACGTGTCGCGGAAGTCTTTGTTCTGGCGGTGGCCTTTACAATGATTGCCCTTGTTGCCTCTGCCTTCGGCGAGGAGAAGTCCCACGGCAAACAAGCCAGATCAGCCCCATCTCAACAGCAGGCGCCGCCCCAAACGGCCCCAGCGCCTTCAAATACGCCGAGTCCCGCCGCGAAGGCGCCGCCGGCGACAACCGTAGCAAGAGAGATTCCCAGGGTCTCCCAGCCGGCAGTCGCTGTGAACACGCCGGCTCCCACTCTTGTCGCGAAGGGCCCGTCCGGGCCGGGCGCTCATTCCTCTTCATCTCGGGGCGGCTCCAGAAGCACTCCCAGTCCGAGCGCGCCCGCACCCAGCCGGATGGCTCCCAGTTCACCACCGGCAGCAGCGGCCCCAAACAGGCCGCCAACCAGCACAGCGCCGAGCCGACCGCCAACCATGACCGCTCCCAGCCGCTCTACCCCCGCGCAGCCGCAATCTCCATCCGCCGTTCGCGCGCCGTCAAGCGGCCCCGCGTCTGCGCCGGTGGCTCAAACGCCGACGAACCCGCCATCTTCTTCATCGGGCGCCCGCACAGGCGGACGCTCAAGCCGCATTGGCGCGCCTATCATCGTAAGCAAACCATCAACTCCGTCCGCACCGACACCCCCGGCAACAGGCTCAAACAACAGCACAAGTACCACCACAACAAGCCGCATCATCAAGCCTGTGATCGTCAAGAAACCATATTCTCCCCCCGGCAGCACACCGGTCGCCCCGTCCTCATCAAAACCGCAGACGCCGGAACCGAGCAGGACCAGAACCATCACCAGCACAACGGACACCAGGAAGCAACTGACGCCCCCGCTTGTGAAACAGCCTGCCCCCGGTCCAACCACCGGCACAGCCCCTGTTGAAAGCTCAAAGACAGCAGAACCGAGCCGCACTCAGCGTATTGCACGACCGCTCAGCGGCAGCCCGTCCATTTCAACCCGGCGAGAGCTTACTATCGACAGCAAGATTGGCAGCACCGGTACTACAAGAGGCAAGGGCGGCAGCACCACCCATCCTGAGAACCTACGTCCGAGCGAGAATAGAGCACCGAGACCAGGCAAAGCTGGCGAGCCTCCCACAGGCCGCTCCGATAAGATCGCCGTGCAGAGTCCGACCTCCGCCTCGCCAAAATGGCTGCGCACCGCAAAAGCAGACACAATTGGCACTCAGAGAGGCGACGCCCACCCGGGCGGACCGCTGCGACGATCCGGAACAGCCGGCGCAGAAGCCCCAAGAATAGACCGATCTGAATCGACCCATTCGATTGGGAGTCCGAGGATTTCGGGCGACAAATCGATCTCTTCAAGAGAAAGAAGATCTGACCCAGAGAATCGAACAACCATCATCAACAATACAACAATACTAAACAATGTCGCAGGCGCCCACACAGACCGCTCGCACCGCTACGGCGGCCCAGGCCACAGCAACGCGATATTTCACGACCGGCCCTATTCGATAGGACACACCTATCACTACGACCATATTTACAGGGATTTCCAAAACCAGACCTGCTATCGAACAATCTGGCCAAGGTATCACTTCCTACTGAATTACAACTGGGGACCTTACTCCACGTTCACGTATTGCTATCCGTACTACCACCGCAAGTACGTCTTTGTCAGCCTGGGCGGTTATTGGCCCCTGGGTTACAGCTCTCTCCGCTACTACTGGTACGGCTGTCACCCCTATACCTGGTACGGCTACTATCCCGTCGCACGCGAAGTCAGAAGCGACGCTTACAACTACTACACGTACAACTACTATTACACCGGCGAAGGCCAGACCGTGCAATATGAGCCTGCTGCGACGGCAGACTACATTACGCCCGTTGACCACACCACTTTTGCCGACGTTCGAGCAAAGCTCGCCGCCGAAGCCGCCGCCGAGCCTGACCTCGCCACCCTTGCCGATGCCTACTTCGAAGAGGCGGTTAAAGCCTTTGAAGAGGGCAGTTACACCGCCGCCGCCGAGAAGTTCGCCAGGGCAATGGAGATAGCGCCCGACGACATAATACTGCCCTTTGCCTATTCTCAGGCCCTCTTCGCCAATGAGCAATACTCCGAAGCCGCGACGGTCCTCCGCACCGCCCTGGCGAAGATCTCGCCGGATGAACAAACCGTCTTCTACCCTCGCGGCCTGTACTCTGACGACGACACGCTCTTTGACCACATTGACAGGCTTTCCGAAAAGGCCGACTTCTACACCTTCGACGCCGACATCCAGCTTCTTCTCGGTTATCACCTGCTCGGTATCGGAGAACTCGACGCCGCCGTGGAGCCGCTGCTCAAAGCCGGCGAGGACCTGACCAACGCCGAGGCCTCCAAAGTGCTCCTCAAGCTGCTCGAGAAGACCAAGACCGAAAGTGCCGCCCAGGCCGCCCAAGAAAACGACTCCGATTAGGCGACAGCGAAATGAAAAGACGAACTCTGCCAACGCTGATTCTGCTTGTCCTTCTTGCCGGCTTGATTTTTGCCAACACGCACCCCGCCGGAGCCGGGGAATTTGCCGTCTTCTCAACCACCGACGACCAGGAGCTCCCCGATGTCTATGGCAATATCATTGTCTGGCAGCAGCTCGTTGCGGAATATGCCGACTACGATATCTACGTTGCCGATGTCAACGACCCCGCAAATCCATACGTCTTTGTCATCGGCGACGCCAACGACCAGATGGCCCCCGCCGTCTTCGAAAACACCGTCGTATGGCAGGATTATGTTCTCTGGGCCGGCTCGGCGGATTGGGATATTCGCATGGCCGATATCTCCGATCAAAGTAGCCCAAGCGTCTTTGCTGTTTCCGACGTAATTGATAATGACGAACAGAATCCCGACATCCACGGCAACATCGTGGTCTGGCAGGACGGCGCAGCCGGAGACCTCGACATCTACGGCGCCGACATCACCGACCCAAATTTCCCAACTGAGTTTGTCATCACATGCGCCGATTACGACCAGCAGTGCCCCGCCATATACAGAACAACTGTCGCCTGGCAGGACCACTACTTCGGCGATTGGGACATCTTCGCCGCCGACATCTGGCAGAGAAACAAACCCTCAGAGTCCCCCGTCTCGTGGCTTGAGAAAAATCAGAGCAATCCTGTAATCTCGGCCGACATAGTCGTCTGGCAGGACGACTATTGGGGCGACTCGGACATCTATGCCGCCGACATCTCCGACCCAGAAAGCCCCGTCGAATTCCCAATCGCCACAGACGCCTCCTCCCAGGAAAATCCCGACATCGACGGCAATATAGTCGTCTGGCAGGACAATCGAAACGGCAACTGGGACATCTTTGCCTACAACCTGACCACTCGCCGCGAGTTCCAGATCACAGATAACATCCACGACCAGATCAATCCCGCCGTCAGCGGAAATCTCGTCGTCTGGCAGGACGCCCGCAGTGGAAGCTGGAACATATACGCTCTCCTGCTCGACGGCCCGGAAACCGCTCGATGCCCCTCGAAGTTGCCGGGTGACATCAACAAAGACTGTAGGATTGACTTTGCCGATTTTAGCGTAACGGCCTCCCGCTGGCTCGAATGCGGCCTTGAGCCGCACGACGCGTGCCAGTTGGAGGAAAAGTGACCAACAGGCAGACAAACCACAACCAACATACTTCTCAGACTCAGATTGGAGGTGCAAAAATGCTTAAGAGTTTAACGACAATCTTAATAATGGCAGCGCTAAGCCTCGTATCCGTCCTCGTTGTCGGCTGTGAAAGCGGCGGCCAGGCCGGCGCAGGAATCGGCGCCCTCGCCGGTGCCGGCATAGGCCAGCTCGCCGGGCGAAGCACCGAGGCCACCCTCATCGGCGCCGCAATTGGCGGTGGCGCCGGATATATGGTCGGCAATGAGGCCGATAAAAAGCAGGCTCGCGCCGAAAGGGCCTATCTTAGCGAGGAAATGAGCTATGTCACCGTCAATATGACCAACAGCAACGGCTCTATCAGCCAGGTGAGACTCAGAAAATACGGCGTTGGCTACGTCGGCACACGAGGCGAGTACTATGACCACCTCCCCGGCGGCAACGAGCTTAGGCCCGTGTATGGTTTTTAGCAGCCCTTGGGCCGGCGGCTGCCTTTCGATCCTCAGTCGCCGGCCGCCCCTCTTATCCTGCAGCGCTTTTGGTAACTTGAATGTTGATAAACTGCCCCTTTTGCTGTATAATTCTTGTTACCGGCAGGCAATTGTGTGCCTTTAATAGAAAGGGTGGAGCCTTTGTACTACGCTTGCCGGGGCTTAACTAAGGGCTCGCTACGGAATCACAGCGTAACTAAGAGGCTTGCTATGGACAAAGGGCTGCGAAAGGCCTTGGAAGGCCTTATGGACCCGGATATCGAGCGACGTCGCAGGGCAATGGAACCCTTTGTCCGGGCCACCTTTGAGATGTTTATCAGGCACCTGTACAGGTACCTCGGAAATGAGGTTGAATGTGAGGACGTCCTTGAAGATGTTTACGCCGATATTTGGGAAAATCCGCAGTCTTTGCGTAACGTCGTCAATGAGGGAATGCTGCTCAAAACCGTGTATTTGTACTACATGCGCAAACGACTCAGAGAAGTCTATAGGAGAATTAACCGACGCCTGTATCTGTCGCAAGATGACTTGAAGAATCTCATGGCCCCTGAGTCCGGTATCCTCGATATGATGTCGCTCACCGAGCTTAAGGATGTGCTTAATAAAGCGTTGGGCCGCCTGAAAGCCCGCGAGAGACGGGCGATACGCCTTTGGATGGATGGTATGTCGAACAGGGCAATTGCAAATGAGCTGAGAACTACCGTCGGGGCGGTGAAAATGCTTAAATTCAGAACCATTTTGAAACTAAGGAAAATGCTGGACGATTCGTGCCTGCAAAGTTGATCCGGCGTATTCCGAAAGGAGCAAAAACAATGCGTGATACAAACAGAGAAATCCAGGAATTGCTGGCGGATTACGCCGAGGCCCTGCGAGACGGCTCCATACCCGTTTTTCTAAAGTCGCTTACAAAACAGGAAGGACAAA
>Ga0315288_10005509_pt1 | contig 16095 bp, 15 predicted proteins | sample YL17G11_20_MG_FD_203454 | JGI IMG/M metagenome (GOLD analysis project Ga0315288, IMG submission 203454) | Sediment microbial communities from Yellowstone Lake, YNP, Wyoming, USA - YL17G11_20 | ecosystem: Environmental > Aquatic > Freshwater > Lake > Sediment | place: USA: Wyoming | collected...
GCCTTCTTCCTGAACAGCCGCGCCTCCCTGTCGATGGTCTCGTAGCAGGCGGCCGCGTCGGTGAACTGGAGGTCCTCCTTGGTTCCGAGACAGAGGAACCCGCCGCGGGCCAGACCGTCGGTGATCAGGCGGAGGACGCGATTCTGAAGTTCCCGGCTGAAGTAGATGAGGACGTTGCGGCAGAAGACCAGGTGCATCTCGCCGAAGACCCCGTCGGCGACGAGGTTGTGGTTGGCGAAGGTGATCCGCTCCTTCAGGGGGCCGCTCATGACAGCGGACCCGTGTCGGACGTCGTAGTACTCGGAGAGCGAGGCGCGACCGCCGGCGTCGTGGTAGTTCTGCGTGAATTTCCGCATCTTGTCGAGCGGGTAGATGCCTTCGCGGGCCCGGGCCAGGGCTTCGTCGTTGAAGTCCGTGGCGTAGAGGGTGGCCCGCTTCAGGAGGCCCTCCTCCGCGAGCACGATGGCCAGCGAGTACACCTCCTCGCCGGTGGCGCAGCCGGCGTGCCAGACCTTGAAGAACGGGTAGGTGCGAAGCCGCGGGACCGCCTTCTCGCGGACGGCGCGGTAGACGAACGGGTCGCGAAACATCTCGGTGACCGAGATCGAGAAGTGCTGCACCAGATCGGTGAGGAACTCCGCGTCGTGCATCACCCTCGGGACCATCTCCGAGATGGTCTTGCAGCCCGAGCGGGACAGAAACTGGCGGACCCTTCGGTCGACGTAGGCCCGGGCGTATGAGCGGAAATCGTAGCCGCACCGCCTGAAGATGACCTCCAGGAGCAGGTCGATCTCGATGGTTTCGACCTCGTCGTGCTTCATCGGCCCCCCGGCGTATCAGGTGCGGCTCAGCCTCACCTCGCGATTGCGGTATAGCCACACCCGCATCATGGAAATGAGGCGCCCTTCGTCGAGGGGCTTCGCCAGGTAGTCGCTGGCGCCGGCGGTCAGGCAGCGCACGCGGTCTTCCGCCATCGCCTTGGCCGTGAGCGCGATGATCGGCAAGTTGCGGAACTTGTCCTGGGCGCGGATCTTGCCGATGGCCTCGTAACCATCCATCACGGGCATCATGATGTCCATGAGAATGATATCCACGCAATCGCTGCGCGCGAGCGCATCGAGGGCGTCCTTGCCGCTCTCGGCCGTCAGAACCTTTACCTCGTGGCGCTGGAGCAGCGCGCTCAGCGCCAGGAGGTTCCGGACGTCGTCGTCGACGATGAGGACGACCTTGTCTTTGGGTGCGGCGTCGCTTTGGTAGAGCCGGCCGAGGGCGTCCCGCTGGTCGGCGGGGATCAGGACGACGCGGTCGCCGGGCTGGAGGTGGTTGCGGTCATCAGCCAGTCGGCGGGGAACGGGGCACGCCGTTCGCCGTTTCCCCGCGTACTTGACCTGTTCCGCCCATCCTGGCTCCGTGTTGCCCTTCGCGGATGGTATCGCCTGCGCGTGTCATGTTGTGGGCGCGCTGGTTGCTGTGAGATCGGAAACCCGCACAGGGGGCGGCAAACATGCATGGGCGGCATGATGCGCTCAGTACCGACCCTCTTGCGGGCAGACCGTCCATATGGTACTGTTGCGTGCGCAGGCGGGACTCTGAAGGGGGAATGCAAGAGGCAAGGGCAATGCTCATCTTCTACACGATGCACTTGTTGTGAATGCCAAGCGTCTGCCCGGCCGCGGCGGCCCGGCAAAAGGACCCCACATGGCTATTCAGGGCCAGTGCGACCTCCTGCAACTCACGGAGCATTGCGGCTGCGGGGCCAAACTCGCGGCGGCCGATCTCCGGGAGTTCCTTTCGGGCCTCCCCGCCTCGCGCGATCCACGCCTTCTAGTCGGTCCGGTTACCTTCGATGATGCCGCCGTCTATCGTCTCAGGGATGATTGTCTCCTGGTCCAAACGGTGGACTTCTTCCCGCCGGTGGCCAGCGACCCCGAAACCTTCGGGCGCATTGCAGCCGCCAACGCCCTGAGCGACATCTACGCCATGGGCGGACGGCCTCTGACAGCGCTTGCCCTGATGTGCCTTCCCTCGAAGCAGGTTCCATTGGGTGTGGCCCGTGCCATCGTCCATGGCGCCACCGAGAAGTTGGCCGAGGCGGGGGCGTTGCTCGTGGGCGGGCACACCTTGGAGGACCCTCAACTCAAGTTTGGCCTGTCGGTCACGGGGCTCGTTGAGCCGGGGCATATCCTCAGCAATGCAGGTGCAAGAACGGGCGACGTGCTGGTCCTCACGAAGCCGCTAGGCACCGGCCTGACGGTTACCGCCGCCAAGGCCGGGCTTGCTCCAGCGTCCCTTGTCGAGGAGGCCAACCGGTGGATGTCGGCGCTCAACCGCGCGGCCGCGGAGGCGGCGGTTCAGGGCGGCGCCCACGCGGCCACCGATATCACCGGCTTCGGGCTACTCGGGCACTGTTGGCAGATGGCCAAGGCCAGCGGCGTGCGGATGCGACTGCGGGCCGGGCAGATGCCGCTCCTGGATTGTGCCATCGAGTTCGCCTCCATGGGGCTGGTGCCGGCCGGCGCCTATGCCAACCGGCGATTTCTGGATGGCCGAGTCCGCATCTGCGAGAAGGTGGCGCTGGCCCTCCAGGACGTTCTCTTTGATCCGCAGACTTCAGGCGGCCTGCTCGTCTGCTTGCCAGCGGAAAGCGTGGAGAAGTTCCGGCAGGCCGCCGCCGGCCAACGGGCATGCCGTTGTGCTGTTGTGGGACAGGTCGAGGAGGGAGACGGAGAGCCTCGCCTCCTCGTGGAAATGTGAGGGCGCCGCTGTGACTCAAGAGATGACCATCGATGCCCGGGGGCTGGCCTGCCCCATCCCGGTGATTCGGGTCAAGAAGGCGCTGGAGGGCGTCGCGCGCGGGCGCGTGGTCGTGCTCGTTGACGAGCAGGTGGCTGTGGAGAACATCACGCGGCTGGCGGGGTACATGCGATGCTCGCACCAGTGCGCAGCCTGCGAGGGCGGGTTCCGGATCATCATCGAGAAGCCCGGCTCAGGCGGAGAGGAACCATGAGAACGAACTGGAAGGCCATGATGCCGCCCGTCGTGATCATAACCGGCGCCATTCTGGGTGTGCTGGGCGCCGTCTTGGCGTGGGCAGGCAATCCGCCCAACATGGGTCTATGCATCGCGTGCTTTCAGCGGGATATCGTCGGCGCGCTCGGCCTTCACCATGCGGCCAGGCTTCAGTACCTGCGTCCGGAGATACCGGCCCTGATTCTGGGGACGACGCTTGCTGCCGCGCTCCGCAAGGAGTGGAAAGGCCGGAGCGCCCCGGCGCCCGCCATCAGTTTCCTGTTGGGCGCGCTCGTGATGATTGGCGCCTTGGTGTTTCTTGGCTGCCCTGTCCGCATGACCCTGCGGTTGGGGGGCGGCGACCTGACGGCGCTCGTCGGACTGGCCGGGTTTGGCGCGGGCATCTGGGCGGGCACGCTTCTGCTGCGGCGGGGCTTCTCGCTGGGCCGCTCCGCGTCAGGCTCGCGCGTGCCCACACTGGTGCTTCCCGTTCTGGCCGCAGGCCTTCTGGTCCTCTTGTTCATCAGGCCCGCCTTCATCTTCTTCAGTGCCGAAGGACCGGGAAGCCAGGCCGCGCCCGTGCTGGCCTCGGTGGGTGCGGGACTGCTCCTCGGGGCGCTGGCCCAGCGAAGCCGGCTGTGCCTTGCGGGGGGCATCCGAGACCTGCTGCTGATACGCAGTCCGCACCTGCTGGTGGGGCTGGCGGCGGCACTGGTTGCGGCTGCTCTGACGAATCTGGCCCTGGGCCGGTTCGACCTGGGGTTCTCCGGCCAGCCCATCGCCCACACGGCGCACCTGTGGAGTTTCCTGGGCATGGCGCTGGTGGGGCTGGGGGCCGTGCTTCTGGGCGGATGTCCGCTGCGGCAGTTGGTGCTGGCTGCCCAGGGCGACGGCGGAGCGTTCTGCGCGATCTGGGGCATGTTCGCGGGCGCGGCGGTCGCGCACAACTTCGATCTGGCCGCCTCGCCCGCCGGTGTTCCTGTGGGCGGGCAAGTGGTTGTCGTGGCGGGCCTCGTGACCTGCCTGGCCGTTGGCTGGAGTGTGGGGGAAACATGAGCCGGATCGTGTACTTCGACAATGCGGCCACCTCCCATCCGAAGCCGGAAGAGGTGTACCGCGCTGTCGATCACTACCAACGGGAGGTCGGCGCAACCCCGGGGCGCTCCGGCCATCGCTTGGCCTTGGCTGCCGGACGGGTGGTCCTTGACGCGCGCCAGCGGCTGGCCCGCCTGTTCAACGTGGCCGATTCTGCCCGCGTCATCCTGACGCCTAACTGCACCGAGGCGCTGAACCTGGCCATCAAGGGCCTGGTCCGGCCGGGCGATCATGTGGTCACCAGCAGTGTCGAGCACAATTCCGTCATGCGGCCGCTCCGTCGATTGGAGGCCGATGGCACCATTGAGTTGACCGTGGTGCCATGCTCGCGCGAGGGGCGGCTCAGCCCTGCCGATGTCAAGAAGCATCTCAAGCCGAACACGCGGCTGGTCGTGGTGACCCACGCCTCGAACGTGGTGGGTACGATTCAGCCGGTGGCTGACATCGGCGACATCACCCGCAAACGCGGCATCCGGCTCTTGGTGGATGCCGCCCAGTCGGCCGGGTCCATGCCGATCGATGTTCGCGCGCTCGGCGCGGACCTGCTCGCCTTCAGCGGGCACAAGGGCCTTCTTGGCCCCCAGGGCACCGGCGGTCTTGTTGTCGGCGAAGGTGTGGACCTGGCGCCCCTGAAGGAGGGCGGGACGGGCAGCCGATCCCAGCACGAAACGCAACCGACACACCTGCCCGACCGGTACGAGAGCGGCACGCTGAACGGGCCTGGCATTGCCGGCCTTGCCGCAGGACTGGCTTACCTGGAAGAACAGGCAGTGGCGGTCATCAAGAAGAGGCTCCAGGAACTGACCGCCCTGCTGCTCGATGAACTCTCACAAACGCCGGGGGTGACCGTCTATGGTCCGCGCGACCCTGAGAAACAGACGGCCGTAGTCTCGTTTACGATGGCCGTGATGGATACCGCCGCAGTAGGCGCACTTCTGGACAAGCGTTTCGGCATCATGACCCGGGCGGGGCTTCAGTGCTCCCCCGCCGCCCACAGGACCCTCGGGACGTTTCGCCGGACCGGCGGAACCGTCCGCGTGAGCCTGGGGCCTTTTAACACCGCCGAGGAAGTCCGCTACTTCGGGTCATGCCTCCGCGAACTTCGAGCCGGGCAGGCGAAAGGCCATGACACCTGACACAACCGTTGCCACGTTCTTCATGACCCACGCGGCGCTGCGCGCGGAGGAACTGGTCAAACGAGCGGGCATCCCCGCCAGACTCATCCCGGCCCCGAGGGACCTGAGCCCCGATTGCACGGTGGCACTGGTGTTCCCGGCATCGCAGAAGGACCGAGTTCAAGCCATTCTGAGCGATGGTGGCATCGAGGCGAGTGGAGTCCACGTTGTCGGCAAGGAGATGTAAGGCAGTGAAGCAGGCGACACTGGCAGCCGTTAAGCAAGCATCTGATTTGAAAGGAGAGCACCGATGAAGAGAGCGACGATCCTTGTGTTGGTTGTGGCGGCGGCGACGATGTTTGGAGTCGCGCAGGCGGCCCAGGCTGCCGCCCTGGTCGGCAAAGCAGCACCGGAGGTCTCGGCGCAGGACTGGCTGAATTCTCCGCCGCTCGCGCTTCAAGCGCTCCGCGGCAAGATCGTGGTCGTCGAGTTCTGGGCCACGTGGTGTCCGCCGTGCCGCAAGTCCATTCCGCACCTCATCGAACTCTACAAGAAGTTTGGCGGGCAGGGCGTCGTCATCATGGGCCTCACGGACGAGCCGAAGGCCAAGGTCGAGCCCTTCGCCAAAGAAATGGGCATGATCTATCCGGTCGGTTGCGGCAGCAAGTCGGGCGGCGCGTATGGCGTGACGGGCATCCCGCACGCGGCCATCGTGGATACCGCCGGTAACGTCGTCTGGGAAGGGCACCCGATGCAGCCGGATTTCGAGTCCACCCTTGAGGCACAGATCAAGAAGACGCCGCCCAAGGTCAGCCAGACGAAAGGGCCGACGCTGCTCGAAGACATCTCCGCTGCCATGCAGAAGACCCAGTTTGGCCGCGCGGCAGCCTTGCTCGCCAAGTTCCAGGCTCCCGAGAGCGACACGGCAGCGAAGAACCAGGCCGAACGCATCCGGAAGGCCCTCGTCGCGCAGGCCCCCGCCCGGCTGGCGCAGGGCGAGAGGAGCCTTGCCGCTAAGGAGTACTACAAGGCGAGCGAGGCGTTCCAGGATGTCACGCTCATGGCCCCAGACTCGCCCCAGGCCAAGAAGGCTCAGGAGCGGTTGAAGGAAGTTCAGGCCGACGAGAAGATCAAGGCCGAAATCGAGCAGGGCCGTGAGAGGGCCGCCGACGAACTGCTGAACGATATCCTCAAGCGCGAAAAGGCCAACCCGGCGGCAACGGTCAAGGCCCTGGAAGACCTGGCCGAGCGATTCCCGAACACGAAGGCCGGCGCTGCGGCCGCCGATAAGGCAAAGGCGCTGAGCGCCTCCAAGTGACGAGGCTCGGAATCCGAATGACCGGGGAGAACTTCAGAAAGGAGATCAGCCATGCGCAAGCTCAAGCAGTGGATGGTCGCGGCGGCGGCCGAACGTGCCGGACGGTGAACCCCTCCGCAGCCGAGCGGCTCCGCCAGGACCTCAGCCGCGGCCGCCGCGGGCCCTCTCGCCCCCGCCCATCCGCCATCCGCCGCAGGCTTTACCTGTGCCAGCAAGCCGCCCGCGACACACGTACCCGCTGCCGCGAGCCGGCCCTGACCCGCGACGGCGTCCGAATCTGCATCCTGGCCAACGCCGGCGGCCCCGAGGATGTTCAACTGGCCGCCGACAACGGCGCCGACGGCATCGGCCTGTACCGTCTGGAGAGCCTCTACCTGTCGCAGCCGGTGCCGCCTTGCGACGACGACATCGCCGACCTGCTCGGCCGATCCCTTGAGCCTTTCGCCGGCAAGCCGATCACCGTCCGCCTCCTCGACGCCGGCGGCGACAAGGAACTCCCCTGCCTCCGCCTGCCGGCAGAGCCGGAGGCTTTCCTCGGCCGCCGCGGAGTCCGCCTGCTCCTGAGTTACCCGGAAGTTCTTCAGACCCAGTTGCGGGCTCTGCTGCGACTGGCCGAGCGCCACGACCTGCGCATCCTCGTGCCCATGGTGACGCTGGCCGAGGAAATGGAACAGATGCGGGGGCTGTTGCAGCAGGCGGCCGGAGACGTGGGCGCCAAGCGCCTTCCACCCCTGGGGGCCATGATTGAGACGCCTGCCGCGGCCCTCTGCGCCGCCCAGATCGCCCACTACGCGGACTTCCTCAGCCTCGGAACCAACGACCTGACCCAGTACACGATGGTGGCGGGACGTGAGAACTCCCTGGTCGGCCACTACTTCATAGACGACCACCCGGCCGTCATGAGGCTGGTTGACATGGTGGTGCGGGAGGCTGCCGAGACGCCGGTCGGCCTCTGCGGCGAACTGGCCGGCCGCAAGGAGGCCCTCCCACAACTCCTGCGGCTGGGGCTGCGGTCACTCAGCGTCGCCCCGCCGCTGGTGCCGCAGGTGAAGGACCTGGTCAGAAGCCTGCGGATTACCGCCCGGACGCCGCCGGGCCCCGACGCCCGTCTTCGCCCGGCACCGACGGCCCGCCGCGGTATCGTGGCCGGCGCTCTCGCCGGCTGTTAACCATGAACGACCAGGGCAACTTCGTCGTCGCCTGGTGGGGGGAGGGCGCCGCGGATGCCGCCGGGGTTTACGCCCGCCTGTACACGACCTCGGATATGCCGGTCAAGCCCTCTGTCAGCATAGCGGCCACGGACGCCACGGCCGCCGAGACGCTTGAGGGCGCGAAGGAAAATCCCGGAGCGTTCACCGTGACACGCACCGGCGGCGACCTGACTCAGCCGCTCGTCGTCAAGTACAGCCTGGCCGGCAGCACGGCCACCGGCGGGGCCGACTACGCGGCCCTCACGGGCGAGGTGACGATCCCGGCGCTGGCCAAGTCGGCCGTCATCCCGGTCACCGTGATTGACGACACCGATGCCGAGCCGACCGAGACGGTGGTGCTGACGCTCTCGGCGGATGCGACGTACAACATCAACGCCAAACAGCAACCCGGCACAGTCAAGATCGCCGACAACGAGCCGGTGGGAGCATAGAGGCCACGGACGCCACGGCGGCCGAGACCACTCCCGACGACGACCCCGACACCGGGGCGTTTATCATCACGCGCTCGGGCGGCACGGACTACCGCCTCAAACTCGGCGCCGACATACTGTACTCCAACGTCGTCACGATACCGGCGGGGCAGTCCGACCTGGACATCATCGTTGCCGCCCAGGACCTGAACGTCCCACACAAGGCCCAGGGGCCGCGGACCGTGATCATGACGCTCTCGACCCAGCCGAAGTATCGCCTTGATCCCGTCGCGGCGAACCGGTCAGGCATTGTCAACATCGTCGACGGCTGAGGCCCGGCCGCGGATCATCTCAGACAGTGCCGAGGATTGGCGTTCGGTTCCGGAGCCGATCGTCTCCCGTTACCGCGATCTGGACATCCGCCGGTTCTTCCGGGGCGACCCTGCCTTTGCGCAGCCGACGCAGAGCAGGGAAACGCCGCTCTGTCTCAGCCACTTGCGGCTGTGTTCAAAAAAGCGGGCCGACCCTCGTGAGTTATTACGAGGGCGGCCCTTGCGCTGGGATGGGTGTACTGAGGATTCCTATCGGCCCGGTGCGGCCAGAGATTGAGAAAAAACGCCCTTCCGCCAAGATTTTTCCGAGAGCCCGAGACGTTCGCCGGCTGAGGCGAACCGTGTCGGCCCTGCGTAAGACCCCCTATGCGGGGCAGTGCTGTGGATTGACCCCAGGCATCTGTCGAGGTACTCTGATCTGTGGCTTGCTGTGCCGATAGGCCGCAGGAGATCGGCTCATGCCAGACAGAGACGTTAAGACTATCCGCCACTTGCTTTACTACCAGTATGCCAAGGTGATTGCGAGGCGGGCCTTTGCCCATGCCGATGGTGTCGCGGCCAAGAAAACCGACTACGGCTTCATCAAGAACACCTTCCGCGACCTGCGGGACGGCCGCAAGCAATGGTCGGACATCCTCCGTGAAGACTGGCAACTCGTGGAAGGTGAGAAAAAGTGCACCTACTGTGGGGGTGTGGAGTACCTGTCGCGGGAACACATCGTGTGCGCCAGCCTTCTGGTCAACGAGCGCTGCCCGACGTGTGACACGATTCAGGGAATCCACAACCAGGTCCTCGCGTGCCGCGCGTGCAACTCTCGCAAGGGCACGCTGGGCTTGTATTCGTTCTTCCGCGAAGTGTGTCAGGGCGATCCCAAATTCTATGACCGCATCCCTCCCCTGGCCGAGAAGAAGTACCTCAAGACGGTCCACGATTGCCTTCAATGCATCGGTTGCCTCGACTCAGGCGACCTCGACGGCGATGGGATATTGACTGTTCTCGACATCGACTATGCCCTTGGGCGGTTCCTTAGATCGGCATGAGATGTTACGCAGGGCGAGTAGTGCTCTCTCTCCCGGACCGCAAAGTGGTCAACACCGGTGTATCGACCGCACCCCGGGTGTACCACGCCTCGAACCGTCTTACGATGAGCCTGCGGCAGTGGCCCCCACGGGGCGAGGGCATTGTGAGTTTGCCTCAGGGCAATCTGCGGGTGTGGAACCGATGGATTTGCTCGGGTGTTTTGTTATACTGCTGCACGCAAGTGGTTGGCGCACCCACTGCCCACCCCCTTGTGGGCGAATGTGCGACATGCCGCAGGAAGCGTTGGCCAGACCGGAAGAGGAGAGATGCCAGGAATGCCTACCACCACCTCTAAACGCCGTCGAGAAATCGACCGGCGATACCGGCGATGTCCGATCGACTGTCCGTTCTATGCCGACACGGAGATCATCACGCTCAGCGACTTCTTCGCTGTTTTCCACTCCCTACTTGAGATGGGCAAGACCTTCTGGTTTCGCGGCCATTCGAGTGCCGAGTTCACGCTGGCGCCGTCGGCGCTCCGCTATAGCGCAAGGGATAAGCGAGAGCGTGCACTCGGTCTGGTGACTGACATGAAGCGGTTCCTGGAGATGAAGCTTCCGAGGCCACCGCTTCCCGATGACGCCCTGGGCTGGATGCAGGTGGCTCAGCACTACGGTCTGCCGACGCGGCTGCTGGACTGGACCCATAACGCCGCAGTAGCGCTGTTCTTCGCCTGCTTTGAGCGGCCTGAGGCAGACGGGCTTGTGGTTGTCCTCAATCCTATTGAGCTGAACCAGCGCGTGGACCCGCGATTACCTCGGATATTTGATGTACAGCGAGACCGGGCACTGATCGAGCCCTACTTCCGGCTTGACGGCAGGACCGCCAAGCGCGGCAAGCACACGATTGCGATAAACCCAACATGGAATACCGAGCGGATCGCGCTGCAGCAGGGAGCATTTACACTCCACGGGTCGCGCAGTTTTGAACTGGACCGCCGCCAGGCCAGCTCGCTCCTCTGTGTTCCAGTTCCGAAGGAACACAAAGAGTCTCTGCTCAATGAGCTTGAGCGAGTCGGTATTGGCGAGATGTTCATCTTCCCCGAGCCAGAACACGTATGTCGCCACCTTCGGCGGAACGCCAGGTTGTGAGGTATCCCATGGCAGAGCATATTCCGTTCGTCACCAGTGAGGACGCCTGCAGCTTGGTCCAGAGCTTGTACCAAGACGCCGAAATTGTGCGTGTGCCTCTGGATCGCGCGGACCGTCTTGTGGGGCTGTTGCCCAATGGTCCGAAGATCTGGCTTGACCCGACGGTGGACGGGCTTCACGACCTCGATACGCGTCGCAGTCGACCCGACTGGGCAAACCCGTGGTTCGACTACATCAGCAGCATTCCCAGCGTTAAGAGAATCGCGGACCCTGCGTTTCAGGCAAAGCCGGTGGTATCAGACGTTCACTCTTTCGCGAGGGCCTTGCTGGACAGGTGTGTTGCCCATAAGCCCGCATGGATCACAGTGCCCCAGTTGCCTCTCGTGAATGGCAACGAACGGAACAAGATCAACAGAGCGCTCGCATCCGAGGCAGGCAAGTGGAAAAGCCATGCTGGCTTCAAGGGAACGTTCATCCTGCCCTTGGTGTTCACTCATCAGGATCAGGTGAACGGGAAGACTCAGCGTAACCCTAAGATACAGCAAGCAGAGCGGTGTTACCATGACGCTCAGGCAGACGGCTTCTGGGTGGTAGACAACGACCTAAGAGACGAGAGTGGCTCCAAGACACTACGCAATACACGGTTTCCAGCCATTGTCTGCCTGCACCAGGAACTGAATGAACGAATCCCGTCCAAGATCAGAATTGCTGGGCCTTACTGGGGAATGAACCTCGTCCTTTGGGCCCGAGATCTGGTGGATTATCCGGCGATCGGCATTGGATTGGGCTATCAGTACTCCCTGGCCGGTGGTCCATCCAGGCCCGCCGCACCACGTCTTGCTCTCTCCCCGCTTCGACGGCGCACCGGCGTGGGCCAACTGAAACCGTGGCTGGATCAGGTGCTATCGAAACTGGGGCCATCTCATCCCGCCTACACCAGGTTCGATTACCTGCGCAGGAATCTCTCGCTGCTTAAGGCACCGCCGCGCGCAAGAGAGCAGGTGGCCAAGTTCTACAAGAAGTGGTTCGATTCGATTGCTGCGGCACCGAAGACTGGGCGTTCGATGGCGCTCTTCCAGGATCTTTCTGCCGCCTACGCATTAGGAAAGACATTGCCCGATCTGGATCACAGTGAAGGGACTGCGCGAAGGCCAGAGGCAGTGGTTGAGCCGCTGATGCTCAGCTGCCTTTGAGGCGAGTGCGCCAGAACTTCTCGACGCAGTAAACCTGGACAGCCGCATCTGCCCGACCTGGCGTCTTTCGGGCTTCTACGAGAACCTTGCACTCTCGCCGCGCTACGCTGAGCAGTCCGATGCCAGCATCGAAGAAACCTGACCAGCGCGATGCGTTCGATGCCACGCGGCGCGCCATTTCAGCGGGTAAGCCAACATACGACTCTTCTGCGAATCCCAGGTTATTCAGTGCCTGGTGCATCGCTTCTTCGACCCGGGAAAGTTTCAACTCGACAGCGACCAGCCGGTCTTGCATAGGCATCCAGCCGTTCACCTTTTGCAGCCGCCCGCTCGAGGAGATAACGAAGCGATCCGCAATCAGCCGAAAGGTCTCTTCCGATACGACCGCTTCGGGGACAGCAGCCGCGCACTGCCCAACCAGCTTCTTGAGCGTCGTCGACTCCCGCGTTTCCACATCAGGGATCTGCAAGAGCAGCGCCGCACGCGTGATTGAGTTGACCGCTCGCGTCTGCCTTAGGTGGAGACGGTGAGCTACCTTGTCAGGGTTGAACCTGAGTCCAACGAGGTCGCAGATGCCCCACGGAGTGATGAACTCAGCTTTGGCCAACAAGCCCGCGGATCTCATCCACTTTGCGGCCGGCGCCACCATATCGGATTCGCGGTTGAGCATGGCTCTCGCTCATTGCGGGGGCGGCCTGCACTCGGGCTCCCCTTCCCTATCGGATTTTACAGACCGGTCTGATGAGAAGCAATCGGGCAATTGTCCTAGTGGCCTTCTGGCCCCGTGAACGAAGTCGCGTCGCCAATTGCTTGGCGCGCCGCAATCCGCGGCGGGTGTTGTCTACAACCTTGGCCCACAGGCTCAGCTGTCTCCGCCAGTCCGCCTCTGCCGCAACGCACCGCTCCGAGAGGGAGTCTGTCCCCGACGCCGCCCGGGACAGCATCAGGATTTTCTCCTGGATGTCCGGCGCCAGGTTCAGAAGGTTCATGATCTGCGTCGCGCGGGCCCGCGTCACGTGGCCGAGGCGCGCCAGGTCGGCGTGGTCGTGGACGGCCCCCTTGCTGATGAGGCCGTCGAAGCGGATGGCCAGGGCCATAAGGCGTGCGAGACGCGGCACGCCGCCCGGTTCGACGGCGGGCCGTGAACTCCGCGACGGGACCTGGCACAAGCGATGCCGCACGTGCGGCGAGAGCAAGCCGCTGAGTGAGTTCTTCCTGAATCCGCCAGCAGTTCTCCTTGGCCGCCTTACTGAGAAAGAAGCGGCGGCGGGGCGTGCTTATCGCGCATCATCGCCTCGACGTCATTCAGTTCCAGCGGCGCAGCGCACGTCAGGTTCTCGATCCCGTCGTCGGTCACGGCCACCGTGTCTTCGACGCGGATGTAAAACCTCTCCTCGGGCACCCACATCTGCGGGTCCACGGTCAGGACGATGCCGGGAACCAGCGGGCGGGCCCTGTAATCGCCGACGTCGTGGACCGTCATGCCGACCGGGTGCGACATGTGGCCGCGGAACGCGAGCGTCCGCCGCGCGGCCGCCTCGAACGCGGGCTTCGAGAACCGCGCGGCCTCGACGACGGGCGTCATCTCGGCGGCGGCCTCGTCCATGACCTGGTCGGCCGTCACGCCCGGGCGAATCCGCTTCAGCACCGCCTTGTGATACTCCACCATGTACCCGTACAGTTCGCGCTGCCACGGGGCGTAAGTGCCGCCGACGGGCCACATGCGGCCGATGTCGCTGGTGTAATACCCCAGGTCGGGGGCGGCGTCCATGAGCACCAGGTCGCCGTCCTTGAGCGGGCAGTCGTTGCGGAAGTAATGGACGTGCCAGATGTTGGCGCCGCCGGGGATGATCGGCCGGTAACTGTGCCCCCGCGCACCATGGAAGGTATATATGTACTCTGCCAGTGCCCCGAGTTGGCGCTCGATGAGGCCTGGCCGCGTGATCTTCATCGCCTCGGTGACCGCCAGGGCGGCCAGTTGCCCCGCCCGGCGCAACAGCCGGAGTTCGGCGGGGCTCTTGACGGCCCGCAGGCCGTCGAGGACCGGCGAGAGGTCGCGGATCTCGGCCCGCGGATTGAGTTGCCGCAGGCGCCGGATGAAGCGGCTCTCGCGCGGCGGCGCGCCGTCCCACGGGTCGGAAGCCACCTTGGCCCTCGCGCGCAGGAGTTCGTCGCGGCTGCCCATGTGCCCTTCGGCGGGGGCGTGCGGCGTGTAGATGACCGAGGCGTTCACGAGGTCGGCCGCAAGCATCTCGATGCCGCAGACCTCGTCGACGCCCGTCAGTTGCCTGGCGAGCGCCGCATCGTCGGCCGTCAGGATGGCGCCTTCGCTCGACTGCCGCTCCCGGTGCGGCAGGTACAGCGTGGTCTTGCGATTCGTGCCGCGCGCCAGCAGGTACGCCTGCGGCACGTCGACGCCGGAGCACCAGTAGAACTCGTTCGACTGCCGGAAGACCTCGAAGCCGCGCACCGGCGACGCCCCCTGGATGACGGCGACCGCCCCCGTGCCGATGGCGTCGAGGATCCGGCCCCGGCGTGCTGCAAACTCCTCGGGCGCAAAGTCGGTCTGGAACAGTCCGCCATTCTGGTCGGTGTTGGGTGATGGGTTAGTCATGAGGCCTCGCATTCCCAGCGGCGGGGTGCCGCGTTTCGGTTCTACAGCACCATAATCTGGATATCTGCGCGGTGGGTCTCCTGACCCGCCGCGATAGAGACCGCCCTGCACACGTACGCGGCGGGTCAGGAGACCCACCGCGCAGACGCGCAATGCTAGACCGTTCTATGCAAACGCCTGATGTTCCGTGCGCGAGATGATCTCGTCCTGGAGTTCCCGCGAGAGGTCGCAGAAGTAGTCGCTGTAGCCCGCCACGCGGACAATGAGGTCGCGGTGCTCCTCGGGTGTGGCCTGGGCCCTGCGGAGCGTCTCGGCCCGGACCACGTTGAACTGGACGTGGTGCCCGTTCATCCTGAAGTAGCCGCGCACGAGGCCGGCGAGTTTCTCGATGCCGTTCTCGTCGGCCAGGATCGCCGGCGTGAACTTCATATTCAGCAGGGCCCCGCCCGTCTTGATGTGGTCCATCTTGGCCGCCGACTTCATGACCGCGGTGGGTCCCTGGCGGTCCGCCCCCTGGACGGGCGAGATGCCTTCAGAGAGGGGCATGGCGGCCTTGCGCCCGTCGGGCATGGCCCCCGTGACCGACCCGAAGTACACGTGCGACGTGGTCGGGAGCATCTCGACGCGGTACCGGCCGCCCTTGGTGTTCGGCCGGCCGTCGACTTCCTCGAAGATGGCGTTGAACGCCCGGACCGTCAGGGCGTCGGCGTAATCGTCGTCGTTTCCGTACTTGTGAGTGCGGTTGACGAGGCGCTGGCGCAGGATCTCCGCGCCCTCGAAGTTCGAGTCGAGGGCGTTCACCAGGACGGCGGGCGCGGCGGTCTTCTCGTCGAAGACCGCTTGCTTGAGGGCCGCCAGGCAATCCGTCAAACTCCCGATGCCGACGAACTGGATATAGGTATTGTTGTACCGCGCGCCGCCGGCGTTGTAGTCCTTGCCCTTGCGGATGCAGTCGTCGGTGATGACCGACAGGAACGGCGCGGGCATGAGGTGCGCGTACATCTGCTCGATAACCTGGTTGCCGCGGATTTTGATCTGGAGGAAGTGGTGGAGTTGCCGGCGGAACGCCGCGAAAAGATCGTCGAACGATGCGAACGTCTCCGCCGCCCCGGTCGCGAGGCCCAGCGGCCTGCCTGTCCGCGGGTCCACGCCGTTATGAAGCGTAAGTTCCAGCACCTTCACGAGGTTGAAGTAGCCCGTGAGGATGTACGCCTCTTTGCCGAAGGCGCCCGTCTCGACGCATCCGCTGCACCCGCCGGCCCGGGCGTCCTCCGGGGTCTTCCCTTGCCGCAACTGCTCGGCTACGACGGCGTCGGCGTTGAAGATCGAGGGGAACCCGTACCCCTTTCGGATGACGCGCAGGGCGTGCCTCAGGACGGCGTCGGGCGTCTTTCGCGCCAGTTGCAGGTTGGAACTGGGCTGGAGGAGGTGCATCTCGTCAATGATGTCCAGGAGAAGATGGGTGAGTTCGTTCGAGCCGTCGGCGCCGTCGGCCAGGAGCCCGCCCAGGTTGATGTTGGCGAAATCGGTGTACGTGCCGCTCTCGGCCGCCGTGACGCCGACCTTGGGCGGGGCGGGGTGATTGTTGAACTTGACGAAGAATGCCTCCACCAGTTCCCGCGCCCGC
>Ga0315288_10005510_pt1 | contig 16092 bp, 43 predicted proteins | sample YL17G11_20_MG_FD_203454 | JGI IMG/M metagenome (GOLD analysis project Ga0315288, IMG submission 203454) | Sediment microbial communities from Yellowstone Lake, YNP, Wyoming, USA - YL17G11_20 | ecosystem: Environmental > Aquatic > Freshwater > Lake > Sediment | place: USA: Wyoming | collected...
GGTCTTCTTTCTGTGACATTTAACGCACCGAACTTCGCACTTTTTTATCTCCGTTGTTATTGATTCCCATGCCGTCCCATGGTGGTGCATTTCGGAAATATTGCCTGCTTTTTCCTTACGATCTCTGTGGTCAAAATCAAGTAGAACTGGATCGGTTTCCCCGCAGTCAACACATGGATGATCCATGAGGTATCTTAGCAGGGCAATGCGACGCTTTTCTTTGCATCTCTTGTTCCTCGAATAGTAAACCTCACGATTATTACGGTAATTTTCCATTGTATACTCCATTTGGCATTTACGACAATAACTTTGCCTCATACCCTTTGCTTTGTTCCTCCAATTGAAGTTCCTTACATCCATTTCTCTCTTGCATCTATGACAGGATTTGTTCATGATTGACTCCAAAAGAAACCGTTCTTTGGAGTCATTATACAATACTTGGCAAGCCCGGCACGAATTGCACGCGCATCTTCTGGGTTGGAGCCAGACGTGTTCCTGTTGACACTACGGGCTTACTCGAAAATTGGTCTCCCCGCCGGGAATTGCACCCGGGTGACGGCCCTGAGAAGGCCGCATGCTGGCTGCTGCATCACGGGGAGAAATGGTGGTGCGGGAGGGACTCGAACCCCCGAAGCCCTTTCGGGCGAATGGTTTACAGCCATTTGCGTTTGCCGCTCTGCCACCGCACCATGTTGGAGACCCCTGGAGGAATCACACCTCCGTCTCTGGGATTGGCTCCCAGCGTCCTGTTACTAGACGAAGAGGTCTCTTCTTCTCGTCATCTTCGGTTGTCAAAGAGCGTTTCAATCCACGCCCATGTACGAGCAGCGACCTGCGTCCAACGCCTTTCCTGCAACGCCAAACAAAAAACCCCGGAGCTTTTTGGCCCCGGGGTTTTTTGGTGGAGTCTAGTTTAGAGTCACACCAAGCCCCGAGGCCGCGTAATCGGATATGGCTCCTGGTACCAGGGCCGTTCCGGTTCTGTTTGCGTCGTCAGGGGTCGGAATGTTAGCGACACGATTCGTTCCTCTTCAATCTCAAGGCCACAATGGCCCAAAGCCTTTACTTCGACTCTCTACGCCCTTCATAATACAACAAGAGGGGCTTCCTAGTCAAGGTATTCTCCGAAAATTTTCTCTTTCCTTCATCCTCCCATCCGTTTTCTTGGGACGAAAATGGGATTTCTCTCCAGCTCTCTGCCGAATTCCTCGAAGTAACAGTCGCTGCACACATGCTCATAGCCCACTTTTCGACGGCCGGTGATGGTTCCCCGAAGGGGTTGCTTGCAGCGGCCACACGTCTGAAGATGGGCGATCTCCAGGATTTCATCTTCAGTCAACTTCAGGAAGTCCGTGCCTTTCATCGCCATGATGGTTATCCTACTGCTTCTTTTTCCTTGGCCCGGAGGACCAGAGGTTCCTTGTCGTCCCCTTGGGGGATGGAGGGTCAATCTTGGGCGGGGAGGAAATCGCCCTGACGTTCCGCATGAGCTTCAGGTACTCATCCTCCGCCATTCTCTGCAAGAATACCACGCCATCTAGGTGGTCCATCTCGTGCTGGACGACCCGGGCGTCGAATTTTTGAAAGGTATGCACCTGATACTCGCCCTTCGGGCTGTTCCCGGAGACGACGACCAATTCGCCCCTCTCGATTTTGGCGGAGATGCCGGGCAGGGAGAGGCACCCCTCGAAGTCAACGACGTTTCCGCTGGCCTCCTTGATGACTGGGTTGACTATGGCAAAGGGCTTCCCCGGACTCGTGCTCGTATGGCAAACGAACATGCGCAGGGGAATGCCAACCTGGGGGGCGGCCAATCCGACGCCGCCCTTGGCGACCATCGTCATCGCCATGTGGTCGACGAGCTCGTCGATCCTCCTGCCGTTGACTTGGCCGGAGCCCAGCTCGTCCTGGGTGAGTTCCCGGCATGGCTTGCAGAGGATGTCGTCTGGGTAAAGGACGATCTTCAGGGGGTCCATTGGGGGCTCCTCAGGAGATGACTTGGGTATAGGTCTTGCCAGCCTCTGAAATGCGCTGGGGCTTGGCGCTTGGGATCATCTTCAGGAACCCCTCGAACTGCTGCCTGATGAGGTCCCTGAACGTCCGGTCCCTGCCCTTTACCTCCATCTTGACGACGACATGGTGCCCTTCGGAGACGAAGTCCTCGGCTTTCTTGGCGAACCGCTCGAGGTCGTGCTGCTGGGTATGCAGGCCGATCTGGACGGTCTTGAACTTGCAGGGGCAACTGTTCTTCTGCTTCTTCTGCTTCTCGTACTCTATCTTGTTCTGGTCGCAGACCTTGAGCACGGGCATTGGGCCATCGTCCTGGACCAGGATCAGGTCGAGGCCCTCTGCCTCGGCCATCCGGAGGGCTTCCTCCTTGGGGACGATGTTGGAGCCCTCTCCCCTTGGCAGGACTAGCCTGACGTTACGAGCCTCGATTTGCGAGGACTTGGTGATCTTCTCTGACACTTACGTCGTTCCTCCTGTCTTGGCCTGCGCCGCCTGCCACGCCGACGAGGCCAGGTCCTTGGCCATGCTTTCCATGACCGGTTCCTTCCTGAGGCCTTCCTTCATCTCCTTGGGCAGGAAGTTGGCCCCCGAATACGCCCCGACGAGCGCCGCGACGAGGCTGGCGCACAGCGACGACCTTCCGCCAAGCGAGGCGACCTTGCTGACGGACTCGAAGTTCTCCGGTGACGAGGCAAAGCAGAACAGGCACGAGGACGCCACTTCGGCGCAGGAGGACGCCCCGTTTGACAGGACGAACTCCTTGATGGAGGTCCTCTGCCTCAGGTTGCTGATGACGTATTCAAGCCTTGACGAGACCTTGTCCTTTTCCTGCATCCCGCTGGTCGGCTCGGCCTCCTTGCAGATGGAGATGACCCTCCTCAGGAGGCTGTTCTTGCCGTCGAACAGCTCTTGCGGGGTGCAGACATTCTCGAAGTCCCTGACGGACTCCCTGATGACTAGGCATATGGAGAGCGCCGAGACGGAGGCCGACGGGGTCTTGCAGAAGCCATTGGACAACGTCCTTGCGGATGCCCTCATGACATCGTCTTTTGTTCCCTTGGCTGCGGCCACGAGCCCAATCGGGATGACGAACGGGAGGAAGTCAGGCAAGTCATACTCCCTTCCGCATTCCTCGAATGGCTTTCCTTTCGTCATCTCGGAGATGCCGGCCTGTAACGGTCCCCATTCGGAGCGGACGCAGAGGTGCTTGGTCATGTTCTCCAAGTTGACCCGCATGCCGGAGTCCTTGAGTGACTTCGAGCAGTAGGCGGCCAAGGCAAACGGGTATCCCGTAGTCCCGGCATCCTGCCCTGACTTTGGGAAGAATCCGTCGACGAAGCGGTAGGCGAGCATGACCTCGTAGGGGGTCATGCCGTCGGCGGCTTGGCCCATGGCGTCGCCGACTCCCATGCCAACGAGGCAGCCCACGAATCGATCAGCAAGGAACTCCGGCGTCACTGGAATACCTCTGGGTACTTTTCGCAGAACGCCTGCAACGCCTTGTGCATTTCCTTCGGCGTCGGGGCCCTGTTGGCGAACGCTATCTTGGCCTCGTTGGGCGAGCCAGGGGCGAACTGGAAGGAGATCACCAAGGAGTCGACGTCCGCTCCGAAATTGACGGTGAACGACTGGGTCTCGACGACGGAGGGGTTGTCATGCTCGCTCATATGGACTCCTCGTCCCACTGGGGCTGCCTCGAGAGCCTAAGGCGACTCATCTCTCGTTCGTAGTCCAAGTCGAACCTGTCGCACAGCGCCTTTGAGGACAGCTCTTGGCTCGTGACGATGACCATGCCCGGGTCGACGAACGTCTTGGCGAGCTCCTGCTCGATCCAGCGGACATACGGGTCGTTGGCGACGTTCGTGATGACCCTGCTCATACCCGCTCCTCGTCCCACTCTGCTGGCTTGGTTGGATGATCCGTCCCGAAGACGACGATGGTGTTCCGGACGATCTCGAACCATGGAATCTCCATCTCGCAATCCATGTCAAGGTCCTCAATGGCCGAGAAGGCCTTGGACAACTCTCGCATCTTCTCTTCCGTCATATGGTCGTCCTCATGTCGCAGAAGGCGACCTCGAAGGTTCGGTTCTCCAGCTTGACGCTCCGTGGCTTGACGCCGATGAGCCCGGGGATGATCCTGCTGGCCGAGAACGACTTGGAGTTCTTCTCGCAGATGCAGTAGAGGCACGAGTCGACGGGCTTGTTGAGTGACATCTGAAGGCACAGGACGAATGACTTGGCCCTAGACATGGTCTTCATGACGTCTTCCATGGCCTCCGGCCTCAGGACGTCCTCTGGCTTTCCATCCCTGAGTGCCTCCATCATCCTAACCAAGTACTCCTTGCGTGTCAATCCCCCAATTGCGGCAAAGTGCGCCAAGTCCACTACTGGCAGCTTGTCGTCCGGGAATGACGTCCGCTCCTTGGGCAGCGGGAGCTTCATCCCCATGAGCTTTGGTATGGCGTTCTCCCACCGGCTGGACGGAGTCCGTGATTGTTCCTGCGTTCGCATGGTTATCTTGTCTATTCCTTCACGACGCAGATGACGCCCTCGACGCCCTCGACCGTGTTCTCCGCAAGGAGCTTGGCCTCGACGAGGCTTCCGTCGGTCCAGATGTATCCCTCGGCGGCGCTCTCCTGGTTGGCCAGTTCCCTGGCTTCCTTCTCGGTTGGCATGGCGATGATGCACGCCGTGACCTCTCCTGACATCGGAGTGTCTTGCCTGGTCAGTTTCCAGAGCCTCACGTTCATGGACTTCTCCTTTTCCTGCACGTAGATTCTATGTCCAGGCTGCTCCTGGACTTGACTCACGCTTTCATTATACGAGGAGCCCACGATCTAGTCAAGCCTGCATCACGAAGATTGACGGGGGTATCGGTGCTCGACGACCGGCCTGTCATACTTCACCCAGATCGACTTCGACGCCATGGCCGCGGCCGACCCTTCCCAGTCCGGCAGGGGCTTGTCGCCCCACGGCCTTGGTCCGGAGGAGCCGAGCTCGAACTCCATGGCGGAGCCCGCACGCTGCATGATGACGTCAGGCCCATCCGGGATCAGGTGCTCGTATGGGGCGTACTTGGACGAGAGCATCGTCCACGCCGCCGCCGGGACGATGCAATGAGCGAACCGCTTGGATCGGTGGTCCCAGCAATGCAGCAGGAACGACCGGCCTCCCCCGTCGTTGGGGCATTGCTTGCATACTCGCTTGTCGTTGACGGAGTCGGGGCAGACGCGGGCATGCGCCAGGAGGGACGAGTCGGCGTAGTGGACGACGACCTCCATGACCCTCCCGATGGGGCGCATGATGTGGTCCCCCCCGGCGTAGCAGGTCACAGGCGGAAGCATGCGGGCCATCAGAGGCTCTCCTCGTCCCATTCGGGTTTCGTCTCTATCGCCCTCAGGTAGCGCTGCCAGCTCCAGAACGGTTCTCCGGTCATGGGCCGGACGTAGTAGTTCACGTCGCCAAATTGAACCTTCACGTTATAGACCACGCATAGTCCATAGAAAGAGTTGATCACCCTATCGCCGACCTTGAACATGGGAGTCGGAACCCAAGCCACTACCATCAGATGTCCTCCTCGTCCCAAGCATGGTGCTTGGCCTCGGAAAGGCACCCCTCTAGAGCCCAGGTTGCGTCTGCCTTCCCGTCTACCTCTATCTCGAGCAAATAATCAAAGCATTTGTCGTATGGGTGCCACGTGAAGCGCGATACCCGGCATGTCCCAAAGGATGGATGAACCACCCAGTCCCCAGCCTCGAACCTGGGCAGCCCGTCGGGCAGCGGCTCCATCAGATGTCCTCCTGGTCCCATTGCTCGACGATCAGCGGGCTCAGCATGTACTCCGGGACGGTTGGCAAGGAATCCGGGGCTCCCTTGCACGCGGTGACGAGGACGAGGTCGTAGTAGTGCTTGTCGTCTGGCGTCGTCTTGACCCCCTTGACCCTGTAGTATAAGCCCTTGTAATCCGTGTAAAGCACAAGCTCGCCCTGCTTGAACAATGGGGTTCCCATGTCAAATCTCCTCCTGGTCCCAGGCCTGATTGAGGCATGGTTCGAGCTCTTCCTCGAACCGGAGGTGCCTCCCGCTGCCCTCGCCCTCCCTGAGCGGGGCGAGCCAGTACGCTATCTTGTTGTCGACCCTCTGCTGGTTGATCGCCGTGATCTCGTAGGCGACGCCGTCGGCCCATACCTTGGACCCAATCTTAAACTGCGGAATGGGCCTCATGTCATATCGCCTCCTGGCTCCAGCTACCTTCGGGAGCCTTTCTCATTCTATTCTCGTTGACCCAGCCATTGCCCCAGCACCTCATCGTCTCCCTCGTCTTCTCGTTGACCAACTGGTACATCCAGCCCATCGTCCCGCATGGCTGGCCAAGCTCGTTTGTCTCCCACCAGGCCCTGCTGGAGACCCTGAACGTCGCCTGCGGGTCGACGTCCGGGTGCGGGTCTGGGCAATGTTCGCCTGGCTCGTGGTGGAGGGCCACGCGGTCCCCTAGCTCGAACTTTGGTTCTGGCGGCTGACGCATGGTCAAATCTTCTCCTGGTCCCAGCCTTGGCATGCCTCGATCCTGAAGAGCTGCCATTGGAACCCAAAATTCCCTAGGCCATGCGGCTCGCTCCTGAGACAGTACGTCCACTCCATCTGTCCGTCAACTTCCTCCGAGCCGATCTTGGTCACCCGGTAGATTCCCCCGTCCCCATCCTTGAAGGCGACCTTGTCTCCTATCTCGAACCTTGCCGGACCCATGCCCATGTCAGATGGCCTCCATGTCCCACGAGCTTGGACCCCGCTCGTACTTCTCGAGGTCGAACCCGTACGCCCAATGAGACGGCTTGCTGAAAGTCGGCTCTAAGGGGTCGATCAGGAACGTACACCTAGACCAGCTAATCTCCCTGACCCGGTACGGCTCGTTGGGCCGGTCAACGTAGTTCACGACCTCTCCAACCGAGGGTTCCCATTCCTTGTCCGCCACGTCAGATGTCCTCTGAGTCCCAAGCCGTCACGGGGGCGTGCTCCAAGTAATTCTCCTCGATCCAGTTCCTGCTGAGGAAGTTGACCACCTTGATGTTTCTTGTCCAGTCAACGCCGAGCAAGTATATGAACCTTGGAAGCGGGCCGGCGCGATCCCTTACCATGAATATACGAAGACGAATGTTTTTATCCATGTGCTTCTTGAAGACGACCCGATCCCCAATGTTGAACCTTGGAGCCATGATCAGATCGCCTCCGAGTCCCAAGCCGCCGAGTCGTCAACCAAGACCAACTCGTTAGCCTTGAACCAGCCTATCTCTTCCCTGTTTTTCCTATCAAATATCCTGTATGGGCTACGATTGTGGATTCGTACCTCGTCAACGAAACAAACCCCCCATCCGGCGAGGTCCCCGACGATGGCAACCCGGTCCCCGACCTCAAGTCTTGGATTGCTCAAGCAGGCTCACCTCCCTCGCCACGGCGGATATGTCCAGCTCGAACTGCTTGACCTCCTGGACTTGTCCCTTGGAAAGGAAGCGCATGACGTAGCTTGGGTGAAACGTCGGCATCGTCCTGATGTTCCTGGCCGTGATCCACTTGCCACGACATTTGGTTATCCCATGAAGGCCGGCGACGTACTCCAATGGCGTATTTCCGAGCAGGAGCATGAGCTTGGGCTGGAGTTCCTGGATGATCCGTGACAGCCAGAGGGTATAGCAGACCTCGGCGCAGTTGTCCTTGGGGAACTTGTTGTTCGGCGGACGGCAGTTCAGGACATTGGTAATGGTTGTATTTGACCGCTTGATGACCCCGGTCTGACGCAGGTACTGGCGGAGCAATTGCCCGCAATCCCCGCAGAATGGCTCCCCTCGCTCGTCCTCGTCCTCCCCGGGGGCTTCGCCCACGATGAGCAGCGTCGATCCGCTGCCCGTTGGCGGGACGACCTGGATGCAGCCCTCCCTCATCCGGCAGGATCGGCAACCCTTCATCTCCGAGCAAGTCTCGGCCATGCCCATCTCAAATCTCCTCCTTGTCCCACTCCTGCTTGCCCGCATGCCTCAGCCGTCGTACTGGAGCCCAGAACTTCAACCGGAGGCAATCCGGAGCTTCCTTTGCCTCCCTCAGGTCGGCCAGCGGCTCCCTTGACGGAGCACCCTTAAAAAAGAAGCTCCTGATCTCGAACAATATACATTCGGGAACGCAGGGGGCGTCCCCGTCCTGGACGACATGGACTAGGTCCCCGACCTGGAACTGTCCAGACATCTCAAACCTCCTCCCGGTCCCACTCCGGAACCAAGGACAAGTCATGCTCCGGAACGTTGTGCGCCATCTCCGTCCCGCCTAGGATTCTCAGGACGTAGCTGAACTTGTCTGGTCTCCTATCGTCCTCCTCCCGGAGCCTCATGAACTCCTTCTTCGATAAGACAAACCTGTCAATGTGCAGCTCGGTTATTCCGACGATGATCCACTCCCTTGACCGATAGAGGACTAAGTCTCCCAGGAAGAACCTTGACGTCCTCATGGTCAGATGGCCTCCTTGTCCCACTCGGGCCTCGAGGCCGGCTCTAGAACGTCCTCTTGGCACAGCCAAGTATTGCCCATGGGGTCTCGTACCTCATAGGCTCTTCGGTCATCCTCGCAAACATCGAGTATCACCATGCAAACCCCATGCGGGTTGGCCCTTCGGTCCTTCATCCTGACCAGGTCTCCGACCTTGAACCCGTGCTTCGACATGGCGCCGGTCATATGAACTCCTCGTCCCAGTTCTGAACGGTCGCTGGGCTGAGGTTCTCTTCCTTGACCCTTCCCTCTGCCTCTCCGTTTTGGGCTCCGATTCGTCGTATCCAGTACTCGGTCGGAGTTCCCGAGAAGACGCCCCTGACCTCGTGTACCCGCTGGCGGGAGTCAAGCGAGTACAGGACCTTGTCCCCGATCTTGAACTTGCTCATGGCCCCTCCCTCGACAATACCTCCTCGCACTTTCTGAGGAACCTCGACCTGTCGTTGCGGGACTGGAAGGAGTGATAGAACTTGCCATTGTACGTCGTCCCCAAGCCAAACCTATGTCCGGAGCCCAAGTCCCACTTTGGCACCTCGACGTCCGTCGGCCATAGGAGCAAGACCGGGATGCCGGTCTTCTCGGCGGCCTCGGTCACGAACGCCCCGACGTCCAACCCGGGCCGGGGGGCGAAGCTGGGCCAGCCCATCGCCCTGAAGGAATCCGTCGAGAACGCCATGCAGGCATGCGAGACGTAAACCTTTGGATTAGGCAGGTGGTTCGCCTGCTGGGCAGCACCGCACAGGGCACCATCCATCGCCCCGGACACGAGCCTCGGTATGGCGTCCTCGGACAAGGGGATGCAGTCCACGTCGAAGATGGCGATGACGTCCTCGTCCCGGAACTCCTGGATCATGTCGTCTATGGCCTTGGCCAGGGACCCGGCCGGACTACCGCCGGACAGCTCGAAGCGCCGATGTACGAGGCTCACGCCGAACTTGCGGAAGACGGCGTTCTGGGCCTCCGTTACGGAGTCCGGCATCCCCATGTAGGCCGAGAGGGCTATCACTTTGGCTCGAACTCCTTCCTGCGGTTGACCCACGTCGTCCCGTCCGGCGAGACGATCAGAACCGACAACTGGCAGCAGTCCTCCATGAGCTTGAGGGCCAGGAAGCTCGCCTTCGTCCTAATGGCTTCTGGAGTCGACGGGAACCTGGGATAGTTGACCAGCCCGACCTCGGCCCCGTCCTCTTGACCACCGGTATAGATGAACTTTGTCGGCGTGACAGTGACGCAGAGCCCCTCCATGCAGAACCTCCGGCATGACTCCTCAATTGACTTGATGTCGCCGGCCACGTAAATCTTGACCCAGTACGTCTCGACTAGCTTGCTCTCGATCATGGCTACAAAGCCTCCCTGTCCCAGTCAGCCCTGCTTGCGTCCAATAGCTCAAGCTCGTCCTCCGGAAGGGCAGTAGTATCTGAAAACTGGATAGTCTTCTCGTAGTCCATGCACGAGTAGTACCACAATCCAGCGTCACGCCTTATGGCAAAGACGATCATAACCAAGCCCGGGACGCCTTCTCCCCAAGCCGCGATTACGACTACCAAGTCGCCAACCTTGAAGCGAGGACGATTGACCATGACTACAACTCCTCTTGGTCCCAGCCCTGAAACTCGCTTGGATGATGCAGCTCATCCTCCTTGACCCCGTGAACCGACGCCAAGCCGTTGATCGGGGTAACCGGCTCGACGTCGTAATGCTTCCCGGAAGGGCGAACGAGTATGATCCTCCAAAACCTTGAGGAGCCTCCTCCAACCATCGCCTTGGAGAGCTCCAACCGCAAGCCACTCAACGGGGGACCGTACAGAACCTCATCGCCTATGTTGAACTTCGAGGCCATGTTCTCTACAATTCCTCCCTGTCCCACGACCGACCCCATGCCAGGCGCAATTCTGACTCAGGCACTCCAAGCCGGAGGATGGTTGGACGAGGTCCTGCCCCGCAGCTTATTTCGTAAGCCCATACCTTCTGGGGCACCTGGTATGCCGCGTTGGCAACCCTAAACACGAACCCCGGACTGCCATCCCAGATCACGAAGCACCCAGGAAAGTACTTGGCCGGCGGGATAATCATGCCGCTTAGGCTCCTAAACGTACTCATATGGCCTCCTTGTCCCAGGTTCCACCGGATGCCACAAGTTCTAGGTCATTCTCCCTGATGCTGTATCCATCAGAGTAGTTTCCCTTGATGTCATACCGCCACCCATCATCCCCTCGGTATCTCTTGTCTATCTCATAAACCCCATTGTAGAACAATGACTGTTCCCACCTCACCTTGTCCCCGATCTCGAACCTCATATGGCCTCCTCGTCCCAGCCATTGTCCTCCCGGATTTTCGGGTTCTTGGTGAAGCTTGGGCACGTCTCGGCGAAGGTAGTCCCCTCCTCCTTCAGCTCGTCGTCCACCGAGCGATACGGGAGGTAATCCGGGTACGCGACGCACCACCTCATGAAAAACCCGTTCACCCGTATGTTCGCGCACTCCCAGCAACTCTTCAGGCCGGTGTCGTTCTGGAAGTACTCCAGGTTCGGAAGGCTGCCCTCCTCGCTCATAGGGCCTCCTTGTCCCAAGATGGCCTGCCTCCAGCGTCGGGCCAGCGGTACAGGGCCGTCTCGGAAATGCCCCAGATTGGCTTGGCTTCGTCCTTGACCGGGTACAAGTCATAAAGATGCCCATCGATGCCTGCGTCCCAGTGCCTGATCCAAAACGGCCCAAGCCACGCGGAGCCCGTTATGCCAACCTTGTCCATCAACTTGAACCTACGAGGAGTCATACCTCCTCCTCGTCCCAGTCTGGATTTTCCCTCTTACCGCTCCAGAGCTGCATCCCCTCCCCAGTAGCCCCTGTAATACCGGAATACCCGGACCCTCCAGAGCCTTCTCCATGGGACAGATTGTAGCGCCAGACGAGGTCTTCGGCGTCGAAGTAGACCCGATCAACCATCCAGCAATTTGGAGTACTTACCCCAGCCTTGTAGACGGAGGAGCCCTCTACCCTTACCCTGTCTCCAACCCTGAACTTTGAATTCATACGGACTCCGAGTCCCAAGACTGCCCGCCGGGCCATGAATAGAGGTTCTCCTCTCGGCAATCACAAATCCCGCACGCCTCCTCGGTGAGTCTTCCTCCAGCTATGATGCCAAGGTCCTTAAGTCCTTGCTCGTAGACCCAGTACTTCTCCGAAGGCTCGTTCTTCTGGCTAACTCGAAGGTAGTAACTCCACCTGGATCCGCTACCCAAAACGCAAGAAACGAAAAATAACCCCGGGCAAAGCAGGTGCCCGACCTTGTCGCCAACATCGAACTTAGGGCTCATATCTCCTCCGAGTCCCATTCGTTGGACTGCCTGAGGGAGCTCTCGTCTACGAGGTTCTTGACTTCCCCATCCTTGCAGATGTCATAGCGGAACTGGTTCTGGCCCATGGGGGACCATACCCGAAGGACGAACCAGTCCTCCCGCTCGTACCGGACTCGCTCCCCTACCTGGAAGACGGAGGTTCTCTTGGGGCTAACCCAAGCCTCGAAAAGCTCGAAACCATTGGCGACTTGCATGCTTGGCCCTCCGCCGCTTATTTTCCACCAAGTCCGATGAAGGTCAAGCTATATCCGCTCGGAGTCCCAAATAATCTCTCCACCGTCAGGCTCGAGCTCGGTCTCCCGTAGAACGACATAGGGCCCCGACTTGTCGTCGTTAGGGTACAATCCATATAAGAAGCCTTCCCAAGGCTCGTCCCACCAGAGGTTCTTGACGGAAAACCTCTTCCCTCGGAACCTGACGACCTGACCAATCTTAAACCTTGGAGTTCTGCCATGGGGAGGGTCTACCCTTCGACCAGAGAATCCCTCGCATCCCATCTCAAAGCCGCTCCTCGTCCCAAATGATCTCCCCGCCGTCCGGCTCGATCATGCTTTCCGGGATGTTAGAGCACTGCTTGCCGCCATCTCCGGCTAAGTTGTAGGAAAAGTACCCGGTACACTTTCCCTCTTCCCACCATACACATGTAACGGACATGGGGATTTTTACACACCTGACTCGTTGGCCAGCCTTGAACCTAGGATACCTCCCATGGGGAGGGGTCGGAGCGGCAGAGGAAAAGCCGGAAAAGCCCGCGGAGCTCATAGCACCTCCTCGTCCCAGACGATCTCGCCGCCGTTGGGCTCGATGAACCTCTCTGGTACGCTGTATTTATACCCACCCTTGTCTGACTTCAGGCAGTATACGAAGCACTTCAAGGCTTCGTGCCACGACATGCTGGAAACAGTCCACAGGCAAAAAGCATGTCGGACGACTTGGCTGGCCGCGAACCTTGGGTGCCTGTCATATGGCGGGTCCGGCGTGCATGACGACTGCCCTGAGACGCCGGACTCGTAGCTCATAGCGTTTCCTTCTCCCAGGAAGACAACTCGACTGGCTCCAGTACGTCCTCTGAAACGTTGTCCCTCCCCTTGTGCTTGCGTATGTCGTATCTGAAGCATCCGTCGGCCTCATCAAAATCTCCAGGCGAGCGCCATCTAATCCCAAACACCTGCCATATCTGGTTGTCATACCTCACAAAATCTCCAACCTTGTACTTGGGAAGTATCCCCGGAGGGGGGTTGGGTCCCTCCCCTGAATAGTGGATGAAGTCGCTCATACGACCTCCTCCTGGTCCCACTCCGCTTGGCTGCATGGCCTCAATACGTTCTCACTGACGGAAACTACGTCTTTGTTGTTCGCAATGTGATACCAAAAACCCCATTGATCTTCTGCTCCTCCGCATAGCTTTATAACCTCCCAAAAATGTCCAAGATAGACAACTATCTCGTGCTCTCGAAACCTATGCCCTATTGGCATTGTTTGACAACTCATCCCTGCCCCCTTCCGGCCCCCTTGTACTGGGAGTTCGCCTTGCGGAACCGGTCAAACAACTTGCGCAGGGCGGAACCGTCGCCCCTCGCCGACAGCTCGTCCATCATCTTGTACAGCCTTCCGGCCTTGAGCATGGCATCCTCGCTGCCGCCGTTGGCCTCCAGGAAGCTATAGACATAGTCCGATACTTGCATCATCAGGACGTCCTCGTCCACAAATAGCTTCATCACGTCCGCCCCAAACGCCGGGGGCTGCATGAACTGCCCCTTGTCAAGCGTCATCCCGTGTCGCTGAGACAATTCCCGGACGATTTGCTTGTTGGTCTTTCCCTCCATCATCCTGATCAGGGAGATGATGTTTCCGCCATTGTTGCATCCGAAGCAATAGAAGAGTTCCGTCCCGTCAGGCTCCGTTGTCACGTAGAACGACGGCGTGTTGTCGCCGGGATGATTCGGGAGGGGGCACCTGCACTTCCTGCGACGCCCGGATCCGATGAGGCTTGTGCCCTTGGCCTCCAGGTAGGCCGTAACGGTGGCCTTGGCGCATAGGTCGTGGATGGTCGCCATCAGATGTCGTCGACGAAGGACGCCCCGATCCCCTCGTCTTCCTTGTTTGGCGTATAGGAAAAGATGTCGAACTCGTCCTCCTCGTCGGGCATCGTCTTTCCCATGGGCTTGGGGGCGTCGATCTTGGCCGCCGAGGCGTAAATGTCCTTCTCCGTCTTCTGGGCCGCCTTTAGCTTCGTGCTCTCGATGTCGCCCTCTCCGCCAATGAAACAGATGTCAGGGGCTACCTCCATGGAAATGCCCTTGGCGACGTCGGACTGCCCATAGCGAAGCTTCGGGTACAGGGCCCTGACCCGGTTCCCGCCATCCTCCTTCCAGAGCATGACGATGTTGTCCGAGTCGGCGCCAATCTGGTTGCTGCCCTCGATGTCGTCCGTGCCGAACGCGGCCTTGTCGATCTGCTCCAGCCCATACTTCCTGAGGCGGTCGATGGCGGCCCTCTTGAACTGCGCCGCCGTCAGGACGCTGAACTTCATGGACTCGCCCATGCCTCTGAGGTGCTTGCAGACGTCGCCCAGCTCCAAGTCGTTCCTGCCGTCCGTCCTGCGGATGTCGGGGTCTACCAGCGTCAGGTAGTCCACGATGACGACCTGCGGGGCCAGCTTGTTCCTGCGCTCCCCAAGGAACCGCTCGAGCTGCGAAACCTTTATCTTCTTCGACTGGCCGGTGCTCAGGATCTTTAGCTGGTTGGGGCGACCAGCCATGTCCGCCTGGCACTTCTCGATGAGGACGGTGTCGGCCTCGTCCTCCTTGGCTTGCCCGATGCCCCACTGTATCCGCTCCCGCTGCGACTGGAGCTCCTGCCTGACCTTCTCGTCCAACCCGTCCTGGCCAAGCTTCTCGGTGATCTCCACGATCTTCTTCCAGTCCTCGGGGGCCGTCATGTGTCCTTGGTACAGGCGGCTGAAGCTAACCTTCTTGGTTGCCCGGCACCAGAGCTTGAACATCAGCATCAGGGCTTCCATCTCCAAGGACACGTAGACGACGTTGTATCCGTTCATGAACAGCCCGAAGGCGATGTTGATGAGCAGCGTTGACTTGAACCCGCCATGAGTCCCGACAAAGACGGTCAGGTGTCCCTCCCGGAAGCCCATGATCTTGTCGTCGATGGCCGAGATGCCGCACTTGAACCCGGCATACTTCTCCGGGTGAAGCTTCATGTCCCACAGCTTGTCCATGGCCTCGGCGTGGTCGCCTATCCAGTCCTTCTCCCTCAGCAGGGCTCCCCTAGGGTCGGACATGGAGGTCGTGACCCTGGACTGGAAGTTCTTGATCGCCTGGTCTGGTCCAACCTCCGGCGAGGAGAACTCCTTGATGAACCTCTGGTAGAGCTGGTCGCCCGTCTTCTTGAGGTGCCTGTTGACGAACCGGTCGACGAGGACTTCCGTCGGAATGTGCCAAGACTGCGCGGCTCCGAGGCACTTGTAGGCCAAGGCCCCATATGGCCCGGCCTCGTCCTGCGTGCATCCCGTCTTGGCCAGGGCGACCTCGGTATATGAGTCCGGGGTCGGCATTGACCGGGTGGAGCGATAGACGTCTATCGAGACCTGGAACAGCTTCCCGACCGGGCCGGAGTCGAACCATTCCCTCTTCATGCCGGACTCGAGGATGCGGTCGATCCTCCCCATCGGCTGGGCCGGGCCGTCCACGGCCACGTCATACATCATCTGCCCGACGACGATGCACTCCAGCGTCTCCTGGTCGATGTGCCCGCACTCGTTTATGGAAACGCTCTCCGGCTTCTTGTCGCCGGCCAGGCCAAAGTCGACGACCTCTACCATGGGGAGCCCTCCCGAAGGAGGCTCTCGGCCTCGGCGTCCTCTTCCGCCGACGACTCGCCGGACATCTTCTTCTTGAGTATGACGGCGATCCTGCGGGCCTCGTCGAGGGCCGGGTCGCTGGACAGCCGCATGATGGAGGCCAGCTCCTGGACCTCCTTGTTGGTCATCCGGTCCGACATGTGCCTTGACTTGCGGAGGATCTCGATGATGGTGTCCCTGAGTCGGTCGTCGTAGGAGAGCGGGTCGTCGAGCCGGTCGGCCTCCACGTGCTTCAGCAACGACCTGAGGTATGGGTTGTCGCCGGCCTCCCGGTAGGCCGCCAGCTCGACGGCGACCTCCTCGGACGCCGAAAGCAG
>Ga0315288_10005511_pt1 | contig 16092 bp, 11 predicted proteins | sample YL17G11_20_MG_FD_203454 | JGI IMG/M metagenome (GOLD analysis project Ga0315288, IMG submission 203454) | Sediment microbial communities from Yellowstone Lake, YNP, Wyoming, USA - YL17G11_20 | ecosystem: Environmental > Aquatic > Freshwater > Lake > Sediment | place: USA: Wyoming | collected...
CTACGCACGATGTGGTGGGGCTACTACGAGTGGGCCGGCAAGCGCTACGTCGGGACCGAGGACAACTGGAGCTTCGGCCTGGACATGGCGGATGCCCGTGTCCAAGCGTTGAGCCCGGATGAACTGGTCTCGACGCACGACGGCAAGTGGGAGGAGGCCGCTGTCACGCCCGGGCAGCACCCGTCGAGCCTGACCGGGAAGTCCTGGAGCCGTGAGAAGGGCGAGCCGGAGCTCAACGAGTACGATCTGCCGGTCCCGACCTACGTGCCGTGGCTCGGGGAGACGGTGGAGCACCCGGAGGGCTACGGCATCTACTTCCAGGAGCGGTGGGACGACGCGCTCAGGGCCAACCCGCAGTTCCTCTACATCAACGACTGGAACGAATGGACCGCCGGCAAGTACCACCCCGCGGAAGGCCAGACCACTCCGTTTATGCGCCGCGACAGCACCTACTTCTTCGTGGACCAGTACAACCCCGAGTTCAACCGCTGCCTCCAGCCGATGAAGGGCGGGTACACCGACAACTACTACATGCAGATGGCCCAGCACATCCGCCGCTACAGGGGTATCCGACCGATCCCGGAAGTGCGTGGGCTGTGCCCGATCCGCATCGACGGCCGCTTCGCAGACTGGGCGAAGGCCGAAGTCGAGTACCGTGACACGGTCGGCGATACCTTCCACCGCGACTACCCCGGCTACGGCGGACTGCACTACACGAACGACTCGGGCCGCAATGACATCGTCACCTGCAAGGTCGCTGTGGACGGCGAGAGGGTCTACTTCCTCGCAGAGACGCGCGCCGCGCTGACGCCGCACACTGGCAGCAACTGGATGCTTCTGCTGATCGACGCCGACCAGGACAGCAAGACCGGGTGGTACGGCTACGACTACCTCATCAACAAGAGGGTCGTGGATGAGGACACGACAACGCTGATGCGCTACGCCCCCGGCGATTCGGCAGACCCGTGGGTCGAGGTGGCGCCGCTGGAGTACCGCTACGCGCGCAGGAGGCTGGAGCTGGCTGTGCCCCGTCGGCTCCTGGGTCTGAAGGGCGATGCGTTCTCCTTCGACTTCCACTGGTCGGACAATCCCGCCAGCCTGGACGACGCCATCTCCCTCTGCGTGAATGGCGACAGCGCCCCGAACCGCCGGTTCAACTACCGCTGCCTATGGCGCCGCTGACGCTCCCGGTAGGGGCCTCATCGGGCGCGAGGTCTGCGGGCTGGTGAGAACGGACATGTCGCCAACGTCACTGCTATCATCTGTAGCGCCGTCTCACAGGAAGATCGCCGGGGCGTCCTCGGCGTCGCCGTCATCACATCCGAAGACCACGCCGGATGGCTCGCTCTCCCAAGGGACCTCGTCCCGCGCGGACTCCCTCCAACACTCTCACTGGTGCCATCCGACACCATCTCCTTCGGAGCCCGAACCCCGCCAATCCTCGCTCGATCACTGTCTACCAGTTGGGGTGCACCGCCTACACACGCCGCTAGACACAGCCTCCTGCACCACTTGACGGGACATGACGTGCGCGCGATGATGTGTCTATGCTCTGCCAGTCGCCTCCGAGCCCGGCCCCGCCCTTCGGTAAAGGAACGTACACCCCAAGTCGTCTGTTACTCACCTTAGTTGAGCGCCATTACAGTGGGTTTGCCGCGTGTCTGGGGTGTAGCGATGGAGTGGGGCACGGCTAGGCTCGGGGCGGCGCTGGGGTGACTCGTGAGGCTGGGAGCACCTAGTGGTCATCATCTGCGAGAGTCGGGGCTGATACCTCCGACAGGGAGGAAGGTCAGGATGCATCAGAGTCTACGCCGCAGCACCATTCTATGCCTCGCGATTGTCTCACTTGCGATGGTAGCCCTTGGGGGCCTCAGTTGCCAGACAGGGGCCGGAGGCAGTCAGAACCAGGACCCGACAGCCAACGCCGGCCCGGATCAGACCGTCCAGGTCGGCACGCCAGTCACGCTCAATGGGTCCGGGAGCGCTGACCCGGACGCCGACACACTCACTTTCAGTTGGACACAGACAGCAGGCACGACCGTCACTCTGACAGGCGGAACCACAGCGTCGCCGACCTTCACCGCGCCCGCTACGGCGGGCGCCTTGACATTCCAGTTGACCGTCAACGACGGCAATGGCGGCAGCGACACGGACACGGTGAATGTGACCGTGCAGCTCGGGCCGGTGGGCAACCAGGACCCGACAGCCAACGCAGGGCCGGACCAGACGGTGCTGTTCGGCGCCACGGTGAACCTCGACGGCTCGGGAAGCGCAGACCCGGACGCCGGGGACACGCTCACCTTCGCCTGGACCCAGACCGCGGGTACCACAGTGACGCTGACGGGGGCCAACACGGCCACGCCAAGCTTCACGGCGCCGGGTTCCGCGGAGACGCTGACCTTCGAGTTGACCGTCGACGACGGTAACGGCGGGACGGACACTGATACGGTGGGCATTACCGTTGAGGCCCCGCCGGTTACGCCGAGACTGTACATTGCTAACATCGTGGGCAACAACGTCACGAGCTACGCGGACCCAGCCACGGTGAACGGGAACATCGCCCCGGACACGAATCTTGCGGGCGGGGCGACGCAGCTCAGCAGCCCAACCGACATCGTCGTGAACGCCGCGGGGGCTCTGATCGCCAGCAACGTCGGCGCACCCCCCAAGGTGGCGAGCTACGACGATGCGGAGAACACGAATGGGAACATTGCGCCTGACCGCAACGTCCAGGGAGCAGCGACGGGGCTGGTGACCCCAACAACCCTGGCCATTAACACGGCTCAGGACCTGGTGTTCGTGGCCGATATCGCTGCCGTGCCGTCGGACAGCATCCTCGTCTACTCCGACACAACGTCCGCCGCTTTCAACGGCAACCTGGCGCCGACCCGCACGATCCGGAGTGGGGACCTCAACAATCCGTTGGGCATCAACTTCGGAGCCGGCGATGATCTGTATGTCGCCAACAGCGGCAACAACAACGTTCTGGTGTTCGCGAACGCGAGTACGACGAACGGGGTCGTTGGCGCAACGCGTATCCTGACGAACGCAGCGTTCGCCGGCGTCTCCGATGTCTACGTGGACACTGCGGACCGGCTCTATGTCGTCAACTCGATACCGAACAGGATCGACATCTTCAACAACGCCTCCTCTCTCAATGGGGCCGTGTCACCGGATGTGAGCCTTACGGTGACCGGTGCGGTAAGTCTCACCGCGATTGCTGTGGACTCCTCGGGCACGGGGTACCTCGTGGACAATGCAGCCAACGGTGTGTATGCCTATGACGACATCGCGACGCGTAACGGCACGCTGCCGCCGGACCGCACCATCCAGGGCGGCAGCACCCAACTCTCCGGCCCGATCCGGGTGTTCCTCGTCGAGTAGTGAGCCGACGTAAGTCAGACGGTCTACATTGGGTCTAGCGGGCGGCCTCGTTCGAGGCCGCCCGTCTCGTCCGCTGAACCCATCATGCCTCCGCCGTAGTTGCTCACAGCGGAGGTGTGGGTATTGGCGAGGAAGGCTGCCGAGCCGGTCCGGGTCGCCGAGAGTCGGGTGACCTGCGAGATCGCCGGAATCGTGTGCCTGACGCTGGGCGCGGTGCTCCTGGTCGCGTTCTGCGTGGGCACGTCCGGGACCCTGACGGCCCTGCTGGTGGGTGGTCTGAAGACCATCTTTGGCGTCGGGGCGCTGGCGTTCCCGCTGACCATGCTCGTGCTCGGGATCCTGCTGCTCGTCCGACAGGATGCGCCCATCGCTCCGAGCCCGCTCACCATCGCTCTCCCGCTGATGGTCCTCGCGTCCATCACCCTCGCCCACTTGCACGTTCCCGCGGAGACGCGGTTCACCCCGGAGGAGCTACAGGACTGGGGCGGGGCCGTCGGAGCGGCGTTGGCTGCGGCACTCACCACGTGCTTTGGGCTGACCGGGGCCTACATGGTCGTCGCGGGGCTGACGCTGGCGGCCATCGTCATCGTGACGCCGAAGCCGACCGCCGAGTTGCTGCTGCCCGCCGGGCTGTGGGTGCGAGGGAAGCTGGCGCAGCGGCGTCTGGCGAGATCGGTGGACGCCGATGAGCGACGGCGGCGCCGTGTGGCCTCGGAAGGGAGTCGGAAAGCGGAGGGCAACGGCGCGAAAGAGCGCGGGCGGAAGTCGGGGGCCGCGCCCGCGAGTGACGCTCCCCCTGAACTGATCCCGGACACGGGTCCGCCCACGAAGAAGGCAACGTCGCAGGAGCTCGACCCGACGATCCCCATGTGGCTGCTGCCGCCGGAGATGCAGGCGGCTCTGGCGCAGGACGCGGGCGATGCGGCCTCGACCAAAGGCAAGCGGAAGAAGGATGCCACGCCGACTGAGCAGGTGTCACTGCCGCTACGGATGGGGCGAATCGAGGACAGCCCGAAGCCGAAGCCGTTCATCATGCCGCCCATGAGACTGCTGCGCGATCCCCCGCCCTACGATACGAAGGCCCATGCCGAGGAGGCCGCCGAGACGATCCGTCTGCTGGAGGAGGCTCTGGCAAGCTACAGCGTGGGGGCGAAGGTCGTGTCCATGGAGCGAGGGCCGGCGGTCACGCGCTATGAGGTCCAGCCGGACCGCGGCGTGCGCGGCGCGCAGGTGACCAAGCTCGCCGACGACCTGGCGCGAGCACTCGCCGCCATCGATGTGCGCGTCGAGCCCCACGTCCCCGGGAAGTCGGTCATTGGAATCGAGGTGCCGAACCGCCAGCGGGCGATGGTTACGCTCAAGGAGGTGCTGGACAGCGACGAGGCGCGGGGCGATGGCCGGCCGCTGCTGTTCGCGCTGGGCAAGGACATCTCGGGCAACTGCGTCGTGGGCGATCTCTCGCGGATGCCGCACCTCTTGGTCGCCGGCGCCACGAACTCCGGTAAGAGCGTGAGCCTCAATGGCATCATTCTGTCCCTGCTCATGCGCTGCACGCCGCAGGACGTGCGGTTCATGATGATCGACCCAAAGCGCGTGGAGCTGGCCCTCTACGACGACATCCCGCATCTCATCTCCCCCGTGGTGTACGATGCCAAAGAAGCGGCGGGCCTCCTCCGTCAGGCCATCGCGGAGATGGAGCTGCGCTATCGGATGCTCGCCGAAGCCGGCGTTCGAAACATTTCCGAGTTCAACAAGCGGGCCGAGAAGCTGGGCGAGGAGAAGCTCTTCTACCTCATCATCGTTGTGGACGAGCTGGCCGACCTGATGATGCAGGCGGCGGCGGAGTTCGAGTACTCGATCTGCCGCATCGCGCAACTCGCCCGCGCCGTGGGCCTCCACCTGATCGTCGCCACGCAGCGGCCGTCCGTGAACGTGGTCACCGGCACCATCAAGGCGAACATCCCTTCGCGGGTCGCCTTCGCCGTGTCGTCGCAGACGGACTCGCGGGTCATCCTCGACTGCGTGGGTGCGGAGCGCCTCATCGGTGGGGGCGATATGTTGTACCTCCCCATCGACGCCAGCAAGCCACGGCGGATCCAGGGCGCGTACACCCATGTCGACGAGATCAACTCGGTGGTGGAGTTTCTGAAGAGGCAGGGCGAGCCCGAGTTCCTCATGGAGCCCATGGACATCGAGATCGATGTGAAGGGCACGGGCGGCCCGGAGGCCGATGACGACATCGGCGGCTCGGACTCGGACCTGCTGGCGCGGATCGTGCAGTTCGTCCAGTCGCAGAAGCAGATCTCGACCTCGATGCTGCAGAGGAAGTTCCGCATCGGCTACAACCGTGCGGCGCGGATCGTCGATGAGCTGGAGCAGCGGGGCATCGTCAGCCCGCCGGACGGCGCCAAGCCGCGCACGGTGATGCCGAGCTTCGTCACCACGGGCGTCACCGACGACGTGGGCGTCACGTGCGAGTAGCCCGACCCTCTGCCTCGGAGCACGCCCCGGCAGGAACCGACCTCGCAAGCCGCGAACTACAGCCTCCACGCATCGTTCGCCACGTGTTGGAGGTGTTCCCACATGGCCATCCGCAGGCATCACTCGCTGCTGCTTTCAGGCCTGGTCGTCGTGCTCGGCTTGTCGGTTGGGTGCTCGTCGGCGGTCGTCGGGGATGGCGGCGGTTGGACCGCCGCACTTGTGACCCGCGCGACGGGTTTCGAAGTGCCGGAGTGCGTCGTGGTCGATCCGGCCGATGGCGCCGCGTACGTGTCGAACATCCAGTCGGAGCCCAGCGGCTACTGGGCCGACGACGGACGAGCGTTCATCTCCCGCCTGCGTCCCGGCGGGGAGATCGATACGCTGGAGTGGCAGACGGGGGCGCCGGACCACCGTCTACATGCCCCCAAGGGGCTGTGTATCCTCAACGGCGTGCTCTACGCGGCGGACAATACGGTCGTCGCGCGGATTCGGATCGCCGACAACACTCCGATGGATGCGATCCCCATTGTTGGCGCCGAGCACCTGAACGACATGGCCGCGCATGGCGACTCAGTCTACCTCTCGGACACGCAGACCGGGAGGGTCTTCCGCCTCACCGAGGGCGGCGACCTCAGCGAGATACCGGCGCCGGCGAGCGCCAACGGGGTCACGTTCTCGGGTGACCGGATGCTCTGCGTGAGCTGGGACCTGCACGACCTCTACGAGCTGGACCCATCCGGGGCGAATGCTCCTCGCGCATTTGGCCTGGCGGGGTACTTCACCAACCTCGACGCCATCGAGGTTCTCGAGGATGGTAGCTACCTGGTCTCGGACTTCGTCGGGGGGAAGGTCTGCGTCGTGTCGCCGGACGGAACCTCCGTTCGCACGATCATCCGCCTGGACTCTCCCGCGGACGTGGGACTGGACCGCGAACGCGGGTTCCTGTACATCCCTCAGCTCAACCAGAACGCCGTCGCCGTCTACCAGCTAGCGCGCGACTAAGGCCCCCCGGCATGGGACCGAACATCCCTGTCGCCCGAACCGTCTAAGCTCTCACATCGCGAAGCGCGACTACTTCCGAGGGCGAACGTCTTCGGAGAGTGTGGTCTATGTACGCATCCCTAGTCTATCACAGCAAGGACTCGATGGGTCAGCCATGGAAGGCCCCGCCTCAGAAGTCACCGGTGCTCCGGCGCCGGCGGAGGAGAGGATAACGGAATGAGCGGACAACCCATCCGAGTCGCCGTGATCGGCGCGGGCGGCATTGGCGGCACGCACCTGAACGCATGGAGTCAGGTACCCGGGGCGCAGATCGTGGCCGTTGTCGACGTCGACTCGGCCAGAGCGGAGCAGGCGGCCGGGAAGGTGGGAGGCGCGGCGTTCACCGATCACCGCGCCATGCTTGACGCGATCACGCCTGACGCTGTGGATATCTGCACACCTCCTGTGCACCACCCCGAGGCCGCCGTAGACGCTCTGGACTCCGGCGCCCATGTCATCTGCGAGAAGCCCCTTGCCGAGAGTCCCGTCTCCGCCCATCGCATCGTCGAGGCGGCCGAGTCGAGCGGCAAGCTCCTGATGGCGGCGTTCTGCCATCGCTTCCATCCCCCGGTCGCCCATCTCAAGAGACTGGTCGGTGACGGGCGCCTCGGGGAGGTACGCATGTTCCGGAACCGGTTCGCCGGCCCGTTCGCGGGGATCGAGGGCGTCTGGTTCTCGAACCCCGATGTCTCCGGGGGCGGATGCCTGATGGACACGAGTGTGCACAGCGTGGACCTATTCCGCTTCCTCGTGGGCGAGGTCGTTCAGGTCCAAGCGGCGGCCGTCACGGTGAGCGACAAGCTCAAGCCGGGGGTGGAGGACACCGCAGCCATGGTCCTAAGGAGTGACACGCAAGGCGTCGGGGTTATCGAGGCGAGCTGGGCGCTCGCCGCCGGGGCCAACGTTGTGGAGGTATACGGCACCAAGGGGACGGCGTTCATCCACTACTGGGACGGCGGGGTATCGCGCTATCTTGCCGAGGGCATGTCGGAGCCGGAACCCCTGCCCGAGGACGGCGACCGGTTCCAGGGCGAGCTGGGCCACTTCGCGGCCGCCATCCGGGGAGAGTGTGCCCTGAGTGTCACCGGCTTCGACGGGCTGCGAGCCGTGGAGGTGATCTACGACGCCTACCGGTCCGCAGGGCTGAGGTGATGGGTCGTCTCCGTACAGGCGCGATTGGCCGGGCCATTCGTACGCAGGAAACTTCACAATAGGAGGATGAAGACGGTATGGCGGCGAAGCACTATTGAGAACGGCTCCTCACGGAGCATGAAGGGCACGTAGTGGAGATGGGGCGGGCTGTTCCATGGCATAGCCGCCGACGTGGGCATCTGCGAAGGCGAGGTCTTGGTCGTATGCGACACGCAATCTTGTTGCTGGCAGCGGTGTTGTTCGTCGCTTACTGGGCTGTTGGGTGTGCCGTCACACCGGGTGGCGGAGGAGACAACGGCGGGGGGGACGGGGGCGGCAATGGAGGGACCGGTGGTGGGGGCGATGGTGGGGGCAATGGCGGCGACAACGGAGGGGGCGATGGCGGAGGCGATGGGGGCGGTGGCGGCGGGACCGTCGCGACTCTGGCGGTCAGTGTCGCTCCGGGGACTGAACTCAACCGAGGCGACGATGCGACGCTCACCGCGGCGGTGACGGGGGCCGAGGGCGACGTGGCCTATGCGTGGAGCGCCAACGGTGGCACGTTGGTCCGCGACCCGTCGGACGGCTCGAAGGCTACATGGACCGCGCCCAATCTGGCCGGGCGTTACGCCATCACGTGCGAGGCGACGCTGGCCGACGGCGACTCGGTCTCGGCCGCGGCCCACATCACGGTGCCCAACTCCCCGCCCGTCATCGAGTCGGTCACGACCAGCGTGACCACCGTCGGCGGGCAGAGCCGCGTGGACCTCGCGTGTGATGCGACCGACCCGAACGGCGACGCGCTCTACTATGAGTGGGCTGCCGATGGCGGAACGATGAACGGCGGCTACTCCGCCGATGCCTGGTGGCTCTCCGCCCCGGACACCGGCGACTACACGGTGACGTGCACGGTCTACGATGCCAACTGGGCATCGGATGTCGAGTCCGTCCAGATCCATGTCTTGGGGCCTAGCGGCTGGGTCATCGGTATCGACTGACCGGCCTGATACGGTATGCGGCGTCCTACGCGAGATGGAAGGTGATAGGGTATGTTGCGGCACGGTTGGTGGGGCGTGGCGCTCGCCTCAGTCGCACTATCGGCTCTCCTCGGCTGCAGTGTCCAGCAGTCGGGCAACCCGCCGGATGATACCGGGGCGTCCGGCGTGGCCCCGGCCGGTCACGGGGGGTTCACCATCAGTGTGACGTGGCCCGATGCCACGGCGGAGCTGATCCCCCAGTCTTCGCAGAGCATCGCGGTGGAGGTCACTGCGACCTCCACTGACGAGAAGCTGGCCGACGCGCTGCTCACGCGGGACACGCCGTCGGTGACGTTTGACGACTTGCCCCCGGGCACCGAGTGTCTTATCACGGCGACGGCCTACCCCATCGCCAACGGCACGGGAACGGCGCAGGCTTCGGGTGACGTGATCGCCGACGTACCGATGGGGGCAGTGGCGCCGCTCCGGCTCACACTTGGAACGGCGATCACGACGGTCGTGGTGAACCCAACCTCGGTGCCGCTCACCGAGACCGATCCGGGACGGCAGCTCACCGCCACCGCACGGAACGCCGATGGCGACATCGTGCTCACCTCAGGGGAGTGGACGTTCGAGAGCCTTGACCCGTCCATCGTGTCCGTCACCGAGGACGGGCTCGTGGAGCCAGGAGCTCTGGGAACCACGACGGTCCGGGTATCTGAGCCGGAGTCGGGCGTCTCGGCCGGCGTGCGTGCCGGCACGGCGCCGCGGTACGTCTCGCCGGACATCTACAAGCTCAGCGGGGGAGCAGGGCCGGACTGGTCGGACTCCTCGAGATGCGCAGCGGGGTTGAACGCCATCATGGACGTGCTGACGGCCGACCCCACCGACACGCTTCAGGGCCTCACCAACAGCAACTTCTACCTTGTTGAGGATGGGTTCCTCGTCGACCCCATCAATGTGCTGTCGGCACGAGATGCCGGCGGGGCCGTGGACATCTGCTTCGTCATCGACTCCACCGGGAGCATGTACGGCACGATCGATGGCGTTATCGACAGTGTCGTCAGTTTCGCGGACGAGCTAACGACGAGTAGCGGGCTCAGCGTTCGCCTCGCTGGTGTGGACTACGGAGACGAGGTCCGCACGACTCAGGACTTCACGTCCGACGTGGACGATTTCCGGCAGTGGGTGCAGAGCCTCAGCGCCAACGGTGGCGCCGACTTGCCCGAGAACCCGCTCGATGCGGTTATCGCCGCATACGACACATTCCGTTGGCGTGGGGCCGTGCAGAAGACATTCATCATCCTGACCGACGCGCCCGCCTGGCAGGTGGATTGCCCCGGCAACGAGGGCTGCACGACCACCATGAACGAGACGATCTTGGCGATTCGGGGCAGTGCTACGGTGTTCGCCGTATCGCCAGGCACTGACTCCATCTGGTACGCGCCAGGCGCCGGCTCGCGCGCCGGAGATGAGCCGGACTACCCCACGGACGAGGTGCTGGATGTCCAGATCCTGGCCGAGGAGACGGGCGGACTCTGGACGGAGATGCCCTATGACGGCTACGTGGACCTGACGCAGCTTCCCATCGCCGACACGATCGCCGACGGATGGGTTGTCCGCTACCAGGGAGTCATGGATGACACGACGCACTCGGTGCGTGTCGTGCTTGCCCTGGACGGCGAGTATGTGGGCGACGCGATGTTCTCCGCTGACTACTAGAGGCCACCCTCGCAGCACATCGCGGGAACGGGGCGGCGCTCTCCGAGCCGCCCCGTTTTCGCGTCAGGTCAGCGCGGCGCGCAGCTTGTCCGCCAGGCGCGGAACAGCCGTCTTGGGGTCTTCTTCGTCCTCATACTCAAACGAGAGGTACCCGCGGTACCCTACGTCTCGCAGGATGCCCACGAGCCGCGGCAGGTCCACATCCTCCGGCTGCCCGCCCCGGGGGGCCACCACCGTCTTGATGTGGGTCGTGATGGCGTACGGCGCGACCTTGGCGATGTCCGCGTAGGGGTCGTCTGCTTGGAAGTTGCCGGTGTCGAGGTTCAGTCCGAACCAGTCGGACTTCACTTGCCCCGCAATGGCGAGAACCTGGTCGGCGGTCGCCGTGACCCCGCCATGGTTCTCGAGGGCGACCATGACGCCTCTCTGCGCGCCATAGTCAGCGCACTCCTGGCAGCACTCCGCCACCCAGGCGATGGCCTGTTCCTCCGAAGTGCCCTCGGGGACGCTTCCCGCGAACACGCGGATGCACGGCGCGCCGAGGATGGCCCCATTGTCGATCCATGTCCTCGCGAGCTGGATGTTCTTCTCGCGATCCTCGCCGGGAGGGAACGTGAACCGGTTGCCCACGGCCGTGCCCGACACATCCAGCCCCAGGAGGAAGCACTTGCGGCGAAGGTCCATCAGCGATACCGCGCCGACGTTCGGAGGGAAGTAGTAGGAGGTCAGCTCGACCCCGTCGAGGCCCATCCCGGCGCACAGCTCAACGAAGCCCTCCATGGTCATCTGGGGGTCGTCGCCTGTCAGGTACTGGCGATACGAGTAAGCGCAACATGCGATCTTCATTTTCGGTCCTCCTCCGCGAGCGATGGGCTCGATGGCCTGGGTTGACCGCATCGAGAGCCCCGTGGCACCCATGAGTGCGGCGCCCCTCAGCCACTCACGCCGGTTCACAGAGGGGCTCACTTGCCGGCCCCCCTCTCGACGATCACGGCCGGCGGGCTCGCATACCCGGCGTACAGCTCCGCGACACCCGCTTGTTCGGCGTCGCCCTCATGGATGAACACGCGATAACGGAACCTCAGGCTGTCGCCCTGGGCCAGGTTCACGGTGCCGTCCTTCCCCGAGCCGGGCTCGAAGAGTGACAGCCCGAAGATATTGGCGCAGAACAGGCCGTAGTCGCGTACATGCCAGTGGGTGGGGTGTCCCGGGTTCCCGGGGCTGTCCAGCATGGCGATGCCGACCGTCTTGCCGTCCACCGGCCCCCAGTAGTCGCACCAGGGCGCGGCCTTGCCCCATGTGGCGCCGTCGCGGTCGCCGTTCGCGTTGAGGATGTGGCCTTGGCCTCGGGTGACCGCCATGCTGTCGGCTACACGGAACCCGAAGACGCCTTCCTTCGTGTCCCCGAGCGTGAGCGGCCCCTCGCTGGCCGTCCAGGTGATATCGAAGTCGAAGAGTCGGCCCGATGGCACGTTGTACACTCGGACATCGCGCCGGTCCTCGCAGACCTTCGTGCCGTCGTGGGCGACCCAGTCTGTGAGCGCGATGAACCGGCCGTAGACCGGGCCGCTCTCCAGGCGCTCGTACCCGCGATGCACCGTCCGGCCCGCGTCATCGCCCTCCGACCAGAAGTTGTGGCCGTTCACGCGGTCGTGGGTGAACCACAGGGAGCGATGATGGGGGTGATCCTTCGACTCGCCTTCCACGGTCTCCATGGGGAAGCTGCGCGTCACGGGCGCGCCCGTGGGGCCGATGATGGGGTGGAAGTAGGGCTTCGGTGCCTCCGTGGACGTGCAGTACCGCGTGAAGGGCTCGCCGTTGACCCGGATCTCCAGGCCGCCCGCTTGCTCGACCAGCGTGACGCCCGCCTCAACGCCTGGGGGCGTGGGCGCGTGCAGTGCCATGACGTAGGCTCGGGCGTCGTCCTGGGAAAGGTCCTCGACGATCCACGTCACATCAACGCCGTCGCCCTCGGCTGATACCTGGCTCGGGACCACATCGCCCGTACCACTCCGCGTCACCGTGGCGCCCAGCTCCGCCGAAGCGCTCACGGGGATGTGCGCGGTCAGCGGGTACTGCGTGTACCTGCAGGCATCCGCGCGTACGGTGACCGTGAAGTCCTGGGCGGACGCGGCTGCTATCGCAAGCCCGGACGCTAATGGAACCAGAAGCCAGTATCGCGACGACATCGTACCTCACCGATCTCCCAGGCCATGGGTCTGCGCCAGGTGTAAAGCGCCGGGCGGTGTCCTTTCGTGGCGAGGGTCGCGGAGCCCTGCTTCGGTAGGGTGCTTGCTCCGCCGAACCTCTACCCATCCCCGAGCGGCTCGACAGGCTTGGACTGCAGGAAGTCACAAATCAGCGCCCGGGCGCGTTCGGCATCGTGGGCGAGGACATAGACAACATACGGGTAATCGCCGCCGAAACGCAGATAGGGTAGCCACTGGATAGGGTAATGCTCGTTGACAGCGGCGCGTATGCCGTTGTCGTTCAGGGCTGCAGCCACCTGGTCCGCGGCGGTGAACTCCTCGCAGTGGAATACGACTTCGAGGTCATCCTCGACCTTCCGGTCTCTGCGCTCGGGCGGAGCGCCGTCGGCCAACCCGACGCGGCAGTCCGGGCACTCCGTCGAGTGGTTCGAGAAGAGGGTGAGACACTTCGGGCAATGCCGCATACGGTCCCTCCCTAGCGCGCCGTGGCCGTGAGCCATCCGCCAATGCCGAGGAACACGACATTCTGCAGCCACGCGCCGATCACGGGGTTGATCGTGCCGCCATGGCCGAGGATCTTCCCCCAGGTCAGGAATACATAGTAGACGAACAAAGTGCCCACGGCGAGCAACATCCCCGTGAAGTTGCCCCCATGGAACCGCATCGCGAGAGGGCCGACCACGAGTGCGAGCACGACGCACCCGAAGGGGATCGAGAGCTTCGAGTGTAGCTCGGTGGCCTCCACGAACGCTGTCTGGCCTCCCCGGTGAAGGAGCCGAATACGCTCGCTAAGCTCCGGCCATGTTTGCTCCTCCGGGCTGCGCGCATCGTCCCAGTAGTGTTGGATGACGTCGGTCAGGTCCGCCTCCAGCGTGTTCGCCGGCTCCGTGTGGGTGAGCCGCGCCTCGGCATCGAAGAGGTACCGCCGGCCCTGGGTGAGCACCCATTGTCCCTGGCCCGGCTGGGCTGACCGGGCGACGACGAACTCAGCCTGGTCCGGGTTGAACGGGTCGCAGAGAACGACATCGAACAGAGTGTCCGTGTCGAGATCGATGTCGCGGGCGAACAGGATCTTGTCGGTGCCGGGCGGCTTGACGAAGAAGTTCTGCGGGCGGAGTGTCGGGATGAGCGTCTGGCTGAGCTTCATACCTGGAATGGCATTGTCGGAGATGTGGTTGGCCCAGGGCATCACGCGATCGTAGACGATGGATCCGCCCAGGAAGCACACGAGCCCCGCGGCGACATAGGGCGCGAGGATCCGTCGGGGGCTCATCCCGCCCATTCGCATCGCCCCCAGCTCGCCGTCTCGACTCAGACGGTTGATCGACATGGCCGTCCCGAAGAGTGCGGCCATGGGGAGCGACCACGCCAGGGCGTTCGGGATGCGGAAGACGAGGTGCCGGAACGCGCCGTCGAGAGGGACGGGATTGCCTCCCGCGGTCTTGAGCAGGAGGAACAGCGAGTTCAGCTCCAGCATCAGCACCAGGCCGATGGTCCAGGCGATGTATGGGATCGCAAGATCGCTAGCGAGATACCGGTAAAGCACCTTCCTCATCGCCGTCGCCCTCGCCTATCGCATCCGGATGAACAGCACGATGCCGGCTAGCCCGAAAACCGCGTTCTGCGTCCACGCACAGATGATCGGGCTGACATTGCCGCCCTGCGCCAGAACCTTGCCCCACGAAAAGATGAGGTAGTAGGCGAACAGCGCGATGGATGCCAGGAGCATGCCGGTGAAACTCCCCCGGCTGTACCGCACCGCCAATGGTCCGATAGCAAGCGCGAATACGACACACGCCATGGGCAGCGAGACCTTGGAGTGAAGCTCCGTGGCCTCGATCGAGAATGACTGACGCCCTTCCTTCTTGGTGGCGATCTTCGCTCGAAGGTCGGCCATGCTCTGTTCCTCCGGGCTTCGTTGGGCCTCCCAGTAGCCCTCGAGGATCTCCTTGAGGTCAATCTGGATGGAGTCCGAGGCACCGCATGACTGGACGAAGCCCGCTTCGTCGAAACGGTACTTCCGAGCATGGGCGAGCGTCCACACGTTGTCTTTGAGGCTCGCCGTGTCCGCTACAGTGAACTCCGGGAAGGCACGTGGGTATAGCTTGCAGAGCATGACGCCCTCGAGGAAACCGGTACTCTTGTCCACGCTGCGGGAGTAGAACACGTAGTCACTGTCCGGTGGCTGGACGAAGAACTGGGCGCTGGGACGGATATCGGCTTGCTGCAGGAAGATGGTCCGCACGGCGTTGTCCGAGACGTGGTTGGTGTAGGGCATGACGCGATCGTAGATGACGTGCGCAAGGACGAAACACACCATCGAGACGATGAGGTAGGGCAGCATGACTCGGCGAGGGCTCAGCCCGCCCATGCGCATCGCGACCAGCTCGTTTTCGCGACTGAGTCGGTTGAGCGACAGCGCAGTCGCGAAGAGCAGCGCCATCGGCAGAGACATCATCACGGCGAAGGGGACGCGGAACGCGAGATAGCGCACGGTCGCATCCCACGGTAGCGGTTTCCCCTGGGCGTTTTTCAGCAGGAGGAACATGAAGTTCCCGACCAGCATAACGACCAGCCCGGCCATCCAGGCGAAGAAGGGGACCATCATGTCCGCGGCCAGGTAGCGATATAGCAGCTTCCGCATGGCTCTGTTCGCTCTCCCGCCAGATTATACGCCAGCGCGCCCCACTCCCTTCGCCCGGCGGCTCGGAGCCGTCGCGCCAACCGAACCGGCGGGCCGGTCCGGCGTCTGTAGACGCGGTAACACTATGGGCAGAGACTAACGCAAGGGAGATGGCGTGAAGTGAGCAAATGGGCGATGGTGGTTCTTCTGATCGTCATGGCGGGGGCAGCAGCGCTGGCGCAGCCGGGACCGGGCGGACCCGGCGGGCCCGGTGGGCCGGGTGGACCGGGCGGGCCCGGAATGATGCCATTCGCCATGGGTACGGTCCAGGCTGTGGACATGCAGAACGGCGTTCTCACCGTCCAGGGCTTCGGGCGCGGCGGACAGGGCGAGGCCCGCACGGTAGTGCTTCAGCAGACCACGGAGATCGCCCAGCAGGTGGCGATCACTGCCGACCAGATCCAGCCGATGCAGCCCATCATGGTATCGGTGACCGAGGGCGCCCCCATGCGAATCATAGTGG
>Ga0315288_10005518_pt1 | contig 16081 bp, 17 predicted proteins | sample YL17G11_20_MG_FD_203454 | JGI IMG/M metagenome (GOLD analysis project Ga0315288, IMG submission 203454) | Sediment microbial communities from Yellowstone Lake, YNP, Wyoming, USA - YL17G11_20 | ecosystem: Environmental > Aquatic > Freshwater > Lake > Sediment | place: USA: Wyoming | collected...
GGAAAGGTTATGGAATGGAAAAAATTTGGCGTTAATTTGGAAGAATCTGCAGACGAAGAATATGCAGAGGGAACAAAAGAACATCAACTAATAGTTGAAGAAATCGAAAAAAGGTTTAATAAGCTACTAGAAAGTTAGATCTTAATAAAATAAATAATTTGAAACACTCACAAAAAATCTTACTCTTCATTTCTAATCCCATTAGGCACCCTGCGATTTTTGCATTGATTACTGAACTTTTAGTAAAAGAAAAGGCAGCGCTTCCCGTAGGATAGTGCCGCCTGACGACATGTGGCAGAAGGGATATCACGAAACCCTCTTTGTCTAAGTCTAACGAAGCCAAATAACTGAGTGATTGCCGCAGACCGGCTCCTTGGTGACCTTAAGTGAATAGCCGTGGCTGTTATAACTGCCTTCGGCAGAGTAGTTATCTGCCTCAATCAACCCCGTATGAAGATCAATGTCTTTCTGTCTCGCAAACTCCCGAAGGACTTGCAGCGGCGTGAGTTTCCTTTCGGTGACAGCGTAGATTGTATCAACGCTGTGATGCACGTGTTCGTCGTAGCCCTCAAATTCAATAACGAACAACGAAGGACCGCCTTTCTGGAAAACTATCTTTTTCATTTCTCAGTCTCCTTTCTTGCCCACTTCTTACTGTCTATAGACTAGCATATAATAAAATATATGTCAAGGTTCCGTAATGGTTCAATAGCTTGGAATATCAACCGCCGGTTTTACATCGGGAATCCATATCGTCGTATCACTCAACCTCTCAAATACAGTCCTAACATCCTCTACGATGGCACTTATAAAAGCGCTGGAATCAGCGCTTTCAATATCTCTACCAAACAGCCACCATTTATTCAGCTCGGTTACACTTGACCTTATAGCATAAAAATGATATGTTTATATCAGCACTAGGAGGCAGAAAAAATGAAAAACCTGGCTGGTAACCCGGAATGCGATATAGAGATTGAGCGCGAGCTGACAAGGTGCGGAGTTCAAGTCGTGAGGAAACAACCGCGAGAAGGAGAAGTTCCGTCCTCGCTTCGTGGCAAGCTCGGAAACTTTGAGTTTTTTCGCGCCTGGAGATATTGGATTGTAACCGGAAAAGTTCCACTACAAATCGCCAGAGAACTCTACGATGATCCCGTAGGCAAGACGGATATCAGAGTGAATGGAAATTGCACATGTCCTCCTCCTGAAGGCGGACGAATTCTTTGGCTGGACAAGAAAGGCCGTAAGCTTCTTCCAATGAGTGAGTGGGACAGTATTGTAAACAGGTTGGGAGAGGATGACCCTATAGCCAGAGATATCCGGAACAATCCGAAAATTCGTTTCGTCAACAATCCCGCCGCTAAGGGAAAGGGTTTTATCGATACCTACCACATCGACACCGAGACAGGGTTGAGAATATTTGCCGACACACTCAAGAAACACAAACTGGTGTAGCATCCATCGGCCCCCCAACGAAAGGGGGCTTTTTTGTATAAACATATCTGCTATTCATTTAGCTCAATTATAATTTGGCTCCAATTCTGTTCTACTAGGGTCATAAGCACAGACTAACCAATATTTTCGTTGAAATAAGGGAGTATTCAAGCTACAATCTATTTGATGTTTTATCATTTGGTTTTGCAGATTAAAAGATTTTTGAAGGACAAATATATTTTTGGGGCGATAGTTGCCGGAATTGTTTTGTGGGCGATTGCTTTTGGAATCGCTTATGTTCAGATTTTTCCCTTGGAAAAAAATCTTATTCTGCATATTAATTTTCAGCGTGAAGTCGATGCTGTCGGCGTGGCCGGAGATGTAATTTGGCTGACAGTCGGTTTGGCTGTTCTTTTTGCCATTGACCAGATTATTTCCCTGGCGCTGTATTTTAGAGAAAAGATTTTGTCCTACATAATTTCTTATTCCGGACTTTTTATAATGATTCTGGGATTGGCAGTTATTTACTATCTAACTCTTGCAAATTGACATCTTCTTTGTTAATCTCTCTTACATGCCCAGTTGTAGAACTGCAATGGAATTCGCAATAAAATTGGGCAACGTCGTGATGTTTTAGTATTTGAATTGGATAATTAAGAATATTAACTATTATTTGACTGCACGAATTGTCCCGACTTGTCGGGACATGAATTGCAGTTTCACTACTGGGCATGTTTGCGGTTATTAAAACTGGCGGAAAGCAATATCTTGTTTCTCCCGACCAAAAGATAAAAATTGAAAAGCTTGAAGGCGAAGCCGGAGAAAAGGTTTCTTTCGACCAGGTTTTGCTTTTGGCCGACGAAGGGAAGGTTCAAATAGGGAAGCCGGACATTTCAGGGGCCAAAGTAGAGGGGGAGATTATAAAGCAGGCCAGAGACAGGAAAAAAATTATCTTCACGTATCATTCAAAAGCCCGTGTCAGAAAGACCAAGGGCCACCGCCAGTTTTTTACTGAGGTAAAAATTACAGGAATCAAATAAACCCCCACACCAATGCATTGGAGTGGGGGTTTTTGGTTATATTGATCCCGCACCTGTTTAGCTATATATCATCAGCGTGAGAGATGGGGGGCGAAGCCTAATTGCTAAAAGGTGCGGGGTTGACAGGCTGAATTAATAAGGTAAGATGGAGTCAGGACATCAGGGAGGACAAAATGACGCTTACCTCGCTCAAACTTCAGCCTTACGAGCAGGAGCCGGAAAAGCCTAACCGCAGACACACTCTTCTTTGGTTTGTGGCTATCGTCTCGCTTCTTGCCATCGTGTCATATCTTATCGCCATTGCCTTCTAGCGGTATCACGACATAGCTTCGCTAACGCGAAGCTTTTTTCATAAGATAAGTTACTCCCTTCTGGTAAGTGAGTGTGAGAGAGTGTCTTCATCGGCAAACTCTATCTCTCCGCCGGTGGGAATGCCTCTTCCTAGGCGGCTGATTTTTTCGGTAAAGGGCCTTAATTCTTTTTCAATCAGCGAAGCGTTCAAATCGCCGTAAGTGGTGGGATTGAGGGCGATGATGATTTCCTTGGCTCTTTTGTCTGGCAATTCGTCAGCGATTATTTTTTTAAGAACGCCGAGACGCAGCTTTTGCCATGGCTCTAAAACGCCGCTTTTTGTCATTTCTCCCAGAATCAGATACTTACCTTTATATTTTCCGGTTCTTTCAATGCTCATTAAATCGGTTTCTTTTTCGACAACCATAGAGATGTCGTTTGAGCGCGACTTATCCGCGCAAATTGAACATAAGTTGCTTTTTTGCGAATGAACAAAAAAACAGCGCGGACAAATTTTCACTTTCTTTAAGCCGGTAAGAGCATTGGCAAGTTCGGAAAGTTTGGCCTGTCCGTAGCCGATTAAACGAAAAGCCAACCGAGTGGCCTGCCGGGGGCCGATCGACGGCAATTTTTCGAATTCCTCTACGAATTTTTTTATTTCTTCTGGAAGCACAATATTTAAATAAATCCTAAATCCTAATTTCTAAATTCTAAATAAATTCAAAATTCTAAATTCTAATGTTCTAAACTATTTAAAATTCATATTATTTATTTTTTGTTTAGAATTTAGTGCTTAGAATTTTGGATTTACTCGAACGAGGCGTGAGTCTTTGAAACGGGTCTGAAGGTGACTTTATCCGAATCGAATTTCAAATCAACCGTTCCCATGGGTCCATTACGGTGCTTGGCAATTATGATGCTCGTAGCGCCTTCTTCTTCCAGAGACGGCTCGAGTTTATCGCGGTCTTTGCGGTAAATCATTAGAACGACATCGGCGTCCTGTTCCCAGGAACCGGTTTCGCGCAGGTCAGAAAGTCGGGGGATTCTAATCTCACGGGAATCGACTTGCCGGTTAAGCTGTGAAACTGCCAGCACCGGAATGTTCAACTCTCTTGCCAAGGCCTTAATTCCATGGGAAATCTCGGTAAACTGCTGAACGATGTTTTCGCTTTGGGAAAGCGGCTGGATGAGCTGGACATAGTCAATAATCAGCAAATCAAGGCCGTTTTCCGACTGAATCCGTCTGGCGATTGAGCGAATCTGCATTATATTGGGCGAGGGCGTATCATCGATAAAAATCTTCATCCGGGAAAGCCGGTCCAACGCTTCCTGAATCAGGGCAAAATCGGTTTCGCTGTTTAACTGTCCGGTTCTTAAGCGCCAGAAGGAGACTTGAGCTTCGGCGGCAATCAGGCGGTCAACCAGTTGCTCTCGCGACATCTCCAGAGAAAATATTCCAACCGAGGCATTGCTCTTTAAGGCGGCGCCCCTTGCCATGTCCAGTGCCAAAGTCGTTTTCCCCAAAGATGGTCTGGCTCCCAAAACTATCATGTCCGAGCGCTGTAAGCCGGAGAGGTATTTATCCAAATCGTCGAATCCCGTCGTCACTCCGCGGAGCCCTCTTTCTCCCTGATGCATTTTTTCGATTCTCTCGTAAGCTCCTTTAAGTTCGTCTTTAAGAGCGATAAAATTTTTATCTTGAGAACGTTGGGAAACTCTGAATATTTTTTGTTCAACGCTGTCGATTAAATTTTCCAAACCAGTCTTTTTGTCAAAAACCTCTTCATTAATATCGGCGGCTACGGTGATTAAATCCCTAAGGACTCTTTTTTCCCTGACGATTTTGGCGTAGTGGTTGATATGGGCCGAAGAGGGGACGGAATTAATCAAATCTCCAAGATAAGATGAGCCGCCGACATTGTCCAATTCCTTTTTCGATTTTAAAACGCTGGAGACGCTCAAAATGTCTATCGGCTGGTTTTTGGCGAATAAATCCAGCATCGCTTCATATATTTTTTGATGGGCGGAATTGTAAAAATCCACCGGCGTAATCGAGTCGGCGATTTTTGTGATGGCATTTTTGTCAATCATCAGTGAACCCAAGACTGACTTTTCTGCCTCAATGTCTTGTGGCGGAAGTTTAACGTCTGGCATGGCCTTGATTATTTTAGTGATTGGACTAAAGGTCCCAGAGGAGTGTCCTCTACTGAGTATCCTAACTCATTGATTTTGTTTCTCAAGGTGTCCGACTGGATAAACTGTTTATTACTTCTGGATTTTTCCCGCTTTTTTGAAAGCCATCTGACTCTGAACGGAATTTTTGGATTTTTTTCGATTTTTATCCCTAAAATATCAAGTTTTTCTATGGTAAATAACTGCAAAGAGAGGGCTTCGTCTCCATTAAGACCCCAGATGTCATTTTCCAGGCCGTTGATAAGATTAAAAATAGCTGCCAGGGCTTTCGGGGTGTTAAAGTCATCTCCCATCGAATCATCGAAAGATTTTTTGGCTTGGCTTATTTTATAGCCGATATCTTTTGATGCGGTCTTGGTTTTCTTGACAAGCGAGAGTTTAAAAACGAAATTTTGGATTGTGGACAAGGCGGCTTTTGACTGGAGAGCCAAGCTGTCGGAATAATCGATGGGAGAGCGGTAATGATGCGATAGAACCAGGTAGCGCAAGGTTTGGGGAGAATGTTTTTTAAGGAAATCGTCGATGGTAATAAAATTATTCAAACTCTTGGACATTTTTTGCCCTTCAACCAGAAGAAAACCGGCATGCATCCAAATTTTGACCATCGGCTTTTTACCCGAAGCCGATTCCTGTTGGGCAATTTCCGCTTCATGGTGGGGAAATTTCAAATCAACCGCTCCGCCGTGAATGTCGTACTGGGGGCCGAAGTATTTTTCGGTAATGGCGGTATCTTCGATATGCCAGCCCGGCCGTCCTTGGCCGAATGGGGACTGCCACGACGGCTCTCCCGGTTTTGAAAATTTCCAAAGGCAGAAATCAGCCCGGTTTTTTTTATTGATACTTTCGTCTATTCTGGAAACTCCATCATCGGCAGCTTGCGCCGTTCGTTTGGAAAGCTTGCCGTAGTCGGCGAATTTGGAAACGTCAAAGTAGTATCCGTCGCCTTCTATTTTGTAGGCGTATTTTTTATCGATTAAAGTTTGAACCTGTCTGATAATTTCAGGAATGTGGTCAGTGGCCCGGGCATATTTACTGACCGAATTTATTTTCAACTCCCTTTCGTTTTTATGATAGGCAGATTCAAATTTTCTGACTGTTTCTTTCCAACTAACCCCATCTTTTTTAGAACGGTCGATAATTTTATCTTCAATATCGGTCACATTTTGAAGGTAAAAAACCGTCCATTTATTTGAACGCAAATATTTAACGAAGGTGTCAAAAACAATGGAAGTTCGGGCATGGCCGATATGTGAATAATCGTAAGGCGTAATTCCGCAGACAAACAATTCCAGCCGTTTTCCGGTCTGAGCCAGCTCCTTTTTAGTTTCCGAAAGCGAGTCATAAATGTGCATATTCTTATTCTACCGATGGCAGTGCCAAAAGAAAAGCCGCCAAGCGTCAATTGACGTCACTTCCAAAATAATGTATTGTTTTTCCAGAACCTGACAAGGAGGGATTTATGTTTGGGCAACTGACAGCTTTCTGGAACTTGGTGTTCGGTGCGCTTGTTTGCGGTTTATTGTTTTTCTGGGGGAACACTCTGGAGAAAAACAGGAGCTGGTTTCTTTGGGCGATGGGAATAGCGATGAAGACTATTTCTGTCTTCTTTGCCCTGATTGTTTTATTTGTCCTAATTGTTTAGTTTGTCAAAGCGTTCTGGTGGGTTGCAGCTGGCTTTGTAGCTGTCGTTGTCGTTCTCTGGTTTCTTAGTCGATAGGTAAAAAAGGGTGGCATTGCCACCCGATTTCATTTCTCTTGTTTCTAGAGCCAATCCTTCCTCTTGAATATTATTGCCATTATCAGCAAAGCGCCGGCAACAATTCCGGCCAAAATCCAGAAATCATAAGGCGTATGTCCGACTATCGGCCGGGAGCTGGTGTCTATGGTAAACAAAGCCAGAAAAACCATTATCGGGAAAGTCAAAAATGCCAGAACCGAAAATCTTTGCATTACCTTGGTCATTCTTATCGTTAACATTTGGGTGTTGGTGTGTTCGAACGACTCTATCGTTTCTTTGTAGTTTTCGCAGGACTGCATAACTTTTAAAAAGTCGCCCTCCAAATCGCTGAAATAAACTTTGGTGTGTCCGCCAAAGAAGTCCGGACCGACTTTGTTGAGAGAATTAAAAATGCTCGTTTGAGATTTGGTAATCAAATAGTAGCTGAGCAGGTCCCGTTTAACGTAGGAAATTTTTTCAAGAAGCGACTTTTCCTTGTTCTGGAACAAGTTGTTTCTGATGTCTTCAACTTTCTCGTCGATGTGCCGCAGTTGCCTTAAAGAAAACAAAAGACAGGATTCCATGAGATAGTAAAATAATCTAGTCGTGTCGGCGCTCAGAAGACGCTCTTTGTAGTGCTCGTTTTCTTCGATTTTTTCCTCAAGCATTTGTATTGGCTCAAGCGGCTCATAGGTGACAGTAATAACGGTATTTTTAATTACCAAAAAATCAACTTCACCTCGCCTGGAAACTCTTTCTTTGGAATCATATACCGGCAAGTGATAGACGATGTACATGTAATTGCCGTAGATTTCCACCTTTGAACGTGCCGATTGCTGGGACAATTCTTCGATGATTATCGGATGGATGCCGAATTCTTTTTTAAGCGCCGCCAATTCTTTTTCGTTTGGCCTGATTAAATTTATCCAATTTACCTTTCCTTTTTTGATTATCATATAGGCTTTTGCCGTTAATTTAAGTTACCTATACATTATAGTTTTTTTTGGCCATTTTGTCATCGGAGAAGACAAGTAACGGGGTTGACCCCGTTAGAAAGCTTGGCAAAAAGAATCACAAACTTAATTCTTTTTGCTGGTTATTAACAAGCGAGAGCAGAGGATTCTAGCTGTATTTTCTATATTAACGGATCATGCGCTCTTACACTTTCTAACGGGGTTGACAACCTCTTTTTTAGGACTAAAATAGTAGCGAAATTCGTGAGGTAACGGATATTTTTTATGGAAGAAAATACCAACAATCAACAAAAAAACGACAGTGCCGAAAGCCAGCCGCTGTCTGAAATAGACAAGCTCAAGAAACAATGCGACGAATATCTTGATGGCTGGAAAAGATCCAAGGCAGATTTTATCAATTACCGGAAGGATGAGGTTAAACGTTTGGATTTGATTTTAAAATTTGCGAATGAAACGATTATCAAAGATTTAATTAATGTTTTGGACAGCTTTGACTTAGCCATCCAATCGCTGGGAGGTGATTCTAAAGTGGAAAAAGGAGTGTATCTGATAAGAGCCCAGCTGGAAGATATTTTGAAAAAATACGGATTGGAAAGGATTATTGTTTCTGTCGGACAGAAATTCGATCCGGCACTGCATGAAGCCATAGCTTCGGTTGAGTCGGATAAGCCGTCGGGAACAATTATTGACGAAGTCGAAAGAGGCTACACTCTTTCGGGAAAGTTAATCCGGGCAGCGAGAGTAAAGGTCAGTAAGTGAACATTAAATAGAAATTCGATATATTTAAATATTTAAATATTTAAACATTAAACTTATGAAGATACTGGGCATTGATTTAGGAACGACAAACTCGGCGATGGCGATAGTTGAAGGAGGCGAACCGAAAGTTTTGGAGAACGCAGAAGGCGCCAGAACCACTCCTTCGGTTGCAGCAATAAGCAAGTCGAATGAACGACTGGTGGGGATGTTGGCAAAACGCCAAGCGGTGGTTAATCCGAAAAACACCGTCTTTTCCGTTAAGCGGCTCATAGGCCGCAAATTCAGCGACTCCGAAGTTCAGCGAGATGTAAAATGGCTTCCTTATGAATTGAAACAGTCATCCAGCGGGGGAGTTGAAGTCAACATGGGAGATAAATGGTACAAGCCGGAAGAGATATCTGCCATGATTTTAGCTAAACTCAAGGCTGATGCAGAGGCTAAGCTGGGAGAAAAAATTGAGGAAGCCGTCATTACCGTACCAGCTTATTTTGATGACTCACAGAGGCAAGCAACCAAAAACGCCGGAGAAATCGCCGGACTTAAGGTCAGAAGGATCATTAATGAACCAACCGCGGCTGCGTTTGCTTACGGATTTAATAGGGAAAAAAATCAAAAAATAGCGGTCTATGATTTTGGAGGAGGAACGTTTGATATATCAGTTCTTGAGATCGGCTTTGACACAGAAACCAAGGAACAGACAGTTGAGGTCAAAGGCACCGGCGGAGATACTCATTTAGGAGGGGACGATTTTGACAAGAGAATGATAGATTTTTTGGTTGACGAATACAAAAAATCTCAGGGGACAGACCTTTCTAAAGACCCGCTGGCCCTTCAAAGATTGAGAGAAGCAGTCGAGAAAGCAAAACACGAGCTTTCAACCGTCACTGAAGCCGAAATTAATCTGCCCTACATCAGCTCGGACGCATCGGGGCCCAAACATTTTCTCATGAAACTTTCAAGGGCTAAACTTGAAGACTTGGTCGGCGACATGATAAGCAAATCGATTGAGTTGGTGAAAAAAACAATTTCTGAAACGGGCCTTAAGGTTTCTGATATTAATGAATTGATTTTGGTTGGCGGCCAGACGAGAATGCCGGCTATGCAGGAGGCGGTAAAGAAATTTTTCGGCAAAGAGCCGCATCGGGGAATTAATCCGGACGAAGTTGTTGCTATCGGGGCGGCGGTCCAGGCGGGAATCTTTCAGGGAGACGTCAAAGATGTTCTTCTGCTTGACGTCACTCCACTCTCTCTGGGAATCGAAACCTACGGCAGTGTCTTTACTCCGATGATAGAAAAAAACACTACCATCCCCACTTCCAAATCCCAAATTTTTTCAACTGCTTCCGATAATCAAACTTCTGTCGAAATCCACGTTCTTCAGGGAGAAAGGACAATGGCGGCTGATAACAAAACGCTGGGAAGATTTATTTTAGACGGTATCCCGCCGGCACCCAGAGGCATTCCTCAAATTGAGGTTGCTTTTGACATTGATGCCAACGGAATTCTAAGTGTTTCGGCGAAGGATAAAGCGACTAATAAAGTCCAGTCCGTCAGAATCGAGGCCTCAACCCAGCTTTCTAAAGATGAGATTGAACGGTTAAAAAAAGAAGCGGCTATGCATGCCGAAGAAGACCGCCAAAAGAAAGAAGTGGCTGAAGTTAAAAATCAAGCCGAACAGCTCGTTTATGTCTCCGAAAAGAACGTTAACGAATGGAAAGACAAAATTTCGGCAGAAGTTAAAGCATCGATTGAAAAGAAAATCGCCGATTTAAAAGACGCCATCGCAAAAAATGACCCTGAAATCATAAAATCAGCTTCAGCTGAACTTTCCCAGGAGCTTCAAAAAATTGGCCAATCAATGTATACCCCGAAAGATAACGAGCAGGCACCGCCAGAACAATAAATAAAGACAGGCACAAGTGGACTGGATAAATCTATTTGAGAAAGACTATCTAACGGGGTATACTAAAGGAAACGAAGGGAACGAGGCGCCCAATAACTAAGGCGCCGGAATCTTCTTTCCATGATTGAAGCGCAAAAAAAATTTATCCATCTTCCGAGAACGCCGGATGCGCCTGAGTCGGCTTATGCGGGAGCTTTTTCTTATTGGAAATCGATTGTTTTGGGTGTGGTTACGGCCGGCACCGGTTTTGCCGCCAGCTATCTTATTAACGGCTCTATCGCGGCAACCGGCTTTGAAAGAACTCATATGCTTGCCTGGGGAGGCGTTTCGCTCCTGTTTTTTTTGGTTTTATTGGTGCTGGACGTGACATTTATCAACCGCACCTGGATGGCGGCAGTGGTTCTTGCCTTGGCCGGCATATCTTTGGGTATGGGTTTGCTGGGCAATTTATCGACAAATTCGCTGATAGTCTGGGCGATAGCGATTATTTTAATTCTCTCATCGGGATTTTCGGCAAGAAAAGCACTTGATGTTTCTTTAAAAATAGAATTTTTTAGGATTTCCAATACAACTTTAAAAGGTGCCATTCTGGCAGTGGCTGTGATAGCTGGGCTGGTTTTCTTTAACATTTTTTCTACCCAACCGCTTAGTGGAGTCAATCCGATATTTCCTCAAAGCCTTTTTGAAGGTGGAGCCAATTTGGTTGTCAAATTTATCGGGCCTAGTTTGGGCGGGATTGATTTTTCCATGTCCATCAGGCAGATAGTCACTCAATTATTGAATAAACAGTTGGAGCAGAACCCCTCTCTCAAGGGAGCGATGACTCCAACTGATAAAGAACAGTTGATTTCAAAAGCGATTGAGGAATATCGAAATCGCTTGGGCGGGATTATCGGGATGAATATCAACCCTGACGAAAAACTTTCGGTTGCGCTTTATAACTCACTGCTTAATAAAATCAACAGTCTTCCCGGTCCGACTAAAAACATTGCTGTATTGGTCGGTGCCGTCTTGTTTTTGCTGACAGTGGCAGCTGTTTCTCCGATTATCCGGCCGATAGTTTCGGTTATTGCTTTTGTGTTTTATGAACTTCTTTTGGGAATTAAATTTGGCACCATTGTTTACGAAACCCGAAGTAAAGAGACAATCGTCTTGCCGTAATTTTTTGGACGTGGCATAATGGGGCGCTTGTATTATGAAGGACTACTACGAAATTTTAGGCGTCTCTAAAAACGCCTCTGAGGATGAAATTAAAAAAGCTTTTCGAAAGCTGGCCCATAAGTATCATCCGGATAAGGAAGGAGGGGATGAGAAAAAGTTCAAGGAAATAAACGAGGCCTATCAGGTGTTGTCAGACAAAAGGAAGCGGGCTCAATACGACCGCTATGGGAGGACGTTCGAACCGGCCGGTGGATATGGCGGGCAGGGTTTTGGCGCTAATCCTTTTGAGGGTTTCGGTTTTGATTTTTCGGGAGGTCAGTTTGGACAGGATTTCTCGAACTTTGGCTTTGAGGGTTTTGACGATATTTTAGGAACCTTTTTTGGTGGTGGAAGGCGCGGCGCTTCCCGGCAAAAAGGCAGCGACATTCAGATTGTTTTGGATATTACTTTAAAGGAGGCATTTTTCGGCGTTAAAAAGGGCATCTCTTTCAGAACGTTTGTGGTTTGTAAGAAATGTTCGGGTGCCGGGTATGAAAAATCGGCCGGAACCAAAAAATGTGATAAGTGCAGCGGCAGCGGCAAAATGAAAGAACAACACACGTCGCTTTTCGGAAGTTTTGTCCAGGTTCTGGAATGTGACGAGTGTTTTGGCACAGGCCAAGCACCCAATAAAATTTGCAATGAATGCGGAGGCGCCGGGAGGGTCATAGGCCAGAAATCAATTAGCGTTGAAATAAAATCGGGAGTTTATAACGGCCAGCTGATTAAAATTTCCGGTCAGGGAGAGGCCGGACTCAGGGGCAAAAACGACGGCGATTTGTACATAAAGATAAATATTCTTCCCGATAAAGAATTCAAACTTGAAGGGGACAATCTGATTGTTCGAAAAGAAGTCAAACTCTCCGAGGTTTTGAAAGGCAAGTCGATCGAGATTGAGAGCATCAGTGGCAAAAAAATAAAAATTGAAATTCCTCCCCATTTTGACATCACTCAACCGATTGTTATAAAAGACGAAGGCATGCAGAGGAACACCGGTATTCTGGGAAGAGCATTGCGAGGGGACCTGATAGTCCATTTGTATCTTAAAACGCCTAAAAAAATGTCTTCAAAAGCCAAACATTTAGCTGAGGAATTAGCCAAAGAACTTGAAAAGGACGAGTGAAATGAGGTAATATTTGTCGTGAATTTCTGCCCACAGCCATATTCCGTAGTTTCCCGATTTATCGGGACTACTACTGGGGTCAGTTGGCCCCGCACTAAAATTTATCCCCCGTTAGCTCAGTTGGTAGAGCAGCTCCCTTTTAAGGAGACGGTCGTAGGTTCGAATCCTACACGGGGGACAATTAGTAAGGATAAATTTAGGCGGGGTATATACCGCAGCTCCCTTCTTGCCCCGTATCGAGCTTTGCTCTGATACGGGGTTAAGGAGAAGGTCGAAGGCCTGCCCCGCCTCGGCGGGGTGAAAATCCTTGTAGGTGGACTGAAAAAGACATTGCCGAAATCATTAACTACATTGAAACCAAGAGCTATAGGATTTGCAAAAGATGTGGCGGCGAGGGTCATTCAAGGCAAATAAACGGCGGCCACAAAACACTGTGCGAAATATGTTTTATCAGTTTTACTCCGTGAACAACGGAGTTTTTGTTAGTCGGACGATTTATGTTAGAATTAATTTATGCTAAAGAAAATTATTCATTATCTGGACAGGCTTGAAGACAGGGTGAGAAGCAGGTTAAGCCACCATCCGGTTGTTTACGCTTTTATCGGCGGTTTTGCCACGGTCGTTTTTTGGAGAGGAGTTTGGCTAACGATGGATTATTTTGATTTTATGACGCCGATAATCTCGATTATTTTGAGTACAGCGGTGATGCTGGCAACGGGAACTTTCATTTCTTTCTTTATCGGCGAATCGATTTTAATGTCGGGCTTAAAAGAGGAAAAGAGAATTGACCAGAAAACCGAACAGGAGCTGATTGAAGAAGAAACGCGCTTGAAGCGCATTATTTCGGAAATAGACGAAATTAAAAGACTAGCGGAAGAATTGAGCGAGATTAAAAGAGACGTCTCGGAAATAAAAAATAAGCTAATGGAGAAAAAGTAATTTTTCTTGATTTTCCGAGGGCGTTTTTATATACTCTCTTTGTTCGAGAAAATTTAATATTCCGGTGTAGCCATGCCCCGTAGCGAGCTTCGCTCTGCTACTGGGGTTAATGGCCCCGCACCAAACTTTCGCTCCCCGGTAGCTCAACGGTAGAGCGGATCCCTGTTAAGGATAAGGTTGTAGGTTCGAGTCCTACCCGGGGAGCGAAGAGTTGGTGCGGGGTATATGCTGCGGCTCCCTGTCGATTAAGGCAGCTTTGTGCAGTAATGCACAAATGTAAATCGGGCTAATTCGGGGAACTCTCGAAAGAGATAATCCCGAGCTAAATTCTCCTTTATGAGATAAATGTGTAGAGACTATATACCCGAGCTCCCACGTGGAGCATGAGATAGTCCAGCCCTTTTGGTGACAAAAGGATAACTGTAAGGAGATGGTTGTAGGCCTGCCCCGCCATGGCGGGGTGAGAGTCCTACCACCGGAGCAGTGATTGACTGACAGCTTTTAATGTGCTATTGTTTAAACAGCAGAAAGGAGGTACTGAACATGGAGACTCGAAAATATGAGTGCCAATCGTGTCACGGAACTGGTATCTATGTGGGCACCCTAGAACCACCTGGTGTTGGCGTGGTGTGTAACCAGTGCCAAGGTACGGGAGGTATAATTTGTTCTACTGGTGCAAGGGTCTTTACAGAAAGAAAGAAAAGAAGTGACGTCCAACTGGTTTATGATTCGATTAGCTCAAAACGAGGAGTGTATCTAGGTATGCCCGTTTCTGTAGAAGACTTCTACAGGAACATTATACCATCGAAGTAAATATGCCGCCAAACCGAGAGGGGAAGCGGCTTTTTCTTTTATCCAAAACAGGTTCTAGACCTGTAATCTTGAGCTCCAAACAACGAGTGGGGCAGTTAATCAATAAACCAAATCTGACCCTGTCTACTATCAAACCAAAGCTAGTAGCTACCTGACTTGGCTAATCACTAATTCCGGAACAGGCAGAGCCCTCTCCCAATCAAAAGTTCGAAAGCCGTACCGCCAAGCGAGCAGGGGAAGATAACCAGTAATTATGCTGGTTGTTTTTATCAAGTGTTGCCAAGATATTGACTTATCTATATGAATATGCTACTATTATAAGATGAGATTCTGACTCTGCAAAGTCTTAACTGAACCGAACGAAAGAACGAAAGGAGGAATACCGTGAGCACATTAACAATTTCGAGGAATTCGCTGTTCCTGCGGTTGTTTCTGTGGGTATGGGAGGCAAACCCTGAGAAGCTCAACGTTTGCAAGCTCTTCTGGGGAACCCTCTTCTTTCCGGTGGCTTTTCTGCAGTTCAAGAGGATCTACCGCTTCATTCCGCGCATCACGATTTTCTACATGCTTGGAGCAGTGTTACTTGCTGCACTGGGTTTGTGGATATCGGCGATCATCTGGTCCTTTGGCGGAGTAATATTCGCCATCGGTGGCTACGTCGCCATGTGGAGAAGCCAGGGCGCGGATGATAGGCGGAAAGAGAAAGAGCAAGCTCTTTCGAAGATCACCGGCCGTGTATCGGTTGTCGTGGATTGGATTCTCGATCACACGCTTGGTCTGGTTTTTGACTTCGCCGACGATGTATCATGTTCGATGGCTGGCCGACGAATCGGTGGATTCTTCGGCGTCATCGGCGAGTATATCCACGCGACCAAGCAACGTCTCTGCCCGCTCATCCGTGTGGTCTGAACAACGATGACTGCACAAACCATCTGCGCCCCCGCTACGTCTTAGGACCTCTGGCGGGCTTTTTCTTTTATCCAAATATCAATAATTTCTCCAATTCCTGTTTTACCGATATCCAATCTACAGTTCTCATCCTTCGCCTCGCTTTAGCGGGGCTATGGCATGACACAGTAAACGCGTCCAACAGGGGGAGCCAACATCTTGACTTCTTATTATTTACATGCTATTGTCTGTATTAGATAGTAGTCAGGTGATTCATGTGCATTAGCGCGGATCATCTGGCGAACTTTGTAGGACGCCAAGACTGACCATTGGCAAGCTCGACTCTACGCACATTAGATCGGGCTTTTCTTTTATATTTACTTAATTAGTGTTCCAACATCGTCCCATAGCCCGAGCAGAAAAAATAACCAGTAAACATGCTGATTATTTTTTATGATGAATAGTGGCGGGGTTAGAACTTTTTCAGAAATGGTATAATAAAATCATGAAGATTGTTATTCAAAAGACAAAGAAAGAAGACATAAACCGACTCGCACAGATTTATAAGCGAGCCTATGATCGTTCTGGATTTGGAGAGAATTGGAATGTTCAAAAAGCAACGTCTCTCCTTAGGTTCTATCAAGAACAAAAGAACTTTGTTGGTGTTACGGCAGTTGCCGACAATAAGATCGTCGGAGCATTTTTTTCATATGTGAAACCGTGGCACGATGGTAACCACCTGGGAGAAGGGGAATTGTTTGTTGATCCTGCTTATCAAAACAAGAAAATCGGAACGAAACTATTTATGGA
>Ga0315288_10005519_pt1 | contig 16079 bp, 11 predicted proteins | sample YL17G11_20_MG_FD_203454 | JGI IMG/M metagenome (GOLD analysis project Ga0315288, IMG submission 203454) | Sediment microbial communities from Yellowstone Lake, YNP, Wyoming, USA - YL17G11_20 | ecosystem: Environmental > Aquatic > Freshwater > Lake > Sediment | place: USA: Wyoming | collected...
AGGGATTAAAGAGATTCTTCCAAAAAACGCAAATGTACTAGAAATAGGATCGGGATGCGGAACCATTACCCGGTGGCTTGGGGAACATTTTGATAGCGTTGACGCACTGGAGGGAAATACTCAACGGGCTGGCATCACCCGATACCGGACAAAGGATCTGGATAATGTAAAGGTCTATTGCGGGAACCTTCTTGCAACTAGTTTTGATAAAAAATATGATATTATTACATTAATCGGTTCACTTGAGTATCTACCCTTTTATGATACAGAATACAATAATCCGAAAGAAGCGTGTTCTGCCCTTTTAACCCGACTCAAGGATGCGTTGAATAAAAACGGGATTCTCGTAATCGCGATTGAAAATAAGTTTGGCGCAAAATATTTTTCCGGATGCAAGGAGGATCATACCGGAAAAGAATTTGAAGGTATTATTGGTTATCCTGAAAAAACGCCGGTTACATTCAGTAGAAATGAGATCGAATCGATAATAATCAACTCAGGGTTTAATTATAATCAGTTTTACCATGTTTTTCCGGATTACAAACTGACCGAGACGATAATTCCTGAAAATTCCGAAACGTTATCGTTATATCCTCAGAACTGGATTCGGACACCGTTCGAAGATTATTCCGGTTATCGTCTCAATTTATTTCCCGATTCGTTATTTCTAAAATCGGTTACTGACTCCGGTTTAATTTGGCAGTTCTCAAATTCTTTTGTGATAGTGGCAACAAAATCAAAAAATATTAAATTATCGGTCGATTGGTTTATTAAAAAATATTCAAATAATGATTATTCCCGTTCAGACTTTTACCATGAAATTACCCTAATCAAAAAAAATTCATCTCTTTCATTGGATAAAAAATATTTTGTTCAACGGTCTTCATTATCCGATTTCTCCCCACTGAAAGATACAGAAAAATTTGTGTATGAATTAAATGATAACGATTTCTTTTTCGGAAGGCTCCTGAGTTATGATTTCTTTACTGCTGTTTTTAAAAAATCCCCAGAACATAATCTAAAACAAATCCTAAAAAAGTTACATAATGAGTTATTACTGACGTATTCTTTGGGAATCAATGATCCTGAAGAATATCCTCTTGTTAATGGGGAAGCAATCGATTATACATTCTGGAATATCATCGTTAGTTCTCAAAATAAGCTTAATTTTATAGATAAAAAGTGGAGGTCTAAAGACCCTCTTCCCGTGGATTTTGTCTTATTTCGGAATTTATTAAATATTTTCGATAAAATGAGCCCCTACTTAAAAAATAAAAATAAAAAATTATTTATTATTGAGACGATTCAAGAAATATATCCACATTATTCTGAAAAACGATTAACTGAAAATTTGCAGTTTGAGAGAAGATTCCAGTCTTTTGTTTCAGGCAGGGAACAAAATTTTACCATTGATAGTTTTGTTCAATATTGCTTTAATGAGCAAGTACAGCAAAATCAGGTGATGACTGTGCAAGTCACCAACCTCAACCAGACTCTTGAATCCAGAGATCAGCAAGTATTGGAATTGTCCAATCAGGTTACCAACCTCAACCAGACTCTTGAATCCAGAGATCAGCAAGTATTGGAATTGTCCAATCAGGTTACCAACCTCAACCAGACTCTTGAATCCAGAGATCAGCAAGTATTGGAATTGTCCAATCAGGTTACCAACCTCAACCAGGAAATCACCCGATTATATAAACAATACTACATTCTTAAAGAAGAGAATAATTCGATGAAAAGTAGTATTTCATACCGACTCCTAACAAAATTCCACATGATCTTCATCGAGCCGTTATTCCCGCAAAATTCAAAACACAGGGAGATATATGATCTTGGATTAAAAAGTGGTAGGATACTCATCAATGATGGAATGGGTAAATTATATTGGCATTATAATGAACGAAGAAGAGTGAAAAAAAATGAGCGCCGCCTCAAAAAATCTGCAAATGCTGAAAAAGCCCAATATACTGTAAATAATTGTTCTCATTCCACCTCTGATCAGGTAAAGTTTCCAAAATCACGAGAGGAGACAGAAGTATCCATCATAATTCCGGTGTTTAATAAATTCCAGTATACCTTAAATTGTCTTAAATCCATTTCAGATAATACAACGGGATCCTTTGAAGTAGTTATTGTTGATGATGCATCAACTGATGGGACGGCAAATCAGTTAAAAAATATTCCAAACCTAACGATAATCAGGAACAAAGAAAATCTCGGTTTTGTTGAATCGTGCAATAATGGAGCAAAACTCAGTAAAGGAAAGTTCTTGCTGTTTTTAAATAATGATACTGTTGTAACAGAAAACTGGTTGCCCCCGTTACTGGAGTTGATAAAAAAAGAGGATGTCGGGGGAGTCGGTGCAAAATTAATATATCCAAATGGCACTCTGCAGGAAGCAGGGGGAATAATCTGGAATGATGCGTCCGGGTGGAATTATGGACGGGGAGACCATCCCGAAAAATCGCAGTACAATTATGTCAGGGATGTCGACTACTGTTCAGGCGCAGCATTACTCGTAAAAAGAGACCTTTTTGAGGAATTGGGGGGGTTTGACAGCCAATTTAAACCCGGTTATTATGAAGACACCGATTTGTGTTTCTCGATAAGAGAACGGGGTTATCGTGTACTTTATCAGCCGCTATCCGTAATAATCCATTTTGAAGGTATTTCAAATGGAACCGATTTATCAACCGGAATAAAAAAGTACCAGGGGATAAATCGGAGTAAATTTTTAAAAAAATGGGAGAATAGATTGGCAGAGCGACATTATGCTGCAAACAGCAATAATGTTTTTGATGCACGGATCAGAAGAAAAGGTAAGAAAATACTTGTAATTGATCACTATGTGCCTACATGGGACAGGGACTCCGGTTCCTATCGAATGTACAATCTACTTAAATTACTTGTTGCGCTCAACCACAAAGTGACATTCATCGGAGATAATTTATTTAAACTTGAACCCTATACTGCAGATCTTCAGCAGAATGGGATCGAAGTAATATACAACCCCACCGTGCAATCTATAGATGAATATCTTAAGGATTACGGAAATTTTTTTGATATTGTGATTCTGAGCCGTTCCCATATTGCCATCAAACATTATCACAATGTAAAAAAGAATTGTACTCATGCTAAAATAATTTTTGATACCGTAGATTTGCAATATTTAAGGGAAAGAAGAAGAGCAGAAATTGAAAATGATGCAACGGTCCTGAAAGAAGCGGAAAATTCAAAAGTGACCGAATTATTTTTGGCAACTCATTGCGATATGACATTAGTTGTAAGCCCCATTGAAAAAGAGTTTTTACTCCAGGAAGATCCGCAGCTTCGCATAGAGGTGTTATCCAATATTCATGAAGTGACCCCCTGCACTACTCCGTTTTGTGATCGAAAAGATCTTATGTTTGTTGGAGGGTTCAATCATCTGCCTAATGTAGATGCGATGAAGTGGTTTACGAAAGAAATTTTTCCGCACATAACAAAGAGCATTCCCGATATCAAGTTATATATTATCGGTAGTGATCCAACAAAAGAAATTGAACGTCTTGCATCTTCAAATATTATTGTTGTCGGATATGCCAAAGATTTGACGCCGTATTTTAATAATTGTCGGGTATTTGTTTCACCGTTACGCTACGGTGCTGGTGTAAAAGGGAAAATAAATCAGAGCATGAGTTTTGGATTACCAGTAATAAGTACAAGTATAGGTGCTGAAGGAATGGGGTTAATTGAGGGTAAGAATATAATACTTGCGGACACTGCAGAAGTATTTGCACGAATATGTGTGGATATATACTACAATGAAAAATTATGGAATGAATTATCTAAAAATTCAATTACAAACGTTCAAGAAAAATTTTCTGCAACGGTTTGGAAACCAAAAATATCCAGTTTATTGGATAGTTTTTTTATCGACGAAATAGCCTATAAAATGAAAAAAGAATGGAATGCACGAGGAAAAGCGAATTATAAATATTTTATTTCATATAGCAACAGTGAGGAGGAATTTATTCATTCCGGAAAAGAAAGTCTTGAAAAATTAATCCTTCCAATAATGGACAGTATCACACATAATCGAGATCCGAACGAATTAAAAGTATTAGAAATTGGATGCGGTGCTGGAAGAGTTACGTTTTGGATGGCGAGTGTGTTTGGGGAAGTATATGGTGTGGATATTGCAGAAGATATGATCGAAAAAGGAAAAAAATATTGCAAGAATTTAAAAAACGTACATTTATCTACCAACAATGGTATGGATTTATCAGATTTTGGTAACGATTTTTTTGATTTTGTATTTTCCTTTATAGTATTTCAACATATACCGGATAAAAACATTATTATTAATTATATAAAAGAAGTCGAGCGAGTTTTAAAACATGGCAGTATATTTAAATTTCAACTACAGGGCTATCTAGGTAAAGATTATGCGGATAAAGAAAAAGATAGTTGGTACGGGGTATCATTTTCAGAAGATGAGATAAAAGAAATTGCGGAAAAATTTAATTTTGAAATTATCAGTCTTGAAGGTCAGGGCACGCAATATTTCTGGATTATATTTAAAAAGAGATAATTTTTTAAAAGGATCAAATAATATGAATTGATGTAAATTACGTCCGATGGATCGATAATCGGAATGCAAGCGGTCGCAGATCCGGGTTAATTCCTAGTTTGGACGGAATTACTTCTTTCTCACAGGTCACATTAATCACATTTATGCCCTTCCGCACTGGTCCTGCAAAGGAAATGCTAGCGCCTCCTGTGAGGTTCCCGGCAAAAACTACCTCATCGTTGAGCTGGACGACAATATGGTTGTTCGGAATGAATTCGGGCACATATCCTTCGAACGATACATTCGATTCAGATTCTGCGTTGAATGCCGCATAGCCTTGGTGTCCGATCCAGTTATCGCCATACCAACCGGAAGACCGAATTATACCATCAGGACTATCCGCAAAAGCGTCAGTCAGACCTTGCGGTGAGAAGGACGACAAGGCGTGATGTTCAAGGATTTTACGGTCTTTAGCCACTTGATCTTCTGGCCAGAGAAGCACCTCGGATGCATTATCAAAAAACTGAGGAAATAGTAATGCATTGCGTTTTTCCTCTGTCCATGCATGGATGGCAAGTCCACGCTGCCACTGTGCTACGTTAGCTATCCCCTCACACGCAAAAATGAACACTAAAGATACAATTACGAATACAACCAGCGATGAACTATACTTCATCAATCGCACCTCGTTGGGTCTGGGTATACGCATCGACCAAGACATAGAGCAATATCCACACTACGCCAATAACAAAAAAGCTGAGATGAAACGAGTACCAATCATTAAGGATCCATATCGGATCTCCAAACAACCCCCTGCCAACACGCACGGCAGTAATTATGCCCAGAGTATAAGACATACAATATATCGGCAGATATGTTTTACGATACATCTCCGTTTTTATGAACAGCCATAAAGCCACCAAGCTAATTATTCCCAGTATACTTCCAATTATCAAATATATCGAGGGTTCAACAGATTCGAAAGTATGTTGGTCCATCACCGAACCTCCAATACCATAAACATAGAACATGATGGTCCCAACGGGGTCTGCGAAGTAATGAAATATGCCGCGCATGGCCGCTCCGTTTTTATCAGCTTGGAGTATGAAAACGTAATAACAATATAATAATGCACATATAACAACTTCTACTGCCACAAGGAATATTCGGGGTGCACGCCATTTTCCTGTCAACAAAGCGCGAGAGAGATACATGACGCCCAATCCAAATACTACACCGGGGAAGTAGGACCCTGTGAAAACGAGAAAGTTAATGGGTACTAGAATAAGGATCGCAATAAGTGGCCAGCGAGGTTGGGGAGAATCAGAGGAGGTATCAAAATCACGCTGTAAAAACCATGCTATTAAAAACCCAATCGTTAATCCCCACTCAAACTGAGTGGACATTCCGACCCATGTTTGCGCTACCAAGCTGAAGCATAAAAAGCATAAAGGTAAAAATATTATCCCAAGGATGATCGAGCGAAGCTTGTCGAAAATTTTTAAGCACTCAGAATAAATGATTGCAGCTGTTAGCGCATATGCAGGGATAAACATCAAGGGAAAAATCCTATTGTCCCAAGCAAAATACTTCGCAGCGAATAAATCTAAAATACCGGTGCCAACAAGCAAATGCTCACCGAATCGAGAGAAAAGGAATATCGGCGACCAGTTCCCATTTAGGAAATCGCCAACCAAGGGTACAAAAAGGAAGTCAGCAAGAAAAATGGTGTTGGTCCAGGTACGGTAAACATACCATATTAATAATATTACTATAGGCGTCAGCACAACAAAAAATGGCAACCATCTGCGTAGATTCACGTTCATTAATTTTGCAGTGACTACTATTTGAGATTAATTGGTTGTGTGATTTTTTTGGCTTTAATTTCTGTAAGGTAGTGTACACATCGTGCTGTGAAAATGAAGAAGCCCCGTATTCAACCGAATATTGGAAGCAAGGAGATTATAAGGCAATCAAATTTCACCTGGATGAAAATGAATTGAATTATCTGGTTGTTACGTTGGAAAATAAAAAAATTTGTGTTTTTAAAAATGGGATATTAATTGAATCGGTTGGTGTAAACAGCAGAATGCAAAATAGTGATATCCCATTAGTTATCGGTAATTGGATTGGTGGTGATCGGCCATTTAATGGAATGATAGAAGAAGTTTTGATCTCCAATTCATCAATATCTTATGATAGAGTCAAATCAAATTGGATTTCGATTCAAAATAGTACATGAAAAATTTGTTCGCGCAGAGGGTAATATTTCCTCGGATGCCAAATTTTAAATTGAGATGAAGTCACCAAATTTTTCAAGCACATACCGTATCATCTCTTTCGTCAATCCCGGGTACACCCCAATCCAGAACAGTCTATCAATCACGAGATCGGTGTTCACAAGAGCATACGGAGCCCGGTATTTCATATCTGAATATGCTGGCTGTTTGATCAAATTCCCCCCAAACAACATCCGTGTTGCAATCTTGTTTGCCTCAAGATAGCGAATAATATCCTCACGGGAAAATGGTGCATTCTCTTTGACAAGGATTGGAAAACCAAACCAGCTCGGTTCGGAATGTGGGCAGGGTTCCGGAAGAACAAAATAATTCTCATATTTTTTCAATCCTTGATATAACAAATTAAAGTTATCTTTCCTTTTTTCTATAAATCCGGGTAATTTTTTCAGCTGCTCAACCCCGATTGCCGCCTGTATATCGGTGATTTTGAGATTGTACCCGATGTGGGAATAGATATACTTGTGATCGTATCCCCCGGGAAGATCTCCCAACTGCCAGTCAAAGCGTTTCCCGCAGGTATTATCACAACCAGGATCACACCAGCAGTCTCTTCCCCAGTCACGGAATGAGGCAATTATTTTCTTGAGTAAGGGATCGTCTGTGCATACAGCACCCCCCTCACCCATAGTTATGTGATGTGCCGGATAGAAACTGCAGGTAGAGATATGGCCGAATGTTCCGGTATATTTCCCACGGTATCGGGACCCAAGTGCATCACAGTTATCCTCAATAAACCATAGATCATATTTTTTGACAATTTTCATAATGGTGTCTAGATCAGCAGGATTTCCAAGAGTATGGGGAATCATAATCGCTTTTGTTTTATCAGAAATTGCCTCTTCAATGCGGTCTGCCTTGATATTATACGTCCTGAGATCAACATCCAGAAAGACCGGGATGAGATTATTCTGAAGAATCGGGTTGAGCGTTGTGGGGAAACCGCATGCAGTTGTAACGACTTCATCTCCGGGTTTCAGTCTCTTTTCATTCAGATTTGGAGAGGTAAGTGCTGAAACTGCAAGGAGATTTGCTGAAGAGCCGGAATTTGTGAGAAGGCAGTATTTCATTCCAAGAAATTCTGCGAGCCCTTTTTCAAACTGTTCTGCATAACGCCCGGTAGTGAGCCAGAAATCGAGAGATGCATCAACGAGGCTGATAAGTTCCTTTTCATCAAACACCCTCCCGGCGTAGTTGATTCGAGAAGTCCCCGGAATAAAGCTATCCTGACTTCTCAGATCATGCAACTGCCTGATTTTTTCGAATATCTCCAAACGGATTTCTTTTTCGGATTTCATGGCTGTTCGGACTCCGGTAATAGATCGATGATCATATTCGCCTTCAGTTCTTCCCGGGGCAGTTGAGGTTCCTGATCTTCTACCGGCATATTCACAGCCAGCTTCGGATTTACCCGGGATTTTTCATCGATGACAACTTCCAGAAAACCAGGACACCTATCAGAGAAAAGACTCTGCAGTGCCGGGAGAATTTCATCATTGTTTGCGATTTTTTTCGAAATAATTTTATACGCTCTGACAACATCCTGGAAATCAGGATTACTGTACCCGATACCGGATGACTGGAATCTGCTGTTGAAATATTGCTCCTGAAATTGCTTGATCATACCGTATCCGCAGTTATTCAGGAGAATTATTTTGAGAGGGAGGTTGTGATGATAAACTGTCTGGAGCTCCTGAATATTCAGCTGGAATCCTCCATCTCCGACAATGACAACGACGGGAAGGTTTGGTTTTGCAAACGATGCGCCAATCGCCATCGGCAAAGCAGAACCAATCGAGGCCATTCCCCCTTCTGTTAAAAACCTTTGCGATCGGTTCAAATGCATACTCTGGGCCGCCCACATCTGAACCTGCCCGACATCCACGCAGATTATTGTCTCATCGGGGAGGATACTTGAAAGAAGGTGGAGAAAATAATTCGGATCAATCTCTGGCTTTTTCGGGAATGTATAATCAGGGTACCGCTGTTTAAAGTGATTGATAGTTGTGATCCATTGACAGGATCTCGGTGTCGTTGTTGACACCATTCCACGGTCGATCATCGAAAGCAGAAATTGCCGGATATCCGCGTTCACGGGAACTGATACCGGCAATTTGCAGTTCAGCTCATGAGGATCGATATCCACATGAACGAACACCGCTCCTCTTGCGAACGTTTCAGGGCGGGTTCCGGTCTGCCGGGTATCGAGTCTTGTCCCAAGTGCGATGACCAAATCGGCATTGGCAATCGTAAGATTGGCATAGCGGTTCCCATAGGTACCTATCATACCCACAAAAAGTGGATCGTCATGAGGAAACGCATCCAGTCCCATAAGAGATGTGACAACGGGAATTCTGGTATCCTGCACAAAACGGAAAAGTTCCTCACATGCATGAGAGGATCTGACACCACCTCCTACAAGAACAACCGGCTGTTCAGACGTCTCGATAAGTTCCCGGATCCTAGTGATGGTTTCGAGATGCGTTTGAGGAATAGATCGGGAACGCCCCTGCGTGGATGACGTGCACACGTTGATGTCAGCCCTCTGGACATTCAGAGGTATATCCAGTAATACAGGACCGGGACGACCGCTCTTCATGAGATAATAGGCTTCTTCCAGAATGTTCTGAATCTCACTTTCGTTATTGATGAACACCGCTTTTTTCACAATCGGATGTACGATAGATACAATATCTGTTTCCTGGAATCCGATCTGACGCACGGGCCTGTCAAATTTATATTCATAGGTATTTACCTGCCCAGTGATGAAAAGGCAGGGGATTGAATCAAAATAACAGCTCCCGATCCCGGTGATCAGGTTGGTTGCCCCGGGACCGCTCGTTGCCATAGCCACACCAAAATTGCCACCTGCCCGGGCATATCCTTCTGCGGCTATCGAGGCCGCCATTTCATGGTGCATTGAAACTGTAACGATATCTTTTCTCCCATACAGAGAATCGAGTAAATGAGCGAGCGCACCACCGCAAACCTCGAAAATATGCGTGACTCCCTGATCGACAAGGGAATTAATCACGTAATCTGATAATTTCATTAACCGACATCCTTTACTGACAGACATCTCTTTTTTTCGTTAATATCTGTTTTCTTTGTTTTCACCCGATTACTGGTATTGATAATAAAAAAATGATTCAGACCATTTGTTAATCGTATGATTGATATATTCAGGACTCCTGCTTTAGCACCCGGATTAATTCTTCACACACATAATTTACCTGATCTTCAGTTAAATTCGATGCACAGGGTAAATTGATCCCCCGTTTTCCAACGAACTCCGCTACAGGATGGTTCCTTTTTTTGAACATCGGGAAACTGCTCATAGGCGGGAAAATCGGTCGTGTGTCTATTTTCTTTTCCAACAACTTTGACTGTAGATCTTCCCGCTTAATCGATAGGCTATTACTGAGAATTATTGATGTCATCCAGTGGATACTGTGCGCCCACTTTTTTTCCACGCTTATCTGAATTTCAGGGACTTTAGATAACCGGGAAAAATACCAGTCAAAAATCTGCCTTTTTTTATCGATCAGTTCATCTATCCGTTCCAGCTGGGCCAGACCCAGGGCTGCCTGTAAATTTGACATTTTATATTTAAGACCTATTTCATTGATCTGGAACGGGATCTTGGGATCTCTCCCTTGATTGGCCAAAGAAGCGGCTCTTTCAAAAATGGTATCATCATCGGTAACGAGCATTCCTCCTTCGCCGGTTACCATCAATTTTGCCCCCTGAAAACTGAATCCGGCGATATCTCCCAGAGTCCCCGTCTTCCGTCCTTTGTACTCGGCGCCGATGGAGGGAGCAGCGTCTTCAATGACAAACAGGTCATGGTCATGAGCGATATCAAGGATCGGATCCATGTCCGCAGGATGACCATAGAGGTGTACAGGAAGAATTGCTTTTGTTTTTCTGGTGATTGCAGATTCAATACAATCCGGATTTATCGTAAATGACTCAGGGTCGATGTCAACAAAAACAGGTTTTGCCTGGACATACATGACAACCGCTGCGGTTGCAATCCATGATGTATCAGGGACAATCACCTCGTCCCCTTTCTTTATTCCCAACGCCGCCAATGACAGATGGAGTGCGCCTGTGCAGCTTGAAGTCGGTATTGCATGACCTGTGCCGATATACTCAGAAAATTTTTTTTCGAATTTATTCAGGTATCCGTTCCAGTTTTCATACCACCCGTTTTTAACCGCATCAAGTACATAATCGATCTCTTTCTGAGTAATCGAGGGTCCGGCAGTTTGTATTATCTTTTCCATATTCATCACATCATAGGAAGTTTTCAATATTTATCTGCATAACACTATAGGATCTTTCTGCATGATATATATCGATATCCGGGGAGGGTTCCCATTTTATGCAATTAACTTCTTCGCTTTTTTTCAGGGGGATCTTTCCAATTTCGTAAAAACCGGAATTCTGGTAATAATGGATAGCTCTGGCATTATCAGAAAATACCCGCAAGTAAAGATTCTTTATCCCTAAATCGGTGGCGCAAAATTTCATCAACGCACATAATCCTTGTGTCATACCTCCCTCCACTATACCCGTTCTTCCTCGGAGAACATTATCAATTTCTCCTCTGAATAACCCCATATGGCCAAACACGACGCCATCTATTGAGACTATCAGGAACAGGATTCTATCATCGACATCAATAACCTGATTCTTTAACCACAATTTTGTTCCCTCTTCTGTCACTGTAAAAACAGTCGGGTACCATGACTGGTTATTGCGTCTCCAATCTGCGAGTGATTTTATTAATTCATGATTAGGGATATTTTCATGTAAATTGGATTTCGTGATAGGTTTGAGGACAGCAACCTGAAGATTTTTTTCAAATACGGGAATAACAAAGTCTTTTCCACGATATTGTTCGTTCTTAATCAGTTGAAAGATTTCAATTGCCTTCGGTTCAAAGAAATATTCCTGCGTATTCATAACTCCTCAACCATCAATTTATTCTTATTCACACACGCATGATCGGTTTTAGGATAATTCCCGGATCGTGATAATTAATTTCAAGGGTTTTCAAATCCAATTTCCTGTTTTATGATGTAATCGGGCCTTTTTTTAACCTCTTCATAAATTTTGCCGATATATCCACCGATAATTCCCAGAAGGAAGAATAAAATTCCAAAGGAAAATAACATAATCAGGATGATTGTTGCGACACCAGGGATCTCCCTGCCGTACATCAAAAACAAGATTCCTTCGATAAAAATGAGAATGAATGAGATCAGAGACAGGACAAAACCAAAAATACTGGCGATATGAAGGGGGAAATTTGAGAATGAAAAGAGACCATTGATGGCAAAATTTAATACAGTCGAGATATCCGCTTTCGATTTGCCAGCATGGCGGGGGGCCCGGTCATATTCTATGCCGATTTTCTTATACCCGGTCCATGGGATCAAACCCCGCAGAAATTTGTTTTTTTCTTCAAGATTGTTGATGATACTATTGACCTTTTTATCAATCAAGGTAAAATCGCTGGCGTCTTTCGGGATAATATGATCGGTTAATCTGTTTATCAGATCATAAAAAATTGAATATAAAATTTTTCTCGAAGATTGTATACCCTCCCGCTTCCGGATTATTCCGTACACTATCTCATATCCCTGTTCCCATTTTTTTATGAATTCGGGTATTAGTTCCGGGGGATCCTGCAGATCAGCATAAGTAATGAAAATAGCATCCCCTCTCGCATATCTCAGACCCGCAGTTATTGCATTATTCACCGGCAGGAAATTTCGCGTTAGACTGATAATTTTAAAATGCCTGTGTTCCTTGTTCACCTGAATAAGTTTTTCCAGCGTTGAGTCGGTTGAACCATTATCAACAATTATTACCTCAAACTCATACTCAGGGAGCGATCGGATCACCTGCTCAAGACGCTGATGGAGCTCTTCAATATTTTCCTCTTCATTATAAGCCGGGATAACAATACTGATCATTTTTTTCATGGGTGTGCCTCAGAAGAACCGGGTATTCTCAAAAAAATGTTTATACCACTGAATTGTCTCTTTCAACCCCTCATCTATAGAATAATGAGGGCTCCATGATAACAGGTCATGTGCTTTCTTTGCGGACAAGTATTGAGAGGTTATCTCATGAGTAGCCTTGTTCAAAACAAGGGGAGTCGTATCGCTGCCATAGATCTTAATTATTTTATTTACAAGATCCAAAACATTCACGGGGGTTTCAGTACTAAAATTGAACGCCTCCCCGACTATTTTTTTGTTGTCCATGGCTTCCGCAAGGGTAAGATATGATTCAACGCCGTCCTTGATATAGAAATAATCACGGATATACGTCCCATCACTTCGGATAAGGGGTCTTTGATTTTCTATGAGGGATTTGATTGTTCCGGGAACGATGCGATTAAAATTCAGATCACCGCCCCCGTAAAAATTTCCACAGCGGGTAACGCACACCTGAACACCATACGTTTCATAATAGCATCGGCATAGCAGATCAGCGCAGCTCTTGGATACATCATATGGGTGGCGACCCTCGAGAGGGGTGGTTTCATCGTAGGGCAACCTCATTTGCGTACCGTACGCCTTATCACTCGAGGCTACAACAATTTTTATCTCCTGGGACGTGCGTCGGCACGCCTCAAGGAGATTCCATGTTCCTTCAATATTGGATTTGAATGTTGATACCGGATTTCTGTTCGCTATGGAGACAATCGTCTGAGCGGCAAGATGAAAGATAAAATCAATCTCATATTCATTACTAATTCGTTCCAGGAGGGGATAGTCTTCAATTTCACCCCGAACAAGGATAACTTTTTTATCGGTCCCTGACAGATGGAGGTACGATTTTGGTATACTATCCCGGACAAGTCCGATGACATTAGCTTCACTTTCGACTAATCGCTGCGTTACCCATGAACCGAGAAGGCCTGTGCACCCGGTAATAAACACATTTTTATTATTCCAAAAATTTTTTGTCACTGCATCCACTCCTCACAAAGAGAGATCCGCTTTTCATATTATTTTTTGAAACTCCAGTATTTATGTCCGGTGTAAGTGAGTATGGTAAGAAAAGGTAATAGGATTAATTGGGAGATTTGAGGGGATATATTCAGAATCGATACAAAATAGTAAAGCATCGCGATATTTATCAAAAGCATAACACCATACACAGAATAAAATTTTAAAAATTCCCGGATCTTGTTTTTGGATGATCGAAAAACCCAGTATTTATTCCAAATAAAACTATGGATTACCCCCACAATATGGGAGAAGATCAATGCCAGCAGGTAATTAATATACAGGGAAGAGATAAAAAAAACACCGTATCCAATGACGGTATTGAGCACTCCTACCAGAGAGAATTTAATTATCTGTCCAAATGAATGGAAAATTCTGTGAGACAGATTATGAAAATTCAACATAAAACTGCTATTTATTAAGTACTTAAGGTTATTCCAATAATTTTGGAAGTATCCCATATCATTACCAGACTTTCCACGGGGGGCGTGGAGTGTCCCATAAATTGTTAAGAAGTTCCAACTCACGGTACGTATCCACGCATTGCCAAAATCCGTCATGAGGATAAACCATTAACTGCCCATCGGATACTAACTCCTCCAAAGGCTCTTTTTCGAGTGTGCAGTTGTCGTCGTTGGACAGGTAATCAAAAAACGTTTTATGAAAGACAAAGAAACCCCCATTAATTAAACCTTCTTTGGTTTGCGGTTTTTCGTGGAAATCTATAACCTGATTGTCTTTTATCGTGAATTCTCCAAATCTTGATGATGGATGAACTCCTGACATTGTTCCAATTTTACCGTGCGATTTATGGAATTTAACAAGATTATCGATATTAATACTTGAGACACCGTCTCCATAGGTAACCATGAAGAGGTCGTCCTGTATATATTTTTCAATCTTTTTTATCCTTGCTCCAGTTTGTGCTTTTTCACCGGTATTTGCCAATGTGATCGTCCAGTCAAGTTCCTCATGATTATTATGAATTGTTAAACTGTCCCTGTTTCCAAGCCGGAGGGTAAAATCACGATTCATAATTTCATAATTCAAAAAGTAATCTTTTATCATGTTGCCTTTATACCCAAGGCAGATTATAAACTCTTTAAAGCCATAAAAAGCATAATTTTTCATTATATGCCATAGTATTGGTTTATTACCCACTTGGACCATGGGTTTTGGTCTATACTCGGTCTCTTCCCGTAACCGGGTTCCAAGACCACCTGCCAGGATTACTACTTTCATCTATTTTCTCCATATATCTATTGCGTTTATGTAAAAAAACGTATTCTGGTCGAAGTGTATTAAATAAAAAAAGGAAGGGGATTCCTTAATAACAACCACCACAATAAACTCAGGTGGCCGGACGGATGAACCTCTTAGAACATCAACAATACACAATATCCGAAGAAAAATCAGAAGAGTATATCAGGAACCAAGGGATAACAATTTGATCATCGTCCCCATGGTAAAGTCCCGGAACGGTCGGGGCCGGCGCAGGTTCAAGTGCTTTGATTAGGGTAAAGAACGGGGTCCGGGAAGAGGGTGGATCCTCGAAGGACTGAGAGTCCACTGGTCCGGGTTTTGATTGCGATCAAGGTATTCGAACTGGATACATCAGTTCGGAAAGCAGCCCGGCACCTTGACCTCTCGTATAATACCTTATGTAATCTGTTTAACCTGTCCGCCAATATATAGCCGGTTCAGATCTTGAAACAGCTTTTATCCGCGCAGTTATATCGAGTGAGATAAACCGTATTTTTGGGGGGGGAGGAAAGGTTAACGGGGACCGCCATAAAGATCCCGGTCTTCGGTATCCTGGAGCGTGGGGGAAAGGTCCGATTTGAAGGTATACAAAATGTTACCGGAGAGACACTGCTTGACATCCTGTCGATCCAAACGTATAATATTCATCACCGGTGTCCCATATCCCGTCTCCGTTGGCGTCAAGCCACCATCCCCCGTTCAGGAATACACCTACCTCATCTTTGCCATCGCGGTTCCAGTCTCCGGTCACGGCCTGGACTCCCGGCGATCCAAACGTGTATTGTACATCGCCGGCGTTCCATATCCCGTCTGCGTTGGCGTCAAGCCACCATCCCCCGTTCAGGAATACACCTGATTCATCTTTGCCATCGCCGTTCCAGTCTCCGGTCACAGCCTGGACGCCCGGGGATCCAAATGTATGATATTCATCGC
>Ga0315288_10005520_pt1 | contig 16078 bp, 16 predicted proteins | sample YL17G11_20_MG_FD_203454 | JGI IMG/M metagenome (GOLD analysis project Ga0315288, IMG submission 203454) | Sediment microbial communities from Yellowstone Lake, YNP, Wyoming, USA - YL17G11_20 | ecosystem: Environmental > Aquatic > Freshwater > Lake > Sediment | place: USA: Wyoming | collected...
TGCAGGAGCTGCTGGGGCACGCGGACATCGCGACGACGCAGATCTACACGCACGTGAGCCAGGAAGCGCTGAAGCGGACCTTCGAGGAGTTCCATCCGAGAGGGGCCCGCCTTCCAGGCGGGCCCCACGAGCGCGACAGCAGCGTGCGAAGCACGCAGCGAGAGCGCACGCCGGCACGTCCGCGAGAGTCCAGCGAGGGCGACAGCAGCGTGCGAAGAGATCATTCATGAAAGCGCCGGCGCGTTTTCGGCCATTGAGCAAGGTGGGAGCCGCGGGACTCTGCGCGTGCATCGCACTCGCCGGGTGCAATCCCGCGCGCCGGGCCTACCTCGATCGCCTGAGCGCGCTCGAGAAAGGGCAGGCGGGGGCGGCGTCGTCGCAGTCGATCGAAGAGCTGAAGAAGGGGATCGCCCGCTACTCCGCGGAGGTCGAGAGGCAGGTGAAGGCAGCGCAGAACCTCGGCGTCTACTACAAGATGCTCGCCTTGAAGTACCTCGATGCTGGGATGTACGGCCTCGCGCTCCAGAACCTTGATAAAGCGGTCGAGATCTACCCCGAGAACCCCCAGCTCGCGTACTACAGCGCCGTCGCCTCTGCCCGCATGGCCAAGGCGGAGGTGACGGATTCGGCGGCCGCCGCGGAGGACCTGCTCCGCGCCGAGACATTCTATCGCCGTGCGATTTTCCTCGACCCTGGATACGTCAACGCGCTGTACGGCCTCGCCGTTCTGTACGCGATGGAGCTGGGCCGGCCCGCCGACGCCGAGCCTCTCCTGCAGACCATCCTCCAGAAGGAGAAAAAGAACGTCGAGGCCCTGTTCCTCCTCGCCCGCATCCGCTATGCAGCCGGCCGCCACGAGGAGGCCATCGAGATTTACCAGAGGATCGCCGACACGACGCAGGCCGGGAGGCTGAAGGCGCAGGCGCTCGCGAACAAGAACGCGATCGAAGAGGAGCTGTATGGACGAAAATGAGAGGCTCCCGCTGCTCGGGCTTTCCCACGTCGAGTTCCTCCGCCCACGTGAGAAACTTGCCCTGGTCGAGATGCTGGGCGGCGCAGGGAGGATCTTCGATCTCTCGCTTCACGACATCGGCGCGCTGCTGGGCAGGCGGCCGGTCACGAAGCGCTGGGACCCACGCGAGGCGCTGCGGCAGGCGGCCGAAACCGAGAAGCGCTTGACCGCGGGCGGGATGGGAAGCATCTTCTACTGGGACCTGGCATACCCGCCTCTTCTGCGCGCGATCTACGATCCCCCCGTGGCCTTGTTCTGGCGCGGGAGCCTCCCGCGCGCCGAGATGCTCCTTGCGGGAATCGTCGGCACGAGGCTGCCGACAGGGTCCGCCCGGAAAGCCGCCTTCCGTCTCGCCTTCGAGCTGGCCTGCGAGGGGGTCGGGACCGTGTCGGGGCTGGCGCGGGGAATCGACAGCGAGGCCCACGCGGGGTGCATCGCCGCTCGGGGGTACACGGTCGCCGTGCTCGGCAGCGGGATCGACATCATTTCTCCGTCCTCGAGCAGGACCACAGCCTCGGCGCTTCTCGACGAGGGAGGGACGATCCTCAGCGAGTACCCGCCCGGCATCCCCCCGCTGAAGCACCATTTTCCCGCCCGCAACCGGATCATCAGCGGGCTTTCGCGCTCCGTCGTCGTGGTGCAGGCCCCCGATCACTCGGGCGCGCTCATCACGGCGGAGTACGCCCTTGAGCAGGGCAGGGACCTGTACGTCCACGCGGCGGGGCTGGCGGGCAGCGCGGGCAATGGGACTCGCGGCCTTGCCGACGCCGGGGCGCCGCTTGTCACGGGGTGCGCGGAAATCCTGGCCGACTGGGGCCGGGCGCCTCATGCGGTCCCGGCTGCCGGCCTGGGCGGCCACGGACCCGAAACGCCCCAGAGCGCATCGGCGGCCGGTCCCGCCCTTGCGCGCCGTTTGCGCGCGGAGATCGAAGGGTCGTGCGCCCTGGCGGGCGGCGAAACCTATTGGAGAAGATGATGGCAAAGAAACACAAGAGCGTCCTCCTCATCGTCGAATCGCCCGCAAAAGGCAAGACGATCGAGAAGTACCTCGGCAAGGGATACACGGTGGCGGCATCGATGGGACACCTCATCGACCTGCCCAAGTCGCGCCTGGCGATCGACGTTGATGGCAGTTTCGAGCCCGAGTACATCACCGTCCGCGGCAAGGCGAAAATCCTCAAGGAGCTGAAGCAGAAGGCGAAGAAGGTCGACCAGGTCCTCCTGGCCTCGGACAACGACAGGGAAGGCGAGGCGATCTCGTTCCACCTCCGCAATGCGCTGCAGAACGGCGGAGGGGCGCCGCTGGATATCCAGCGCATCACCTTCAACGAGATCACCCCCAAGGCGATCCGCGACGCCGTCGCGAGCCCCACTGAAATCGACCAGTCGAAGGTGAACGCCCAGAAGGCGCGCCGGATCCTCGACCGGATCGTCGGCTACTCCCTGTCCCCGTTGCTGTGGAAGAAGGTGAAGAACGGCCTCTCGGCGGGACGGGTGCAGTCGGTCGCGCTGCGCCTGATCTGCGAGAGGGAGAAGGAGCTCGAAGCTTTCCTCCCCGAGGAGTACTGGACCATCGAGGCGGAGCTGCACCACGGCAAGAGCGGCTTCCGCGCTCTGCTCGCGGCCGTGGACGGGCAGAAGCCCGCCCTCGGCAACGAAGGCGAGGCCATGGCGCGCATCGAGGCGCTGAAGGAGGCGGTCTACACGGTGCGCGAGGTGAAGGCGACCGACAGACTCATCCGGCCCCGCCCGCCCTTCACCACGTCGACGCTGCAGCAGACCGCCGCGAACAGGTTCGGTTTCACGGCTCGCAAGACCATGCAGATCGCGCAGAGCCTCTACGAGGGGGTGAACATCGGCTCCGAGCGCCTCGGCCTCATCACCTACATGCGCACGGATTCCACGCGCGTCGCCGAAAGCGCGCTGCAGGACGTGCGCGCGTACATCGGCGAGGCCTTTCCCGCCGGGCTGCCCGCCGAGGCCAACCGCTACGCCACGGGCAAGGGCGCGCAGGACGCCCACGAGGCCGTCCGCCCCACGTTCGTCACCCGCACCCCCGCCGAGCTGAAGAAGGTCTTGAGCTCCGACGAGTACCGGTTGTACGCGATGATCTGGGAAAGGTTCGTCTCCTCGCAGATGAACCCGGCGAAGACCCTCACCACGACCGTCGACATCGCCGCGAGCGGGGGCTCCGGCGGGGAGTGCCTGTTCCGCGCTTCCAGCACGAAGGTCGTGGAGAAGGGCTTCCAGCAGGCGCTCACCGTCCTCGCCTCGAAGGAGGGCACCAAGGCCCTGCCGGCGATGGAGCCTGGCGACACGCTCACCTGCGCGAAGCTGCACCCCGAGCAGCACTTCACGTCGGGGCCCGCCCGCTTCACCGACGCGACAATTGTCAAGACCTTCGAGGAGCTGGGCATCGGCAGGCCCTCAACCTACGCCCCGATCATCTCGGTGCTCCTGGACCGCTACTATGTCGTGCGCAAAGCGCGCCAGCTCATCCCCACGGTGCTCGGCAAGATCATCAATGACCTCCTCACCCGCTCGTTCCCCGAGCTGCTCGATCCCAACTTCACCGCGGCGATGGAGGCAAAACTCGACGAGGTCGAAGAGGGCAGGGTGGACTGGCAGACCATGATCCGCGAGTTCTACGGCCCGTTCCGCACCCTCGTCTCCTCCGTCCACGACACCCTCGAATCCGTGAAGGGAGTGATGGACGAAAAGACGGACGTGACCTGCGACGCCTGCGGCAGGCCAATGGTCAAGAAGCTGGGCCGCTACGGCTTCTTCCTCGCCTGCACGGGCTTCCCGGAGTGCAAGAACACAAAGTCCGTTCCTCTGGCGCCCTGCCCCCTGCCGGACTGCGGCGGCCAGATCGTGGCCCGCAAGCGCAAGAAGGGACGCGGCCGCGAGTTCTACGGGTGCACGAACTACCCGACCTGCCAGTTTGTGACCTACTTCAAGCCGACCGACGCCCGCTGTCCGAAATGCGGCTACTTCCTCGTCGAGAAGGAGGACAAGCAGCGGGGCACCTACAAGTCCTGCATCAACCCGACCTGCGACTACCTGCACACGAAGGAGGCTGACGACCAGAGTGCGTGAGGACTATCTCGTCTACCTCGGCTCCGTGCGCAACCTCTCGCCCCACACCCTCGAATCCTACCGCAAGGACCTCGAGAAGTACGAGGAGTACCTCGCGGCCAGCGGCGTCACGGCCCAGGAGGCCGGCCTCAACGAGGCGCGCGGGTTCGTCGGCGCGCTGTCGAAGAAGGGGCTCGCCCCCCGGTCGGTGAACAGGGTCGTCTGCGGCGTGCGGGGATGGTACCGCTACATGGAGCGCAGGAACGAGATCGGCTCCAACCCCTTCGCCGAGATCAAGAGCCTCCGCACGGAAAAGCGCCTTCCCTCCTTCCTGTTCGAGGAGGAGATGGCCCGACTTCTCGAGATGCCCCGCGCGCCCGCACGGTCGGCAGCCGCTGATGGGGACGGCTTCTGGAAGCTGCGCGACAGGGCCGTGCTCGAGGCTCTGTACTCCACGGGCTGCCGCATTTCGGAGCTGGTCTCCCTCAACCTCTGCGATCTGGACCTGAAGAACCGCACCGCGCGGGTGATGGGCAAGGGGTCCAAGGAGCGCAATGTCTTCCTCGGGGCCGAGTCGATCGCCGCGCTTCGGGAGTACATCGCGCTGCGCCAGCAGCACGTGCGCCGCGGCAGCTGGGAAGCCCCTGCCTCCCGTGGGGAGGCTCCTGCCTCCAGCCATGCTTCCCGTGGGGAGGCTCCTGCCTCCAGCCGGGAAGCAGGGGCTGCCTTCGCCGACGCAGAGGCGCTGCGGGCGGTGTTCATCAATCACAGGGGCAGGCGGATCACCGACCGCGGCGTCCGCTTCGTGCTCGCCTCGTACCTGCGCGAGGCGAACTTCGGCAAGAGGGTGACGCCGCACACGTTCCGCCACTCATTCGCCACCCACCTCCTGGACAGGGGCGCCGACATCCGCGCGGTTCAGGAGATGCTGGGTCACTCGAGCCTCACCACGACGCAGGTGTACACTCACGTGGGGCTCGAGCGGCTGAAGAAGGTCTACAGGAGGGCGCACCCGCATGCGCAGTGAACAGTTCCACGGGACCACGATCATCGCGGTCCGCAGGTTCGACTCGGTCGCCATGGCCGGCGACGGCCAGGTGACCATGGGCGCGACCGTCATGAAATCCAACGCGCGCAAGGTGAGGAAGATCTACGACGGGAAGATCCTCGTGGGCTTCGCCGGCGCGACGGCCGACGCCTTCACGCTGTTCGAGCGCTTCGAGGGCAAGGTGAAGGAGTATGGGGGCGACATCACCCGCGCCGCCGTGGAGCTGGCGAAGGACTGGCGGACCGACAGGATCCTGCGCCGGCTGGAGGCCCTTCTCCTGGTCTCGGACAAGAAGGCGATGTTCCTGATCTCGGGAACCGGAGACGTGGTGGAGCCCGAAGAGGGAGTTATCGCCATCGGATCCGGCGGGTCCTTCGCGTACGCGGCGGCGCGCGCGTACATGGATGCCTCGCAGCTTCCGGCGCGAGAAATCGCCGAGAAATCGCTGCGAATCGCGGCCGGAATCTGCATCTACACCAACGGCGAGATCGTCGTGGAGGAGCTGGCATGAGCAACATGCCCGTGCACAGCCCCGCCCAGGGAGCCGAGCTCACGCCGCGGGAGATCGTGGCGGAGCTGGACAAGTACATCATCGGGCAGGAAAAGGCGAAGAAGGCGGTCGCGATCGCGCTGCGAAACCGCTCCCGACGGCAGAAGCTGCCCGAGGAGCTGCGCGACGAGGTCGCGCCGAAGAACATCATCATGATCGGGCCCACCGGCATCGGAAAGACCGAGATCGCGCGGCGGCTGTCCAAGCTCTGCGGCGCCCCGTTCCTCAAGGTCGAGGCGACGAAGTACACCGAGGTCGGGTACGTGGGCCGTGACGTGGAATCGATGATCCGCGACCTTATGTCCGTCGGGGTGTCGCTTGTCAAGTCGGAGCTCTCCGAGGGCGTGCGCGCCGAGGCGGAGCGCAGGGCGGAGGATGCCCTGCTCGACCTGCTGCTGCCGGGTGTGAAGAAGCCCGAGCGCAGGTCCGAGCTCGACGAGCCCACGGAGGTTGAGCCCCTGAACTCGCCCGGCGCCGAGGCGGGCGCGGAGCCCGGGGCCGCCCCGCCGCAGACTGCTCTGCGAAGCACCCGCGACAAGATGCGCGACATGCTTGGCGGCGGGTTGCTGGACGAGCGGCTGGTCGAGGTGAGCGTCACCCGGGCCGCCCCGCCGATGCTCGAGATCTTCTCGGGCACGGGCATGGAGGACATGGAGCTGAACTTCGGCAACCTCGGCAACATCTTCGGGGGGAGGAAGAAGCGCAAGAAGGTGACCGTGCGGCAGGCCCGCGAGATCCTCCTCAACGAGGAGATGGACAAGCTCGTGGACATGGACAGGGTCTCGGAGCTCGCACGGGAGCGGGTGGAGCAGATGGGGATCATCTTCATCGACGAGATCGACAAGATCGCCTCCCGGGGCGAAAAGGTCGGCATCGACGTCTCGCGCGAGGGCGTTCAGAGGGACATCCTGCCCATCGTCGAGGGCTCGAAGGTGAACACGCGCCACGGCATAGTGGACACCCGCCACATCCTCTTCATCGCGGCGGGCGCCTTCCACATGAGCAAGCCCTCGGACCTCATCCCCGAACTGCAGGGACGCTTCCCCCTGCGCGTGGAGCTTTCGGCCCTCACCAAGGAGGATTTCGTGAAGATCCTCACGCAGCCCCGCAACGCGCTGATCATCCAGTACACCGAGCTGCTGAAGACCGAGGGGGTCGCACTGGAGTTCCTGCCCGAGGCGATCGACAGGCTTGCCGAGATCGCCACTGACGTGAACTCGCGCTCCGAGAACATCGGCGCCCGGCGCCTCCACACGATCATGGAGCTGCTGCTGGAGGAGGTTTCCTTCCACGCCCCCGAAATCTCGGGGCAGACCATCAGGATCACCCGGGGGTACGTCGACGAGAAGCTGAAAAACGTGGCGGAGGACCAGGACCTGACGAGGTACATCTTATAGGAAGTTGCGGTTGAGGGGGCCGGCAAAGCGGCCGAGAATGAGGGGAGGGGGACAGAACCATGTTTTTTGCGGGTGCTTTCAGCAGGAATCTCGACATCATGAAGCGCGAGATGGACGTCTCGGTGCTGCGCCAGAACGTCATTTCCAACAACATCGCCAATTCCGACACGCCGAACTTCAAGCGCAGCGTCGTCAACTTCGAGAGCCAGCTGAAGCGGGCACTGGACTCCGAGAAGGTCGTGCCCTTTCCCCAGTCCATCACCGACGAGCGGCACATCGCCTTCGAGAAGCCGATGGACTGGCGGGCGGTGAGCCCCCGCCGGGTGCTGGACTACCTGACGGAAGCGAAGAACAACGGCAACAACGTGGACATCGAGGAGGAGGGCATGAACGCCCTCACCAACCAGCTGCTCTACACCACCCTCGCCCAGGTGGTGTCGAGCGAGATCCAGCGCGTGAACATCGTGCTGAGATAGGAGACGGACGATGGGAGTCTTCAGCAGCATCAACATCGCGGCCTCGGGGCTCACCGCCCAGCGGCTGCGGCTGGACGTCATCGCGGACAACATCGCCAACGCGAACACCACTCGGACCACCGAGGGGGGGCCTTTCCGCCGAAGCCGCGTGATCTTCCGTCCCCGCGTGTCGCAGCCCTACTGGCGCAGCCCCATCCTCCCGACCTTCCTGAAAGACGAGCTCGGCCAGGGCGTGCGCGTGTCGAAGATCCAGAAGGACGCCGATTCCCAGCCCCGTCTGGTCTACGACCCCACGCACCCCGACGCGATCAAGAGCGGGCCCCGGGCGGGCTACGTGGAGTTCCCCAACGTGAACATCGTGAACGAGATGGTGGACATGATCGCCGCCTCGCGCTCCTACGAGGCGAACTCGGCGGTGATCAACGGCACGAAGGCCATGTTCCTCAAGGCCCTCGAGATCGGGAGGTAAGCGATGGGTCTTCTTGATCCCGTTCAGGCCTACGGCGACGTAGTGAAGATGGCTCGCACCGACCCCCGTCACCTCGGGGGCGCCGGCGCGGCGCAGGCGGTCGCGAAGGACAAGGGGGTCGAGCAGTCCTTCGGCGATCTGCTGCTCAACGCGCTGGGCTCGGTGAACGCGAGCCAGCTCAAGAGCATGGATCTCGCGCAGGCGATGGTCACAAATCCGGACTCCGTGGACGTGCACGACGTGACGATCGCCCTGGCCGAGGCGAACCTTGCGATCTCGATGACAAAGGCCATCGTGGACCGGGCGCTCACGGCGTACAGGGAGATCATCAATGTGAGGTAAACCCGGAGCGCGGGGCCGAGGCCCCATGCGCCGGTTCGATCGTGAAGGGGAGGGGACATGAACGAGTGGTTGAAGAGGCTCCTTGAGCAGGCAAAGGGGCTGTGGAAGAGGTGGAACACCACCCAGAAGATCATCCTGTTCGCCGTCATCGGCGCGGGCATCCTCGCGGTCATTCTGCTGTTCGCGCTGAGCGCGTCGCCCAGCATGGTGCCGATCATCAACGCCCCCATCACGAGCCCCGAGGACAGGCTCGCGATCGGCGCGAAGCTCGATGAGGCGGGGGTCGGCTACAACCTGCGGGCGGACAACATCTTCTACGCCGCCGACCAGACCACGGCCCTGCGGGCGAAGAACCTCCTGTTCCAGAACAACCTCGTGCCCTCCGGCACCGACCCGTGGGCGTTCTTCGACGTCGAGCGGTGGACCACGACGGACTTCGAGAGGAACGTGAACCTCCAGCGGGCCATCACGAAGCAGCTCGAGCAGCACATCCTCGCCCTCGAGGACGTGGACAACGTGAACGTCACCCTCGTGGTGCCACAGAACGAGCTGTTCGTCGAGGACCAGAATCCGACCACCGCGTCGGTCATCATCACGCCGAAGCCCGGCTCCGACTTCACGACGAACAGGAAGAAGCTCGAGGGCATCGTGCGCCTGATCAAGTTCGCGGTGGCGGGCCTGAAGGACGAGAACATCGTGATCACGGACCAGAACGGCGTGACGCTGAACGACTTCACGGGGCTCGCCGACGTGGACCGCCTTGAGCTGGTGAAGCGCGAGCTCAAGGTCAAGCAGGAGCTGGAGGCGAAGTACACGGCCCAGATCATGAACTCCCTGGGCGGCATCTACAGCCCCGACAGGGTGAGGATCATCCGCATCGACATCGACCTCGATATGAGCAAGAAGACCTCCACGGCGGAGGAGTTCACCCCGATCATCATGAAGCCCGACAACCCGAAGACGCCCTACGACGAGAGCGAGCGCGCGCCGGCCATCCCCCGGTCCACGCAGAACGTCGAGGAGCACTTCCAGGGCACGGGCTTCAACCCCGAGGGCCCCCCGGGGCAGGAGGGCCAGACCCCTCCGGCGTACAAGGACCTGTCCAACCTCGTCGGGAAGTACGACAAGACGCAGGCCACCGTGAACAACGAGATCAACAAGAAGGTCACCAACGAGGAGAAGCGGCCGTGGGACATCAACCGCATCACGGCGAGCGTGGCCCTCGACGGCGTCTGGCGGTGGAAATACGACAAGCAGGGAAAAGTGGTGCTGCACGCGGACGGCAGCATCCAGCGCGAGTACGTGGCCGTCTCTGACGAGGACATCGCAAAGCTGAAGGGGCTCGTCGAGGGGGCGATCGGCATCATGAAGGAGCGCGGCGACTACGTCCAGGTCCAGCACGTCGCCTTCGAGCGCACGCGGCAGTTCGAGACGGAAGACTCCGTGTTCCGCCGGCAGATGGCGGTCCGGAGCACGATCTATTTCGTTCTCGCCGGCCTCGGGGCGCTCCTCCTGATCGCCCTCGCCTACCGCCTGCTCGCCAAGGAGATGGAGCGCAGGCGGCGGCTGCGCGAAGAGGAGCTTGCGCGTCAGCACCAGGCCATGCGCGAAGCGGCGCTGCGCACCGCCGAGGAGCAGGGCGTGCAGGTGGAGCTGTCCGTGGAGGACAGGGCACGCCTGGAGATGCAGGAGAACGCGGTCAACATGGCGCGCGAGCATCCCGAGGACGTCGCGCAGCTCATCCGCACCTGGCTGGTGGAGGAATAGGCAATGGCGAAACATGCGAAGGCGGCCCCGTCGCGGCAGGCGGGCGGCCGCGCCGCGGCCGACGCCCCGGCCCCCGCGGCTGCGGCGCCCTCGAAGCGGGAAGGCAAGGGCGCGGCGGCCCACAAGAAGGCCCTCACGGGCCGGCAGAAAGCGGCCGTGTTCCTCGTGACGCTGGGCTCCGATATCGCCTCGGAGATTTTCAAGCACCTGCGCGAGGACGAGATCGAGCAGCTCACATTCGAGATCGCGCGCCTGGAGGCGATCGAGCCGCAGGACCGGGACCAGGTCCTGATGGAGTTCCACGAGCTCATGATGGCCCAGGAGTTCATCTCGACGGGCGGCATCGACTACGCCCGCGAGCTTCTGGAGAAGTCCCTCGGCACGCAGAAGGCCGTCGACATCATCAACAGGCTCACCAGTTCCCTTCAGGTGAGGCCCTTCGACTTCATCCGCCGCACGGACCCCGCCCACCTGCTGAACTTCATCCAGCAGGAGCACCCCCAGACCATCGCCCTGATCCTTGCGTACCTCGAGCCGCAGAAGGCGTCGATCATCCTCGGCAGCCTCCCGCACGAGATCCAGTCCGACGTCGCCAAGCGCATCGCGACGATGGACCGCACCTCCCCCGAGGTGCTGCGCGAGGTGGAGCGCGTGCTGGAGAAGAAGCTGTCCACCCTGTCCTCCGAGGACTACACGGCGGCCGGCGGCGTGGAGAGCATCGTCGAAATCCTCAACATGGTCGACAGGTCCACCGAGAAGACGATCGTCGAGTCCCTCGAGGAGGACGATCCCGAGCTCGCCGAGGAGATCAAGAAGCGCATGTTCGTCTTCGAGGACATCGTCCTGCTGGACGACAGGGCCATCCAGAAGGTGCTGCGCGAGGTGGACACGGCGGAGCTCGCCAAGGCGCTCAAGAGCGTTGACTCCGAGGTCCAGGACAAGATCTTCCGCAATATGTCCAAGCGCGCTTCGACACTGCTGAAGGAAGACATGGACTACATGGGCCCCATCCGCCTGAAGGACGTCGAGGAGGCCCAGCAGAGGATCGTCGCCATCATCCGCAAGCTGGAGGAGCAGGGCGAGATCGTCGTCGCCCGGGCGGGCGAGGAAGAGCTCGTTGTGTAGCGCAGTGGTCGCACAGGAGTAGGCCGTGGCCAAGAACGTGTTCAAGCCGCAGGAGATCATGTACCTCTCCCGCAAGGTGTTCATCGAACCGCCGAAGATCGTGGCCGAGGAGCCCGCCGAGGAGATCGAGGCCGTCGAGGAGGCGAAGGAGTACACCGGACCGACAGTCGATGAGCTTCGCCGCGAGGCCGAGGAGTTCCGCCGCGGCTGGGAGCAGGAGAAGCAGCGCCTTCTCGAGAAAGCCCTCGCCGAGGGGGAGAGGATCAGGAAGGAGGCCGAGAAGGTGGCCTTCGACGAGGTGAAGCGGAAGAACAATCAGGCGCAGAAGATCCGCCAGGACGCCGAGGACGACGCGCAGAAGCTTCTCGCCGACGCCCGCGAAAAGGCGGCGGCCCTCGAGGGGGACATCAAGCAGCGCGTCGCCCAGACCGAGCGGGAGGCCTACGAGAGGGGCTACACGGAGGGCCACCAGAAGGGCTACGAGGAGGGCAAGGCCGAGGTCGGACGGCTCATCGAGAGGCTGCATACCATCATCACAAAGGCCATCGAGAAGCGCAACGAGATCATCGAGGAGTCGGAGACGCAGATCATCAACCTCGTCCTCATGATCGTGAAGAAGGTCATCAAGGTCATCTCCGAGAATCAGAAGAACGTCGTCATCAACAACGTCGTGCAGGCCCTGCGCAAGCTCAAGAGCCGCGGCGACGTGGTGATCCGCGTGAACCTCGCCGACCTGGAGCTGACCTCGGAGCACGTGAAGGACTTCATGAAGATGGTGGAGAACGTGAAGTCGATCACCGTGCTGGAGGACTCCTCGGTGGACAGGGGCGGGTGCGTGATCGAGACCGACTTCGGGCAGATCGACGCCCGCGTCTCCTCGCAGCTGCACGAGATCGAGGAGAAGATCCTCGAGCTCATGCCGATCCGCTCGAAGGGCGAGTAGGGGGGCCGCGATGGGCATGTTTGACAAGTACGCCGCCGTTCTCGAGGGCCTCGACCCCATCAAGTTCACCGGCGAGGTGCAGAGAGTGCAGGGGCTGCTTGTCGAGGCGAGCGGCCCCTCCGCGCAGGTCGGCGAACTGTGCCAGATCCTCGTCCCCAAGGGGAGGGGGGTCGTGTGGGCGGAGGTCGTGGGACTTCGCGGATCGACGGTCCAGCTCATGCCCTACGACGAGATGGAGGGCATCGAGATCGGCAACCTCGTGATCGCCATGGGCGAGACGCTGCGGGTGCCGGTCTCCCCGAGGCTCCTCGGCAGGACCCTCGATTCCATGGGCAAACCCATCGACGGGAAGGGGGACATCGGCTCAGAGGTCTGGTACCCGGCCTTCAACACGCCCCCCGACGTGCTGAAGAGGAAGCGCATCCGCGAGATCATCGCCACCGGCGTGCGCTCGATCGACGGCCTGCTCACCGTGGGCAAGGGCCAGCGCATGGGCATCTTCGCCGGCAGCGGGATCGGCAAGTCCACCCTCCTGGGCATGATCGCGCGCAACACCTCAGCCGAGGTGAACGTCATCGCCCTGATCGGCGAGCGCGGCCGCGAGGTGCGGGAGTTCATCGAGAACGACCTCGGGCCCGAGGGGCTGGCCCGGTCGGTCATCGTCGTCTCCTCCTCCAACAAGCCGCCCCTCGCCCGCATCCGCGGGGCCTACGTGGCGGCCGCCATCGCGGAGTACTTCCGCGACCAGGGCGGGGACGTGATGCTTCTGTTCGACTCGGTGACCCGCTTCGCCCGGGCGCAGCGGGAGATCGGCCTCGCGATCGGCGAGCCTCCCGCCAACAGGGGGTTCACGCCCTCGGTGTTCTCGCTCCTGCCCAAGCTGCTGGAGCGCAGCGGCACTTCCGACAAGGGCAGCGTCACCGGATTCTACGCGATCCTCGTCGAGGGCGACGACATCGACGATCCCGTTTCCGACAACGTGCGGGGGATCCTCGACGGCCACATCGTGCTCACCCGGCGCCTGGCCAGCCGCAACCACTACCCCGCCGTCGACGTGCTGGCCTCCATTTCGCGCCTGGCCATCCAGATCACGGGGCCGCGCACGCGCGAGGCCTGCGGGTACATCCGCAGGCTCATGGCGACCTATGCGGGGGCAGAGGACCTCATCAGCGTCGGGGCGTACGTGAAGGGGAGCAACGCCGAGATCGACGAGGCGATCGACAAGATGCCGGACATATTGAGGTACCTCGTGCAGAAGATCGAGGAGAAGGCCCCTCTCGCCGAGACCCTGCGGCGGGCGGGGGAGATCGCGGGGATTGCGATCCCGGAGGAAGAGCTCGCGCATGCGGCGGTTCCGGTTCAGGCTTGAGAAGTTCCTCGACCTGCGCCGCTGGAAGGAGCGGGAGAGGGAGATCGCCCTCGCGAAGGTCCTCGGCGAGGTCCTCCTGCTGGAGAAGCGGATCGCCGAAATCGCCGAGGAGATCGCCGCCAGCCTCTTCGGGGAGTTCCGCAGGGACAACCGCATCGACATCGAGGCGATGGCGAGGCGCGAGCTGTACGCTGCCCGGCTCTCCCAGGAGCGCAAGCGCAAGCGGGAGGCCCTCGCGGTGAAGAACAGGGAGCTGGAGGAGGCGCGGGCGAGGTACCTGGAGGCCTCCAGGGAGCGGAAGGTCCTCGACAAGCTGAGAGAGCGCCGGGAGGCGGAGTACTACGAGCGGGCGATCGACGAGGAGTTCAAGGAGATCGACGACATGAACACCGCCTCCTCGACGAGGCAGGGCTGGTGAGGGCGGGGGAGGATTGAGAGGTGGCAGAGTTCGGTGACGTGAGGCCGGGGGTCAGGATTCTCATCCTGATCCTGCTGCTGGCCGTGCTGAGCCTGGGCGCGGCGATCTGGTTCGACTACCTCGGGCTGTTCGACGCGAAGGCCGTCCTCGCGCCGGTCTATCGGCTTCTGGGCGCAGAGCGGCGCAGCGCGGCCTCCAGTCCCGACGACCCCAACCTGCTGGACAGGGAGCGCTTGGCGCGTCAGGCCGACTCGCTCTCGCTCCAGCAGGAGGAGCTGGCCATCCGGGCGGCGACGCTTGACCGCCGGGAGAAGGAGCTCGCCCAGCTCTCCCAGGACCTCGCCGACAGGGAGGGCGCGGTTGATTCCCGGGAAAAAGCATTTAATGAGCGGGTCAAAGCGTTCGAGAATAGAAGGGTCAACCTCGTCCAGAACGCGAAGTACCTGGTGGGCATGCCGCCCGCCAACGCGCGGGACATCCTGGTGAAAATGGAAGACCAGGATGTCATCGACATCTTCCGCATCGTCGAGGACGAGGCGAAAAAGGCGGGCGAAGAGTCAGTGGTCGCCTACTGGCTCTCCATCATGCCCGCCGACAGGGCCGCGACGCTCCAGAGGAAGATGGCGCGGAAGCCAGGAGGCTGAAACTTGAAGGCAGCAGCGCCGCAGGCGCTCCTCCTCACATCGGTCCAGAAGAACGGCACTGCCGCGAAGACGGCGGGGCAGCGTCTGCCCAGCGGCGTGAAGGGCCCGGGCGTGCCCGGGACGCGCCCTGCCGAGGACGCATTCTCCCGGATCGTGCGCGCGAAGCTCGACGCAAAGACCGCTCGCGCCGCGCGCGCGCAGGGGTCCGCCCTCGCGGAAGCCCTGGAAGCGGCTGCCGGCGGCTTTCCCGGAGAGCAGAACGTCGCGCAGGCTCCCGGGGCTGCCGCGAAGGGCGCGGCGCTCACGGCGAGGAAAAAGGCGTCCCGTTCGAATGGCCCCGCTTCGAGGGCCGATGGAGAGTCCCCTGCTGCGGGGGATCCGCGCGAAGCCATGCGTCTGTCCCCGAGACAGGGGGAGTCCCGCCGCGATTCACCGGATACTTCCACGACGTCGGCTTCCATTTCCGGTCGCAGGGGATCCGAGCCGAAGGTGTACGTGCTCGACCTGAGGAAGGCGGCCGAGCGGGGCCTCGAGGAGTCTCGCGCGTCGGGCCGGGTCCTGCCGAGCCAGGTCTCCGAGAAGGATTCGGGCGGCCTGCAGGCCGGCGGCCGTGCGGCGGCGCCCCGTGATGCGGCGGCCTCCGCGGCGAAAGGGAAGGCAGGCCGGGCCGGTGGAGCGCCGACGGCCTTCGAGAGCGCCCTCGAGCGCCTCAGGGGCATGGCGGGATCGGAGCTGGTGAAGACCACCGGCATCATCCTGAGGGACGGGGGCGGGGAGATCCGCATGGTGCTGAAGCCCGAATCCCTCGGCAGCGTTCGGATCCGCATGAATATTGTCGATAATGGCATTGAGGGACGGATCATCGTCGATACGCCGGCGGTCAAGCAGGTGCTCGACGGGAGCATCGACGCCCTCGCGAGGGCCCTCACCGCGCAGGGCTTCCAAACCGCCTCCCTCGAGGTTTCCGTGGGGGGGCAGAACGCGGATGGCGGGAGAGCGGCCGAGCAGGCGCCTTCCGGGTTGAGAAGGGAATCGGCGGACGGGTTCGAGAGGAACGTGCCGGGCATCGAGAGCCTGAGCCTCGGCGACCTCCTCGTGAACCTCTTCGCATAGACGGAGGCTGGGATGGATATCGCGCTTTCACTTTCGCCGCAGGACCTCGCTGCGGTCAATCGCGAGGTCGACGCGTTCAACAAGTCCCTCGGCACGGCGAAGGCGACGCCCGGCGGCGCCCTCGGCAAGGACGACTTCCTGAAGATCCTCATCACCCAGCTCAGCCACCAGGACCCGACCCAGCCCATGCAGGACAAGGAGTTCATCGCCCAGATGGCGCAGTTCTCCAGCCTCGAGCAGATGACGAACATGAGCGCGGGCATGGCGAAGGTGGCCAGTCTCCTCGCAAGGAGCCAGGCCCTCGGCCTGCTGGGCGCGAACGTCGAC
>Ga0315288_10005521_pt1 | contig 16075 bp, 12 predicted proteins | sample YL17G11_20_MG_FD_203454 | JGI IMG/M metagenome (GOLD analysis project Ga0315288, IMG submission 203454) | Sediment microbial communities from Yellowstone Lake, YNP, Wyoming, USA - YL17G11_20 | ecosystem: Environmental > Aquatic > Freshwater > Lake > Sediment | place: USA: Wyoming | collected...
CGACGCCGGTGAACACTTTCCAGCAGGTCAAGGAACTGATTCGCGCCAAGCCGCCCGGTCAGCCGCTGGTGCTGGATCTCTCACGACAGGGAACTCGCTTTCAGGTATCGGTCCTCACGGCCCCCATGCCTTCCTTCGAATAAGCTCGCTCTCCGGGAGCCGCCAACTGTTTGCCTTGCGCCTCGGTTGCGTGGTCCGTCGGACGTTCCACAGGCTGAATGTTCCGAACCTCCTGCTTGGGCATTCCTCGAGGTTGGCTTGTCCAGACCCACCCTGCTTTTCCCTGTGGACAAGGACAACCTGGCGTGGGACGTTCGGCCCAATGAGCAGCAGCCCTCTCGCCTCCGGGTAAACTGTCCGCACCGAGGGTGTCTGCTCACTGTTTAACCGCGTCAACCATATTCATCAAGAGAACGGTCCGTCATGCTGCTTCGGCGACTTACTACCACCGCGAGCCTGCTGCTTGCGGTCCTGTTCTGTGCCACGGTCGCCCTGGCCGATCCAAGCTGCTGCGTGAAGGCGAACGCCGTCGCCAAGGACTGCGACAAGAAGTGCTGCGTAGAAGCCCACAAGGCCAAGAAGTTGTGCGCAGCCTGTCAGAAGGAGCCGTCTTGCTGCGACAAGGCCCTTGTGCAAGGCAAGGCCTGTGCTCACAAGTGCTGCGTTGAGGCCACCAAGACCAAGAAGGTCTGCGAGAAGTGTAACCCTACGACTCCCAAAACTCCCAAGAAGTAGCCCGCAGCTTCTTTCCCGCCCGCGTGCGTGGCGGACGCCGGGCGAATTCGCGGTGAACAAGCTGTCAGTCAGCCTGCAGCTTGGCTGGCACTCCCGCTTCGCCGCTGCCCTGTCGGTAGGTTGCTCACACACCGAAATCCCCGCAAGCCCTTGGCCTGACCTTGACAGCTTGCGCGGCTTCCCTTATTCACAGCCCTTAATAAGACCTTTCCTTTTCCTGAAAGTAGTCATATTAAGCAGCGAATGAAACTGACGATTGCCAAAGAGCAGCTCTTGAACGGCCTGCAAGCGGTGCAGAACCTTGTCGCCTCGCGGACCACGCTGCCGATCCTGTCCAATGTACTGCTCCGTGCCAAGGAAGGGACGCTGGAGTTGACGGCGACCGACCTTGATGTGACGGTCTGCTGTGCCGTGGAAGCCACGGTGCAGAAGGTGGGTGCCAGCACGGTGCCGGTGAAGAAGCTCTTTGGCATTGCGCGGGAGCTCGGCGCGGCGCAGTTGGAGATCGAGGTCGATGAGAAAAACGGCTGCAAGATCAAGGCCGGCTCGTCCTATTACCGGATGAATGGCTTGGCTGCGGAAGAGTTCCCGCCGCTGCCGAAGTTTGCGGATGACAAAAAGCTCGTGCTGCCACAGGAGAAACTTAAAGGCATGCTGCGCCGCACTTCGTTCGCGGTTTCCAGCGACGAAACGCGCTATGTCCTCAATGGGCTATTCTGCAGTCTCAAGGATCACAAGGTCACCCTGGTTGCTACCGATGGCCGCCGCCTGGCACTCACCGATGAGGAGGCGGACATCAGCGCCGAGAACGAAGGCGACTTCATTATTCCTACGAAGGCGGTCAATGAGTTGAACCGCTTGCTCCAGCCTGCTGGCTCGGTGGAGATCAAGGTGACCGAGAACCAAGCATCGTTCGATCTCAAAGGGGAGACAGGCTTCTCCGTGCTGCTTATTACGAAGCTGGTGGAAGGCAGCTACCCCAACTACCGGCAAGTCATCCCGGCCGAAAGCGCAGAGCGGATCGCGCTCGTACGAGAGGAGTTGCTTCAGGCCCTCCGCCGGGCGGAGATCATGACCAGCGAGAAGTCAAACTCCGTGAAGCTGGCCTTCACGAAGAACAACCTTGCGATCACCGCGAACAGCCCGGACGTGGGCGAGGCCCGCGAGAGCCTCGCCGTCAACTACAAGGGCAAGGATTTGAGCATTGCCTTTAATCCTGCCTACCTGCTGGATCCACTGAAGGCGCTTGACAACGATGAGGTCTTCCTTGAGCTGACGGACGAACTCAGCCCCGGCGTACTGCGCACCAACGGCCCGTTCCTCTACGTCATCATGCCGATGCGGATGAGTTGACGCTACTGGACGGCTGCCCCGGCGCAGGCTGGCTGGCCCCCTATGGCCCGATTCGAGAACACACGGCGCATGGCGTTGGTGGCGCTGCTCGTGCTCACGTTCGACCAACTCACCAAGCTCGCCGTCCTGCGCTATCTCGGTTACGCTGACGAAAGGGTCGTAGTGGACGGCTTCTTCAAGTTCGTTCACTGGGGGAACACCGGCGCAGCCTGGAGTCTCTTCAACCGGATCGCGTGGAGCAACGAGATCCTCGGCCTGTTCGCCATCGCCGCGCTGTGTGTGCTGTTCCTGAGCCGCCACCACTTCGACGCACACACCTTGGCGGGCCAGATCGCGCTGGGGCTGATCTTCGGCGGGATCGGCGGCAACCTGGTGGATCGCTTCCTCCGCAAGCATGTGATCGACTTCCTCTACTTCTACCTGGAACGCCGCGGCGGCGGAGAAATCGGTTTCCCGGCCTTTAACATCGCCGACGCGGCGATCTGTTCCGGGGTCGGCCTCCTCTTCCTGCTCTCCTGGCAGAAGGACCGTCGCGGGAGCGCGACGGCCAGCCCTCCACCCAATCCGGCGTGAGCCCCTTGCCACGGTCGGCCAACTCAAGCGCGTCAGCGAAGCCGTACCCCGTGACCGGATCTGGAGAGCAGGCGACCGCAGTCTTCCTCGTCGGTCCAACCGCCGTTGGCAAGTCCGCGGTGGCGGTCGCGTTGGCCGAGCGACTGGGCGGAGAGATCATTTCGGTCGACTCCATGCAGGTCTATCGCGGCCTGGACATCGGGACCGACAAGCCATCAGCCGAAGTGCAAAGGCGGGTGCGGCACCACCTCGTCGATGTCGTCGGGCTCGACGACGCCTTCGACGCCGCCCGGTTCGTCGAGCTCGCTCGTCGCGCCGAGGCGGACATCCGCGGGCGCCACCGCGTGCCGATCTTCTGTGGTGGCACCGGGCTCTACTTCAAGGCCTTCCTTGAGGGCTTGGGCGCAACGCCGCCCTCCCATCCGCGCCTGCGCGCCGAATTGGAAACCACACCGCTCCCGGAGCTTCTCGCCGAGCTCCAACAAGCCGATCCGGCGACCTACACGAAGATCGACCGCCGCAACGCGCGCCGCGTCATTCGCGCCGTCGAAATCCTCCGGCTGACGGGACAACCCGTTTCCGTCCTGCGGCCGGACAACCCGGCGGGCTCAGCCGCCTGCCTGGCGGGGCGCTCCCCGGGCCTGTTCGCGCTGAGCCGCGCGCCCGCCGATCTCCGCGCGCGCATTGACGGTCGCGTGGACGCGATGTTCGCCGCCGGGTTGGTGGCGGAGACGCGACGGTTGCTGGCGCAGGGGCTGGAGCGCAATCGCACGGCGATGCAGGCCATCGGTTATCGGCAAGTCATCGAGCACCTGCGCGGTCAGCGGACGCTTGACGAGACGGTCGCTCTCGTGAAACAGAAGACGCGCCAGTTTGCGAAGCGGCAGATGACGTGGTTCCGCCATCAACTCCCGGTCCAGTGGGTGAGCTTGACTGAACCGGCCGCGCCGTCCACGGTGGCAGACCAACTGGCCGCATGCTGGCGCGGGGCGGCCCTTTGATTTGGCAGCGGGCATGATGGTATTCGGGAAGTAACACTTGAAAGCGCTCATCTCGACAGCCGACAAACAGACCGAGCGGGTCTTCCTGGTCGGCGCGGAGTTCAAATCGCGCGCCGCCTGGGAGGTGCGCGATTCCCTGGACGAGCTGACCCAGCTCACGACCACCGCCGGCGGGGAAGTCGTGGGCGACGGCAGCCAAAGGCTGGACCGCCCGCAGTCCGCCACGTTCATCGGCAGCGGCAAGGTGGACGAATTCGCCCGCCGCTGCCGGACGCTGGACGTGGACACGGTGATCTTCGATGACGAGCTTTCACCCGCCCAGAGCCGCAACCTGGAGAAGGTGTTCGACTGCAAAGTGCTCGACCGCACGTCGCTCATCCTCGACATCTTCGCCCGGCGCGCCCGCACGCGCGAAGGCAAGCTGCAGGTTGAGCTGGCCCAACTCCAGCACCTGCTGCCCCGCCTCACGCGGTTCTGGAGCCACCTCTCGAGGCAAACCGGCGGCATCGGGATGCGCGGCGATGGCGAAACCCAGTTGGAAACCGACCGTCGCCGCGTCGAGGACCGCATCGCCCGGCTGACGCGTGAACTGGACGAGGTGCGCCGGCAGCGCTCGACGCAGCGCCAGGGCCGCCAGCGCCACCAGTGGCCGCTCGCCTCGATCGTCGGCTACACCAACGCCGGCAAGTCCACCCTCCTCAACGCCCTCACCGGCGCCGAGGTCCTCGCCGAGGACAAGCTGTTCGCCACGCTGGATCCCACCACGCGCCGGCTCCGGCTGCCGACCAATCAGAACGTGCTGCTGTCCGACACGGTCGGCTTCATCCGCAAGCTCCCGCACCGCCTCGTCGAAGCGTTCAAGGCCACCCTCGAGGAAGTGGTGATGGCCGACCTGCTGTTGCACGTGGTGGACACCAGCCATCCGCAGGCCACCGAGCAGATCCGTGCCGTGAACGAGGTGTTGGACGAGATCGGCGCGGGGACCCAGCCCACCCTGATGGTCTTCAACAAGACCGACCGGGTGGAGGAGCCGGGAGTGATGGTTCGGTTTCTGGAACAATACCCGCATGCGGTCGCCGTCTCGGCGAAGCAGGGCGACGGTTTTCCCGCCTTGCTGGCCGAGCTCGGCAGCCGGCTGCGGCCGGTGCGCGATTTCGTGGAACTGGAAGTCCCGCACGACGCGTCGGCGCTGATCGCCCGTGCCCATGAGCTGGGGCAAGTGATTGAGCGCCGGTATCACGGCGGCGCGGTGCGCCTCAAGGTGCGCCTGCCGCCCCACTTGCGCGCCGAGTTCGCGCCGTTTGTCGTCCGCGACCTGCAGGCGGAGTGAGGAGCACCGGGCAGAATCCTGCCAGGGTGTCCTTGGACAGGATCGATGGGATGGGCAGCATGGTGAATCCAACCTGGACTCAGTCAGATCCTGTTCCTCCCGTTCATCCTGTCCCAGGTCCTGAACCTCATTCTCCCGGCTCCGCGCCGATTCGCTGAAACGAGGCGGCCCGACCCTCCGGAACCGCAAGCGAAGCCCGGCCCCCTATTGTCCCGGCTCGGTTCGAGTGCGCTCAACACAACGCGATGGCTCGGATCGGTGAGCCGTCGCGGCCCTGGAAGTTGAGCGGGAAGCCGATGAACGTGAATTCGTCCGGCAAGGCGTCCAGGTTGGCCAGCGCTTCGACCAGCACGATCTCCACGTCTCGGGCTTGCAGGAGGTGGTGAATCTCGAGCCACTGCTTGCTCGGCGAAGGCATGTCCATCCCCAGCAGACGAATCCGCCGGGACGCCAGATAGCGCCCCGCTTCCACCGTCAGCGACGGATAGTCCGTGAAGAACTCCGGCGTGCCAAAGTGCCGGTGCCAGCCCGTCGCCAACAGCACTTTGGCCTCCGGCTGCAGGTGCTGCTCGAACGGACGAAGGTCCTCCGGCGTGATCTCTTCACCGGCTTGTTTGGGGACAGGGAGCACGCGCGCCGGCCCGTAGAACCACTCGAGCGGCATCCGGTCGACCGTCTTGCCGTCCTCAAGGAAGTGATACATCGCGTCGAGGTGGGTGCCTTGATGCGTGCCGATCGTGATCTGCGTGGTGTTGAACTGCGTCGTCACCACCGTCCCCTGCGGTTGGACGATGAGCGGCGGATCGCCAGGGAATGCCGGCTGGCCGTGCACCAGGGGATGCGACAGGTCAATGAGTTTCATCGCGAGGCTCAATGCCGCCGCAGAATCAGCCGGTGATCCACCCGCTTGGTCTGGAGATAGTCCAGCGGCGGGAGATCCGTCAGGGTGGGCGATTCGGTTTCGTGGAGGAGGCCCTTCGCGAGCTGCTGCAGGGCGCGCCAGCGCGGCCAATCGAGATCCGGGGCATGGGCGATCCGCCGCAGCAGGCTCCGCCATTCGATGATCACCCGGTCGATGTCGCCTTCGCCCAGCAGCTCCGTCACCCAGGCGTGTTTGGACTGGGGGTTCTGGTGGATGCCGGCCACGATCTGCTCGGCGCCGGCGCCGTAACCCGGCGGCACGCCGATCTCCAGGTACCCCGGGATCGTCTGTAGGCCGTAGCGTTCCTGACACGCCATGGCGAGCCGGCCGGCCCAGCGGTTGTCCTCACCGCAGAAGCGGAAGCCCGCGTCCAGGTTCGCCAGCTCATAAACCATTTCATCCAGGGCGTAGGTTTCGTCCTCGAGCCCCGCCGCAATCGCCAGCCCGTCGCCCTGGGTGAAGAAGCTGACCACCCGACCGCGTCGCGTGGGTGCCCCCGCCGCGTCCACGAGCTCCAGGCGACGCCACACGAGCGCCGTGCCGGTGGCGGGGGAAAGCTGCCGGCAGGTCGGCACCAGCGCGCAGCTCGCGCAGTCCGGCGCGAGCACCTCGCGCTCCTTGGGCCGCCAGAGCGCAACCCCGTGCCGGTCCACCGGCACCCGCAGTGTCAACTCGCCCAGGCCCAGCAGGGCCACGACGCGCTCCGGGTGATTCGTGAACCGCACCACCGGCGTCCTCTGCGCGGCGAGCTTCTTCTCGATCAACGGCACGATCCGCGATTGCCACAAAGCCATCGGCGCCTGACGCCCGCTCCAGTTCGTGAGCCGCCGAATCCACTTGGCCAACCGTACCCGGCCGTCGCCCAGCAACTCCGCCACCGTGACCGCCCGGCCAAGGATTCGCCCGGCGGCGGTTTCCTCAATCACCGACAGGCTGCCGGTGCCGACCTTTTCCAGCGCGGCCGGCTCGGTCAGCGCAGGCCGCAATTGCGGATTGCGGACTGCGGATTGCGGACCAGGAATCGGCAGCAGGGAATCGGGGCTCGAGGATTGGCGATTGGCGATCGGCGGTTGAGGCTCAACGGGTGGCCCTTTGCTATTGGCGATTGGCGATTGGCGATCGACCGGGAGGTCCGCCCGCGAGACACGCTCCCCTGATACGCACATCGTATCTCGCGGATCAGACGGTGTGCAGGCCTGTTCATTTCTGCCAGACTCCCGAGACCGGCTGAGAGCCCCTCCTGCAGAATCGGACAGGCTGGAAGGCCGTCCCACCTTGATCTCCTTCAGCGGCACTTCCACGGCCTTCGGGACAGGCTCCCATTCGCCCTGGCTGTTGAGCATTTCGCGGACGCGATGGCGCACGTGCCGGGCGCGCTCGGCGTCCGTCTTGAGGCCGCACGGCGTGTCGGGATGCTTGAGCGATTGCTCGACGCCCAGGAAGATCGGCTTGGCGGTGAAGAGCCGTTCCTGGACGCGGACCGCTTCGGCGAACGGCTCGAGGCCATAGTCCGCCGCGGCGGCCATGAGCCCGAGCAGCGCCCCCCAATCCACCAGGCCGCTGCGCGCGAGCTGGCCGGCATAGCCGTCGCGCATCCGGATTTCGTTCGCGGAAATCAGCACGTAGCCCACCTCGTCAATGCCCCGCCGACCCGCCCGGCCGAACATCTGCAAAATCTCATCGGCCCGCAGCGGTTGCTCGACTTGTGCGCGGCGGTAGGAATCGCCGGCGAGCGCGACGCTGCGGAGGGAGAAGTTGATGCCGGCCGCCAGGCCCATGGTGGCCACCACAACGCGGAGCTGGCCGGCCTTGGCGAGCGGTTCGATCACCCCGGCGCGCGCGCCGTAGCTCAAGCCGCTGTGATGGTAGGCGATGCGACCCTTGAGCAACTTGCCCAGGTCCTCGCCGACGAGGGTCTTCTGCGCCGCGGTGAGCGCGAGCGGATGAGGGGTGGGCAAGTGGCGGGCCAGTTCGGCGGCGAGCGACTCAGCCATCTGCCGGCGCGGGGCGAACAGGAGGATCGGGCCGAGGTCATCGGCCAGCGCCTTGGCCACCAAACGCGGCCAGTAACCGCGGATTTCACTGGGCAGATGGTAAGTCAGGCTGTTGGCCTGGACTTCCTCGAGCGGCACCGGCCGGATTTCGTGGCGGACCAGCACGGCCTGGCGGCCTAGCCGCCGCAGCCACTTCACGACGTCCTGCGGATTCGCCACGCTGCCGCTGAGGAGCAGGAGCTGGGTCCGGCGCGGCGCCAGCGCGATGGCGAGCTCGTAATTCAACCCGCGATCCGGGTCGCCCAGCATCTGGTATTCGTCCACCACCAACAGCGCCGGTCCGTCGCCCCGGATGAGGCGAGGCTTCTGCGTCTCGAGCGTGGCGACCAGCACCGGGGCGTGGAGGTTCTCGGCCAGATCGCCGGTGGCGATGCCGACGTTCCAGCCGCGGGCGCGCCATTCGGCGAGTTTGTCGTTGGCCAGCGCGCGGGTGGGGACGGTGTAGATGGCCTGGCCGTGGTTCTTCCCCTGGTTGGACCAGAGCTCGAAGACGAGCGTCTTGCCGGCGCCGGTGGGCGCATGGACCACGACGTCCCGGCCCTCGCGCAACGCGGCCACGGCCTGCTGCTGCCACAGGTCGGGCACCACCACCCGGTTGAGCGCGGGGAGTTGGTCGAGCGGTTCGCCGAGGGTCGGCATGGGGAGAAGATAAACCAAGGCGCGGGATGTGAAACGGGAAATCGGGCCGCCAGCAATCTGTGCCCACACTGGCTGTGTGCTTGAAAAGCCGGCGACGGGACCGCACACTGCCGCGCATGGCATCTCCTCGGCTCCTGCTGAGTACCGAGCACACTCTGCGCACCCTCCAGCGGTCAGACGTGGGGTCAGACAGGGGCTGGGCTACAGACTCACAACGGTGTCACCCGCCATCGCCGCCGGACCTTAGCCTTGGGGGTAGAAGGAGCAAGCAACCGCCCACGAATGGGTATTTCGCAGTGTAGAAACTCGTGCCCAAGCGCAGACAAATCATCGGCCACCCCGAGCTTCTGGGAATGCCAGAAGTCCGCAAGCTTTGGCAGACGGAAGGCCTCTTCTCCGACCACTACGTCAAGGTCCGTCTCGCCAAGAACGATTGGTGGCCGGCTGACGATGCGTCCCGGGCAGTTTGGGAATTCTGCCGCGACCTCTACAACAAGCGCTACCTCGCCCTCGCCAAGAACAACGAAGCGTTCACACGGCAAGAACTGATCAATCACGTGCTGGCGAAGCTCGGCTTCGCCTGGACGGACAACCTCAGCCTCCCCGACCAGGATGCCGAGCCAGACTACATTCTTTTCGCCACCGAGGCGGAGAAGGAGGCCGTCTTGGACCAGGACACCGCCACACGGTATCGCGCCGCGGCGGGCATCCTCGAAGCCAAGAAACTCCACCACCCACTCTCGCAAATCAGCCGCCACCAGCAGCGTTTTCCCCACCAGCAAATCCGCGACTACCTTCAGGACGCCCAGGTTCTGACGTGGGGGATCCTGACCAACGGCAACGAGTGGCGGCTCTACTGCCGCGAGGCGAAGCGCCAGGACTACTTCGCCATCAACTTCGAGGTGGCCATCCAGTCGCTGGAGAACTTCAAGTTCTTCCTCGCGTTCTTCTCGCCTGCCGCCTTCCAGCGGGATGCTCAAGGCCGCTGCCGCCTCGATCGAGTCCGCGAGCAAGCCCTCAGCGCCCAGGCCACGTTGGAGGAAGACCTCCGCCAGCGCGTCTTCACCATCCTCAGCGACCTGGCCAACGGCTTCGCCTCGCGCGCCGATAACCAAATCCCCGACACGCCCGACGGCCATCGCCTCCTCTACGAGAACTGCCTCATCTACCTCTATCGGCTGCTGTTCATCCTCTACGCGGAAGGCCGCATCCTCTTGCCGGTCGAGCCGCGCACCCGCCGCTACTACAAGGAACTGTCTCTGGAGCGGCTCAAACCGGACCTGAAGAACTTCTCCGGCTACGACAGCCGCACCCGCACGCGGCTCTGCGAAGACGTGCGCGAGCTGTTCCACCTCGTGAACGGCACCGAGAAGGCCAAGAACGACGAATACACCGTCCCGCGGTACAACGGCGGTCTCTTCGACCCGGCCGCGCATCCCGCGCTGGAGCAATGGACCATCGCCGACGCCGACCTCGCCAACGTCCTGCGCGGCCTGATGTTCGATCCGCCGCCCCGACCCCACGAGCCGTCACTGCCTGTCCAGACCGTGGACTTCGGCGACCTGCGCGTCCAGCAACTCGGTTCCATCTATGAGGGACTGCTCGAGCACCATTTCGTCCGCAACGGCGGCGGCCAGCTTGAACTCAAGACCGACAAGGCTGAGCGCAAGGCCACGGGCACCTACTACACGCCCGACTACATCGTCAAATACATCGTCGAGCAAACGCTTGGCCCGCTGCTCGCGGAAATTGAGCAACGTCCCGAGGTCAAAGCCGGCCAGGAGAACTCCTTTGCCGAGGCCGTCCTGGCGCTGAACGTGTGCGACCCGGCGATGGGGTCGGGCCATTTTCTCGTCGAGGCCACCACCCATCTGGCGGAGCACGTCGTTTTCCACCCCACGACCCGCCCTCTGTCCGAAAAGTCGAAGGACGAGGAGGAAATCGGCTACTGGCGGCGACGGGTGGTGGAAGCGTGCATCTACGGCGTGGACCTCAACCCGCTGGCGGTCGAACTGGCCAAGCTGTCCCTCTGGCTCACCTGCATCGCTGCCGACCAGCCGCTCAACTTCCTCGACCACCACCTGCGCTGCGGCAACTCGCTCATCGGCGCGCGCCTCGACCAGCTCGGCAGCCTGCCGCAAAAGAAGGGCCGGGCGGAGACGAAGCAGATGCGGTTCACGTTCGGCCCCGACTTCAAGCGCTCCGTGGCCGAAACCATCCAGCAGATTCAGAGAATCGAAGGTGAAGCCAGCCGCGATGTGGCTGCGGTTAAGGCGAAGGAGCAACGCTGGGAGACTGAAATCCTGCCACGCCTCGCGCCCTACAAGAAAGTGGCCGACCTCTGGACGAACACGTTTTTTGACGGGCCGCTGAGTGAAGAAGCATATTTGGCCGCCGCCAAGGAGATCCTGGTTGAAGCTCAGGCGAACGCAGACCGGCTGCAGGAGCCGGGCGGTGGCTACCACGTCAAGGAGCTCGACAAGCCGTATTTCCACTGGGACCTCGAATTCCCCGATGTCTTCTTCACCAGCGACGGCTCGCCCAAGGCCACACCGGGCTTTGATGCAGTTGTCGGGAATCCTCCGTACGTTGACATCAAAGGACTGGAAGCGCAGATCGTGGCCTACGTGTTCGACGTGTTCCAGACAGCCCGTCTCCGGATCAACATTTTCGCCGCCTTTCTGGAGCAGGAACTGGGCATCGCACGAAAGGTCGGCGGGCAGATTGGTGTCATCATCCCGACAGCATTCCTCACGCAGGTATCGTATGCCACGCTCCGCAAGCTGGTGTTGGAGCACGAGTGGCTCAGGGCTGTCGTTCGACTACCCAACGAACTATTCGGCAGTGCGGCCGGGGAAGTCAAGGTTGACACCTGTATCGTGATCATCGGCAAAGGCCAAGGGTCGCCCCGGTGCTCAACGGAGTGTTTGATCTACCAAGGTTTCGGCCGCATACCGAGGGTCGCACGGGACACGGCGTCGAAAGCATTTGATGTCTTGGGGGAGAAGTGGCTCGCGCGTCAGAACGCTGAGATCACCCTTGGCGAAGGGGATGAGGACTTGCTGAATCGGGTGCAGGGCGTTTCGCAGCCGCTGGAGCAACTCTGCGAGTTTTGCCTTGGCCTCACGCCGTACGACAAGTATGTCGGGCACACGGAAGAGCAAATCAAAGGCAGAGTGTTCCATGCCAAGTCCAAGTTGGATAAAACCTGCAAGCGACTCCTCGTTAGCGGGGATGTGAGACGGTTTGAAGTCGAGTGGAATGGAGAGGAATGGATCAAATATGGCGATTGGCTGGCGGCTCCAAGGGAAAGCCGCTTTTTCACCCAAGAGCGTATCTTGGTTCAGCAGATCATCGACTGGAGTTCGCTGCGGATACTCGCTGGTTTGACCGATCAGGATCTCTACAACACCCAGAACCAGTTTAACCTGCTGTCCAAGGGGGGAACCGACTTGAGGTTTGTCTTGGCGCTCTTGAATTCGCGGCTGATGAGCTTCTACCATCGGCGCGTGTTTCTGGACGTGGCGCTTCAGCGATTCCAGAAAGTGCTCATTAAAGACGCAAAGCAGTTTCCCATTCGTCGAGTTGAGTTTTGCACTCCGTCAGCAAAGCGCACCGCCCTTCTTGCCAAAGTCCAGCAGCTTTACCGGCGCGGCGCGAGGGACGAAAACGGTGAAGCCGTGCTGGCATTCGTGGCGGAGCAACTGGCGGCCAAGCCAGAGCGGTCGGATGCGGTGCATGACCTGCTGGCGTTTCTGGCGGAGCGGATGATGGAGCTGAACCGGGAGAAGCGCGCCGCCGCCCGCCAGTTCCTCACTGACCTGAAGGATTTCCACGGTATTGACGCCCGCGCGCTCAAGCCCAAGACCCGGCTGGACGAGTTCTGGAAACTGGACACCGCCGGGCTGTTCGCCCACCTGCGCAAGAATCAGAAGACCCTCGCGGCGGCCAAGATGGACCTGAACGAGGAGGCCGAGGCCAGGCTCCGCTCGCGTTTCGAGAAGGCGCGGGCCGCCGTGCTGGCGTTGGAGCCGCAAATCACCTTCACGGACAGACTGATTGACCAGATCGTCTATCGCCTCTACGGCCTGACACCGGACGAGGTCGAGCTTGTGGAATCAGCGCTCAAGTTTTGACACTCTGGGCTGCTATGATCTGCGAGTTCCCTGGCCGAGAGCGGGACCGCGCGCCTGCACGCCACGGCTCGCAGGCACCATGAATCCGGAGTTTCGCTCGCACTTCTTCGGTGACGCCCGGGTTCGGGCGTCCTTCGAGGTCTGCGCGCGAAGGGTGTTTGGCCTCGACTTCACCCGCTGGAAGGAGAAGGGCCTCTGGGATCCGCAGTACACCCCGTTCGCCGCCTTCGTGGACGGAGAGTGCGTGGCTTCGCTTTGCGTGTATCCCTCGACTCGGCTTTGGAGGCGGTCGTCGTTGCGGAGGCGGCGGGGGACCGTCTGAGAATTCACGACGTGGTGGCGAGGCGGATGCCCTCGTGGGCGGACTTGGAGCCGCTGCTGGGTGTCCTGGGTCGCGCCACCGTGGAAGCGCTGTTCTGTGCGGACCGTCTGGGCCTCGGCGCGTCGGCTTCAGTTGAGGTTGCCGATGATCTCCTTTTCGTGGACGCCCGGGTCGATTTCGCCAAGCCGCTCATCTTCCCCTATTCCATCCGGGCGTAGGTTTGGCTGGCAGGCTTTCACTCCGGAATCGGGCAGCCGACCGGCGGGTTACGCCGCGATGGCCACCGCTTCCCGCTGCTCGATCATGCGCCGGAGCTTGAGCAGCGCCACGTTCTGCAACTGGCGAATCCGCTCGCGGGTCACGCCGAAGCGCTTGCCGACTTCCTCAAGCGTGCGTTCCGGGCCTCCGTCCAGTCCGAACCGGAACCGCAGAATCCGCTCTTCCCGTTGCTCCAGCTTGGTGACGAGTTCCCTGAGCAGCTCAAGCATGGTCTGGTCTTCCAGATGCTGATAGGGGTTCTCCGACCGGTCGTCCGGCACAAGGTCGGCCAAGCGGCTGCTGTCGTCGTCGCCGATGGGCATGTCGAGTGACGCAGGCCGGATGGAGGCCTCGCGCAGACGGGCGACCTTCCGCGCCGGCATCCCGACTTCGACCGCCAGCTCCTCGTTGGTCGGCTCGCGGCCCAAGGTCTCCTGCAGCTTCAGCGAAGCGCGGCGCATCACGCTGAGCTTGTCCACCACGTGGGACGGCAGGCGGATGGTCTTGGATTGATTGGCGATGGCGCGCCGCATCGACTGCTTGATCCACCAGGCGCTGTAGGTCGAGAACTTGGCCCCTTTGGCAGGGTCAAACCGCTCCACCGCCCGCATCAGGCCGATGTTCCCCTCGTTGATCAAATCCAGCAGCGGCAGCCCCAACCCGTCATAGTCGCGCGCGATCTTCACGACGAGTCGCAGGTTCGCCTTGATCATGTGTTCGCGCGCCGCGTCGTCTCCGCGGCGAATCCGCGCCGCAAGCTCGACTTCCTGTTGGCGCGTCAGCAGGTCCACTTTGCCCAGCTCGCGCATGTAGAGGTGGATTGCCGACATGGCCTCGGCGGGCTCAGCCGAATCTCCCAGTCCGGCGGATTCGCCGCGCGGTAACGCGGCGGCGCTTCGCGGCGGTTCAGCGGCGGCCACCCGCGGACTCGAAGGAACGGCAGTCTCGGGGACACGGAATCTGGCCGCCTGCTTGGGCCGGGCGGATCGGAGTTTGATGCGCGGCTGCGGTTGGTTCTTGGCGTGCTTCTTCATACCTGGTTCACGGTTTCGGGCGCCGCGTTTAAGAGCGGCGGAGTTCAATTCTCAGTCTTGTTAACCTATGCAATGCTATTCTCTAATACGATCAAGAGAATGCCTGCCGGGGAAAACATGTCAAGATATTGTTTTAATCATAATAAAATCTTTAGCGTTCTTCGATATCACCTTGGTAGACAACTGGATATCAGTTCCGTGTTTGACAGCGGAGCGAAACAACTGCCTCTTTGAGGAGATTTCATTCATGCCTATCACCGGCTATCCGATTCGCATTGCGGCCAAACGATCTGGTCTGACACCCCATGTCATTCGAATCTGGGAGAAGCGCTATCGTGCCGCCGAACCGACAAGGACCGACACCAATCGCCGGCTCTATTCGGAGGAGGACGTCGAAAGGTTGAGCTTGCTGCGTGCGGCGATCGGTGAAGGTCATCGCATCGGCAACATCGCCACGCTGTCGGCGGAGGAACTGCGGCGGCTGCTGGCCACCGAGTTGGCGCCAGCCACCCGGGGTCCGCGAGGTCTCAACCACGACAACGATGTCGGATGCCTGGAAGCAGGGTGTCTGGAGGCGATCCGACGGATGGACCCCGCCGCGCTGGATAACGTGCTGGGCCGAGCTCTGGTGCTGCTCGGCGGCCAGGGCTTGTTGCAGCGGCTCATCGGCCCCCTGGCCAGGAAGCTGGGGGACCTCTGGCTGGACGGAACGCTCTCGGCCGCGCACGAGCATTTTGCCAGTGCGGCGATCCGAAGCTTTCTGGCGAATGCGATCAAGCCTTCGACTTTAACCCCCTCGTCCCCCTGTTTGGTCGCCGCCACACCGGCCGGTCAACTGCATGAACTGGGCGCGGTGATGGTCGCCGCCGCCGCCACCAACGCCGGGTGGCGGGTGGTGTATCTGGGCGCCAGCCTGCCGGCCGCGGAGATCGCCGGGGCGGTGGTGCAGAACCGGGCCCAGGCGCTGGCGTTGAGCCTCGTCTATCCCATGGATGACGCCGGGCTCGTTCAGGAACTGCTCGACCTCGCCCGCTTTCTGCCGGCCGGGGTCAACATCCTTGCGGGCGGACGGGCGGCACGGTCCTACGCCGAACCGCTGCGCAAGATCGGGGCGGTGGTTTCGGACGACCTCGGCATTCTCCTCGAAGCGCTGGAGGCGATGCGTCGCGGTACGATCTGCCCAGCGCCCGCCCCAGCACACTGAGAACGCCGTCCTCGTTCCTGCCCGCGATGCCAGTCGGAGGTCAGGCCGTTATCGGCCGGGTCGGAGGACTATGGCCGGAGGCGATTGGCCCACCGCACGCTGGCCTGTCGGCTGACCTGCTCTGGAAGACGGCAAGCGCGATGGGGTCGCCTCGACAGTCCGGCCAATTCGCCTTGCAGGCGCGGCCGTTCGTTCTACAGTGTGCGCGTGGCCGCGATCATTATCCTGCTTCTGGTCGGCGCCGCCCTGCTGCTGCTCGAAACCGTGCTGCCGGGCATGATTGCCGGCCTGATTGGCTTGGGCTGTCTCATCGCCGCCGTCGTCTTCGGCTACCTGGAGTACGACGCGCGCACGGGCAACCTCGTGCTCGCCATTGTGCTGGTGGGCTCCATGCTCGGCACGGCCTGCTGGGTCCGCTACTTCCCGGACAGCAGCTTGGCGCGGGTCTTCATCTCGCGGGGGACCGTCGGCAACGTGGATGCCGAGAAGCCCGAGCTGCTGCACCAGACCGGCA
>Ga0315288_10005522_pt1 | contig 16074 bp, 38 predicted proteins | sample YL17G11_20_MG_FD_203454 | JGI IMG/M metagenome (GOLD analysis project Ga0315288, IMG submission 203454) | Sediment microbial communities from Yellowstone Lake, YNP, Wyoming, USA - YL17G11_20 | ecosystem: Environmental > Aquatic > Freshwater > Lake > Sediment | place: USA: Wyoming | collected...
GATGATATCAGGTATCCGGCTGTGGGATTTGCCCCATGCAGCCACCGATAGCAGGCAGGTGTCCGTTTCAGCACTAAGCCTGCAAGAGTAATCGCGGCCCCAAGGTAAGCCGGATAAAAGGCCGCGACTATTAAAAATGAAAGGAGAAAGCAAATAGGATTTCCGATTTATGGCATCCAAAAACAAGAATTTTTCTATGGCCATCATCCTACGGTTGTGGTGTAATTTACTTGCCAATTGCTACCAAAGCGGCATCTGTAAAAATGAAAAGGAGAAAGCAAAATGAGACATGAAGACTATCCTAGTTGCGGCTGTGGTCCGGAGGGCTGCATAGACTTTGACACGCGGGTTAAATGCCAGCGATGCCATCGTGAATTTCACCCGGACCCGAACACAGGCGAATACTGCTACGGATGCCAAGCCCAGAACCGGGTTGAAGCCATCATGGAGCGGCACAACGCTCCGATCTACAAATGCCACGTTTGCGGCATGGAATTTGAAATGCAAAAAGAGGAATGTTTGTGCGGAGGCGAAGTTTCTGAAGAAGAAATTGATTACATGAGTGAAGAAGAAGCGTGGGACACATTAGCAGAAAGAGAGGAGGGGTACTAATGACCGCCGAAAAGGTACTCAGCAAACTCAGCAAACTACACGCGCACATGGAGAGTGCAAAAGCCATTGGATCAGAGAAGGAAGCCCAAGCCTTCTCTGAGAAACTCCAAGAGTTGCTCTTGGCTCATAAACTCAGCATGGCCGACATACCCATCGGAGACGCGCGCACCAAGGAAGAAGCGATTATTGAACACAGAGCAGAATATGCTGGAACCGGTGTGCCTCTCAGAAGCAAGCGAGTGGGATGGATGGAGTTGTTGGCTAGAATCGTGGCGCAAGCCTACAATTGCGCTCATCTCATAAGTTTGAGATCAAATCAAATCTGGTTCGTTGGAACCGAAACAGACACCAAGATCGCAGAATTCGCTTTCGTCACGTTGACGAGATTAGCCAGGAATTTGGGAACCCGAGAAAGCGGAATGTACGCCGCTAGATTGCGCCAACAAGGACTACCACACCAAAAAGGATTCAGACAAGCCTTCCTGCAAGGATTCTGCCGTCGATTGCAGGAGAGATTGGAAGAAAGCCGCCGCGTTGTTCTCAGTAGCAGCACTGCTTTAGTAATTGTCTTGGATCGCCAAAAGGCTGCTTTGGCAAAACACATGAACACTCTATCTGGAGGTAGAGCTGGACCGCCGCCTCGATACAACGATTCAAACGTGAGCGGATACTCACGCGGCAGGGAAGTAGCCAACACGATCGATCTCGGCAAAAAAGGGATTTCAGGTACAGCCACAGATAAAAGACAGATTGGAGGATAAATGACTTTTCAAGTAACCTTCGGACACGAGATGTACCAACTTGATTCCGCCCAAATGTGGATGTGGGAACAAACAGAACAAATAATTCTAACCGAGCGAACCAGAAAGAGGCTGGAACTGTTAGTGGAATGGGGATTACTAAATTCAGGAATTAGAATAACCAATTTCAAAAGGAGAAAAACAGACAATGAAGACAAAGATGACTAAAACGCAGAAAAGGTTTGTGGAACTAGATCGGCGAAAGGACGAAATTAAGAAATTCTTTGAGGAGTACAACGAAGCCGTCGCAGCGGTTGTCCAAGAGTTTAGTAATGAAGCAGAGATGGAAAGCGCTGGAAATTTCTTCCAAGACGACCAAGGAGTCGTTTACAAGACTGACATCCCTGAAGGCCGGTTTGTGTACTTCGACAAGTACGCCATTCTCCGCACCCGCCGAGAAAACGAAACCAAAGGAAGCTTGTCGATGAAGGAAGCCGCAGAAGCCGGATTTACAATTCCTGAGCAAAAGGAGAAATAAAATGCGAAAGAACAGAGAAAAGATTGAGAACACAGATTACAAAGTCGTCAGGGTGGATGATGGAGGCAGGGAAGTGTATCTCCAAGACCCAGATGGCAAAGTGGAATTGTGGGTAGAACACGATGACAACCCGAGTTATACGGTAGAGATTAACAGTATCGGGTATGAATTCGTTCGTAGTGTTAAACCAACGCCATAACGTCCCAAAACTCGTGGCTCCTATGCCCCTAGAATCCATTCCTGGGGCTTTGGCCATGTAAACGGCTTAGGCCACGGCTGAAATGCAGGAGCGGGCGCGGAAACGCGGAGAAAAGGCAAATCCCCATAAAGGAGGGGAAAATCAATGGAACTGACTAGATATTGTGCAAGCGCACTGGAAAAGATGTATCGATGGAACGAATATGTGATATTCGTCGAAGCCTATGATCCTTGTGACGATCACAGAATCGCCATCAACGTATTCCAGAAGTTAAGTTATGCTCAACTATACGTCGCGTATCAACACGAACAAAAAACCCGTCTCAAAGACTTCACTTATGAATTCGTGCAAATTTCCAATTTGGATCTATATCAAAGGAGCGCATCATGTGGGGGCTAGAAGCACCGGAAGGAGTCAAAGCGAGTTGGTCGGCAAGAGCCATTCATGACGGAGTTGGATTCGTTACTCTCCCGGATCGAAGGGGGTTTAGCGAAGACCCCAAAGAGACCATAGACGAGTTGGAAGGATGGCTGGTAGAAGTAGGGCTTCCCGCTCTAAGAGCGGAAATGAAGCGCCCATACTCCGTTCTAAAAAATCAAGCGTCCCGACAAGTATGGAGATACATTGATCCACATCCGGAATGCGTGTTCACCCTCCACGCGTCTTGTCAAGGCAGTTACGGTTATTTGTATCTAGGCGCATGGATGACATGAAAGTAAAACAAATCGGATTCAGTTTTGATCCAGTTGTCTTAAACAAGCATTCTCAATCCAGAATCAAACGCATCTTGAAATGGTCAGAGGGAAAGAAAATCAACCGAATGCAACACATCAGGAGGAATCATGGAATCAACAATAGCGTTAAACATAACGGAAGAGCACATTAAACGAGCAGAGTTCGCCAGAAACCAGCCCGACTACAGTCCCACAGCTCATTGTCCAACCGCTCAAGCTCTCAATGATCTGGGATACGATGACGTGTCTGTTGGATTTGCGATGGCTACCATCTATGAAGACCATGAGCCTTACGTCTTCCTAACAGGACAGCTAGAACAGATAATTGATCGTTGGGTCGAAGGTAGAGAATTCACGCCGGGTGTGTACACTCTCACTCTCAAACCTAAGCCATCCAACCTCGTCAAACCGGATAAAAATCTTTTAGATAAGTGAAAATAGTTCTATGGTTACCGTCCGGTTAGTGCAATAATGTACTTAGTAGCAAGTAGGTACTAGGTGAAAGGAGGTGAGATCAAGTGAAAAACGGTTTTGGCATGAATTGGCTGAGACAAGAAAAAAGGCTGGCGCTATATTTACGCGACGGCTTGGCGTGCGCCTACTGTGGCAACACGCTGGAGAATGGCGCACAACTAACGCTGGACCATGTGGTGCCTTTCAGTTTAGGCGGTAGTCACCATCAATCCAACGTGGTAACTTGCTGCGATCTGTGCAATAAGTCAATGGGTAATCGAAAGCCAAAACTGCCCGCCAAAACCGTGAAACACATCCGGGCCTGCACACAGCGTCCGATTTGGCCGTACCTACAGGAGGCCAAACAACTAATGAACGGAAGAAGCGCCGCACAGACACTAGGAGAACTAAAATGAAGACACTGAAACAGTATGTTGCGATGGGAAGAGCCTCCTCCATCGCAAACGTTGGAAGCGACGGCTATTTAGGCTTTGCTTTCTTTGGACCCTTTTCTTCAGAAGAAGAAGCCAAGAAGCACGGGGAGCCAATGTACGTCCATCCGCACCATTGCTACTACGTCGATGGACAACCGAAATATGAAGTCTTCTGGGACAATGAAGATCACACAGTAGCACAAGAAATAACAGATACGGAAACCCCCCTATTTGTGGTTTTGTGGTTTGGGCGATCCGGGACTTTCTCAGTTGTGGGTTTTTTCACTTCAGAAGAAGAAGCTGGGAAGTTCAACTACGCAGATGAGTTGACAGCCACGGGAAGCCCCACAGTAACATTTCAAGTAAGTAAGCCGGAAGAATGGGAATTCACGAAGGAGAACTGAGATGAACAACACGATGACCAGCGCAGAAAAGTTGGAATACTACAAAGAGAGAGCCGAATGGTACAGAGCCTGCATGGTGGACGAGATTCGCATAGGATCGACAAGTGACGCAGAAGACAGCGCAAGATTGGTTGTCATGTGTACCCGATGGATCGCGAAGACCCAACTCTGGATGATTGACGGCAAATAGCCAAAAGGAGAATGAAATGACACGCGCAAGACTCACAGAACTACTGCAAGAAGCAAAAAGTGATGACCCAGCCGTAAGGGAAGCGGCGCGCTTGCAGATAAAGCGTGCGATAGCAGCAGCCAATCGCAAGGCAAAAGATGACGCCTACGAAAGCGTCGGAATGAAAAAAGTCAAAGGAAACCTTGGTGGAACCTACTACGAGTAAAGGAGCAACAAGTGATTCGATCAGAGAAAAAACGGGCGGATTGCAAACCACTCCATCTCTTCCAAGTTGAACAAAACTTCTTGGCCGCGTTAATGGATGCGCTGCCACACCAATGGATGGACACGCCAGCAGAAGAATTGGGTTTGTTAGTTCTCGAAGTTTTACAGACCTACAAGATGAACCACCCCGGACGCATTGACAATGGGACGCTGTATGATCTATTCCACCGAAGCGGAGAAAATCAATGACCTACCACGAAACAGAAGCAACGATTAACGGAGTGTTGTACAAAGTCGGAGATGTAGTAAGGATCACAAACATGCAAGCCTTCAACGATTGTGTCATCGCCGGATTCGGATATGATAAGGACAAGATCTACACCAAAGTGTTCCGGCCCTATCTCTACGTCTCCAACGCCGGAACTACCTGCGCGACCGCATTGGTTGGGTACGAAACCATTGAAGCCTTGTCTGAAAGCACTCTAAAGGATTGGATCACAAAGATTGGCAGCGGAAGAACAACCTAAATGAACGAAAGGAGAAAACGTGGCTTGGAAAATTGAACCAGATGGAAAACGAACAGAGTTGCTTCCTAACGAAAGACGCTTCACTATTAACGAAATCAAAACCGCGATTGGTGGAGGCTTTGTTGCCTCCTTTCCTATCACTGGAAAAACAACGAAAGATTGGCCTTACACAATCGCGCTCTTTGACGAAGATGGATCGCCAAAGCAAATGGATATCAACGAAAGTGCGTCGCAAATCGCAGGATTTATGCTACTCGGGACAGTTGTTTTCTGCTCCAAGAAAGAGATGTTTAACTAACGTCAGGGTGGACAACGGAGAATAAGATGACAAATTTCACAGAAAGCCAGTGCTCTTGTCCTACATGTGTCGGCAGTTGTGAACATCGTCCTTGCTGGCCTACTCCCGAAGAGGCACAGAAAATCATTGACGCCGGCTTTGGTAACAGATTGATGCGGGATTACTGGAGTGGCGACGGAACAGATGGAAATGACATTCAACTTCTCAGCCCCGCTATCGTTGGATACGAAGGAAAAGTAACGCCGTGGTGGCCCGAGGGACACTGCACTTTCCTGAAGAAAGGATTGTGCCAGCTCCATGATCTTGGGTTGAAGCCGCTGGAAGGCCGAATAACAGATTGCAGCGGTAAGGACCAAAATGGAATTCATAAGTATGTCGCGCTCACTTGGAATAATGAGGAAGCACAACAGAAAGCCAACAATTTCTTCCCTCCAGTTACATAATTTGTATGGCTATCATCCGATGGTTATGGTGTAATTATTGTGCAGGTTATACCTAAAACAAGGAGAAATAAAATGAAAACTCTGAAAGGTTACATAAACATCCAGTACGAATTCCGAGAACCGTTTGACCCACAATTGGGAAGCGAAACGGAAGACATATCGCTGGAGGCATTCTACTTGAAGAAACTGGTAGAAGCCGCCGTCCATACGGCGGTACACCACCTCCTAGTAGGTGAACTTTCAATTACCAATCTAACAAAACTCACAATAGACGGCAAGAATGTGTTGCCATGTGAACCAATGGGAGAATCGGTCCAGAGAGTGACCCCGGAACAACAAGAGGCGTGCGCCTACGAATCGTTTTTGCATAACGCAGATATGTAACTCGACAAAAAGGATAAATAAGATGACTACAAAACAGAAGAAAGAAGTAACGCAATTCATCAAAGAAACAACCATCTGCGATATTCTGGCGCATACGTGGCAAGTCATCGGCGCTGACGTATTAACCGCGATAGAATTAGATTCAAAAGATTCAGAATGTTGGCAAGTCAGTGCGTGCAGTGTTACGATGAAACAGGCGGAAGTCATCGAAGTTATCTTAGACGCAAGTTACATTGAAGCTCATCTGAGTGATTACATTGAAGAAGCTCATCTGAATGATGAAGGATTCCAAAAAGACAAAACACCGGATAACACGGAACTTGTAAAGAAGTTTAGATCCTTGACACGGGATCAAAAGAAAGCCATCGCAAAGGTCGCGTTTCCGTACAAAACCGTGGGATGGTGGTAAGAAGAAATACAAAAAGGAGAAAGACAATGAAAGTAACCATCGAGTGCATTAAAAAAAGTGAAGTAGCCGGAACCACAGAGTGGCGCGTCACCATGAACAACGGAGAAGTTGTGGAAGGAAACATGGCGGAAATTTGGTGTAACGCTGACGCAATCAGTCAGGAGCTGTTCAACACCTTCTCCGGCGAAGTTGATCTCATTTTGAATGACTAAGGAGAATGAAATGAACCCAAAAATCGTAAGCCCGAACATGCTGAAGGACGCCCTGCACAACGGATCTGTACAATATACGTCAAACGACAACGCCTTTCCAGATCGCAACAGATCACAGCTTTATGCTCTGGGAATCTTTCACGGCGTAGTCTCAACGCTGATGGCTTTCCAAAGCAATCCCAATTTTGAAGATGCGTTGAGACTAGCAGTGCGCCATTTACCAAAAGACTTTGACATCACCACGATCCATGATTCTTGGTTAGCCTCATTCCGCAAAGTAAAAACTGAAATTGAGATTGAAATAGGAGAGTAAGATGTGCGAACTCACCATGATGCGTTTGACGACAAACTACGGTCCGTCAAAGCGGGATCGTTTGGGCATGATCGCAAAGTTGATTCACCGAAAAGACGCAGCTATCAGCTACGTCGAGAAGAGCGATTTGGTGGACGAGTGGGTGCTTCTGAATGAGCAAAAGAACACACTGCTCAAACTGTATGACGAGATCGATGAAGAGGAGTAATTGGAAATGAGAGAAATAAACTTCCTTCAAGTCGAAAGAGCAATTGCTATCGCATGGTCGGCCTACCTACAGTACGAAAAACGTTTGGGTCCAAACTCATCCAGAAAGGATGAATGGCGTAATACCTATATCGACACGCGCGACCACGCGATAAGATTGGCCGAGATTTACGGGATAGAGAGACTGATAAAATTGGCCCGTATTCTACCACTAGAGCTAAGGAGGTGATGCATATAGATTAAGGACTGAGCGTGCGCCGCAAGTGTCCCGAGAGAAAACGGGGACGATTCAGCAACCTTGCGGCCATCGCTGAGCATTTAACTTTGACAAAGGAGAAAAACATGGAACGCGATCACTTGAAAATGATGCAGACGCCCAACAGATGGCCGGTATGGCCTTATCTACCATTAAAGAAGCCCGATAGTAAACCCGGAAGATGGCCGGATCTAGCCGTTGTGATGGGAGCCGCCGAGGTTTCAAAGCTGCACCTCTACGAGCTGCCTCATCCGCTCACTCTCTGGACGGCTGACTTTTCGACGCTGCCGTTTGAGATACTAACGCCCGAAGAGATACTTCAAAGAGGATGGGAGGTAGACTAGATGAAAATCCAAATTAAACATGATGCAGGTTCAAAGACACCGAATGAGATAGCCAGATACATACATTGCGCAAAATGCTTGATGGAAAAACCAGATAACGTTTCGCCTCAAGAATGGGCGCGATTGGAAGCTGGGATTACGCGGAATGGTAACATCCAGATCTGGTGCTTACGCCATATCTGCAACGTGACTTCAATGACGATAGAGGTGAAAAAATGAGATACCAATTCCCCGTAGATCCTGATTGCCCGAAAGTCCAGAAGTGGAATGAAATGGTGGATGACCCGATCATGCGGATGAGTGGATGCGTGGGTGAGATCACTGAAGACTTTGAAAAGCAGCACCGAGCGGAGTGCGTGCAGTGCTTCCAATTCGGATTAGCCAACGTGGATGCGGAATTGTAAAAGGCGTCTGGGTGGACACGGGATGCTAGAAAACACAGAGGGATTCATCTGCGCTTCCGAACTCTATTGTTTCTGGCGAAAATCCTGAGCTATTGTTTTCCCTATTGTTTTCCGCCGGATATCCTGAGCTATTGTTTTCCCTATTGTTTCTGGCGAAAATCCTGAGCTATTGTTTTCCCTATTGTTTTCCGCCGGATATCCTGAGCTATAGGTAAAAGTATTTCAGAATTCCCGTGTCCGAAATCAAAAGTATTTTTGTATGGCTATCATCCGCTTGTTGTGTTGTACTACTTTTAGCGGGCAAAAACACCCGCAAGATAAGCAATTCCAAAAGCAGAAAATTGGTGGAAGGAGAAACAATGATAGACGAACGCGCATTCTCAGTAGGTCAGCGATGGTTAATACGCGGGATAAGCACAGGTGTTATCCAGCGTATTTATGCAGATTGCAATGGTGGTATGCTCATTCTACTGCAAAGAGATAGTGATTTTCAGTATCACATCACTAGACCTTTTGAGTTGTCTCAATGTTACACCCCCGATATGATTGGGAAGGATCTAATCTATCTGAAAGAATCGACCAGCAATACAGATGCGGATGGCCCTACTACACCATAAATCGAGCTAAACGGAAATGACAAACAATCAACCCGAACGAATAGAATACGGATTCCAAGCCACGATGTGTAGCTGTCAGGCGTGCGTAAGACATTGTGAACAGGTTAGTGGCTTCCTTGTACCAGAAGATTTGCCGCGATGGCGGCACTACTTTGGAGTCAGCGAAAACATCAGACTCGCTCACGTTTTACTAGCATCTCCGGGGGCGCTAGTTGGAAACAGAGATGGTCACACATTCAGAATTAACACCCTTGTCCCGGATCGACAGCAAAATGGCATGTGTGTGTTCCTAAACTCAGCTAATCGCTGCATGATTCATCCGTTGTCACCTTTCGGGTGCAAATTTTTTGATGGTCACATGAGCGACTTAGAAGCTCAAACCCGCAGCCACACTGGACTAATGGCGGTATTAAACGACTGGAATAAAAGAGGGCCTTACTCTAGTCTTTGGCATCAGCTCTACGAATTGGACAGAATTGCAAAACCTCCAGAAGTGGCACGTGGGCTGATTAAGCAGGGAAAGTAGTAATCTGTTACGCGCATTTCCAATTTAGGATTTCCAAAATAGGAATTCCCATTTTAGAATTTCCGTTTTAAGATTTCCAATTTAGAATTTCCAATTTAGGAATTCCCATTTCAGGATTTCCAATTTAAGAATTCCCATTTTAGGATTTCCAATTTAGGATTTCCGAAAGGAGGAATATGAGAGGGGATTACTTACGCGAAATCTTAGAGTCAGGTATTTGTCCGGAATGCGGACGAGAAAAGCCGGACATTGATGAGCAGTACAGCTTCGGGTATTACGCGGGAGTCTCATGCAGAGACTGCGCTATCGACGGCTTCAGAGATCATTGTGGCCACAGTCCTGAAGGACAGGGGAATCCACAAGAACTCGATGATTACGGAAATGACGGAGATTACTAAAATGACAGTACGATTAAATAACCCGATTCACACGACTCAAGGCAAATCTTTCAAGAAAATCTTTGGAGTTCCAGTTATGAAGTTTTGGGATATTAGAACCGGATTTGACGTTATTGAATTTGATCGCTGGTTAAAAACCCCAGACAACATCAGCACCAAAGATTGGATTGAAAAGAAACACGGATTACCAGCAGTCAAGGTCGTAAAATCCCTCATAGGAATGCGGCCATTTACCATCGAGGAGTAGTCATGCGAATTGCTGGGAACATGAAGAGGAAGGACAGAAAGAGATTCATGCGGATAGTGTCTAAGTATTGTCAAGGCGATTATACGATAATCTCCGACCGGGACTATCAGAACGGATATGCAATGACATCAGCCTTGATTAACTTTGTACCGGAAGAGAATCAAATGACCTTCGCTCTGAAAATGGAAATTCTAGTTCGCGGAGATCCGGTTTTGGATTTTGCTTTTTTGGAGCCGGATGAATGCGGAGAAAGTCCTTGATTTTTCATCCAAGTTTTGTAACCATACAAGTGGCGGTAAAAAGTAGTAAGAAAGGACTGGATTTGACAAGAGGTTGTAACTTGTTGTTTATTGTCCAAACAAAAGGAGGTGGTTAAAAATGGCGCGACCGGTATGCACTGACACGTTCCAAATCTATAGAGATGGCCGGGTACGATTGCCTGCAAGTTTTAACATCGGCTACAATTATGTGGCCGTCGCGTGCAAAAGGAAGAGACAAGAAATTGCTTTCAGGAAAGCCAAACCTGGAGAAATATTTGTGCTCAAACCCTACTACGCAGTAGGCGTTGGAGTACATGCCGTTAGTCCGGTGTTGTCAATGCGGCGCATTTTCCGGGCGCTGGAAGTCAGACCCGAAGAAATCTCAGGAACCTATGAACCCACAATCGACGATGAAGGCCGATTCGTTCTTCGGTGGAGGCGGCGAGATGCGGAAGAAGAGAAAGAAGAAGGATTGGAGAAAAAGCGAAATCTCAAAAAGAAAGTTTCCTCCAATTGAAGAACAGTTCTTCATGGTCTACGAAACGGCAGAAAAAAAGTGGACCGGCGGTATCCCTAAAACGATCAAATGGGTCTTGTTTCAATGGTGGGAAGGCGGCCAATGGAGACCCAGTAACAGAATCAATGTGCCTCGACGTCATGACGAACAAACTGTAAACGATTTGAAGAGCGCAATGGCACGAGGCCCGTTGAAGTACGAGAAATACAGGTTAATTCCAATCTCAATAGAGGAGAAAAAAATGGCTAAACCCAAAATGAAGGAGAAGGAGAAGGAGAAGGTCAAGGTCAAGGTAGTGAAGATCGCAGAAGTGAAAAAAGAAAAGAGCAAGGACAAGGAGAGGGAGCACCCCGCCATCCGGTCCGGCAGCAACGTCGAAAAGATCTACCTTTTTATGAAAGACGGCAAAACCAGAACCCGGAAGCAAGTTGCCGCAAGCGTTGGAGTGAAGGAAGACAGATGGCCTCATGTGTTCCCGCGCTTGGCCCAAATCGGCAGAGAGTCCGGTGAGTTCTACATCGAAGTGGACAACGGAGAAGCAACCATGCACCAAGGCAAGGCCCCCAAGTCTGTTGAAAAGCCGAAAGCAGAAAAGAGCAAACCCGGCAAGAAGGATGCCAAGAAGGTAGACGTCAAGAGCAAGAAGAAGGCGAAGGACGACGACGAGGAGGAGGAAGAAGAGCCCGAAGATGAAGAGCCGGAGGAAGATGAAGAGCCGGAGGAGGAAGAGGAGGAAGAAGAAGAGGAGGATGAAGAGTAGTTCCTTCACCATCTCAAACCTTTAGAACCGCTCAGTACATCGAGCGGTTCTTCCTTTTAGGAAGGAAACGCTATGAGAAAGAAACCTTTTGAAGGTATCTACAAATGTGAAAATTGTGGGTCCAAACATCGCTACTACTTCTTTAATTCCAAACCTAAAGAAACCACCTGTGGAAGATGCTTTAAGAAAGACACAGCAAAACTTGTCCGTCGAATAAAGGAGCCCGCTAAATGAAAATACGACGCTGCGATGCCTGTCATGTAAAGACCAAAAGACGGTACAGTGACAAACGCGGATGGGTTTGTTTCCAATGCTTGCCCAATGAGATTGTAGTAAAGTATCCGGGCCAAACAGAAAAATGGCAGCTAAGACGTTTGGAGTTGCTAGGAGGACGAAAATGACCGCGCAAGTAAAGAGTAAATTCAACGTATGGTTTGAAGAACAGCACGGAAAAAGACCTAGTAATAAGACAATAGATGCACTGATAAAAGACAGAAATAGCAAACTAGCCGAAGCCGCAACCGCATCAAAGTTAGTAGATGACTGCGCACTTTGGGACGCCAGACAAACGAGTGCGTTATGGGCGCGGCAAGCAGCGCTCTCTAAACTCTAATTCAGGCCCTTTCGCCCCGCCATAACGTCCCAGAATTCGTGGCTCCTATGCCCCTAGAATCCATTCCTGGGGCTTTGGCCATGTAAACGGCTTAGGCCACGGCTGAAATGCAGGAGCGGGGCCATTCCAAGCCAATCCAAGGGTTTTGGCTTAACCACGGGGTTTTCTAGGTGATTCCAATGCAAACTATCTCAGTCCTTGTCAGAAATCGAAAAACGCACATTTTTGGGTATTTCCCGCAGAAAGCGTTTCAAGACTACTTCTCGTTCTACGTTCCAAACTATCGCTTCATGCCTTTATTCAAACAAGGTAGATGGGATGGCCGCGTCAAACTCATAAAGAATGGAATGGTAGCAACAGGTCTATTCTTGGCGCTGTACCGGGAACTTGAAGAGAAACTAAATCTGAAATTCAAGATTGAGTACGAGATTACCAAACCCCAGTTTCTACCTAACGTCGATTCAGATAGACCCTATCAGATTGAATGCGTGAGAAAAATGCAAGAAGCCTGCAATCATGGCGGGGGTCTTATACTTGCCGCAACTGGAGTGGGGAAAACGCGGATGACTGGTCTGCTCTTCAAGAGTCTGGTAGGGTCCGCTTGCTTCGTTGTGGATGAATTGACGTTAATGAAACAAGCCTTGGAAGAACTGACTAAAATTGTGGGAGAACCCATTGGCCACATCGGGCACAGTGAGTTCAATCCCAAACGCATTACTGTCGTGACGATTCAAACTCTCCATAAACACAAGGATAAGCCGCACTTCAAAGAGTGGGCAAAATCTCTAAAACTGATGGTAGTTGATGAGTGCTTCCCGGCCGAAACCAAAGTTATCACTCACTTAGGAATAATAGATATTGGAACCATAGTAAATGGCAAACTCTCGCTAAAAGTCCTCTCCAAGAATACTGATACTCAAAAACTAGAGTGGCGGCAAATTACTAGATGGGTAAAGAATCCACTTGAATCTAAACTGGTGACAGTTTATCATGGCACAGGTCATTTTGAATGTACATCTAACCATCCAATTTGGGTAACAGGAAAAGGCTATGTCAGAGCAGATGAGCTTGAAGTCGGAATGGATTTGGAGACAGTGTGTCCAATGCCACAAGAAGTTCTATTTTCTTTGCGGAAAACGAAACAAAAACAGGAAGTGTTGCAGTCGCAAATGCAGCGATTTATCCAGACGCTTTCCACTCCTATTAAAAGTATGCGAATTTTGTGGAAAAAACTACTGGATACGGCCTTCAGGAAAAAAGAACAATCTAAAAAGAAGATTTTGTGGAATGACTTGCAGAGCAAAATACACATCCCAACTTCCGCACGTTCGCAAACTCCATCAAGAAGTGGGGCGTCGCAATTATCACAAATTATTGGATTCTCATACAAAAGAGTGGCGACAACGCGCATCCCTTCGTATGAAAAAACAAAACCCTATGATGACGCCTGCTTACATTCGCAAAGCCCTAAATTCTCGAAAGAAGAACAACACGTTAGATGTTTGGAAACACAATCGAGGAGGAAACGATCGGGAGCTACCGCTACCACAAAAACTACTGTTAAAACAGTTGGGGAAGAAATGGATTTCAGAACTGGCAATCTCTTTAGGGAAAAGAAAAGTTGGGTATCCAACTTGCTACAAAGTAGACTTAAGCCATCCAACCAAGAAACTAGCGGTGGAAATAGATGGGAACAGCCACAAACTCCGCAAGCGTCAAGACAAGAAAAAAGATTTGAAACTTCAATCTCTAGGGTGGAACGTGTTGAGATTCACAAATCAAGAAGTATTAAACGATATAAAAACAGTTCTAAAGAAAATTCGTTTGTCTACTGTCTTGAAGTAGAAGGTAATCACAACTTCTTTGCTGACAATGTTCTAGTATCTAATTGTCATCTCGCGATCAACAGACGCCAAACGTCAACTCTGACTGCGCTACAGCCTCCCGCTGTGTTGGGGCTGACAGCCACACTCGCTTTGAAGGAACGGCATGTGCAATTACAAGCGTTCGCAATCGCGGGGCCAGTAGCCTTTCGTTATTCCCTGAAAACCGGGGAAGAGGAAGGATACCTGACCAAAGGTATCGTCGTTCAGGTCAAAGTTGAACACCTGTTCAGTAAAACCCGCGATCAGCTTGAGTGGACGGATCAATATTACCAAGATGTTGTCTATAATCGAAAACGCAATGATGCCGTAGAACAACTAGCCCGGCTCGCGTGGCAAGAAGGAAGAAGCGTTGTCGTTCTGGCGGAGTGGCTCCCGCATCTAAAGGATCTCAGCCAACGACTGCACGACATACCCCATTATGTGATCTCCGGTCAAATTGACGTAGATGACAGAGTGAAAGCTAAACAGAAATTCAACAAAGGACAAGTCAGATTGATTATCACCAACAAAGTTTTCAAGAAAGGAATCGACATACCCAAGTTAGATTGCATTATCGACGCCGCTGGAATGAAATCAAGAACTGATTGCATTCAGAAGTACGGACGCGGCGTTCGTTTGTGCCCAGGAAAGGAAGGGCTACTGTACTTCGATATTGGAGACAAAGGCAGCTATTTTCTTGAAGCTACCTGTAAAGTCAGATCAGAAGAGTTCCGCCGCAATCACATTCCAGTCTTTACAACAACGTATTCTACAAAGCGGGCTCCGTCTATTGTAGATAAAGCAATCGCCAAAACCAAAAGATTAGTTCAGGGAGGTTAATTTATGTACTGTTTGTGGAATGAGGATGCTGAAGGTATTTGGCATACAGACTGCAAGAACGCCCACGAATTTTTCGTAGGAGGGCCGAAAGATAACAAGTATTTCTTTTGCCCCTACTGTGGAGAACCTTTAACAACTGGAAAAAAGAGGAAGCAAGATGACAAGAAAGAAAAAGCTGGAAGTTCTACGAGACATGAATAATCTATTTCTGCAATTGTCATGGTCCGCATGGAGACAACTTCCACGTTCACTAAAAGTCTGGGTGGACGCCGCTGATCTTTACCAGGAATCAAGATTTCATGCCTACAAAGTTCTTGATAAATGGTCTCCAGAAAAAGGAGCCGTGTCCACGTTCCTGCACCATGCTGTAAGGAACAAGCTGACGATGATAGTGCGCCATCTTAAAGCCAAGAAGAGATTTGCAGCGGAAGCCGAGTGGGTATCAATTCTAGCGATTGACAAAGGCGTCAAAACAATTGATCCCATCATTGATGCGGCCATCCTAATCATGTTCGGAAGGAGCAATTGAAATGACAATCATTTGCCACAGATGTGGAGAGAAAGTTCACGAATCCCAACTTTGGACTCTCCGCTTAAAAACGAAACCTGAAGGTTCGCGAACTACAGACACAGCCAATGTTTTTTCCTACGCCGATCGCGTTTGCCAAGACTGTTGGGCGGCCTCAAAAACAGTAAAATCCCGTAAAAATAAAAGAAGCAAATAAAATGGAAACTGAAAAGAGAGAGTATCAAGTTGAAATGGTCGTTATGGTTAGATGTGTTCATGGGACTTACATGCAGTACAACCAGTACGGATCAAAGACCTGTACGCATTGGTTGACAAAATGTGGTTGCAGCTTCAAGAAAATGGATTTGATAGGAAAGAAATGGTCCACAAAAATACCAAAAATAGGACCAAAAACACTAAAAAAATAAGCGAAAAATGCCCAAAAACAGACCAAAGCCTCACGCGCGTGTACCGGAGTGTAGTTCTACGCCGCGCCTGATTATAATTATATTATATAGCTATAGCTTTCTTTGGAATTATATAATCATAAAAATTATGCTTTATATAATTTTTATTACGAAGTATTAGATAGCTATTACCCGCGAGCTGACTGATATC
>Ga0315288_10005523_pt1 | contig 16074 bp, 13 predicted proteins | sample YL17G11_20_MG_FD_203454 | JGI IMG/M metagenome (GOLD analysis project Ga0315288, IMG submission 203454) | Sediment microbial communities from Yellowstone Lake, YNP, Wyoming, USA - YL17G11_20 | ecosystem: Environmental > Aquatic > Freshwater > Lake > Sediment | place: USA: Wyoming | collected...
TCTCGCCACCCCCGCAGCCCACTGAATCGAGAAAAACCCTCCCCCAGTGTCTGAACCGCAATTCCTGGAACGTGCCCCTTGACAAACCGTCCCCACTGTGGTATTTTAGTGGAAGACAGCTATGAATACGCCAAAAGCAACCAGCAGTATCGTCCTTGTAGTACTTGTACTGGTGGTCCTTATTACGGGCCAGCCGGGAGGGGCGGTTTTGTAGCTTTTGACGCAACCAGCGAATTCAGAAGCCCGCCTCTCGCAAGAGAGACGGGCTTTTTTCGTTGATGGGCGTGTTTTCGGGGACCCGTCGTCGCCAGGATGCCAGGCATGCAGTGGCGGTCCGAGAGATCGGCGGCGTCGGGTGGGCGCTCGGTGGAGCCGATTACCCCACCAGATCGTCTCGATACACTTCCGCCGCTCCCCGAGCGCGGAATTTCCGAAAGGCATTGGGCTCCTGTTGAAGCAGGGACGGTAAGAGAGGTATTTTCAACTGTTTGCACTTTCGCGGTACGCAGGCATCCGGTACGTCAAGACGCCTGTGCGCCCGCGCCACTGGAGGACTCCGTGAAGAAGACTGGTTCCGAGATTCTCATTGACGCCCTGCAAAGAGAAGGCGTGGAGATCCTGTTCGGCTATCCTGGGGGGCAGGTCATCCCCATCTTCGATGCGCTCTACCAGGTGAGCACCCCACGGGTCATCCTTGTGCGTCACGAGCAGGCCGCAGCCCACGCAGCCGATGGCTATGCACGCGCCACGGGCAAAGTCGGCGTGTGCCTCGCCACATCCGGGCCCGGCGCCACCAACCTGGTGACCGGCATTGCCACGGCCTACATGGATTCCATACCCATGGTCGCGATCACGGGTCAGGTGCCCACACGTGTGTTGGGCAGCGACGCGTTTCAGGAAGCCGACGTTGTGGGCATCACCCGCTCCATCACCAAGCACAACATTCTGGTGAAGAGCATCGACGAGCTGCCTATGCTGCTGAAGCAGGCATTTCACATCGCGCGCACGGGGCGGCCCGGGCCGGTGCTCATCGATATACCGTCAGACGTGTCGCGCGGGACCATTGACAACTACGAGTATCCGGCAACCGTCTCGATGCGCGGCTACCGGCCCAATGTGGTTGGGCACGTTCGCCAGATCCAGAAAGCGGCCGACGCCATTGCCGCATCTGTCAAGCCGGTGATCTACGCAGGCGGGGGCGTGATTCTGGCAGGGGCAAGCGCCGAACTGCGCGCCCTGGCCGAGTGCACCAACACGCCGGTCACCACCACGCTTATGGGCCTGGGTGGGTTTCCCGGCACGCACCCGCTGTTCCTGGGCATGCCCGGCATGCACGGATCGGTTGCCGCCAATACGGCGTTGCAGCAGACCGACCTGATCATCTCGGTGGGCGCACGCTTCGACGACCGGGTGACCGGCAATGTCGACCACTTTGCGCAGAATGCCAAGGTCATCCACATGGACATCGACCCGGCGGCGATCTCCAAGATCATCAAGGTCGACATCCCGGTGGTGGGCGATGCGAAGAACATTCTCACCGAGTTGCTCAAGGTTGTCAAGCCTCGTGCGGCATCGGAGTGGAACAAGCATGTTGACGCGCTCAAAAACGGCGGCATTTTCACGTACAAGCCGTCAACAGCCGAGATCAAACCGCAGTCGGTGATTGAGGCGCTCTACCGCGCAACCGACGGCAACGCCATTGTGGCAACCGAGGTGGGGCAGCACCAGATGTGGACGGCGCAGTACTACAAGTTTGACGAGCCGCGCACGCTTCTCACCTCCGGCGGGCTGGGCACCATGGGCTTTGGCATGCCGGCTGCCATGGGGGCTGCGCTGGGTTGCCCCGGCAGAATCGTGGTGGATGTTGCGGGCGATGGGTCGATCCAGATGAACATACAGGAACTGGCGACCATTTCGCTGAACAACATTCCGGTCAAAGTCGTCATCCTGAACAACGGGTGGCTTGGCATGGTGCGGCAGTGGCAGGATCTCTTCTACGGCAGGCGTCGCAGCGCAACCTGTTTGCGCAAGCAGGGCGGGCGGTGCGACAACTGCACAAAGAGCGAACCGTGCGGGGCCGGGTATGTGCCCGACTTCGTGGCTCTGGCCAAGGCATACGGCATCCCGGCCTTTCGGGCCGAGAAGGTTGCCGATGTTGAGCGCGTGCTGAAGGAGGGGCTTGCTTCTCCGGGTCCTGCCCTCATGGAGTTCATGGTGATGGAAGACGAAAACGTCTTCCCCATGGTTCCGGCAGGAAAGCCGCTCAACGAGATCATGCTTGAGGGGTGATCGTCCGCGGACCGAGCGCCCAGCGACCGGCAGAGGTGAATTGCGGGAGTGCGTTGCCCCAACCGGCAAGCGATCAGCAGTCAGCGGGCAGCGGTCAGACAGAGACGTCACCCCTCTGGGAATGGGCGAGAAACCGAGAAGACGACTGGTCGTCGTACACGAGGACATGCACATGAGTACACACATCATCTCTTTGCTGGTCGAGAACCGCCATGGCGCGCTGTCGCGCATTGCCAACTTGTTCTCGAGCCGGGGCTACAACATCACCAGCCTCAATGTTGCCGAAACCGACGACGAATCGGTGTCGCGCATGACTATCGTTGTGGCGGGAGATGAGGATGTGCTTGAGCAGGTTGCCAAGCAGCTCAACAAGCTCATCGACGTTATCAAGGTCATTGACTTTGTGGGCGAATCGGTCATCGACCGTGAGTTGGTGCTGGTGCGGGTGGATGTGTCGCGCAGCAACCGGCACGAAGTGGTGGAGCTTGCCGACATCTTTGGCGGCAAAATCGCTGCCGTGGCCGCAAGCTCGGTTACCATCGAGCTCACCAACACCAGCCAGATGATCGACGATTTCATCGCGCTGATCAAGCCCTACGGCATCAAGGAGACCGTGCGCACCGGCAAGGTGGCGCTGGGGCGCAAGTCGGGGTAGCGGGGAACCAGCGGGCAGCGGTCAGCAAGCAGCGGTCAGCAGGTAGCACGCTCAGTTGAGCATCGAGACGTGAGATCCCGAGATTGGGCGTAGAGACGAGAACTCGGACGTACTGACATACACAATTCACCAAAGGAGTCGCAGGCATGGCAGTCATCAATTTCGGCGGAGAGAAGGAGACGGTCGTGATGCGCAAGGAGTTCCCCCTTGCCAAGGCCAAGCAGGTGCTGAAGAAGGAAGTCATCGCCGTCATCGGCTACGGCGTGCAGGGGCCGGCCCAGGGGCTCAACCTCCGCGACAACGGATTCAACGTGATCGTGGGTCAGTCCAAGGCGTTCAAGAAAGACTGGGATCGCGCCGTGAAAGACGGATGGGTTCCCGGCGAGACGCTTTTCGACATCGAGGAAGCAGCCAAGAAGGCCACCATTATCCAGATGCTGGTCTCCGACGCCGCTCAGCGCACGATCTGGCCGACAATCAAGCCGTATTGCACTGCCGGCAAGGCGCTGTATTTCTCGCACGGCTTCTCGATTGTGTACAAGGAGCAGACCAAGATCGTTCCGCCCAAGGACATCGACGTCATCATGGTGGCGCCCAAGGGCAGCGGGCTCAATGTGCGCCGCAACTTCCTTTCGGGTGCGGGGATCAATTCGAGCTATGCCGTGTTCCAGGACGCAACCGGTCGTGCTCAAGAGCGGACCATTGCACTGGGTATCGGCGTTGGCTCGGGCTATCTCTTCCCCACCACGTTCCAGAAGGAAGTGTACTCCGATCTCACGGGCGAGCGCGGCGTGCTCATGGGCGCGCTGGCAGGCATGATGCAGGCGCAGTACGATGTGCTGCGCAAGAACGGGCACAGCCCGTCGGAGGCGTTCAACGAAACTGTCGAGGAACTCACACAGAGCCTCATCCGGCTTGTTGACGAGAACGGCATGGACTGGATGTACGCGAACTGCTCTGTCACCGCGCAGCATGGTGCGCTGAAGTGGCGGCCGATCTTCCACAAGGCGAACCTGCCGGTGTTCGAGAAGCTGTACAAGTCGGTGAAGACGGGCCAGGAGACGCGTGAAGTGCTGCGCGACTGCGGTGGCAAGGATTACCAGCAGTTCCTGGCAAGGAAGCTTGCCGAGATTCACAACTCCGAGATGTGGCAGGCAGGTGCGGCAGCGCGTGCATTGCGCCCGGCGGAGAAGGCCCGTGAGATCACCAAGGCCACCAAGGGCGTGGGCGGACGCGGCAGCAATTGATTCGCATGATGCGTTGCAGGTGAGTGACGGGGATGACCGGGGTGCGGACGTGCCCCCATCCCCGTCCGATCTGCGCCTCGAAGAGCCGTGGGGCTCTCTGACGACGCGGAGAAACCGGATCGGCGACATCGCAGAAGGAAGACGACCATGAAGAAAGACCGAGTCCTGATATTCGACACGACACTGCGCGACGGCGAGCAAGCATTGGCCTCGAGTTTGTCTCCGGCAGAGAAGCTGCGTATCGCCCGTCAACTTGCGCGGCTGCGTGTCGACATCATCGAGGCGGGCTTCCCGATCAGCTCGCCGGGAGACTTCGAAGCAGTGCATACCATTGCGCGCGAGGTGAGAGGCCCGGTCATCTGCGGTCTGGCGCGCCTGATGAGCAAGGACATCGAGGCGTGCGGCAAGGCGGTCAAGCCGGCTGCACGTCCCCGTATCCACACGTTTGTGGGCACATCGGCGATACACCTGCAGCGGAAGCTGCGCAAATCGGAGGATGAGATCGTCGATATGGCAGTTGCGGCTGTCAAGCTGGCACGGCGATTCACCGACGACGTGGAGTTCTCGCCCGAAGACGCATCGCGCACGGGAGTCGACTACCTCTGCCGCATTGTGGAGGCAAGCATCCGCGCAGGGGCAACCACGGTCAACATCCCTGATACGGTGGGCTATGCGGTGCCCGAGCACTTTGCATCGATCATCGACATGCTCTTTGAGCGTGTGCCCAATATCGACAAGGCGGTGATCTCGGTCCACTGCCATAACGACCTGGGGCTGGCGTCGGCCAATTCGATCACTGCGGTCAAGCACGGCGCACGGCAGATCGAATGTGCGATCAATGGCCTGGGCGAGCGGGCGGGCAATGCGGCGCTGGAAGAGGTGGTGATGGCGCTCAAGGTGCGCAGCGACATCTTTGGCGTTGCGTGCGGCGTTGACACAACAGAGATCGTTCGTACCAGCAAGCTGGTGCGGGACGTGTGCAACATGCCGGTGCAGCCCAACAAGGCAGTGGTCGGCAGCAATGCCTTCTCGCACTCATCGGGGATACATCAGGACGGCATCCTGAAGGCCAAGAAGACCTACGAGATCATGACGCCGCAATCGGTGGGTCTCACCGAACACCGGATGAATCTGACCAGCCGCTCGGGCTCGCACATGGTGCGCTCGCGACTGGCTGCTCTGGGCTATGGCGAGCGGGAGTTCGACCTGACGGCATTCTACAAGCGGTTCATTGCGCTTGCCGACAAGAAGGGCACGGTGTACGATGACGATCTGATCACACTGATGGAGACGCACGGCTCAGAAGTGCTGAAGGATACGTTTGTCCTGGACTATTTGCATGTGTCAAGTGGCAGAGGGGTCGTGCCTACTGCCACGGTGCGCCTGAGTGTGGACGGCCAGGTGCGCCAGGAGGCGGCCACCGGCGACGGCGCGGTGGATGCGGCCACCAAGGCGATTGACCGGGCCATAGGCTTTGGCGTGAAGATCGAGGAGTTCCACATCGACTCGGTCACCGAGGGTCGCGAGGCGCTGGGCCGTGTCAAGATCGTGGGCAGCGCCAAGGAGGGAACCTTCGTTGGCACTGCCACCAGTACCGACATTGTGGAGGCATCGGCGCTGGCATACATGGATGTTGTCAACAAGGTCGCGCGGATGAAGAAGCTGGGAAAGCGCGGGGTGGGCACGCATTAGGAAGTGCGGAATGCGGAGTGGGGGAGTGCGGAGTGACAAGCGGGGAACGTAAAGATCGCGGTCTCATGTCCGTAGAGACGTTGCGCGCTACGTCTCGTCTGTCGAGGGCACGGGGAGTGTGGAAGTGCGGAGTTTGGAGTTGAGTGCGGAGTTTGGAGTTGAGTGCGAAGTTTGGAGTTGAGTGCGAAGTTTGGAGTTGAGTGCGAAGTTCGACGAACGACACGATCGGTGCACCGTTAACCACGGAGGATCGGCATGAAGCATCCTAACACACTTGACAGGGCGTCAACCGCGCTGGTGGTAGTCGACATGCAGGAGAAGTTCGCGCCGGCCATTCCCGAGTTTGACCGGACCGTGCAGAACGTTGTCAAGCTCATCCTCGCGTTCCAGATGTACAAACTGCCGATCCTGGTGACCGAGCAGTATCCCAAGGGACTGGGCGCCACTGTCGATGTCATCCGCCGGCAGTTCAAGGTATTCGAGGCGGCTGAGAAACTCGACTTTGCGTGCACCGGATGCGCGCAGTTCCTCAGCCAGCTTGAGTCCCTCAATGTCCAGAACGTGGTCGTGTGCGGGGTTGAGACGCATGTGTGCGTGAACCAGACGGCACTGAGCCTGCTTCAGCACGGCTACCGCGTGCACGTGGTTGCCGATGCCACAGCCAGCCGCAGCGCGCTGGACCACGACATCGCTCTGCGCAAGATGATCCAGGCAGACGTGGTGCCTGCCACTACCGAGATGTGCCTGTTCGAGCTGTGCGAGAAGGCCGGCACCGAGAGCTTCAACATCATCCAGCGCATGGTGAAGGCCACGGTCCCCGCGAAGTCGTCGGAAGCTGCGCCTGAGTCCACTGCCCCAGCCCCGCAGAAGCCCAAGGCGCCCACGGCCAAACCGCCGACCCAGCCTGAGGAGACACGCGCGCTGAAACGGCCATCGGTGCTTCCGGTCAAGCAGGAGCGACCCGCAGAGACCGCGCCTGCGAAGAAGCCCGTGGCCCCGGCACTCGTGGACGCTGAGGTGGACATTGAGGAGTTGCTGCCGCCCGCGCCGCCGGCGGCAGCGCCCAAGACCGCGACCGTGGCCAAGCCGTCGACCGAGGTGCGCCCTCAGGCGCAGGAGAAGCCCCGGGAGTCCCTTGACGTGACCGGCCTGAAGACCGTGGCACCGCGTGTGTCAAAGCCAGTCAAAGAGGAACCCAAGGCGCCACCCCCGGCCGACGAAGAGGTGGACCTGGAGGAGTTGCTGCCGCCCGATCCGCCAGCGGCAGCGCCCAGGGCCGCGACCGTGGCCAAGCCGTCGACCGAGGTGCGCCCTCAGGCGCAGGAGAAGCCGCAGGAGTCCCTTGACGTGACCGGCCTGAAGACCGTGGCACTGCGCGTGTCCAAGCCGGCCAAGGAGGAGCCAAAGACGCCACCTCCGGCCGACAAAGAGGTGGACCTGGAGGAGTTGCTCGACAAAACGCCTCTTGCCCAGCCGCAGACGGAGGAGGAAAAGGCCGACATCGCGGAGCTGGAGGAGCTGTTGGCCGAGACCAGCGAAATCAATCCTCCGAAGCCCGCAGGCGCGCACCAGACCAGCGCCTCGACCAGCGGAGATGACATGTTTGACATAGACGATTTGCTCGGCGAAAAGAAGGGGTAAGGACCAGCAGTCAGCGGTCAGTGGTCCCGCCGTACGCGGGATCAGCGGTCAGTGGATGCCCCCGACCTCGACGATACCACGGAGATTGCCGAGAAACCGAATGCTCCCATACAAGAGAGGATCGACTCAGTGAAGACGTACAATGTAGGACTGATTCCTGGCGACGGCACGGGCCCGGAGGTTGCGCGCGAGGGTGTGAAGATCATGAACGCGGCAGCCGCGAAGTTCGGGTTCAAGCTCAACTACACCAATTACGATTTTGGCGGTGAGCGCTACATGCGCACGGGCGAAACGCTTCCCGATTCGGCCATCGAAGAGCTTCGCAAGCAGGACGCGCTCTTCCTGGGAGCCATCGGACACCCTGACGTGAAGCCCGGTATCCTTGAGGTCGGCATCCTGCTCAAGGCACGCTTTGCGCTCGATCAGTACATCAACTTGCGCCCGGTCAAGCTCTATCGCGCCGAGGATTGTCCGCTCAAAGACAAGACGCCCGCCGACGTTGACTTCGTGGTGATCCGCGAGAACACCGGCGGCATCTACACGGGCGTGGGCGGCGTGGTGCAGAAGGGCACGCCCATGGAGATTGCCACTCAGGTGATGGTGTATGGCCGACCCGTGGTTGATCGGTGCATGAAGTACGCCTACGAGTACACGCGCAAGCGCAACCGCAAGAAGATGCTCACGCTTGTGCACAAGTCCAACGTGCTGACGCACTGCGGCGATCTGTGGGTACGCTCGCACAAAGAGATGGGTGACGCGCACTACAAGGATATCAAGCAGGACTACAACCATGTTGACGCATGCACCATGTGGTTTGTGAAGCAGCCGGAGTGGTACGACGTCATCGTCACCGAGAACCTCTTTGGCGACATCATCACCGATCTGGCGGCAATCATCCAGGGTGGGCTGGGTATTGCGGCGGGCGGAAATGTCAATCCCGAGGGCGTGTCGATGTTCGAGCCCATGGGCGGCAGCGCACCCAAGTACACGGGCAAGAACGTGATCAACCCGCTGGCGGCAATTGCTGCAGGCGGCATGCTGCTTGATACACTGGGAGAGGCCAAGGCGGCTTCGGCTGTGGACAAGGCCCTCACCACGGCTCTCACCGGCGGCAAGATCAAGAGCCTGGCAGCGGGCAAGATGGGTATGGGCACCACTGAAGTGGGTGACCTAGTGTTGTCGCTGCTGAAGTAGGTGTCGGGGATGCGCGCGGGGTGGCCCTGCCCCGCGTCAACGGAGAGGATCGCACGTAGCATGAAGAAGAGTGCCGGAAAATCGATCACCGTCTACGACACCACGCTTCGCGACGGGAGTCAGGCGCTGGGCATCAGCCTGTCGATCTCCGACAAGCTGCGCCTGGCCCAGAGACTCAGCGATCTGGGCGTGCACTACATCGAGGGGGGCTGGCCCATGCCCAGCAACCCGGTCGATCGCGAGTTCTTCGCTCGTGTGCGCTCGCTGAAACTGAAGGCGAAGGTGGCCTCGTTCGGCAGCACGCGGCGCAAGGGAGTGAGCGCATCCAAGGATCCCCTGCTCGCTGAACTTGTCAAGTACGAGACGCCTGCGGTCACCATCTTCGGCAAATCGTGGGACCTGCACGTTCACGACGTGCTGCACGCGTCGCTTGCCGAGAACCTGGACATGATTGCCGAGTCGGTGGCGTTTCTGCGCAAGCATGTAGACGAGGTGTTCTACGACGCAGAGCATTTCTTCGACGGCTACCGCGCCAATCCGTCGTACGCGACCCAGTGTCTTGAGGCGGCCCGCGATGCAGGCGCCGACTGCCTTGTACTGTGCGACACAAACGGCGGCATGCTCCCCGCGGAGTTCCTGGCCACACTGCGGGCCGTGCGCGCACACATTTCCGCGCCTCTGGGCGTGCATACGCACAACGATTCGGGGTGCGCCGAGGCCAACAGCCTGATCGCCGTCTCAGAGGGCGTGACGCATGTGCAGGGCACCATCAACGGCCTGGGCGAGCGGTGCGGCAACGCCAACTTGTGCACCATCATCCCCGGGCTGCAACTGAAGATGGGCATGCGAGTGCTCTCCGATGCGCAGCTTGCGTCGCTCACCGAGACATCGCTGTTTGTGAGCGAGATAGCCAATGTCTCGCCCAACATTCGTCAGCCGTATGTGGGTGAGGCGGCCTTCTCGCACAAGGCAGGCACGCATGCCGATGCGGTGCGCAAGACAAGTCGGAGCTTCGAGCACCTGCCACCCGAAAGCGTGGGCAACACTCGGCGCTTTGTGGTGTCGGAACATGCCGGTGCCGGCACCATTCTTGAAAAGCTCAAGGACATCCGGTCGGGCCTTGACAAGAAGGATCCACTGGTGCAGAAGGTGCTCAAACGCATTCTGGATATGGAGAACCAGGGGTACCAGTTTGAGGCAGCCGACGCGTCGTTTGAGCTTGTGGCGCGCGAGACGCTGGGCATGTTCACGCACAACTTCGACGTGCAGGGCTTCCGCGTTATCGAAGAACAGCGTGCCTCGGGCGAGTTGCACTCTGAGGCAACCATCAAGGTATGCAAAAATGGCGAGTTCGAGCACACGGCCGCCGATGGTGACGGACCGGTGAACGCACTTGACAACGCACTCCGCAAGGCGCTGGTCAAGTTCTACCCCACTCTGCGCGAAGTCAAGCTCGAAGACTTCAAGGTGCGCGTGCTCGACGGCAAGGCCGGCACCGAGGCCAAGGTACGCGTACTCATCGAGTCGTCGGACGGCAAGGACTTCTGGGGCACGGTGGGCGTGTCCACCAACATTATCGAGGCCTCGTGGCTTGCACTGGTGGACAGTCTGCGGTATAAGTTGATGAAGGACCGGGTGAAGAAGTAGTTCGGGCCGACGGGGCCTTAGCGCATCTCGATGGCCAGTATTTCTGCACGCAAGCGGTCGGAATTCGTGATTTCTCCTGGACCTGAGGCATTTGGGGCCAGGCGCAATGCATCCACGCGAACACCGGACAGGTGGTCGTACAGAGGAGACAGACCTATGGCACCCACAATCGACTGGAAGAACCTGGGCTTTTCGTACATGCAGACCGACTTCTTTGTCAAGGCTGAGTTCAAAGACGGGAAGTGGGGTGCACTTTCGAAGTGCAGCGAGCCGCACCTGAACCTGCACATCGCAGCCACCTGCCTGCACTACGGGCAGGCGTGCTTTGAGGGGCTCAAGGCCTTCACGCGCAAGAATGGCACGACTGCCATGTTCCGTCCCGGCGAAAACAGTATTCGCATGCGCGACACTGCCCAGCGTCTGGTGATGGAGCCGCCGCCAATGGAGATCTTCGTGGAGGCGTGTTCCATGGCGGTCTCACTTAACAGCGACTACATGCCCCCGTACGGCACCGGAGCCAGTATGTATTTGCGGCCGTTTCTTGTGGGCTCATCGCCGCACATCGGCGTGCACGCGTCGGAGGAGTACATCTTCATCGTCCTGGTCTCGCCCATGGGCGCCTACTACAAGAATGGCTTCTTCCCTGTCAAGGCCTACATCCAGGAAGACTTCGACCGGGCTGCGCCGCGGGGCGTGGGGCATGTCAAGGCGGGCGGTAACTACGCCGCGGGCATGAAGGGCGACATGGCGGGCAAGGCCAAGGGATTCCCGGTCTGCCTGTACCTCGACTCGGCAGAGCACAAGTACATCGACGAGTTCGGCACCTCAAACTTCATTGCCATCACCAAGGATGGCAAGTACGTGACTCCCGACTCGCGGTCGATTCTGCCCAGCATTACCAACAAGAGCCTGCAAGCGCTTGCCGCGGACATGGGCCTGCCGGTGGAGCGTCGTCGGGTCGCCGTCTCGGAGCTTGCGGGTCTTGCCGAAGTTGGCGCATGCGGGACTGCCGTGGTGATCACGCCGGTCTCCTCCATTCTGCACGGCGAGACCGAGTACCGCTTTGGCGACGAGCACAAAGCCGGCGCGACCCTCACCAAGCTGTACCAGACGCTGCAGGGGATTCAGTACGGGGAGATTGCAGACAAGCACGGGTGGATGGTTGCGGTGAAGTGAGTGGATGAAGCGGTACCGGTGGTGGATTGAGGGGCCGGTTGAAAGACCGGCCCTTTTTGTTGGCAGCGCGACGAATCGGGGAGGTGTCCGGTGACACGTGGATTCGCGGCGTGGCGTGATCGCACTACTTCACGGGTATCCCCAGCGGACTCGCGATCCGCTTGGCCAGTTCGAGAAAGTCGCCATAGCATCGGTGAACCGCTTCGACGTGCGCACCGATTGCGCCATCTGCCGGCCTCAGGTGGAACATGGGCTTGTGAGCTTCCATGGCCAGCGGCATCAGGCTCCGGTAGTGCTTCAGTTGGGCCAGCGCGTAGGGATCTGAGTCCAGCGCAGGGAGACTTCCGCTTCCCTCATCGAGTACCGCAGTTCGATAGACGGACGGAATACGATCGAGCCAGCGCGTGTATGCCTTGACCGGTCTGCCCTCACGCATGCCGTGCTGCATGATGATGTATCCCATGGGGTCCATCTTCCCGGCAGGCATGGCGATGCCGCTCTCCTTTGGCGACTCGCCCAGACGCTTGATCCAGCCTTTGCGCCATTCGCGAAGCGTTGGACCAAGGTTTTCAAGCCCCTGCAGCGAGAAGAGATCGGCCCCCAGAGGGACTGCAACCTTCTCAGCCGCAATCAAGGCAGAACGATTGATGGCCCCGAGGTTTGGCCCCACATCGATAAGGACGATCTGTGCCCTGTGTTCCGATGCTGCCTGGAGTATGATCCGATAGAAGGCCGTGATCACTCGAAACGCATCTTCCTTCCCGTCGAGGCACTTCGCCCAGTTTTCAGAGAGCAGGTCTTCGAAGCGCGACAGGCTCAGGTTTCCAACAACCAAGCCAAGGTTATCGGCAATCCGCTCAACGTGCGGCGTACCGATGTCTCCGGTACGGTTCAGCAGCGGCTTGATGCTTGCGGCGATCGACACGTCGTGTGTGTCGTCCCAGATCTGAACCAGTCGGTCCTCGTCAAGGAACATTGAGCTGAGATTGGATTGTGGATCGAGGTCGACTGCAAGAGTTCGAATGTTGCGATCCGCGTACATCACCGCGAGATGGTACACCAGGGATGTCTTTCCCACGCCGCCCTTGTTGTTGAAGAAGGCAACCGGTTTCATACGCCATTCCTCCCGATGGTCACGCCAAAGACCTTGTCGTCGATCTCGAACTCGGCGGGCGGGTTCCCGTTGTCTCTGAGCATTGCCTGTGCGCGCTGGATCCCATACCCATATTTATTGACATACGCCATTGACTTAAGCGCCTCGGATATCACCGGATTGCGGTAGCTGTTCCGGCGGGTGAGGGTCTCGCGGGTGACCGTACCGTAGAGGCCCCCGGGGCTCTGGATTTCGATGTGGTCGCTGAACCAGTAGAATCGCACCGGGCTGGTCGACGCGTAGTCACGATGCATGATGGCGTTGTGAAAAAGCTCCCGCAAGGCCCACTCCGGGTAGTCCGGCAGCGAGACATCCCGCATTGCTTCACCCTGCCTCATGCCAACATGATTGTAGCCCGTGATCTTGGTGCGGACACCCTCAAGTATCGTCCTGAGATCTCCGGAAATCTCCAACTGGTCCTCCGGAATGTCGGCCATGGTTGCCCCGGAGAACTTCAGGAACTGGACGTAGGCTCCCGGCAGGTAGTAGCGAGGATTGCTGCCGAAGAGCAGAATCCCGGCAACCGTTGGTTTGTGCGTGTGGAGGTCGAAGCAGCGCAGCGACGCGAGCCGTTCCTCGGCGGTCCGGTTGTTGTTGGCTATTGTTTCGGGGTCAACCGTGATCGACCGGTACTCATCGAACAGCCTCGTTGACAATTCGGCGATTGTGGCTTCGTTCAGCGGCTGCGCATCGAAGGTGCTGATCATTGCCGATCGGCGTTCGGACAATATGCGTTCTTCCTGTTCGTTGGCGACTGCCTTGCGGGGCCCAACACGGATGTGGACCCGCCCCTGGTACCGAACCGGCGGGAGAGTGGATGGCTGGACCTCGACAACTGCGACGTCCCCACCTTCAAGAGAGTATTTCTCAACAGTCATTGCCGGCGACGGAAGAACATTGCCGTCGGCGCGGATGCCGGCCAGGTTGCGCAATAGCTCGTCGGAAACCGAGAGCCCCGCCAGTCTGCCGTCGTCGTGTGCACCGATGACCAGATAGCCAGGGCGGCGATGATTGGGATAGTCGTTGGCGAAGGCACACACTGCCTGGCAGAATTTGTCGGTATTGTCCTTGGATATGGTACGCTCCACGCGGTCCGACTCGATGTCTGACAGCAAAGCACGCACTTCATCTTTACTCAGCATGGAACGTGTAGACCTTTCGGGTGTCCTGCACTACCAAAATTAATCGAAGCCACGCCCCGCTCCACCCACAAACAGCAAGGGCCGGTCTTCGTGTAGAAGCCGGCCCTCTCAAGTAACGCACCCACAGGGACTCGAACCCCGAACCTTCTGATTCGTAGTCAGATGCTCTATCCAATTGAGCTATGGGTGCAGATCTTTCGCAGCGCAGGGGAGGATTGCTCTTCCCCACAGACTGTATAAAATAGCAGATGTCCGCCGGTCTTGGCAATACCGGAATCCCCATGCCCTCGAGTTTCCCACTGATGATGTTTCTGGAGGGCCCACCTCGACACTTCGACTCCGCTCGGTGCACCGCTGCGCTCGGTGCGGCGCTGCGGGCCAGGGTGGCCCCCGGTCAGCAGTGCAGCCATGCGAAAGTTCGTCAGGGGGCACCCACGAGGTCTTCGGCATTTCGATGTTGCGCCGAATGGAAGATGGTGAAGCACGGCATTTTCGCCGAAGCCGGCATAGCGTTCTACAAGGAGAAGGCCTCGCGTCTCAACAACAACCATGGCGACAGCACCGAGACATTCGACTATTCGCGCGAGACGCAGGAGCTGGTGCGTCAGCGTCAAGAGATACAGCAGAAGATGGAGAAGATCCAGCAGTTGTTTGAGGGGCTGGACGAGGACCCGGCGCCAGGCAAGGGAGGGCAGAAATGAGATCACGCACGTGCGCACTGGCAGAGGGACTCTCCCGCAACAGGGGACGTGCTGGGTGCCAAGCTCTACGTGTCGGCACCCGGGAAGTGCCGGGTCTTCCTCAACGGCAAAGTGATGGTGGCAGGAGCCGTCCCGCCGAAGAAGCCGTCGTCACCTGCAGCGAGGCCGGGCGCCGTCAAGACGGCTCCGGGCAAGCCTGCACCAATGGCCCTTGATACCTCGGGATCCAAGGAAATCGGGTATCGCATTGCCAAGCCATTGCCGTTTGTGCCGATTGCGGCGCCCTGACGCATCGCTGGGTCGCTGCGAGTGACCGAGCCGCACACGCGACCACGCCGTCGGAACATATGTTGACATTGGCTGTCTAGTAGACTACTATATAATGGTCTTACCACTGTCCACTCCTGTAATGCTTGAGGAGGAAGAACGATGACGGTCTACCAATCGATTGTGCGGTTCTTTCAGGACGGCGGCATCTGGATGGGCCCCATCGCGGTTGTGCTGGCATTCACCATTGCCATCTCGCTGCGCAAAACATCGTACACCTCGTTCTATCGCTTCCAGGTGCAGGCGCGCACCAAGGAGCTGGCGTTCCTCATCGCCTCGTCGGGCATGGGCATCTTTCGCGATCAGTGTCAGGAGGTGTCCACCGAAGAGGCGCGCCGCACCGGTACTCGTCGTACGGGTACTACAAGTACTTCTACCATTATTACAGGTCAAAAACGGACTGAGGGTTCGGCGGTCTCCCGCCATCGGCGGCATCGGCAGTCAGAGGACAGGCCCGCGGGCGCCGACGGTCTGCACGGGCCGGCACCGATATTCCACACGGGTTGTCGAGACGTTGCGCGGTGGCGTCTCTGCATGGGTGACGCACCGCAGCAATCACCTGCGACCACCCTCGACGCGATGCAATACACCTCCACGAGGCACGCCAATGACCGCAAACGCAGACAGAGCATTCTCGGAGGCCAAGCACGGGCGCCACGAATGGTCGACGCGCAGACCGGCGCCGTCAAACCGCACCGTTCGGTGGTTCGTCGACTACTTCTCCTTCAAACGCGCCGGGGTATCGCAGCTGGCCCGCGCGGGATCCGTGGCCACGCGCGTGCTTGACATGGGGTGCGGTACGGGCGCCTACAGCGCATGGTATGCGGCAGCATGTCCGGCAACCCTGATCGCGTGCGACTGGTCGGTGGCAGCCCTGCGCACGATTGCCCCGCCCCGGCGCGGCAAGGTCCTCCGGGTATGCGCCGACGCTCACGCACTCCCGTTCCGCTCCGAGGTTTTCGCACAGGCCCTCTCAGTCGATGCGCTGGGACACTTCAACCGGCCAGACGCAGTGCTTGACGAACTGCTTCGTGTGGTCGAGCCCGAGGCGCGCCTCTTTCTGCACAGCGAGTGCAGCGACCCGCAGCGCCGATGGCCCGATCGGGCGCTCATCGCAAGGCTGGGGCGCGACATGCTCTCCGAGGCTGAAGGCCACGTGGGTCTGCGCACATCCACAGAGGTTCGCTCATCCTACGTCAAGCGCTTCGAG
>Ga0315288_10005525_pt1 | contig 16072 bp, 14 predicted proteins | sample YL17G11_20_MG_FD_203454 | JGI IMG/M metagenome (GOLD analysis project Ga0315288, IMG submission 203454) | Sediment microbial communities from Yellowstone Lake, YNP, Wyoming, USA - YL17G11_20 | ecosystem: Environmental > Aquatic > Freshwater > Lake > Sediment | place: USA: Wyoming | collected...
AGACGCTGCGGCAGAGAAAGAGTATCCGCGATTTCCAGGCCGGGCCGATCAGCATGGGCCAGCTCGCGTACCTGCTATGGGCCTCGACCGGCATCCAGCGTGTCGAGGACGGCTATGAATTCCGCACGGCGCCGTCGGCAGGAGCCCTGTATCCGATAGAGACTTACGTGGTTGTCAACAACGTCAAATCCCTGGAGCCCGGCGTTTATCATTATGCAATCCGTTCGCATCAGCTCGAACAATTAGAGCAGCGAGACCTCCGGCGGCAAATCACAGCAGCGGCACTCGGCCAGGGAATGTGCGCCACAGCGGCGGCGGTCTTTATCTGGTCGGCGGTATTCGAACGCTGTAAATGGAAGTACGGCCAGCGGGCGTACCGCTATATCTATCTCGATGCCGGCCATATCGCCGAGAACCTCGCCTTAGCCGCCGTCAGCCTGAACCTCGGAACATGCGAGATCGGCGCCCTCTACGACGACCATGTAAACGCGATCATCGGCATCGACGGCATCGAAGAAAGCACAATCTGCATGGCCGCGGTAGGCGTGCCTCAGTGACGGTGATGGTGATGCTAATGACTCAAATAATATCAGGCTTACTGCCGGCTCGGCTTATATCGAACCACCTGATCAGACGACGCCTGGCCTCATCCAGCCTGGCTTCTTTTTCCAGCCTGTTGAGGCCGGGATAAAAATCGGAAGATTCAAGAACACGCCTCCAGCCAGCTCGTTCGACTGCGTTAAACTTGCCGCCAACAATTGACCGGGCAGTCTGGATTATTTCCGAATCTTCGTGCCGCGACAGGAAATCCTGTCCCTCAAGATAATCTTCCCTATCGGTCAGCATGATTGTGACATAGACATCCCAGGCATGATCCTGAGCACGCTCCGAATCTTGTCTTTGACCTTCGTCGCGGTCGTTAAACGCAAAAAGCTTCAGGAGCAATAGATTCGTCGGCGACGGTACCTGAACTTCGAGACCGCCACTTTCTTCACTGTCCGGCAGGAACTCTCGTAAAGATACAGTCCTTAAACCTTCTTCTATAAAACACGCTTCGGGAGTAATGTGGCCGTGCAGCTTTGACCTGACAATATTGACCCTGAAATTATCAACCTCAAGTCCCTCAACAGGCGGCGAAAGTATATCCAGGTCCTGATCTGGCTCTTTTGTAAATTGAAAATACTCACAACCTTCACGTACAACATATCCAAGGCCATCGGTTATTGTTTCAGCGATGGCCCGACGCTCGGCCTCTTTGAAGACCTGTGTATTTGTAAGCATCAAATCGATATCGGTTGTGGCTCGAATCATTTGACGAGCTTGTCCCTGGGCTTTATGAAAACACAGGTAGAGACCCAGCCCGCCACAGATAACCGGTTTGAGCCCGATTCTGTTGAATGATTCAGCCAGTTCGGCCAATTGCTCAATTAGCCTGCTGTCCATCACTGCCGCCTTTCTGCAAAATCCGCCGCTTGAGCTGCTCGGCAATCTTCGGGCCTCTCGGAGTATCGGCAATCATCTCAAGATATAACTCTATGTCATCGACTATGGCACTACGCGGTTTAATATCAGCATTAAACCATACTCCCGGATCACTCGATTCTGTAATACTGACATTACCAAATTCAGAATCGGGAGTAATTTGAATCTGGTTTAGAAGGGCCGCCCTCTTTACACTTTCCATGCTTCTGACAAATATCGTTATCTGATCTGTCACAGCCAGACCTTTGATTTGTGCCGCATAGAACCCACAGGCTACATAATCTATCGAGAGCATTTCATTAAAAGCAAAAAACATCGCATCGGGTTTATCAGTAGCAAATCTGCATGTGTTTCGTCTCTTTCGTTCCGTGGAATTCTTGAAACCTTCGATGAGTCTCTCCAAGAGCTTTTCCGGATAAGCCACAGAGATAAGAGATTCGCCCTTGTTTATCAACAGATCTTCTTCAAGTGACTTCAGTACTTTCGAGACTGTCGACAAGGTTATCTTCGCATTTCGGTTGTTGATAAAATTAACCATCTCATACAACGATGAGAAACCTTCCCGTTTCAAGAGCAGCGCCCTGCTAACAAGGGACGATGTCCCCTGGAAGATCTTCTTGATCGGCGTGGTGTCGGGGAAGCGGTTGGGCTTACCGGTACGTTCGATATATACCCGGTTTGACACTCTGACGGATATATTGCCGGACAGGTCTATCCATGAGATACCTTTATCTGCCAGAATCTTAGCCTGTTTGGCGCCTATATAGGGAGCGATTACCAAGGGCACCATATTTGTTTTTTTTACTTTGCCAAAGTAATCAGCAAGCTGTCGGGCACTCTTGAGAATATTCTGAGGAGTAGCTACAGTTTTAATCTCCACCATAGCCTTGAAGGAAGGGCCATTTTGAATCGAGAATTCTATGACCGCATTAACTCGATACTCCTCCGGCATAGAAACCTGCTCCACTATGCTATTTATCATCAATGGGGAATACCGCTCGCCCATGTTTTTGAGAGATTGAATGACTTGTTCTTCTGTAAGTCTCATTGATATTTTCCTGATATTACCATATTTCCTATATAGGATATATCGTATTTTTAGGAAATAAGCAATAGTAAATTTCCCATTTTCAGGCAATTCCCTACATAGGAAATAAAGCTATTTTAGGAAATTGCTTCATTTTTAGATGTGAAATTGACCTTCTCGTTGGTTTTTATTACATTATGCCCTGTCCGAGCCGGCTTTGTATAGGGTCCGGGCCAGGTATGAGGAATGACAGATGCGTGATATGGATGAGCTATTTGCCGCACTTGGGCGGTCGAAGTTTCGCAGCCGGTTTCGGCTTTCCGGCAAAGAAGCTCAGTATCTCAGGGATAAGGGTCTGGCAACAATCCTCCAGCACGCTCTGGATTTTGTGACAAAGAGGCTGGGCGATGCCGATCCGGCTAATGACGGCCGGCAGACACCTATGAGGAACCACCCGGTATTTGTCGCTCAGCACGCAACCGGCACCTGCTGCCGGGGCTGCCTGGCCAAGTGGCACCATATTCCGAAAGGCAGGCCGCTCACGCAGGAACAGATCGACTATATCGTCGAGGTTTTGAGACGCTGGCTGGCCCAGCAGAACATTCAGCAGCAGGCTTGCCGCCTGGAATGACTTTGTTGAATATTGTCCGAAAAAAAACCTTTGCATTCGAACGCCGGGCACCTATACTGTTTTTTATATAATTAGGAACATTTAGCACGTAGGAGTTCTGTGAAAGACTAAGACAATGGATATGATGCCGGGAAGGAGTCCTAAACCTAAGGTAGTTGTTATTGGCGGCACGTACGTGGATATGGTGATACGTTGCAGCCAGATACCAACACCCGGGCAGAACGTGACTGGTTCCGCTCTTTCATACACAACCACCGGTCCTGGACCCAATCAAGCTGTAGAAGCTGCGTTGTGCGGCTGCGAGGTGCACCTGATAAGCAAAGTCGGCGGGGATCCCTTCGCTCAAATGGCCAAGAACTGCCTGGCGGAGTATAAAGTTAATACGGATTTTGTCTACACCGCCGAAGCCAAGAACACCGGGCTGGTCGTCACATTCGTTAACGCTGAAGGCGAAAACGCATCCTGTTATTACCCCGGTGCCAACAGTGCTTTACAGGCCCTGGACATTACCGAAGCTGAACAGATGATCTCCGAAGCCAACGTCTGCCTGATTCACGGCCAGTTGCCGCAGGAAGCAATCGTTAGTGCCCTTCGCTGCGCCGAATTGTACGGCGTTAAAGTTATTCTCAATCCCGCCAGACCGCTGGAGCAGCAGGGCCAGACAACCAGCGATCTACCCATCGAATATTTCAAAGCCAATATTGTGATTCCGAATCTCTACGAGGCTGCCGATATCACCGAGCAGTCAACGGCCAATATTCGGACCGCCAAGCTCATCGGCTCGGACCTGGTGGCTCGCGGCGTGGACTATGCAGTCATCACAATGGGCAGGCGAGGCTGTATGGTCGTGGACAGAAACAGTGCCGATCATATCCCGGCGTTCGAAATCGAGCTGGTCGACCACACCGGCCGGGGAGATGCGTTTGCAGGGGCGTTAGCCGCTTATTGCGCCGTCGAGAACGATGTAAGAGCGGCGGTCAAGTTTGCCTCGGCGGCCGGGGCACTGGCTTGCACGAAATTCGGCTCGATTGAAGCACTGCCAACGAAGGCCGATATTATCCAGTTGCTGCAGAAAGAGGAAACAGAGTAATTATCCGGATTTACAAGGTATGACTTTGCCGGTTTAGTATGCTCAAGGAGGAACTGATGTCCAAAAACTCTACGGAAGTAAAAAACTCTCAACTGGTTGCCCGCTACAAAGAGCTTCGCAAGATCATAGTCGAGCTGCAAAACGATGCCCTGCTAAAGTATGTATCAAAAAAGGCTCTCGAAGTATGCGGCAAGAAGCTTAGAGTCATGCAGAACAATACATTCATTTTAGACGACATGGATCAAATCGGCGTGATTATGGATTATTGCATCTATGACTATCGGGAAGGCGGGCTCAACGCCGTCTCGCGGTATATGGCTGATTCGCAGCTCGATCCGGATTCTGAAAAATATGACGTGGTAAAAGCCATGTCGGCATCGTTCTACACGCTCGTGCAGGTCGATGATATCCTACCGGGAGTCGGGACGAGAGTTAATGATCTGATGGGAGACAGACAATTCCTGCTTGTTGATATGGGACTGGGCAGAACGGCAGCAAAGGGCATGGTGATTGCTACAAGGCTTCTGCCTTTTGAAGACTTTGTGACGACGTCCGGAGCAGCTCTTCCCGTGGATCAGGAAACGCTTGAGGAAATCCTCGATTTCGCAGTTCAACATTATGGCACTGAGGATGGTGAATATATAGAAGTCGATATCCGGCAGAAGGCTGATTTGACCGCCGCCATCATTCGTATGTGCCTGGAGGCGAATGCCTCAGATCATGTTAAATATGAAGATGTGGAAAATGAGCCTATCACTTCATCTATACACAGAGAGACCCGAGTCGGCAGAAATGATCCCTGCCCCTGCGGCAGCGGGAAGAAATACAAGCGCTGTTGTGGATAAGAATCAAAAACCTCTCTTGAGCGAAGTCACTTCTTAAGGTCCCTGACGATTTTATATGGAGTCTTAGAGTGTGTGATAAACTCGCAATGTCATTCTAAACGGAGCATAGCACAGTGAAGAATCTCTTTCTTATGTTTGAATCCCAGATGTTTCGCGCAGCCTGTCCTGAGCAAAGTCGAAGGGCTCAGCATGACAAGAAACGAGAATGACAAGTTCTCACACGCTCTTAATTGTCCTTCGGTTTGATAAGCAGATACTGCGGACTTTGTTCGGCACGTATGTTCAGGTGTTCGGTTTTCCAGTTGATGATGACTTTGCCGCCATAGATGCCGATGAGCGTGACCTCGGTCGGATCTATCGGCAGAGTGACATTGTGCTTCTCGCCCAGGGTCCAGAAGGCAACCGCCTCGCGATTGCCGCCGGTCAGCTTGAAGGCAAAATCATTTTCATTGCCGAGATCGAGTTTCTCACTTATAGAATAGCCGGCAAGGGTGGACGACAGAACCTTAGCGGCAAGATACGCAGCCTTGGGATTAAGGTCATGTTTGACAGTTCCGAATTGATGCTCCCGCTCGTTGGGGTCCGTGCCGTCGTTCTTCCAGTCATACCAGATGCTGACCGGGATGTCCTGATATGAGTTTACCAGGAACATTCGGACCAGGTAATCGGCCTGCTGCTGTTCGGTCAGGAGGGATTTGTCCCAGTTGATGTTCGAGTATCCCCACTCGCCGGAGATGACGGGAACCTGTTTCCCCGCCGGTGCGTAACGTGCGATAAGTCCGCGGAGTTTGGTGTAGTCCTGGATTACGGTCTCCGGAGGTTGCGACCGGTATGGGTGGACGCTGAGAACATCGATCCAATTAAGAAGCCCATTTTTGAAACAGCCCTCAAGCCATTCAAAAGGTATCCCCGAAGTAGCTCCGGCAACAACCTGGCCGCTCGGATCGGCATTTCTGATTCGTGAAGCGGCTGCCTCGACGAGCTTGCAATAATCGTCAACGCTCGGCTGCGGGCGCCAGAACTGCTCGATGTTCGCTTCATTCCATATTTCCCAAAGGATGCCTTTGCCGGCGTATCTTTTAGCGGCGGCTTCGGCGAAAGCGGCAAAAGCCAGGCGGCCGGCTTCCGTCCGGACGGACCTGTCCGACTCGTACAGCTCGTTGCTGTAGTCGAGAATGTACAGGACACGGATGCCGAGCTCTTCGCATCCGAGAGTCAAAGAGTCATAGCCCGATTCCTTGAAATCATAGACACCTTTGGCCTGCTCGATGCGCGACCAGGCAAAGTCCATTCGAATAAACTTGAATCCCCCTTCAGCAATCGTTTTAAGATCGTGCGGCAGGCCCGTGAAGTGGATGTTGACGCCGAAGCCGCCGGGAATAGCCGGCCCTTGCAGTGATTCGGCACCCATAATCGCAGGCGAAAAAGCTGCTATAGCCAGAAACAGAACTACCGTGAAAGTAATGAAGACCGAAGGCCGAAGATGCAAAATGGAGATCGAAGGACTACATCCTTTATTCTGTATTCTGCCTTTTGTCTTCTGTTTTCTGTTTTCAATATTCGTACTCATCTTCTACCTTTCAATTATGATTAGCTCGCCCGATGCCCACAGGGGCGAGCGATTTAGCAGGACCGGTTCATGAACCGCCTCTTTCCACATAAGCAGAATCTTGAACCGGCAGTAATATACAACAGATATAGATATGTGTCAAGCACTAAGGGGCGGTAATAAAAGTTTTTAGCCGTGCTTTTAATAGCCTTCGGTAACTCTTTATTAAAGCAGGAGTTAGAGAAGCCAACAGAAGATGGCGTGGCCATAGCCGCCCTAATGGGGTCGCTATAGCTAAGGAAACGAAAGGTAACGTAAACGTAAAGGTAAGTAAAGATATTACGAATACGAATACGGCTGATCACTCAGCTTATACTTCGGATTCGCTTCGCACTGAACAGCTTCACTCGCTGCATTTAAATAAAGCGCTCAGCCGGACTATTCCGCCTGCCGGCCCGGCACACCACAAAAAAGGGCTGCAAGCGTACGTGCTTACAACCCTGTTTTCTTCTTAACGATCCAACACAACTACTCCTCCGGCGAGCTACGATAATATAAGCCGGATAGTACGAATTCTTCTTGTGCTCCAAGGAGCAACTCGGCCTGCTGAAGGGCAGCCAGCAGGTTGTCCTGTACCGACAGCCCCGGCACCCTGGCGCACTGCATGGTGCCGTTCACGTACCATTTCCATGGACACACCTGTTTGATGTCTGCGAAGGTGCCGGTTGCTTCAGTAACTGTCATCAGGCCGTCCGGGCCTTCCTCGACGGATGTCCCGAAGGCTACGGTAATCGTTCCTTCCGCATCATTCACTACCGCCCGCTCAGCGTTCATGTCAACCACAAATGTCGCCGTAACGTCACACGTGATTTGGCCAGCCACGTCCTCTGAGTTATCTGCGGCGTGTTCTGTCAGGACCATTTGGCCTGCCAGCGGAAGATGCAGGATTAAATCTTCGCTTATCGTTGGCTGCCCGGTGGCTTGGGTCGTTAGTTTGCCCGTAACGTTTTCATTCAGAAATGGTGTGTTCGTTTCAGACGTGCACGTAAACCAATCCCAGGGTCCGAGCCCCCACTGCTGATCCCATCCGCCGCCTCCGGGAGCAAGCTGCGTGGTGCTTCCCGTACCATACTCACAGAAGGCAATAGGCTTCTTGCTCATATCCGGAATATACTGACCAGTAAGGGCAAACGTGGCGATGCCGCCAATCAGCGGAACCTTTCCGCCGAGGGCCGTATAGATGTTGTCCTGGAGTCCGAGCCCCTTGATCAGAGGGATGGCATACGAGCCGGCCAGACTCAAGTCCCAGTCTCCTGCCTGGTTGATGTATGCAAACACTCCGGTCGCTTCCTCCAAAGTCAGTGTGACCTTGGGGACAGGTGGATGGAATGGCGCCAGGAACATGCCGGATCCCTCATCTACAAGAACGCGTGAAGCATTGATATCGATTACATTTATACCTGCTCCGCTAAGGACCATTGTGCCAATAGTCACATCTTCATAATCCTCGTCGTGAGCAGATAGGGTCAGCGTGCCTGCGATCGGCAGGGTTGCAATCAGGTCTGCACTAATGGCTGCTGAGGCCGTGGTGCGAAGGTCCAAGATGCCGGAAACGTTGGAGTCCAGCAGGGGTAGGCCGGTCAACTCAGACCATGTCCAGGGCCCTTGTCCCCACTCGAGCTGCCAGGTAGCCCCGCCGGCAAATAATTCAATCGTTGTCCCTGAACCATAATCAGTAAAGGGTACTGGACCTTCCTCAGTCAAAATAAAACCGCTGATAACAGAGGCTTGACTGTTTGTGGACGTCATGTTAAAGTTCAGGGCATTATCGCCGGCAGTGAAATGATATTTTACCATAGAACCGCCCTTTCCGTCGATCCTTCCTTGAGCAATAAAAGGATCATACCATTCTGCGACTATGCTTCCCTCAACGATGATATCCATGGGGCGACTATGGTCTGAGTAGAATATGAGTTGAAGTTGATATTGCATACCAACTTCCAATCCTCTGACAGTAATGGATGTTGTGAAGTTTCCCCCTGAATTCTGCCAAGCAAGGCCCACAAGTAACTTATCAAGCTCGGAATCTCCTGTGTCAGGATATGCTCCACCCTGTAGAGTAGCAAGATCCTCTGATGTTTTAGCAACGGTCACGTCAGGGCAATCCTGGTCTTGAGAAAAGACAATTCCACCAATGTTAGGATTGCCATTGTTCCCGAAATTGACTGCATAGACAATGTTACCGGACAAATCCAAATCTGCCGGACTGTTTACAGCTTTGATTTCAGCAGTACCGGCCTGAACCAAACTCCAAGCAGATAAAAGCACAACAATCAAAGTCATAATTGTGTTAAGTCTTTTATTCCACATCTCACGTTTCTCCTCAAATTCCGCGTTACAGGTTTGTTTTACTGATTTGCAATTATATTATTGATGAATTGCTTCAAGGCCAGCCCATGAATCCACCTCCTTCGTTCTTGCGCTTTGCGCATAAGATCCTTACGATCCAATAGCCTGTTGTGTGAGAGTAATAATAAGCCTCCTTGCAACGATCCCACGACCGTTCTTTTATCCTACGGTTTTAATACGGCTTGTCTATTGTGGTGACTACGTATTTTTGCGGATAATTTTGTGGAAAACCACCCCGACCGATGGACAACCCACAGGCACGAAACACGTTAAGATAGGCAAAATATTTGCCAATTTTCGACCAAAAGCGCAGGTAGTTGGAAACTAAAATCGGAAATTTGAAAAAAATTTTTATTCCATATCAGGAAGGGACTTACGGCAAAAAGGCCGTCTACATTTTTGTAGATTTTCGCATCAAACGCGCAGGTAGCTCCAATTATGAGGGGCGATGTTAATCGCCTGGGCAAGCCGACGGCAAGCCGAAGCACCTCGCGGCCGGGAGCCGGTTGCCCGAAAAGTGAATATCGTAGCACAGCGCTGTCATTCTGAGGGCAGCGCCCCATCTTGTCATTCTGAGGCGCAGCCGAAGAATCTCAACGCCGGATGAGTATAGCTAACCGATGCGTTGCTATAACACCGTAAGCGTCGAGATCCTTCGCTTCGCTCAGGATGACAAGGAGTTGAAGCGTGAAAATTGAATACGGGAGAGTAAAGCATGGGATTTGAACTTGATATATTTGAAGATAAGTCACTTCAAAGCGATTACCTTGAGTGGCTCGTCGATACACAGTCAGTCGATATCCAGAAACATTTCGGGCGGCTGTGGGATTACTATGCCAACCCGAAGGTAGAGACGGCCGGTTCCGGTGCGGCCGACAGGAAGGTCAACGAATCCGGCCGGTGCTACGTGCAGGCACAGGAATATGGTCTGCCTGCAAGAATCACCGGGCTTATGCACACCGGCCAGGCGGGAATCTTCGGAGCAAGGCCCGTCAACCAGGTGCAGCGAAAAGAAGTAGTCATCGAGAACGACATCGCATGGCGAGTCAACGCGGCGGTCGATTTCCTGTTCGGCAAGCCCATTACATTCGTTTCCAAATCGCCGGATGAGCCAAAAAGTGCAGAAATTGAAAGCATCTTAAAGGCATTGTTCGCGGCCAACGGCGAGATCGGATTTTTCCAGGATATGGCAGTGCTCGGAAGTGTCTATGGCTTTGTCGATTGTTTCGTCAGGCCTGGCGATAAAATCATCGAACGCATCACTTCCTCCTCATCACAAACCCTCTCTGTGGACCGACGCTATGCGGGGTCCCTCGATGATGTGCTTCAGTTCGCGCAGACAATCGACCTTGAACTGATCGAGGCACCAAGAGCACTGCCTGTCCTGGAAGAAAACGATTACAAAAAGATCCGGTATTACGTGCAGCACTTCGGGCAGAAGAAAAACACCCTGAGCAGGAAGAACTCGTTTCTTGCAAGACTCCTCTCGGGCGGCACGCAGGCCGGCGACAATCGCCGGGTGGTGCCCGTCACCGAGATCACCTCGGCCGATGCATGGCAGCGATACGAAGACAAGCAGCTCGTCGCCGAGGGCCGGATGCCGTGGGGCTTCTTGCCGGTCGTGCATATCCAGAACATCGCTCAGCCGTACTACTACGAAGGTATAAGCGACGTCGAGCCGCTCGTCCCGCTGCAGGATGAGCTGAACACCCGGCTGAGCGACCGGGCCAGCAGAATCACGTTCCAGTCGTTCAAGATGTACCTTGGCAAAGGGATCGAGGGCTTCGAGGACAAGCCCGTTGCGCCCGGCAGAATGTGGTACACCGATAACCCGGAGGCCTCGATCGAGGAGTTCGGCGGCGACATCGAGACGCCCAGCGAGGGACTGCATATCGCCGAGATACGTGAAGCGATAGACAAGGTCAGTTCCGTCACGCCGCTCGTGGCCGGTGTGCTGAAGAACAAGCTCGGCAACCTGACCAGTGCAGTGGCCCTTAGATTGACACTGATGGGGATGCTTTCGAAGAATGACCGCAAACGATTCACCTACAGCGAAGGCTTAAGGAAAATCTGCCGGATGGTCCTGGGAATACTCGATACCGCCAATATCTATAAAACCGATGAGGCAGACCGGGACGTCGAGATCATTTTTCCCAGCCCGCTGCCGGAGAACACGATGGAGAAATTAAAAGAGGCCCAGATCAAGAAAGAGCTGGGCGTGCCGAACGAGCAGGTGCTCAGAGAATTGGGATACGAGAAATCATAGAAGGGACCCCATTTTGCAAACAGATCGCAAAATGGGAAGCCGAACAGAAAGGGAAAGTTTATGAGTCCGATTGAGACGCAGGATATTTTGTCAGAAGACATAACGCCGGCAAGTGACAATGACAATGCGAGGCTTGTCCCGGTGGCCGAATCCATCCGCTATCGCAAGCGGGCACAGAGTGCCGAGAAGAAAATCGAAACTTTGACCGAGCAGCTGGCCCAGGCAAAATCGCAAACGGCAGAGCTGTCCGGGCAGTTGAGTGACATTCAGACCGAACAGAAGCTGATGCGGCAATTAGCCGCCGCGGGGGCTGTCGATATGGAAACGGCTGTGCTGATTGCCATGGCCAGAATGCAGGACAAAGACGATGCGGATGTAACCGGCGTGATCGAGCAGTTGAAGAAGGAAAAGCAATATCTGTTTGCCGGCAGTAATCCTGGCGTAACACCAACGAAAACAGCCGGCGCCAGAGACCGGGTGACAAACAGTCAGACGCTGCTCGAAAGGGCAGCTAAAAAAGCAGCCACCACAGGCAACCGAACGGATTTGCACGAGTATCTGAAACTGCGAAGAAACTTCTTGTAGCGTACAGAACAAACAATTGGCAAATTTGAAAAAGAGGAGAATAACAAATGGCATTTACAGGAAAAGCAACATATTCCGCCGGTACGACCCTGCCGGAGCTGGCCGAGGATGTCTCGGACCTGGTCGGCATAGTCTCGCCTTGTGAGACGCCCTTACTAAACGCCCTGGGCGACCCGATGCGAGAGGCAACCAGCACGCATCACGAATGGCTCGAAGATGAGCTTCTGCCCAATAAGGACGCCGTCAACGACAGCACGTTTACCGATCCGAGCGCCGACACCGACTTTATCGTCGATAACGGCAGCCGGTTCCGTATCGGCGATCAGATTCAGGTCGAAGGCAGCAAGGAACTGATGCTGGTGACCGGCATCAGCACAAATACGCTTACGATAGTTCGCGGCTACGCCGGCACTACGGCTGAGAACCTCGCCGACAACCAGGTAATCAACATCCTCGGCAACGCCGCGCTCGAAGGCGCCGACAAGCCCAGCGCGAGATTCACCAACCGCAGCCGGTGCGGCAACTACACGCAGATATTCACCGCCGCGGTCGAAGTCAGCGGCACGGACATGGCCGCCAGCCAGTTAGGCCTGGCAGACGAAATTGACAATCAAAAGCAGGCACGTCTGCGGGAGCTGGTTCGCGATCTGGAAAACACCATCATCAACGCCGGCCAGCCCGCGAGCAATCCCGAAGGCAGCGGCTCAATCAGGCGATCGATGAAGGGCATTATCCAGCACCTCTCGACGAACATCTTCCACACAGGTGACAGCGGCTTTCCAAGCGGCACTGCTCTCGACGAGGCAATGATCAACTACGTGCTCAGGAAAATCTGGGAAAACAGCAGCGGCAACGTGGACCTTATCGTCGTCGGCGGCTTCCAGAAGCGAAAGATCAACGCGTTTTGTTCCGAAAGCCGGGCGTACGGAGCCAACGACACCACCTTCACCGATATGATCGGCATGTACGAAAGCGACTTCGGCATCTGCAAAATTGTCACGACACGCTGGATGCCGCAGGATGCGGCGCTGCTGCTGGATTCATCGCGCATCAACGTGCTGCCGTTAGCCGGCCGAAGCTTCCACTTCAAGCCACTGGCCAGCAGCGGTGACTATGAGTGCGGGCAGCTGATCGGTGAATATACCCTGGAGCTCAAAAACGAAGCGGCACACGGTTTGATTCGCAATCTAAGCACCAGCTAAGCATTTACCCGATTTACCGGGGGGACATACGAGGATGGGAATCCCGCTTTATGTGCGGGATTCCATCCTCGCAAGGAGACGAACGAAATGGTTACTTTTTCAAACGATGTCGATATTTTGAAATACGAGCCGATCCTGTTCGGCGAATTGCACCTGCCTTGGCAGGTATTGGCGGCGGGAACCGGGGCGGCCCTCAGCGGCACGACATTGACGGCAAGCGGAGCGGATTTCATCGCCGCACAGGTCCGGGCAGGCGGTGTCATCTACCTGCAATCGGCGGACGGTTCACTGGACGGAGCGTACGAAATCGTCTCGGTGGATTCGTCGACGCAGCTAAGCATATCGGTAGTCAGAGCCGATTCAACAGAGACAACCGTGCCGCCGCCGGCAGCGACGAACATATCCTATCGAATCAGCACATTCGGACCACAGGCCGCCGAGGTCGGTTTTCAGTTGACCGAATACTTCGGCATCAGGCCGGGCAACCCGGCAAGTGACATCGACGCCGATGACATTCTGGATACGAGCGTGCTGAGGCTGGCATCTGTTTTCGCGTTGATATCCATCGTGTACACGATGTTGGCCGGCAAAACCAGGGACCAGAACTACTGGAACAAGAGCCTGTACTATCAGAAGCTCTTCGCCAAAGCAAGGGGGCGATGCCGGCTTAGTATCGATGTCGGCACAGATGGAATCGCCGATATCACCAAGATCGGAGCGGCCGGAAGATTAGTGCGGGATTAATTTACAAAGAGAAGACAGATGAAAGTCACATTAGATACACAGATGTTGTTTAACGAGCAGGCGTTGGAGATTAGTGCCGGCAGCTTCAGCCGGGACTCGATCGAAAGGACCGTGCCCGGGCTGGACGGCGTGCTTAGTATCGATCTCGGACGACGCGGCAGGAAGATCAAACAGAACGGCACGCTTCGGGCCAAAAGCCGGGCACAACTGGACGAAAGAATCAGCAAGATAGCGGTGTTTATGGACGGCGATACGCACACACTGACAACCGGCAGCGGCCGGGAATTCGCAAATCTCCGCATGGATTCGTTCAAGGCAGGCACAGAACACGCCGACGGGACAGGCATTACCGTCGACTACGAAATCGTCTACACGCAATTGGTTTAACAGCGTACGCCATATTTAGCCCCCAGCTTTAACTGGTGGTTTTGGAAAAGGACGCAAAAGGAATGTCACCTAACAACAACGGCATAGATTCGGTCAGAGCATTTGACTTACCCGCCGGCATTTGGCCGGATGGTCAGTACATCAAGGAGCCTCGCGTCGCATTGGTCAAATGGCGATCGACCTGGAGCGACAAATTCCACCAGGTATATGTCAACGGCCGATATGCAGGGACAACGCTCGACAGCGGGCAAAGACAATTGATTGTCCCGTTCCCAACGTCTCCGGAGAGTCCAGTTCGGATCGAGGTTTTTGCCGTCGAGGCAGAATACGCAGATAAGGATTTCAGCAGCGAGCTTACCCGGCCACCGGTCGACAGTGGACGCGTCACGATCACGCTGTTAAGGAGTCAAAATCTGCCGGCGGGCGCTACTGCTCAAATCTACTTTGACAACGGCACAGGCCAAATTGATTACAACAATCCAATAACCGATACACCAATCAGCATCTGGCCGGCCTGGCAGGACAAAGCCGGATTGGGCATGAGTCGATTCGGCCTGGGCGATTTCGGATGGGATTCGGCCGCAGCGGTCGGCTTCGGAAAGGGCAGCTTCGGCCACGGACAGTTTGGCCTCGATGCAGAAACGACCGAGTGGACGAGCCCGTCCCTGCCGAGCGGCATTTACAAATTCGGCATTCAGATCACGGACCCATCGGGCAGGCACAGCACCACCAGCGAAACCGGGCCGGTCACGGTAACACCGGCGGCAAGACCCGCTGAGGGACTGAGCGTTTCTTCATTCGATAAGCAGATGAATCTATTGGTGCTCAATATAGAGAACAACGCGTGATTTTCAAAGGGTAAAAATTAACGGACAAGGGGAATATTATGGCTGAAGTTTATCCATCAGACAATGAGCTGCTCAATATGCAGTCCGACAGCGAGACCGGCATCGAGTACATCCCGACCGGGACGGCGCCGTATTACCTTCATTTTAGAAAGCTGCTGTACCGGCTTTTGCTGGCGGTACGGCGTGCGAACGACCTGAGAGTCTATGACGAAGGCGGTCTGGACGTGGGAGTCAAGCCCGGCAAGTTCTGGCTCGGCACCGAACTGATCAGCTATACAGGCTCGACGGGCAATACGCTGGCCGACGATAAAGCGAATATTTATATCTACCTGGATTCGTCCGGCACACTCGTCACCAACGAATACGTCAGCTTCCCCGACATGGCAACCTCGCCACACATTCGCCTGGCACAGGTCAGCACTTCAGGTGGTGACGTCGACTCGATAACCGACTGCCGGGCCGGGCACAACATCGCACTGCCTTACGCAGCCGGCGGGATAAAGAAAACCATCGAGGCCCATACCGCCGACGACACACTGACGGCGGCCGAATCAGGCAGCGTGCATTCCAACCTTGGCGCTTCTGCGACGGTGACGCTGACCCTGCCAGCCTCAGCACCTGCGGGAACGGTGTTCAGTTTCGCCGTGCAGGCAGCCCAGCAGTTGCGCATCGATCCGGGCACGGCGGCAATTCGTGACGACTCCGGCCAGACGGCGGACAAATACAAATCGGCCGGCACAATCGGGGCATCACTAACGGTTATCGCCGATTCGGCCGGCAACTGGGCCACCATTGCAAAGAACGGAACCTGGAGCGAGGAAGCATAAAACGCATCCGCAGCAGAGGAGTCAGATATGGCAAATGAAATCCATGTAAACTACGCATCAGGCAATACGCTTTATGCTATCGTACGCAACGCCGCCGGGGACGTCTGGCATGTCGCCGGGCAGGCCTTCGAGGCATGGGGCACAGGCGGCCGAACCGCGGACGATTACGACATCAGCCTG
>Ga0315288_10005526_pt1 | contig 16071 bp, 13 predicted proteins | sample YL17G11_20_MG_FD_203454 | JGI IMG/M metagenome (GOLD analysis project Ga0315288, IMG submission 203454) | Sediment microbial communities from Yellowstone Lake, YNP, Wyoming, USA - YL17G11_20 | ecosystem: Environmental > Aquatic > Freshwater > Lake > Sediment | place: USA: Wyoming | collected...
CGGCTCTCGGCTTCGCCGTTTTCCTTCTCGACTGGTTCAAGGACAAAACGGGCTGGGCGATCCCGGCGATGATGGCGACGTTCTATCTGTTCTTGATTTGTTCCGCGATCCTTGTCGGCGTTTCCCTGCTGCGGCCGCATCGCCATACGCCCGAAAGCGAAGCCCTTGTCTGGAAATCGCCTTTGGCGGCGCTGCGCTGCAGGATCGGCGGGCGGGGCCTCGATTATCGGATCGTCGCCGCCGTCCTGTTCGCGGCGATGATCGTCCTCTACGTTCTGTTCGCATAACAACGCGCCGTTCCTCGGGGAATAAAGGCCCTCCTCCTCCCAGGAAGAATTCGGGCGCTCCCGGCCGTCCTTGACACCGCCCGAGAGCCGGTCTATGCTCTGCGGCGAGGGAGGAATAAGCGGGCGGACAAGGAATTTTCGATCGTTCCGCTCGAGCGGAGGTGAGGATCAAAGTCAGGATGGAAGGTCCATAACAACGTTTATCATAGACCAAACCGTCGACACACGTGGAGGGATCATGAAAAAAGCGCTGATCGCGGCGGTCGCCCTAGGACTTGGCCTTTCTCTGGTCGGAGCCCTGCCTCAGCCGGAGGGCAGAGCGGATCGATTCCACGCCCAAGCCGACGGGCTGGCCCTGACCCCGCCCATGGGCTGGTATCCCTGGAACATCTTCGGCCAGGAGCCCCAGAACGAGAAGCTCATCAAGGAGATCGTCGACGCCCTGGTCTCGAGCGGTCTCAAGGACGCCGGCTACGCCTATATCGGCCCAGACGAAGGAATCTGCTTCTTCCGCGGTCCGGACGGAAAGCTCTCGTCCAACCTCGAGCGCTATCCGTCGGGCCTGCGGGGCCTTGGGGATTTCATCCATCAAAAGGGCCTCCGGTACGCTCTTTACACGGACGCAGGCACCCTCACGTGCAGCAAAGCCATGCCGGGGACCAAAGGCCATGAATACGACGACATGAGGGCTTTTGCCGACTGGCGGGCCGATTACATCAAGATCGACTGGTGCAACACAGCCGGCCAGGACATCGTCGCTACCTACTCGCTTCTCGGCGAAGCCCAGCGCGCGGCCGGCCGTCCCGTGGTCCACAGCCTCTGTTCTTGGGGGGTCGGATACCCCTGGAAATGGGCGGGTGCGATCGGCCATATGTGGAGGACGACCTCGGATATCTGCGGGCCCGGCCGGGCCGACTGGGCCATGGCCGTCCGGGTCGCCTTCGCCAATGACAAGCTGGCCCCCTTCGCCGGCCCCGGCCGCTGGAACGACCCGGACATGATGATCGCCGGCATGCCGGGATTGAGCGAGGGGCAGAACCGGGCCTTCTTCAGCCTCTGGTGCCAGATGGCCGCGCCGCTCATGGCCGGAAACGACCTCCGCGGCATGTCCCCCTCGACCCTCGCCATCCTCACCAACCTCGAGGCCATCGCCGTCAACCAAGACCCGCTGGGCATCCAGGGTCGGGTTGTCTGGAACGACGGAGATATCAGCCTCTGGGCCGACAAGCCGCTCTTCGACGGCAGCCGGGCCGTGCTGCTTTTCGTCCACGGGAGCATTCGGATGCGCCATAAGATCCTCTGGGAAGAGGCGGGCTTTGAAAAGGGCGATGAGCTCTACGTCCGCAACCTATGGACGCACCAAACCAGCGGGCCGCACACGGACGGATTCTCAGTCGCCGGCCTCGAGCCCGGCGAGGTCGCTTTCTTGCGGATCTCGAAGCGGAACGACTTTCCGATTCCGCCGATCATCGTCGCCGACACGACGATGCTCGCGCTCCGCGCGGGGGGCGGCTCCGGCCCGGAAAAGCGGGAGGGGACGGTCACGATCGAGAACAAAGGCAGCTCTCCCCTGCCTCCCTGGAAGGTCGATCCCAAGTCGGTGCCGTCCTGGCTGACGGTCACGGTCGCAGGAAGCGGAAAGAGACAGACCTTCGTCAACACGGCGACGACGGCGGGGCTGAAGAAAGGCGTCTACCACGCCCAGGTGAGGGCGGACAATGTCGAGCCGATCTCGGGCCGGCCGCTGTCGGCTTTTTATTACGACGTCGACCTCGAGGTCGTCCGGGACGTCGGTCGTCCGGAACGCCAATAGAAAAAGGCGCGGACTAAGGATCGCGATGTCGATTTTACCGGAGCTTCTTTGGGAAGCCGACTCTCCGGCCGGGGTTTTTCCCGATCCCCCGGCCGAATATGTTCCGTGAACGTCGCCGGACCCGGGCGGCGAAGTGCGTCCGGATAATCGCCTCGCCGCGGCCGGAGCCGGCCGCTTTTACCTGTGCGAACCGCTTTCTGGCGCTCCCTGCTGTCCTTGACACCTCCCGAGAGCCGGTCTATGCTCTTCGGCGAGGGAGAAATAAGATTCCATTCTGAATCCGGATGCGTCCCAAGCCCAGGGCGGAAAAGGAGCTTCTTATCCTTAACCCAATTCCTAAGGAGCGACCCAATAAAAACCATCGGTAGGATTCACCAGTTAGTTTCCGACACGAGAAAGGCTCTCGTTCTTGCCCGGCTGGTTGCGGTTCTGTTGCTTGCGGTTATGGCGCTTCCCGTCTGGGCCGGGGAAATCGCGCCGGTCGCGGAACAACGGGTCCTCGCCCGGGTTGACGTGAACAGCGCTCTTGAGACCCTCGGTCTTCCGATCTATGCCCACCTCACCGATGCCGCGGGGCGGGAATACATTGTGACGATTGCGCCACAAACCACCCTCAACCACTTAACAGTGAGCTATGATATCCTTGACGCGAACGCCACCGAAAATCACTACTACCTTGCTCGCGAACGGCGCCCCGGAGCGCGGGTTCTTGCTCCTGTCACAACCGCGGCCCAGGTCCTCCATGACGACGGCTTACGGCTGATTGTCCGGGAGACGCCGGGAGTCGACGACGCCCTGCTTGCCCTTGGCTTTGACCTGAAAAAACTGCCCGACACTCCCGTGATTCTTGCGCCGCGGCCTGCCCGCGCGCAGGCCGCGGCGGCGGTCGCCGTTAACCCTCTCGTGAGTGAAGTGATCAGCCAGGTATCCCTGGAGAACCTCACCTCCTATGTCTCCGGCCTCAGCGGGGTAAAACCCGTAACCGTGGGAGGCTCCGCGTATACCATCGCCACCCGGCACACCAAATCCGGCGCCCCTATCCAGAATGCCACCCAGTTTGTCTATGAGCGCTTCCAGGCGCTCGGGCTGAACAGTTCCTATCATTCGTGGACCGGCGGCGGCATCTCGAACCGGAATGTCATCGGAGAGCTGAGAGGCGTCTCAACTCCGGACGAAATCGTCCTGATCACGGCGCATATCGACGACGCCCCTTCCGGCGGCATCGCTCCCGGCGCGGACGATAACGCCAGCGGCTGCGCGGCAATCCTGGTTGCCGCCGACATCATGAGCCGCTACCAGTTCAACCGTACGGTTCGGTTTGTCCTGTTTACCGGAGAGGAGCAGGGAATGTACGGCAGTGGCGCCTATGCGAACTCTCTGGTGGGGAAGAATATCGTCGCCACCTTCAATATGGACATGATCGCCTTCAATACCGCCGGCACCGCGCCCACGCTGATCATTCATACCCGACCGGCGACCAACCCCGGTTCCGCCGGCGATCTGGCCATCGCGAACACATTCACCAGTATCGTCAGTGGGTACGGTCTCGCGTCGGCACTCACCCCGCGCATCCGTAAGGACGGGGAGAGCGAAAGCGATCATTCTTCTTTCTGGGACGCGGGGTTTGCGGCCGTCCTGGCTATCGAAGATGATTATGATGACTTCAATCCCTATTACCATTCCGTCAATGACACCCTGAACCGCCTGGATACGACATATTTCACGGCGTATGTGAAGGCAGTCGTCGGGACTGTCGCGCAGCTTGCCGCAGTCTCATCCAGCTCCGGCCTGCCGACCATCACCGGCCTCACTCCCGCCGGCATGGCCCAGGGGAGCAGCGGCAAAAGCCTGATCATCAGCGGCGCCAACCTGACCGGGGCCGGCCTCGCCATCAGCGGCAGCGGGGTTACCTTCGGGACCGCCGCGATCACCGCCACCCAGATTACCGTCCCGGTTACCGTGGCCGCAACGGCGGCCACCGGCGCCCGGATCCTCACCGTGACCACCGCCGGCGGCAGCGCCACGGCGACCTTCACGGTCACCGCTTCCAGCGCCGCCACCCTGTTCAGTGATGGCTTCGAGGGGAGCGGCTGGGCTACCAGCCAGGTTTCCGGAACCAAGGGGGGCTGGACCCTGGTCGCTTCGGGGAGATATCCCCCTGCCTCGCCCCATGGCGGAACCAAACTTGCCGCTTTCAACTCCTATACCTCGCGGAGCGGCAATCAAACCCGGCTTTATCGCGCCACCGGCGTCGCAGTGCCGGCGACTGCCACCACGGTTACTCTGAAATTCTGGATGTACCACGATACCGGATACTCGACCTCCGCGGACCGGGTCCAGCCCCAGGTCTCCACCACCGGCGCCACCTGGACCAATGCCGGGTCGAGCATCTCCCGGTATAACGGAACCATAGGTTGGGCTCAGGTCAGCGTCGACCTGAGCGCATACAAGGGGAAGACGGTGTATCTCGGCTTCGTGGGCATCAGCGCCTACGGCAACGACATATATCTGGATGATGTGAGTGTCGTGACGCAATGAGGGGGTAGGCGCGCAATAATTCATATGGATATAATTAGGCTGTGTGCGGATTCCGCCCTGTGGATCCGAAGGCTGGGGCCCAAAGGATAATAATGCCGGCGTCACCACAACAGCCGATGCTTGCGCTTTTTGATCCGGTCTCGATTCGGCGGATCGATGGCTTCCGTTCTTGCCGCGTATTTGTAGGAATATGTAGTCTCCTCGTCGTAGCGGGCATCCCCTTCCGGGTAGTCAACGGCTCCGAAAAGATGCCCCAGCTCGTGGACGAGCAGACCGTCGTCGCCCACGACCACAACGTTTCCCAGCTCGTGGGCGACGCCTGCGTCCCTCCAGCGACCGTCTCGTTCCCGGTCGGCATCCTTGGCCGTCATGATGACCCTGATCTCGGCGCCGCGCCGGTCCAGCTTCCGGGCGGCATATTTCAGGATCTCGACGTATTCCTCCATGCCGTCGGGACGCTCCCAGGCGTCGAGTCCCACAAGCGTCATCCGGATGTCGAATTCCTCGACGAAGCGAGCGGCGGCGGCGCGGAACACGTCGTAGAGATGGATCTTCCAATCCGGATGAGCCTTGCGATAGCTTTGGTCGGCGACCATCCGGGCATAAAGTTTCACCGGGCCGGAAGGCGGAAAGACGGCCTGCCAAGTCGCGCCATAGACCCCATTGATCAGCCGTTTGGTGTAATAGAACTGCCCGCGCAAGTAGTAATCCGCGCCGGCAAAGCTGAGCAAGAAAATGCCCAGCACGCCAAGAACGATGTTGCGCCAACGCTCCACCCGGGGCGACATTTTGCTTTGCTCGAGTGCAGCTCCCGACCGACGTTTCTCCGACGGGGGCCGATAAGGGCCACCTCCAAACGGCATTATACAACGGACCTCATCCCTGGTCCGATGCGTCCCATGAGAAAAGCGTTTATAATAAACCCATTCGATACCCCGGGCTGAAGCCCGGGGCCGGGCTTCCCAGTCCCGGTCCTGCCGGCTTTGCCAGCACTGCCAAGGGCGGTGGCAAGGCCGGGGTATTTTCAGGGTTAATACTGAGCGGCGCTTTATACCCCGATTTAAAAATCGGGGTTTTGCGCCGCGAACGTATAAAGTCGTGAGCAGCGAGGGCCTTCATGAACGATAGCCCAACCAGTATCTTCCTCGCCCTGCGTCCCGGTGGGGCGGCCCGCTTCCTGCTCGAAAGAGGTTTGCGCCTGCTGGTGCCGTTGGCTTTCGGCATCCTGGTGCTGGCGCCCCCGCAGATCTACTTGGAGCGCCTGACGCGCGGCGAATTTCGAGGCAGCTTCTTTCAATTCCTGCCGCGCTACTTCAAGGACGACCTGGCCTGGACGGGCGTCCACCTCTGGAATCCGGTCCGACGCCTCTTCGGTCTCAAAACGCGGAAAGCGAATCCCCGCTAGGCTTTTTCTTCTTTCCTCGGTGGAATCCTACGTCCGGCTGACGATCTGCGACCTATCCCCTCGTTATCCGATTAATAATCCGCCCTCGCAGCTCTCCGTCTTTCCAGCCGCGACGACTTAGCCTTGAAGGCCGCGCCGAACGTCTTCCTCACCCAGGCAAACATACCCTGTCTTTTTTTCTGAGATATGGCAGGCCTCAAACGCGTATGACAATGCGCAGCGGAAGAAAGGGATTTGACACGCCCTGAAAATATTCGTATAAAAGCTGCCGAGAGGAAAGATCCGTGTTGACTTGTAAGGAATAGTCCATGAGACACATTTCGGTCATCGATTCGCATACGGGGGGAGAACCCACCCGGCTCATCGTTGCCGGGGGGCCTGATTTGGGCCGGGGTCCTATGACCGAGCGGTTCGATCGGTTCCGCCGGGACTTCGATTCCCTTCGATCCGCGGTGGTCAACGAGCCTCGCGGTTCGGATGTGATCGTGGGCGCCTTGCTCTGCGAACCGGAAGATCCCGGCTGCGCCGCGGGAGTTATTTTTTTCAACAACGTCGGCTATCTCGGAATGTGCGGGCACGGGACGATCGGCCTCCTGGTCAGTTTGGCCCACATGGGTCGCGTCCGTCCGGGAGAGCATCGCATCGAAACGCCGGTGGGGACCGTCGCCGCGACGCTCCATTCGGGCGGCGAAGTGACGGTGGCGAACGTGCCGAGCTACCGGAAGGCCAAGGGCTTCGCGGTCGACGTCCCGGGCCTGGGCCGGGTGTCCGGCGATGTCGCCTGGGGCGGCAATTGGTTCTACCTCGTGGAGGACCACGGCCAAACGCTCAGTCTGTCGAACGTGGAGACCTTGACGGACGTCGCCTGGAGGATCCGCACGGCCTTGAATGAAAACGGCTATCCCGAAGTGGACCATGTCGAGCTTTTCGGCCCGCCCGCCGCCGCCGGAGCGAATTCGCGCAGCTTCGTCCTCTGTCCGGGAAAAGCCTATGACCGCTCGCCGTGCGGGACCGGTACGAGCGCGAAAATCGCCTGCCTCGCCGCCGATGGCAAACTTCCCGAGGGAGTGGCCTGGGTGCAGGAAAGCATCCTCGGCAGCACGTTCACCGGTCGCTTCAAGATGCGGGAGGGTGCGATCATCCCGTTCATCACCGGCACGGCGTTCGTCACGGCGGAATCGACCTTGATCCTCGACGAAAATGACCCGTTCATCTGGGGGATTCGGGGCTGATGTCCGGCTGGGACGTGGCCGTCGTCGGAGCGGGCATCGTCGGAGCCGCCTGCGCGTCGGAAAGCGCCCGGGCGGGCCTGTCGGTGATCATCTTTGACCGGGGCCCCGTTGGAGGGGGGACGACGGCCGCGGCGATGGGCCACCTCGTCGTGATGGACGATTCCGAAGCCCAGTTCGCGCTGACGTCGTATTCGCGCCGTCTCTGGCGGGAGATGGGGCCGGAGCTTCCCGCCGAAGTGCAGTATGATTCCTGCGGGACGCTGTGGGTGGCCGCCGATGAGGAGGAGATGGATGAAGCCCGACGGAAAGCCGAATTTTGCCGGGCCCGGGGCATTCGCGCGGAAATCCTCGATGAGGCGGGCCTCCGGGAGGCCGAGCCGCACCTTCGCGCCGGACTAAGGGGCGGGCTGTTCGTCGCGGATGACGCCGTGTTATATCCGCCGTCCGCGGCTCAATTCCTCCTTGCGCTCGCCCCGCCGAACAGGATCGAGATCCGGACCGGGGTCGAAGTCCGCGCCCTGGACCCGGACGGAGGAGTCGTCCTCGGCGACGGCACGCGGATCCGGGCCGGCCTGGCGGTCAATGCGGCCGGATGCTGGTCGCCCTGCCTGACGGCGGGCCTTCCGGTCAAGAAGCGCAAAGGACACCTCGTCGTGACCCACCGCTATCCCGGCTATGTGCGGCGCCAGATCGTGGAACTCGGCTACCTGAAAAGCGCCCACTCTGTGTCCTTGGATTCGGTGGCGTTCAACGTCCAACCCCGCCCGAACGGCCAGATACTTATCGGATCCTCCCGCCAGTATGGCGCCGAACATACGGATGTGGATTTCGACATCCTTCGGCGCATGTTGGAACGGGCTGCGGACTATTTGCCGGATCTTGACCGGCTCACCGCGCTCCGGGCTTGGACCGGATTCCGGCCGGCCACCCCCGACAAACTCCCGTATATCGGCCCGTTCACCGAAAATCGCAAAATTTGGCTGGCCACGGGCCACGAGGGTCTGGGCATCACGACCTCGCTCGGGACGGGCCGGCTCCTGGCCGATTTGATCCTGAACCGGCCTGCCGAAATCCCGTCGGCGCCGTATTCGCCGGCGCGAGCCCTGCCGGGAGGGAAGGCCCATGACTGAGTGGGTCAACCTCACCGTCAACGGCCGGCCGGTCCGGGTTCCGGGCGGGACGGTCGTCGCCGTCGCCCTCGCGCTCGCCGGAGAATCTCGTTTCCGGCGCTCCAACGCCGGCCATCCGCGGGGCCCTCTCTGCGGCATGGGCGTGTGCTTCGAATGCTGCGTCACGATCGATGGCGTGCCGCATAGCCGCAGTTGCCAGACGCTTTGCGCGGAAGGCATGGAAGTCCGGACCGATGATTAACGAGAGTTCCCGGTTCGAAGTCGTCGTGGTCGGGGCCGGGCCCGCCGGTCTCGCCGCGGCTTACTCGGCGGCGCAATGCGGACGCAGGACGGCGGTGCTCGACGCCACCCCTTGGCTCGGCGGTCAGATCTGGAGAGGCCAGGAAACAAAAAACCGTCTGGGATCGGCGAAACGTTGGCAGACGAGGCTCCATGCGGCCGGCGCGGTCGTCGTCCGTCAAACGACCGTCGTCGCGGCTCCCCGGCCGGGCGTCTTACTCGCCGAATCGCCGGAGGGCGCCAGGGAATTCCGATGGGAGAAGCTCATCCTGACGATCGGGGCGCGCGAGCTTTTCCTGCCTTTCCCCGGCTGGACGCTTCCCGGCGTCGTCGGAATCGGCGGCCTGCAGGTCCTGGTCAAGGCCGGATGGCCCCTTGCCGGAAAAAAGATCGTCGTGGGCGGCAGCGGACCCCTCCTGTTCGCCGCCGCGGCGGAATACCGCGCTGCGGGCGCCGACGTCGTCATAATCGCCGAACAGACGAACTGGGCCAGACTCATCCGTTTCGGGCTGACCCTCCCCCGGGTTTCGCCCGGCAAGCTTCTTCAAGCGGCGAAGTACCAGGCCGCTCTTCTCCGCGTCCCGTATCGCCCGGGGTGCTGGGTCACATCCGCTCAGGGAGCCGATCGACTGGAGGGGGTCACGCTTCGAAGCGCCCGAAAGACGTGGACGGAAAAGTGCGACTGCCTGGCTACCGGATTCGGCTTTCTTCCGAACCTGGAGCTGCCCCGGCTTCTCGGCTGCCGCGTTGAAAACGGGGCCGTGGTCGTGAACGATCGGCAGGAAAGCTCCCAAGCCGGTGTTTATATTGCCGGCGAGCCGACCGGTATCGGTGGCGAAGGCCGGGCTTTGGTGGAAGGCCGGATCGCCGGCTTTGCTGCCGCCGGCCGCCCGGAGAAGGCCGAAAGGTTTTTCCGAAGGAGGCGGCGGGCATGGGCCTTCAGCCGGGCGATGGATCGTGCTTTTGAGTTGGGCGACGAGGTGAAAAAACTGGCGGATCCGGAGACGCTGATTTGCCGCTGCGAGGATGTGACCCGGCGCGATCTCGAGAAATTCGGCGACTGGCGCAGCGCCAAGCTTCAGACCCGCTGCGGCATGGGGCCCTGCCAGGGCAGGATCTGCGGCGGCGCCGTCGAGAAGCTGTTCGGCTGGGAAATCGAATCGATCCGGCCGCCGGTCCTTCCCGTCAAGATCGGGACGCTGAAATAACTTCTTTCAGGCGAAATTTCGAAGTTCTCCGCCTGCCCCGCGCTTCTCAGCTTCGAAAACGCCGCCGGCGACGACTCCGTACTGGAAGACGTTCGTTCTCCGGCGGGTGGGAGCCGGCTCGCCCTTGGTTTCAACCTCGATCAAAAGGATCGGGACGGCTGGACGCCTCTCCATGTCGCCGCCGTCGAAGGACATATCAAGACGATCTTCAGGGAAATTCTCCGTTCATTTCGCCGGAGGGAGATTATCTTCTCTTTTCCGCCCAAGGCCGGATCCACGTCAGCTTCAAGAAGAAAGACGGGTCATGGACGAACAAGATATCCCTCGGCGACGGAATCAACCCATTCGACTCCCCGGGCTGAAGCCCGGGGTATGCTCAGGGTTAATACTGAGCGGCGCTTTTACCCCGATTTGAAAATCGGGGTTTGGCGCCGTCGAACGTATCAACGCCCGCGGCATGAACGGAAGCCCCCGGGTTACGCCGGACGGGAAGTACATTTTTTTCGTGAGCGCCGGCGAGCAAAGGCCGTGGGGGATCTACCGGGTCTCGGCGGACATCATCGGCCGATTAAGGAAAGAGTCTCTCAAAGGCGAGTGACCGGAAAAACAATATTCGCCGTCACCACAACAGCCGATACTTGTGCCTGTTGATCCGGTCGCGGTTCGGCGGATCGATGGCCTCCGTTCCCGCCGCGTATTTGTAGGAAGACGTGGTCTCCTTGTCGAAGAGGGCATCCCCTCCCACAAGCGTCATTCGGATGTCGAATTCCTCGACGAAGCGCGCGGCGGCGACTCCGAAATCATCCGGTTCGTAAGGGGATGGCGTGGCCATAAATCCGATATCACGGTCGTCTCGGACGACAACAACGTTCGGAACAATTGCCGCGCTCACGGCGCGACCGTCCAACCTTCAAGCTTCATCCTGACCCCCAAGACGCGGGCATCCCCCCGCAAATCGAACGCCTCGGCGGACGGCAAGGGCCTCGACCCGAAATCCGCGGCCGATATCGACGAGGAATTGAGGAAGAAATTCGGCTTATAGAAGAATCCAACATGAACTCCGGATCCGAAGTTTTGGGGATTCAAGTCCCCTCACTCACCCCACCCTTTTTTCCCCTGAAAAATCTATATTTTCAGAGAGGCGTTTCCTCGCAGATGATAAACCGGCTGTTCCGGCTGATCCGGTCCAGGATGGGATTGACATCGCCGAACGGCCGAAAGTACATTAGCAATTAAGCATTTACCCCAGGACCCCGGACAATGAATAACAAATGGATCGCATCGTTGACCGCATCGTTCTTTCTCACCCTCTCATTATCCGCAACCGCCTTGAACCAATCGCCGGCACCCGATTCACTTCCGCCCATCATCCCCAAACCGGCTCAAATTCAATCAGCACCGGGCGCTTTCAATATTTCTCCAAATACTCCGGTTATTTGCGCGCAGGAAATCGTCGAGACCGCTAAACTCGCCGCCGCCGCGTCGTACTCCACCCCGACCGGGATGAAAATCATGACGCCGATCATCAAAGCTCGGATTTTCACGGTCATCCGACCTCCCCTGGAAAATAAATTGTTATAGCTGGTAAAGAACAATGATATCGGAAGACATCCTCTTACTCTTTCGTTATATCGGGCAGGAGGCAAATCACGATTTCCGGATATTTATTTGGACGGCTTGGGCGCGCTGTTCAGCCGGGCCCGAACAAACGGGGATGAGCTCAGGACTTCCGCCTTTCCCTTCTTCAATCTGAACAACCGGCTGTCCGCCACGACCAGATTGAAGTGCGTGTAGGCCGAGCTATGGAACTTCGCCGAGGGCACAGCCTCGACTTCCGAAGAGGGCCAATATCTGGCCTGCAGGCGAGCCATGAGCGAGACCAGGGGAACGATAAGAGCTTCGTCATCGGATATCGTCCCTTTGACCTCGACAGAGCAAACGAGCTGTCCCCCAGGCTCTAGCCTCTCCCTCATCACCGTAAAACGTGGTCCCCAGGCTCCCCGGCCCAGCCCGTCGGATATCAGGAGATCCAGGGGATTGGGTTCGGAGAAGCCCTCGGAAGTGTAGGCAAAAGAGCGCAGAAGCGGGATCTCGGCCCCAGTTTCTTTGTCCAGAACAGCCCGCGGAAAAAAGAAGGAAAAATCAAATGCTTCCGCGGGTTCGCTGTGTTTGTTTGTGATAACAAGACGGCAGCTCAGGACAAGGGAATCTTTTCCTTCGAGCCGGGCCCGGTAATCCGTGACCACCTGGATATCTCCGAAGCGCAATCCTTGCTCCGTATGGTACATGTCGGGAGGGCCAAGCCAGGTGTCGGAATGAGCCGCCACGCCCTCTCCTTCTTTGAGCTCAAAGGACGGCCATTCGAGCCGCGCCTCATCTCCCGTGGTGATGATTTCCGGGGCCTCGAGGATGCGCGGCTCCCGGCAGGGGAAATCATCGGGGATGAGTACCGGGACTCCCATCCTGGCCAGGTTCCCGAACCTTGGCCAGAACGGGCCAACCCGGACCATGATCTCCTTCAGGTTCATGGTGAGGGACAATCTGACGGCCCGGCCCGGGCCGGCGGCGACGAGGGTCGTACGGTTTAAAATCGGAACCAGGTTTCTGGTTTGGGGCATGTCCCTCTCGACAACCCAGATGTCGCTTTCCCCCGAGACACAAGCGATCATAATCCAGCCTGCGAGAGCGCACCCCAAGAGCCCGATCGTCAATGGCCCTTTCAAGTCGGCAACGGCTTCCGGTTAAAAGAGGCCGCCATATCCCCATAACCCCCAGTATCCGTTCAATCCCGATTCGTTGTTTGTCTCCGTATAAGCGACAGAAATCGTTTTGCTTTGAAACAATACTTTGTACCAGAAGTTGGGGTTTGAGCCTTCCGAGGTGACCATGGGGAGGTTGACCACGCCGGCGATGTAGGTGCGCGGACTGTGGGTTAGAATCGCGGCTTTGAGCGGGTCATTGAAGGTCTGGCAGGAGTTGACAAGACACACGCAGCCGCTCAACCCTTTGAACGTTGAGGAGCTGGGCGAAAGGTCGGCGGCGTCGATCTGCGTCCCGTTCTGAAAAAGCGTCGAGGGGCCGCCGTGACCGATATTGTTCCAGGCCACGAGGTTATCGTCATTCCGCAGATAATCGAGGACGGCCGACTTGCTGCTCTCGGAAGGGCCGATCAACTTGGCGGCCGATCCAAAAGCGGTCTGCATCAGGATGTGCACCTGATCGGTAGCATCTTCTGCCGTGACCACTTCGGGATAGGCCGTGTTGGCCAATCCTTTGGCGCTGGGACCCACCGGGACGAACGTAAGGCCGAGGTCCTTGATCAGATCATAAATGGGAACGAACGTGTAGACCTGGTACTGGCCGGCCACCTTTTGGATTGCGGCGGTGTTCAGCTGGACATTTTGTTTTCGCGCCTGGGCCGGAGGCCTGACGGAAGGAGTTTTTTCGACCGCCGGTTTCAGGGGCGCCTTGGTCCTCGGCGCTATGACTTGCTCCTCAGCAAGAACGGCCGTATCCAGAAGTTTTACGCTCTGACCGCTCTGGGCGATTTTCAGTTCCATCCTGCGTTCTTCCGCCAGCCAGATATTCTTGTGTTCGAAGATCAAACGGCAGAGAACGACTTTCTCATTGCCGCGCTGATTTTTCAGAGCGATGTAGCTGTGCACTCTATAGCTCTGGTTGAAAAGCCCGGGGAATTTTATTTGAGCCGCTTCCTGCGTCAAGCGAAGAATCTGTTCATCGCGGATCTGGGATTTATTATCCCTCAGGATGAATTGGGGCCGATCGGGCAAGAGCGGCCGGAGGGTTTTCCCCATGCGAACATAGATTTTTTCATTCTGGACGACGATCTCTTTCCCGTCCCGAAGCTTCATCCCGGCCGTGCCCTTGTTCTTAATGACCCGCAGGGGGTCTTCGTTTTGGGGAATGGCCAAGCTGAGAAGCGCCAAGGCCGAGATCAGCAGGAACAAGCAGGCTATTCCCGCCAAGACTTTCCTCATGTTCGGAAAACGGTCTTTTCTCGCCATGATTTTATCCTCCTTCATTCAGGATTATGAAATCAGCGTATTGAAATCCATCGATCGTGTCAATAGATGAGCCGGCGTCATTCCCGGATAAAAAAATAATCCTTCCTCAGAAATTGAGCGGTCTCCTGCGCTATGGAGGACGTAATTATTATCGGGATTGTTCAATTTGAACGAGATGCAATAGGGCTTATTTCACGGTAATTTCATTGACTTGACTACTCTCCGCGGTCGGAAATATCATTATGGCATAATGGGGAACGTCGATTCCAAGTTTAATGGAAAGGAAATACTGAAATAAGGAGCCAATCTTGGCCACCAAATGCCCGAAATGTCGGACCGAAAACCCGCCCGACTCTAAATTCTGCCGGGAGTGCGCAACATCGATCCCCTCACCCGGTTCAAAGGATCAGGCCTCCGTCACAAGAACTTTTCAAATGGGCGGCGATGAGCTCACCCGGGGGATATTATTTGCCGGGCGATACGAGATCATCGAAGAACTGGGGACCGGGGGGATGGGAAAGGTTTACCGGGCCTTTGACAAGAAGGTCGATGAGGAAGTGGCCCTCAAGCTCCTCAAACCGGAGATCGCGGCGGACAGGAGGATTGTCGAGCGCTTCCGGAACGAGTTGAAGATCGCCCGCAAGATCCGGCACGCCTATGTGTGCGGGATGTTTGACCTGGGCGAAGAAGGGGAAACCCTCTTCATCTCTATGGAATATGTGCGTGGAGAGGACTTGAAGAGCCTGATCCGACGGACCGAGAAGCTGACCGTTGGAAAGGCCGTCTGGATCGCCCGCCAGGTCGCCGAGGGGCTCGGGGAGGCGCATAAACTCGGCGTCGTCCACCGCGACCTCAAGCCCGGAAACATCATGATCGACAAAGACGGCAACGCCAAGATCATGGACTTCGGGATCGCCCGGACGCTCCGCGGGGTGGGGACGACGGCCGAGGGCGCCATCGTCGGGACGCTCGAATATATGAGCCCGGAGCAGGTCGAAGGGAAGCCGGCCGATCAGCGCTCGGATATCTATTCGCTCGGAATCGTTCTCTACGAGATGGTGACGGGCCGGCCGCCGTTTGAAGGCGATACGCCCTTCAGCGTGGCTTACAAGCACAGGCACGAAGCGCCCGAGGAGCCGCGGAAACTCAACCCGCAGCTGCCTGATGCTCTTAACCGCGTGATTTTGCGATGCATGGAGAAAGATAGAGAGGCAAGATATCAGACGGCGCAGGAATTGCTGGCTGATCTGGAGAAAATGGAGAGAGGGGCGCCGGTCTCCGCAGAAAAGGCGACGGCGGCAAGAAAGCCTCTCACCTCCAAAGAAATCACGGTCACGTTTTCCCTCCGAAAGCTGCTCGTCCCGGCCCTGGCCGCGCTGGCGATCGTCGCTATCGGCGTCGCTGCTTTCTTTATGTTCAGAAAATCCGGCCCCGGCCTCGACCCCGATCTCGTCGCCGTCGCCGTATTCGAAAATCAGACGGGCGATTCCTCTCTCGACTCATTGGGACGGATGGCTTCCGACTGGATCAGCCAGGGGCTGTCTCAGATCAGCGGCCTCAAGGTCGTTCCGACGATGAGCGTGCCGCAGCTATCCCCCATGGCGAAGCCCGGAGAAAAAACGCGCCTGCCACCCTCTCCGCTTCAATTTCTCGCTGAACAGACCGGCGCCGGGAAGGTGGTCTCAGGGACATACTATCTTGACCGCGGCGAGCTCCAATTTATGTCCAGCATCACGGATACTCAGAAGCGGAAGCTCTTATTTTCTCTTGAGCCGGTCAAGGGAAGCCTGGCCGACAAGATGAATGTCATCGAGAAGCTCCGCCAGCGCGTCATGGGCGCTCTGGCCGCTGACCTTGGATATTCGATCGGCGATTGGAAAGGCGCGCGTCCTCCAAGCTATGAAGTCTACCAGGAGTTTGTCTCCGGAATGAATCTTTTTATGAGCAATGACGCGAGGGATATTGGCCATCTGGAAAAGGCCGTCGAACTCGACCCCGGATTTATGCCCGCCTACCAATGGCTGGCTCGTTCTTATTCGAATATCGGTCAGTGGGACAAGGCTGTATCGATTCTCGGCGTCATGGAACAGAACCGAGACAAGCTCTCGCCTGAAGGGGCGCTCTTTTTGGATCGCCTAAAGGCCCTGAGCCAGG
>Ga0315288_10005528_pt1 | contig 16070 bp, 14 predicted proteins | sample YL17G11_20_MG_FD_203454 | JGI IMG/M metagenome (GOLD analysis project Ga0315288, IMG submission 203454) | Sediment microbial communities from Yellowstone Lake, YNP, Wyoming, USA - YL17G11_20 | ecosystem: Environmental > Aquatic > Freshwater > Lake > Sediment | place: USA: Wyoming | collected...
TCACTTCCTTGCGGCCTGAATACTGCTGCGATAAACCCCTATTGTCTTTCTGCCCCTGCGAATTCGGTCCAGCTCCCTGCTCACCTCGTCTCTCTGGTCGGTGAGAGTCAGTTTCAGATCTCGGTACAAGCCGGCTATCTGCTTTCGCTGCCCTTCAAACTCCGCCAATTCGAGTGCCCCGGCTTGTGCTATTTCTTCAACAATGCCGCTCACCTTCTGGCCCAGGGCCTCAACCTCGCTCAGCCTCCCCTGCCGGGCCAGGTCTATCTGCCCTTCCAACAGCCTTTGCATCTCGTTTAACAGCCACACTTGCCTGTCTGTGCCCATTCGGCCTACCCCCCCGCCTGTTTCTGCCCGGCCAGGCTGTGCTCCACTTCTTCCAATAGATTCGCCGCATCCTCATTGCCCGGATTCAACGCCAGCAGGTCCGCAAGCAGCGCCCCGGCCTGCTCAAGCCGGTTCTCCTTGACGTAAAGCGCCGCCAGGGAAAACATCACCGAGCCGTCGCCGGGGTGCATATCGAGATACACCTCAAGATAATGGATGACCTTGCCAAACGACCCCATCCGGCAGGAAGTCTGAAACAGCCCCAAAAGAGCCGTCAGATTGTCCGTATCTAACTCCAGGCATTTCAGATACAAATCAAACGCCCGTTGGAAATCTTCCCTCTCCTGCGCAACCATAGCTAAGCCCGCGTATGCCTTCGAACACTCGGCATCCAGCCGACAGGCAACCCGAAACGCTATCTCCGCATCCTCAAGAAGTCCCTTCTGCAGCGCGATCACGCCGAGCCCGACATAAGGGCCGGACTCGTCGGGCCCCAGGGACGCCGCTTGCTCGTAGCACCTCTGCGCCTGCTCATACTTCCCGACCGATGCGTAACAGTCGCCAAGCTCCTGCAGCACTTCGTAACGCTGCGTCGTATTCTCACGTTCAGAGATATGGCCGTGTGTTATTTCCATACCAGCTCTTTTCCTTTCGAGACAAGTATCCGCTCCGCCTCTTCAAGAAGTGCTATTGACCCGTCAAAATCCTTCCTCGCCCTGCGCAGTCTCGCCTCCAACAGCAGCGTATCCACGGTAGGCTTTTTCTCGTTGACCTCGCGCGCCAGCCCGTCGGCCTTTCCAAACTCGCCGGCCCTGTAGAAAGCCTCCGCAGCCCGGGACTTCATCCACAGCTCATTTCCATAACGCTCAACGGTGCTCTCAAACACCCGCCCCGCTTCCGCCCAGGCCCCTTCTTCTCCCAACGACTTTGCCTGGCAGACCAACTGGTCAAGCTGAAAGGGAATCTCATCCGGCTGCACTCGCCTTATCTCAGTCCCGGCCGCACGCAGCGAATCTCGAATCGGCATACCCGGAAATCTCCGCCGGGCATCCCGCAGGTCCTCTGTCTTCAATACCACCGCCCAAAAATTCTCTGTCGAATCCTCAAGCTCAAATCCTTCTCGCCCCCTCGATCCCTGGCCGCCGCTGCGCGACCTCTCAATCAGGGCATAAAGCGAATCTTCCAGCCAGAACTCTCTTATTGGAAACCCGCTCGGCGTCACCGCCGTATATTCGCCCCCGCATCTCGCCAGAGCCGCATCGACTTTCGCGATCTGTGACGCACCGGGATCAACCAATACGGGGATTACGTTGGGCATATCCGCATCCAATCTCTCCGAGTCGCGTTGAGACAGCGGCAGGTAGAGCTCATAAGGATAAAAAGTATGACGCCAGATTAAAGCGAGGGTCTTGCCCGCCGCCTGATTGATCTGCTCCGTAACGAAGATTATCGAAACGTCCTTAATCTTCGGCCAGGGCTTGGCTGGCCTGGTCGTTCGTATCGTTATGACGTTTCGCAGATACTCCTTTTCGTCCTTGCGACGCCGGACCGACACCCTGTCCGACTCGCCGATGGGACTGTAATACTCACCCGTGATCTCCTGGACGTGATGGAAGTCTGAAAAAAAGCACAGCCTGCGGGTCAAATCCCAGTCTATCAGCACGTTAAGCCGCTCATTGTAAGGCCCGATCTTCTCAAGCAGAACACGGCTGTGCATCAGGCTCACGTGAAGCGTGTGATTGAAATAGAGCATAACAAATCGGTCGAAGTCCCTGCTGACCTCGAGCACCTTGCTCAGAATCTCCCGCGTGCCGTCCGGCTGAATCCGGCAATACGTCCGGTACAAGTCGCCGTACGCGACCCCGCAGTCCGTCTCATTCTCCAGCGCACTGACGAGCGTGCCGACGTGATGGCTGTAGTACAAATCATCGTCGCCAAGATAACAGATATATTTGCCCCTCGCGCGGGCCAGCGCTTCATTTAGCGTAAAGGGTATCCCGCGATTAACCTTCCTGTCGATAAACACAATCCTCGCATCGTCGAACGATTCGACAACGTCGCGCACATCCTCTCCGCCGTCTCTGATTACAAATATCTCGAGGCTGCTGTAATCCTGGCGCACAACGCTCTCCAATGCCGCACGCAAATACATCGGCCTGTTGTAGGTCGGTATAAGCACGCTGACAAGCGGCCCGTCTTTTACGCCGAAATTATCTACCATCATAGGTCTATCGAAAGATCATAGAAAGCCGCACGTCACCAGACGCCTCGCCCCCCAAACACGCCGACGGGCTGCCCCACAGACATTCCACCATCGCGGCTGAGGTCCCGCTCGCGATCCGAGTCTATCTGAGCCTCCAGCCCGGCCAGAATCTCGTTGATCCCGCTCAACTGGCGATTCAGAGAATACCTCTGCTCGACGAATCCGCGATACCTTCGAGGCTCGTATGTATCGCTTAGAATCTGTCCGCAGAACTCCTCCGAGATATTGAACAAAAACTCCGACGGGAAAATCTGCTGCGCCCCCACGAAATTATGGATAATGGGCTTCAACCCGCAGGCCATCCCCTCCAATATCCCGACGGGATGCCCTTCGCAGATGGATGTTGAGACTATGTAATGCTTGTCGCCCAGCCAGGCATTCACATCGTCCTGCCAGCCGTCAAAGAACACCACGTCCTTCAGGCCCAGCGCCTCAACTGTATGCCTTAGATACTGCTCCAGAACCTGGTCCTGAAATGCCCCCCCTAAGAACAGCCGATACGCGGGGTCAATGTAATGCAGCTTCTGCATGCACTGCAGCGCAAAACCCGGGTTCTTGACCATCCGCAGGTTCCCCAGAAATGCTATATTCTTGCCCCGCTGCCTGTCAACAAATGCAAATCGCTTGAGATTGATGCCGTTTGGAACGGTTACGACCGAGGTCCGGCTCTCTATATCGGGAACCTGCCCCTTAAGAGTCTCCAGAGTAACAGCGTTGCCCACCGTCACCAGAACATCTATGTTGCTCCAATTGACCTGTCCCGGCCACCGCTCGTATGCCTCGTACCGGTGCAGTCTGACGATATTCTTGCAGACCTTGGGCATCGTCGAGGCCGCCACCGCAAGATTCGTGCACCACTCGAACCACGAAATATCGCTCCACCGCATCAATTCAAAGAGCTCATCCTGCGTTTGGCCCTCGAAGACCCGCACTTCAAAACGCCGCTTCGTGAACTCAATGATCTCGTGCAGGAACGTCATCCCGTCGCCCCCGCAGAAGAAAGCTATTTTCGGCCTTTTGGAGCGAATCACTTCAACCATAGGCGTCAGCACATTCTGCTGCGGCGCAATTTCCAGCGACCGGAGCAGCATCTCGAGCGCATTTGCCTTGTCGCCCTGGTCCAGGAAGACGGTCGCAGTCCTGTTGAGGACATCCGGATTCAATATCCCCATCCGCTCCATATCGTCGAAAAGCCCCGCGGCTTCTTCGGCCCTGCCGACGGCGATATACGTCTCGGACAAGTTCCACAGTATCTCGGCGCTGTCCTGCCTCAGGCGCCTGGCCCTGTTGAAATGATCGATGGCCTCATCCGAACGGCCTAAGCAGTGAAGTATCGCCCCTGCGTCATTCAACGCCTCGCCGTCTTCCGGCGCGGCCTGCAAATGTGCCCGGATATGCTCAAAAGCCTCCTGATGCCTGCCTGCCTCGGCCAATTCCCGCCCTCTGCGGTAGTGATCCGAATTAGTCTGCCCTGTCATACGTTCTGCTCCTTGCTTAATTGACCAAAGGCTTCTGCAAAATTGCAGGTTAGGCCTACTTAGAAAAGAAAAAATCGTTTGTTGATTTTTTCTTTTCAATGGCAACGTATTGTGAATCGCTTAGTTAATTATTGAAGAAAATCATAAAGGAGATTTTCTTCAACAATATAGGTCTAACCTGCAATTTTGCAGAACTCATAATTCACCGCTGTGGCACGGGCTAAAGCCCGTGAGACCACGGCCAAGCCTGTCCCGAGCCAAGTCGAGGGAATGGCCGTGCCACCCATACTGCCAATCGCAGCGCGGTCTTTCCGCCCTGTCATTCTGAGCGCAGCGAAGAATCTGGGCCGCGAACGGCAGAATCCTCCCCCGAAACCCGGATGCTTCGCCTTCGGCTCAGCATGACAACCAACAAATCTCGTGCCATCAGCCTCTATCCCCATTTATTCACGATTACCGGCCGGAATAAGACTCGATGTGTATAAATATCAAACACTTATGCCTTCAAAGCGCCATCTCAATCCCTGCCTCCCAATCGCAATTTCGCTGGCGCATCCGCCTGTCGCATTGCCGCCTATTCAATGAAGTCCAGCAGCGACATTGACATAAGCCTGCCCGCCACCGATAGCGACATCTGATACAGAACATCACGCTTGGAAATATCGATGGCTATCTGCGCAATGTCCGCCTCCTGCAGCATAGTCGTCTCGTCTTCCGTGCCGAATTTCATGTTCTCGACCATGCCCTTAATATCTTCAAGGAATCCTACTCTCGTCCCCATTGAGACGGATTTCTCCGTCAAAAGACTCCTGAGCTCTTCCAGCGACTCCATAGAGATGTTTCGCACCTCCTGAAGCTGAGCATCGGAAAGCCCCCTCTCATTGTTCAAGATGTCCCGGATGTTGATTAGCGTGTTGAATATATCGTAGGTCCCCCGCACACGAACCATATCGACCCCAGCGCCGCTTATGGCCGTGGTATCGACGTATAGAACCCGCCCGGTCCTCGAATCCGTTACAGCCAGGTTGGTGTCTGTGCCGTCGGTGTTCACGGTCGTCAGCCCGTCGTCAATGGAAAGGTCATAATTGCCCGCCGAGCCTGTGACGGTCAGCCACACGTCTCCCGTAACACTTGACGTCCCTGTGCCGGCTTTGGCGCCCGTCTCGCCAATAAAAACAGGCTCGCTCCGGCTGTCCGACCGGAAAAGCTCGTCTCCAATGTAAAATGCCGACGACTGCACGCCGGCGGCCACCTCTATCCGCCTGTTCTCCGAACTGCCCTGGTAGGTCACACTGGTGATCTTGCCGTCGGTCCGCGTCGCCGCGTAAGGCACCGAGCCGGTATCGCCTCCGCCAAAGAGATATTCGTTCAGGTGCCTCGTATTGGCCAGCGAAACCATCTGCTCCAATGTGCTGTCGATTGCCTCGGCGGTCCTCTCGCGCCCCTCCTCGTCATAAACGCCGCTCACAATCTGCGACAGAGTCACCTTCGCATCTGCAAGCGCTGATGTCATATCGTCAATAACGGTCAGGGAAATCTCCAGTGTGCTCATCGCCTGCGCCATATTATCCATATAGGCCGCCAGCGACCTCTGCTGTGAGTTCAGCCCCAGGACGCGATAGGCCGCAGAAGGGTCGTCCGACGCCCTGTTAATCCGCGAGCCGGTCGATGCCTGTTCCTGCAGCCGAGAAAGCGCCTCGATATGAAGACGCAGTGCGAAGCTCAGATCACTGTATATGCCGTTGAGGGTCCCGCTCATTTAAATTACGCCTCCTATATCATCTCCATTATGCTCGACACGGACGACCGAATCGTGGTTATGTACTTCGCCATAGCCTGAAACATCTGCTCAAATACCAGCAGTTGCGCCGCTTCTTCGTTGATATCCACCCCGCTTATGTCGCCCTGTTGGCTGCTGAGATTCTGAACCAGTTGTTGGAGGTTGTCCTGGCGCATTTGCCGCAGCGAAACCTCCTGGCCCACATCCGCCGCAACCCTGCGATAGAACTCTCCGCACGTCAGGGACCCCAGGTCCCCGATGGCCTCGTCTTTTACCGCCAACATTCGCAGCGCGTTGGTGTTGTCCGTCATATCGGGGCCGAGGGACGCTGCGATTCGCCCCGGCGCAGCCGCCACGTCCGAGCACACCGCTATATCGCCCGCCCCGTTGCCGAAGAAAAACGTGTTCATCCCGACCGCCGCCAGCACGCCCGATGTATCCGTATCGGCATAAGCGTCCACCTCAAAAGTCTCTCCGTCGTTCAGGCTCCCCGCGCCAAGCGCGATCTTGATCCCGTTTCCGACGTCCAGCTTGTCGCCCGCCGCATAGCCGGAGCCGACATCAAGAGTAGCCACGGCCCCGCCGCCCCCGTCGGTAACAACAAGCTGCAGCGTGCCGTTGCTCACCGACCCCGTCCCCGAAACTGTGAACGTAAACGTATCGTTCGCCGTGCCTGTATAAATGCCCGATACCGATACCGTCGGCGGCGACCCCGTCAGCGTGCTTGCCGTGGGAGCCGGCAGAACGCCCGGGAGAAAATCAAATGTGTAGTCTGAATCAGCCGATATCTGCAGTTTTGAAGACACCACCGAAGCGCTCAGCCCCGTAATCGCTGAAATGTCCGCCGCTATGCTCGTCAGCGAATCCGCCGATGCGTCGATAGCTATCGCGTTCCGCGTTACCGCCCCGGTGCTCGTGTTCGTCACCCTTATATATATCGCCCCGTCCGTCACGGACGAGCCGCAATCGCTGAGATTCTCACTCGTCATTCTCCAGCCGGCCAGCTCCGTAAAGGCACCCTCCGAGCCGACCCCCTGAACGTGGTATTGATTTATCTGCTGTATTATCGCGCTGGCCAGAGAGTTCAGGTCGTCGTGAACGCCGGACACAAGCTCATTCTTCAGCGAGAGTAATCCGCCGATCTTGCCGCCCGCAATATCGGTGTAATACGTGGCGGCGTCCTTGATGGAGATTCCCAGCCTGGCGTTCTCATCCAGACCGGCCTCAAGCTCCATAGTGAAGGCGCCCATCACAACGGGCATCCCCGCAACAATCACATCAACGACGCCGTATGGCCTGCTCTGTGTCTCTATGCCGACCAGCTCGGCCATATCGGATATCAGCTTGTCCCTGTCGTCGCGCAGGTTATTGGCGGAGCCGCCGCCAACTTCAATGCCCTGGATTCGGCTGTTGAGCTCCGCAATCTGGCCTGCAAGCGTATTGATGGAGTCAACTACGTTCTCGGCCTCAAGCCGAATCTGCGTTTCCAGCCTTGTCAGAAAATCTCCCAGCGTCCTGAATTGACCGGCCATCGCCTCCGCATCGCTCACAAGCTGGTTCTGCCAAATAACATCTCCGGGATCCGTGCTCAGATCGGCAAGCGAAGTGAAGAATTTGTCTATCGCCGCGTTGAGCCCCCCGTCCTCTGTCGAAAGCTCGCCCAACACGCTTTCAACGGTTTGCAGCGTCACAACCTCCCGGTCAACCTGGCTCAGCGAGGACTGCTGCCTGAGAATCTCCTGCTCTAAAAGCCCGTCTATCATCCTCGCAACGCTTTCAACGTCAACGCCCCGCCCAAAAATCATAGAGCCTTCGCGCACGGACACCGAAGGGCTCAGCTCTATCCTTTGGCGGTGGTAGCCTTCCGTGGCCGCATTCGCAATATTGTTGCCTATTACGTCGAGCGCCTTTTGCGCCGCAATCAAGCCGCTAATGCCTATGGAATAATCCGACATCTGTTTACACCGCTCAGGCGCCCCGTCATCAGAGCTCAAAACTAACGAAAACCGAATCGCTTTGATGTTTGGCCGCGCCGTCGGAACTATACGTTATCGCCCCTGTTTTTCCAAGCTCAAGGATGCCCCTGAGCAGCTCGCTGTTGAACCTGGCGCAATCCGAAAGCAGCATCGTTGTCTTCAAATGCTCCTTTCTGAGTTTTTCGGTCAACGACCTCAACTCCGCCTTTCTCTGCGCCACTTGAATCCTCTTCTCGCCTGGAAGCACCGCCTCGAGCCGCGAAAGAGTCACATCACTCACCCCGCAGTCCATCGCCTCGGCAAATTCCGTTCGTATCAACTGCCGTCTCGATTCATTCGCCGAGTAATTGTCCGACTCGTCCCGAATAGTCTCGAGCAGCCTGCCCAGTCCCGCCAGATCCCTTTTGACAAGCAGGCTTCGCAATTCGTCAAGTCGAGACAGAGCTCTGCGCACGTGGCGAATGTCCTCGTCGAGAACACTTATCAGATCACTAACTCTGTCTTCCATTCCGACTATCGTTGATTTCATAGACTTCTATCCGCCCGTGGCCTGGCCGCCCGACTCTACTGCCTTGTCCGCCTGCCCCGGGTTCTGAAGCGACTGATATATATCCTTCCACATTCCAAAGCCGCCGGTATCCGCAATGCCCCGCGCCAGGTACAGCCAGAATATCCCCTGCATCTGTTCGGAGGCACCGTCTCTTTCCATGCCCCAATCCCCGATGGTGTTCTTCATTGCGTCCAGCAGCTTCGTAATCAGGACCGACTCGAAATCCTTTGTCGCCTGTACCTCCTTCGCCGCCCAGGCGGCCCTGGGGGCCTGCAAAGCGGCATCGACCGACCTTGCCTCTTTCAGCAGGCTCGGCATTGGCACGGGTTCGGTCAGTATCAAACCGGCGGCGCTGTCCATAAGCTCGCTCCTACATTATTTCCAACTTGGCCTGAAGGGCGCCGGCCTTTCTCAAGGCATTGAATATCGCTATCAGGTCCCCGGGCGTCGCGCCTATTGCATTAAGCGCCTTGGCCAATTCCGCCACCGTGACAACCCGCGGCACGGGAACAAGATAACCCTGCTTCTCCTCCACGCCCATAAGTGTCTCAGGTACCTTTTCCGTCGTCGCGCCCTCGGAGAACGGCGCCGTCGGCTGAGAGACCGTCTCGGTCTCTTTGATCTTCACAACCAGGCCGCCCTGAGAAATCGCCACCTCCGATATGCCGACGTTCTGCCCAACCACAATCGTCCCCGTCCGCTCATTGATAACAACAACCGCCGGCACATCCACCTTAACATCCGGCGTGGTAATCGCGTCAATGAACCCCGCCACTGCCGCCTCCCCAATCTCAGCCGGCACTCTGACCCGGATAGTGCCCGCATCAACCACCGCGGCGCTGCCGGCGTGCATCTCATTGATGCTCTTGCTGATGCGCTCCGCAGTCGAGAAATCGGTATTCCTAAGACTAAGAGTGATGAATCTTCCTTCTCCAACCCGCTCCACAAACGTCGCCAATTCCTCCTTCTCTACGATCGCCCCGCCCGGTATTCGCCCCACGGTCGGATGGTTCTTGGTGATGGAAGCCTGCTTGCCCGCCGCCGACCACCCCCCGATAAACACCGCACCGTGCGCCTCGGCATACACCTGCCCGTCCAAGCCGCGCAGCGGCGTCGGAAGAAGCATCCCCCCCTGAAGACTCTCTGCGTCCCCTATCGACGAAACGTCAACATCTATCCGCGACCCCTCCCGGGCAAACGGACCGAGTTCCCCTGTCACCATAACAACAGCAACATTCCCGCCCGTGAACTCCTTCGGAGAAAGAACCAGACCGGAATCGCGGAATATATTCGTCAGTATCTGCTGCGAGGCCAGAGACTTGTCCCCCGTATCCGCAAGACCCACAACCAATCCTATCCCCGTCAGCGGATTGCTGCGAACACCCTGAATATCGACGATGTCCTTTATTCGCTCGCACCGCCCCCACTCAGTCAGACTCATCAGCATCACAAACAGGAATATCAAACGGCTCTTCATATCGTTACTCTTTCTAAAAAATCCCGGTGCGCAACGCCAAGAACAGGTCTAAAACGGCCAGAGTATGTCAAACAGCCTGCCCAGCCACCCTTGCCTGTTGTATGGCTCCGCAACGCCGGAGTTCTTCGTGACAACACGGAAATTCGCTATCTGTTCGCTCTTAACGCTATTATCGAATTCGATGTCGCTCGGCCGGACTATCCCGCTTACCTCAATCCTCTGTATGTCGCCCGAAATGTTCCGGTCGCGCATCCCCATTATCACTAGGTTCCCGTTCGGCAGAATGTCCACAACAACCACCGAAACGCGATCAATAAAGCTCCGCTCGTCTTTGTAATCAGCCTTGCCCTTCAGCTCGTTGCTCGATTTCGCCGCCATTGTGAACCCGGGCATGCTCGGAAGAATGCGGTCGATCCCGAGTTCGCCGTTAAACGTGGTTGACTTGTCGGTCTCCTTCTTGAGGTCCCTCTTTGCCTTGTTATCGACCTTGCTGGCCTCGGTGATCTTCACTGCCAGAATATCGCCTATCCGGCGGGCCACGTCGTCTGAGTACAAACTCCTCGTGTTGTTATCTCTCTTGGCCCATATAGAGTCCGCCAGGACACAGCCGCTCCAGTGGAGCAGGAAAGATATCACAATAATTGTCGCCATTATTCTATTTCTCATCGTTTTCCCTTCTATAAAACCGGTTCCACCGTTCCGTCTTCGTTGACCCTCGCCAGGATTATTCGCTGCGAATCCACGTTCCGCACCCTCACGTATTCCCCGGCGCTGCCCTCTTCCACCGTCTGTCCCATCGCAGTAACAACAAGCCCGCCCGCCGCAATACGAATAATGACCTTCTGATTGCGCTTGACCACTATCGCCGGCTCGACCGGACCTATCATATTGGAACCAAGCACGGTATTCGCCGGCAGCCGGCGCCTGGCGACCAAACCGTAGGGTGCGCTCCAATCGGCAGGCTCGGGATAGCTCGACACCGTCTTTTCCACCTTCACATTCTCCGGGCTGATAACCCCACCCGCCGATATCTCAACCAGAGTCACCACCTTGTGGCAGTTGAACTTCAGGCGAAAGCCCACCTCACGGCTTGCAATCTCTTTGCCTCCCGAAACCACGACAATTCGAATCCTGACCTGGTTTGGGGTGCTGCTCGGAAGCAGGCGAGGAGAGAGTTTTACGCCCTGGCGTGATCCCTCAAGAATCAGATCGACCGGCCCACGCATCAGCTCAGATTCGCAAATCGACCTTGCCGGCGGGTTCCTCTCCAGAAACAACCGAGCCAGACCCACAAATTCGTCCGCACTGATGGTCTGGCCTTGTTGACGCACCTTTATCTCCTCGGCACCGGTCAGTTTGACTTTCGATGCAGGAATCCCGTTGCTCGCCAGCCTGCTCAAAACGGTCGCCCTGTCAATCGTGACCTGCTGGCCCGGCGCCGCAATGCGCCCCATCGCAATCTCACCGGCCCTGGCGGCGAGAGATGCCTCGCCGTGAATTATGCCGATTTGACCAAGACTCGGAACATTACTATCAACCGCAATTTCTCTCGGCAAATGAATTCGTAGTGAATCGTCCTGCGGCTCATTACCGGCGCTGCCGCACGGCGAAACCAGAAAACACATAATAGTCATAATACCGATCGTTTTGCTCATCGTTGCCTCGCTATTAGGCCCTTGCAATCTGAATTGCCTGTCGAAGCATCTCATCGGCGGCGCGTATTGCGCGTGAATTCGTCTCATACGCACGCTGCGCCGTTATCAAATTCACAAGCTCGGTTATCATTTGCACATTCGACTTCTCCAGAAACGTCGCCTGAATCTGTCCAAATCCATTCTCTCCCGCCGTACCGGTCAGGGGCGACCCGCTGGCCTCGGTCTGGGCCAAAAGATTATCGCCCTCGCTCGATAGGCCCGACGGGTTTGGAAACCGCGCCAACTGTATATTGCCCACAACCGACTGGCTGCCCGAAGATGTCGTGACATTCACGCCTCCATCCGTCCCGATATTGACGGCTATCGCGTCCGTCGGGATGGTAATGGCGGGCTCTAAGTAGTAGCCGGAAGCCGTTACCAGCTCGCCGTTGGGGCCTTGCTGTAATGCCCCGTCCCGGGTGTACTTTGTCGAGCCGTCCGGCATACTCACCTGCAGAAAGCCGTCCCCCGTAATGGCTATGTCCAAGTTTCTGCCCGTGGTCATAAGCTCGCCCAGAGTGAACACTTTCACCGTCGATGCCGCCCGAACTCCGCTGCCCACGTCCAGACCGCTTGGAGACTTCATACCCGACGACACCTCCGTGCCCGGCTCCCTGATCTTCACGTATAGCAAATCCTGAAAGTCAATCTGGCTCCGCTTGAAACCGTTCGTGTTGATATTTGCGAGGTTGTTGGCGGTCACATCCACCATCATCTCCTGGGCGCTCATACCCGTCGCCGCCGTCGAAAACGCTCTCAACATCTTGTTCTTCTCCTTAACTTGCCGGCTGAAAAATACAGGCCGGATAAATCAGCTCATAGCCACATCTATTATGCTCTTGGAGGTGTCTCGCTTGACTGCAACAAACTGCATATTCACCTCGTACAGCCTCGACACCATCATCATATCCACCAGCTCCTCAACTAAATGAACGTTCGATGATTCCTGGTACCCCTGCTTGACAACTACGTTTACCGCAGCTTCCGGATTCACGTCCGCCGGCGCCGCGAAACAGCTCGCCCCCGCCATAAAAAGCCCCTTCTCGTTCTCCTTGAAATCCGCCAGCCTGAATTTGCCTATCTCCGCCCCCGCCCCGCTTATCCTTCCCTCACTTGAAACGCTGACCTGCGAAAGCGCAACATTCGGAGGAATCGTTATCGGCCCCGATTCGCCCGCTACAAGCCTTCCCTCCGCATCAACTACCTGACCGTTCTGATTCAGGCAAAAACCCCCGTTACGCGTGTAGAGCTGGCCTTCCGGCGTCTCTATAACAAAAAAGCCCTTCCCGGCCAGTGCAAAGTCCAGAGGACGACCGCTCTCCACAAAGCCGCCCTGTGTAAAATCAAGCACCGACTCCAGTTCCGCACCATCGCCCGTTTCGGCCTGCGTGCCCGCATCCTGAGCCATCAGCGACTTTGAAAACGTGTTGCAGCGGCGCTTAAAGCCAACAGTGCTCACGTTCGCCATATTGTGCGCAATGACGTCGAATTCCTGCCTTAGACCGCTGATGGATGAACTTACCTGTGACACAATATCCGACATTTCATACTCCCTGTGCAACGGAGGACTCCACAACGGCTTCTTGCTCGCCAACCGAGGCACGCGCCTCCCCGCCAGCCCGCTCAGCACCTTCGTGGGGGGCCCGGGGGGCTTGGTGGGCGAACGCGGGGGCTTTGGCGCCGGCGCTTGCTCGAAGCGATGCGGCATTCGTCGCGCAAATCAGTTCATCTACGTCCGAGTCCTTCAAGCTCGTCAACTCAACCGCTATTGAAAAACCGTTCCCCGCGGCTCTGATGTGCCTGACTTCGCCGACGTCTTCCACCACCCTCGCCGCCGACGCCTTGCCGCCGGCCTCCGCTCGCATCAAATCGCTGTCTTCCTCATCCAAGCTGAATACCACAAGCACTCTCTCGCCTACATCCACTGCCAGAGCGGAGTCAATTCGCAATCCCGGACCAGCCAGCTCCGTAACCACCCCCGCCACAAATCCGGGAGGACCCCAATTATCTGCAGACGTCGCCGGTATCTCTCCTCCTGTTCCCCCATCATCCGGCCCCGCGCCGCCGCTCCCGGCGAATACCCTCGCAAATGGAAAATGCGCAACAAAACAACGCAGATTCGTGGCAACGCGCAGAAAACGTCTGCGATTGACAAACCGCACGTTATTGCTGTGATTCAGTACCAGGGTGTCGCCGTCGTAGCTAATCACCGTAGTATCAAATTCCCAAACCGATGCCCCGGAATAGTACCGCACGCACCACGTCTCGCCAAAAATAACCTTCACCGGCGTCGTCAGCGTGACGGCAAGCTCCGCTTCGCTGTTTCTCTTGACGGTCGCCTCAATGTCCGTTGAAGCACGAGCCTTTCGCCTGGTGACATAGAGTTTCTTGCCCGCCGGAATCTGCCTGCTGCTCAGCACCTTCGGTCCGCCCGCCGATTCTCCCATAGCAGATGGTTGTTTGCCGAACCCGAGCTTCTCACGCAGAAATGAAATCTCCGTCTTCAACAGCTCGCTATCCCCATCCGCCTGCTCGCCGCCTATGCCTTCCTCGAGCACCCTGGCCGCGCCAGTCCCAAAGGCCGAGCCCATCGTAAAAATCGACTCCGGCCGCTTCAGCCCCGCTCTATTCGCCACTATCGCCAGAATCTGGCACTCACGGTTGCTCAAACCTCGCTGCCTGGCGCATTCAATAAACGATCTGCCCGTGCTCTTTCGCTCCTGCCTCGCCCGATTCAAGCTCACCCATAAAAACAGCCCAATCAGCAGAATCAACGCCGCAATGCACACAAAAATCATCCAGTGCTGCGGTGTGAAATTGCTGGTGAGCTTGCGGGCGGCGGACAAACGCTCTAATGGAGTCAGCGCTACAGAAACCCCATCGAGAACGAAACTAATTGCAGGCAACATCGTCATTGTTCCTACCTGATAAGCCCGCTCAATTCTCTGAGTATGTCGTTGGCGACTCTTATTGTCCGCGCATTCGCCTGGAAGCCGTTCTGCGCCTGAATCATATTGACGAACTCGCTCGCCACGTCCGCGTTCGACTTCTCCAGCGCCCCGCCGTGAACCGAGCCCGCCCCGCCGGTCATTGCCTGTGTCGCCACCGCCTCACCGGAGTTGGCCGAAGGAATAAAGTAGCCGTTGCCGATACTCTCCAGGCCGGAGGTATTCTGGAATAACCCTATCTGAATTGTGGCGATGTTCTTCTTGATGCCGTTGGAGAACGCGCCGATGACTATTCCCTCGTTATTCACCGAGATCGTAGAGAGTCTGCCTGCCTCGTAGCCGTCCTGCTTCCTCGCCACCGCCGTCGAGTTCCCGGCGAACTGGGTCAAGCCGTTAAGCTGCCCCGCCGTACCTAAGGACATCGCAATGGTTTGAGGATTCGAGGTGTCGTGCGCAAAGGTCACGACAAATTGCGCCGTATCGCCAATGGTGGTGCTCAAACCCGCGTAGGTGCCGGTGCTCGCATCGAACTCTATGCCCCGTATCCGCCGGTTGTCGGGCGTGATGGCGCTGACATCGCCGGTGATCGAGGTGAGCACCATATCCCACGTATTGGCCGTGTCGGTCCTGACAAACGCCCCCGAAAGAACGTGCTTGCCTCCCTGCATATCGAAAACGGTGATGTTGACGTTCTTGACCTCCTCGCCGCCCACGCTCGCAAGCTCAAAATAGGTCGGCAGCGCCAACGAGTCCGTCCCGTCGCTCGAAGCCGTATAAGAAAGCGCCACGTCCGACCTGCTGTAGCCCGAGCTGCTGTCGGTCACCACAATTCTTCCGTTGGTTATGCTCGCCGTAACGTTGCCTGAGCCTAACTGGCTCTCAATATAGCTCAGCACATCGGCCAAAGTCGTCGTCGCGCCCACATCCAGACCGGTGCTGTCCGTCACCGCCGTCCCGTCCGGCTGATAACCGGTTACGTACAGCTTGCCGTCCGTATCCGTCGTGCCAAATGAGCCGCTGAACTGATCCAGATCGCCGACCAGCGTGCCGGAAGTCGCCGCCGTGCCGCCGTCCGTCGTGAAAGTCGTGTTCGACGACAGCTTTTGCGTCTGCGCCGTGTCAAACGTCGCATCGGAGCTCAAGTTGCCCGCCAGCACTACCTCAGACGTAGCATTCGCCGCCATCGCCACGTCGTAGGGAAGCTGCAGATTGCTGTCGCCGGCGGTCTGAAAACCGTCGCTTATCCCCACCGAGCCGATGCGCTGAACAAGATAACCCGTCGCAGGATCGACAAGATTCGAGTCCGCATCAACGGCGAATGCCCCGGCGCGAGTGTAAACGTCTTTCGAGCCGTCGCTGAGCACGAAATAGCCTTCCCCTTCCATCGCCAGATCGAGCGGATTGCCCGTGTTCACAATGTTGCCTTGCTGCATATTGGGCGATATGCCGGCAATCGCAACGCCGCTGCCCATCTGCTGCGGGTTGGTTCCGCCGACCGTACCGGTGGGCTGCGAAGCCTTCTTTATCGTCTGGCTCAGCAGCTCCGAAAAAGTTATTCGGCCGGACTTAAAAGCGGT
>Ga0315288_10005529_pt1 | contig 16069 bp, 6 predicted proteins | sample YL17G11_20_MG_FD_203454 | JGI IMG/M metagenome (GOLD analysis project Ga0315288, IMG submission 203454) | Sediment microbial communities from Yellowstone Lake, YNP, Wyoming, USA - YL17G11_20 | ecosystem: Environmental > Aquatic > Freshwater > Lake > Sediment | place: USA: Wyoming | collected...
TGGGATCCACGGGGTCGATGGCGCACGCGTAGCCGTCGGCCCCGAAGGTGATGGTCCAATCGAAGTTGCTGATCCCGTTGGCGTTGAGCGTCCGGGAGGGGCCGAGCTGGCTGCCGTTGTCTTGGGTGCCGCCGTGAATGTTGTAGAAGGGGAGAGCATTGTCCAGAGCGAGCTTGTAAAATTGGGTGACCGGCAGGTTCTCGAAGAATCTCCAGTTCTTGCCCCGGTCGCGGCTCTCATACACGCCGCCGTCGCTTCCGTTAAGCAGATGGTCCGGGTCGCCGGGGAAGAAAGCCAGGGCGTGATTATCGCCGTGCTTGTTTCTCTCCCCGACCGGTCGGAAGGCCTTTCCGCCGTCATCCGTCACCATCATCGACGGGTCCATCTGGTAGACGCGGTCGAACGCGTTGGGGTCGGCGAAGATCTCCTGGTAATAATGAGGTCCCGTACCGCTGCTCGTGTAGGAATTGCGCTTTTCGAAGCTCTCGCCTTTGTTCGCGGAGCGATAAAACCCTTTCTCATCGGGGCCGGCCTCGATCGTGGCGTATACCACCCGGGGGTCGAAAGGGGAGACGGCCAGGCCGATCTTGCCCATGTCTCCGGACGGAAGGCCGACCGTGAGCTTCCGCCAGGTCTTCCCGGCGTCCTCGGTCTTATGGATCCCGGATTCGGGCCCCCCGCCCATGAACGCTGCCACTGAGCGCCGGCGCTGGTAAGCGGCTGCATAGAGAATGTCGGGGTTCGATGGGTCGAATTCTACGCTCGTGACTCCCGTGTCTTTGCTGATCTCGAGGGACAGGACCCAGGTCTTTCCGCCGTCAACGCTCTTGAAGAGGCCGCGCTCTCCGCTCGGCGACCAGAGAGGGCCCTCGGCTGCGACGTAGATGACGTTGGAGTTACGGGGATCGACGAGGACCCGGCCGATATGCTCCGAGTTCTTGAGGCCCATGTTCGTCCAGGTTTTCCCGCCGTTCAGGCTCTTGTAGACGCCGTCTCCGTACCCGACGTGACGCCCGCTGACGTTCTCGCCCGTCCCGACCCAGACGATCTCCGGGTTCGAGGGATCGAGGGTGATACAGCCGATAGAATAAGAAGCTTGGGCATCGAAGATCGGCGTCCAGTTCATTCCCGCATTCTCTGTCTTCCAGACGCCTCCGGAACCGGCGGCGACGTACCAGGTCGCCTTGTTCCCGGGGTGGATGACGATGTCGCTGATCCGTCCGGACATCAGAGCCGGTCCGATGTTCCGGAATTCCAGTCCGGAAAGAACATCGGATGTGATCAGGCTGATCTTGGCGGATTTGGGGCCGGGTTTGACATCTTCGGCCCAAGCTGCCATGGAAACGATGAAGATCGCGAGAAGAACCAGGATTACGGTCTTTTTCATGCCTTCCTCCTTCGATCGGCGTTTGCGGACGCCGGAAAGAACTATTTACGCCAGACAGGGAAATAATTCAACCTCAATTTGAAGATGATGTTTGTTGACCGGCGCGGGGCTAATCGAGTAAAATTGGGGCCATGAAAGATAGGCGCCTGTCGGGAAGCTTCGCGATCCTATCTCCGTTCATTCTGATTATTGCCCTGTCTCTGCCCCTGCTCTTTCTTTTCCTGCTTTCGGTCGCCTTGATCTTCGAGGTCGTCCGGATGTCCAGGGCGGCGCCTCTGGGACCCGCCTCGGTCCTCTCGTTTTGTCACGGGCTTCTCCCGTCCAGGAGCCCGCCTCTAGCCGCCTGATCTACCCCTTGCTTTTTGGAAAACGATTCCGGCGGCAGAGGAGATTCCTATGCAACAACAAGAGAAAGTCAAGACGTTTGCGTTCAAGAAAGTAGTCCAGCCCTTCACGAAAACACGGGCCTTGTTCGATAAAGCGACCGGAAACCCGGTCGAAACGAATCTCGACATTTACAGGGGGGTTGTTTCGGCGGTCAAGTCTCGAGATTATAGAGGGCTTCCGGATGGAGAACTCAAAACCCGGTCCGAGGCCCTCATCGCGGAGGCGAGGTCCGTTCCCGATTTCAGCGAACACGATGTTATGAACGCACCCTTTTCTCCACACGACCGGCTCATCGAGGCTTTCGCCCTCGTCCGGGAGGCGTCCCGCCGCGTTCTGCGCCTCGACCCGTTCGACGCCCAGCTCATCGCCGGATTTGCCATGGCTAGCGGAAAGATCGCCGAGCTTCCGACAGGGGAGGGGAAGACGCTGGCAGCTGTCTTTCCCGCATTTTTTCACGCCTTGTCCGGAAAGGGCGCTTACGTCCTGACGTTCAATGACTATCTGGCCCGGCGCGACGCGGCCTGGATGGGCCCCATTTATGAATTTTTAGGCCTTACTATCGGTTGCGCTCGGGAGGGCGCTCAGGCCGGAGACAAGCGTCGCGCGTACGCTTGCGATGTGACTTATGCCACCGCCAAGGAAGCCGGTTTCGACTTTCTCCGCGACGGGATCGCGTCCTCGGTCGGGGATCTCATCCATCGTCCTTTTCATATGGCGCTCGTGGACGAGGCCGATTCCATTCTCATCGACGAGGCGCGCGTGCCCCTGGTCATAGCGGGGGTGGGGGAGAAGGCGACGTGGGACGCCGGCCGGCTGGCGGGGCTCATAAAAATGTCCGGTCCCGGATGTGATTACGAGACCGACGCCGAGCACCGGAACGTCTTTCTGACGGACGAAGGAGCGGCCCGCCTCGAAGCCGCCCTCGGCTGCGGCAGCCTCTATGACGCGAAAAACCAGCAGCTTCTAGAGGCCCTTCATTGCGCTCTTCACGCCGAGGCCCTTCTTACACGGGACGTGGACTACATCGTTCACGATTCACAGATCGAGATCGTCGACGAGTTCACGGGCCGTGTCGTGAACAACCGGCACTGGCCGGACGGCCTGCAGGCCGCGGTTGAGGCGAAGGAGGGGCTTGCCCGGAAGTCAGAGGGCCGGATCTTGGGCTCGATCACGCTCCAGCATTTTTTCCGACTCTACCCGCGCCTCTCGGGGATGACGGCGACAGCCCGGCCGGCGGCCCGGGAGTTCAAGGAGTTATATGGACTGAACACGGTCGTCGTCCCGCCGAACCGGCCGAGCGTCCGGGTCGACGAACCGGACAGGATCTATACACACAGGGAAGCGAAGCGGACGGCGATCGCCGACGAGATCGCCCGGGTCCATTCCGGGGGCCGGCCCATTCTCGTCGGCACGGCGAGCGTACGGGAGTCGGAAGAACTGGCAACGGACTTGAAGGGCGCCGGCATCGTTTGCGAGGTTCTCAACGCGAAGAACGACGATCTTGAAGCCAAGATCATTGCCGGGGCCGGCAAACCGGGCGCGGTCACCATCTCAACCAACATGGCCGGACGGGGCACGGATATCAAGCTCGGCGGTGAGGACGAACGGGAGCGCGATCGGGTCGTGGCGCTGGGAGGATTGTACGTCATCGGAACGAACCGTCACGAAAGCCTCCGTATCGATCATCAGCTCCGGGGCAGGTCGGGCCGGCAGGGCGATCCCGGATCGACGCGGTTCTTCATCAGCCTGGAAGACGATCTTTTCGAGCGCTATGGCCTTACCGACAGGTTGTTCAAGCGGCACCGGCTCTCCCGCCGGTCTGAGGCCGTCGAGAACGGGCTCGTCTCCAGGGATATCGGGCACGCCCAACGCGTGATAGAGGGCCAGAACTTCGACATCCGCAGGTCTCTCTGGAAGTATTCCGAACTCGTCGATATGCAGAGGCGGATCATTCAGGATTGGAGGCGCGGTGTTCTTGCTCCGGCTACAGGCATGGAGATGAGGCCAGGTCCGGTCGCTGAAAAAGCTCCCGCCCTGTTAACTGCCGCGGCGGCCCGGTTCGGGGGGAAGGAGGCCAGGGAACTGGAAAGGCGCCTGACCTTGGTTCAAATCGACGACGCTTGGTCGGACCATTTGGCTTGGGTGCAGGACACACGCGAGAGCATCCACCTGGTGAGCTTAGGCGGGAAAACCCCTCTTGGTGAATTCCAGCGGTCTGCGACCGCCGAATTCCTGAAGATCCGGCCGAGGGTCGAAGAGGTCGTGATCGCGGCTTTCGAAACTCGGTTGGGGAAGGACGATCCCCTGGACTTCGAAGCAGATGAGTTTAAGGGGCCGTCCTCGACTTGGACCTACCTCGTGAACGAGGACCAGTTCGGATGGGGGATCGAGATGTTGAACGGTAAGAACATCGGGCTCGCCGCGGGCGCCGCCCTCTTCGCTGGGCCGTTTTACATTTTTGCCCTGCTTATAAACAAGTTCTCTAAGAAAAAAGCCCGGGGAGCCACTTGACCCGACGGATGCGCCTCAGCATGGCCTAACTCGCGCGGCTGCTTTCCCATCCGAGTCCCTGCTCGGTGCCATAAAACCGATTCATGGCCGCACGTCATCGGATTTTCGGTTCTGAGTCCAACCCCCTCAGCCCTTGGGCTTCATCAGTTGTTGAAAGGACGGAAAGTCTTGGAGCGATTCGAAATCCTGCGGGAAGAAATTAAGGTCTTGATAATCGCGCCCTTGTTTTATCGCCTCCCGGAGCAAATTCACAGCGCTTTCTTTATCCCAGAGGAGAGCAGCAATCCGTGCCCGCCAATAAGTGGGATATCCAAAAAGATAGGGAGTTTTATTGTCTTTCATCTCTTGGGAAATCTTGAGCGCTTTTTCCCGATTCCCTTTCCGGGCGGCGATTGAACCGAGTAATCCGTAATAATTAATGTCTTCGGGCAACTCGCTATGCAAGTCCTCGATCAGGGTCTCGGCCTCATCCCATTTATCCAGAGCATAAAACGCCCCGGCCAAAGCAAAGCGGTTGGCGACCGTGGCTTTTTCTTCCTGGGGACGGCTCTTGAACCATTGAACAGCCTGGTTCAGAATTGGAATCGCGGCCTCTTTATGCCCATGGGCCCTCAATTCTCTGCCGATATCGCGCATAATTGAGCCCGGCGAATATTCGCTCTGGGGAGGCAAAGTCTTGCTTTCCTCGATGAGCTTCTGAACGTCGTTAACCCGGCCCATAGCCGCGAGGGCACGTGCTTCAAAACTTAACAAACTCAGGAGCTGGGGATATGCCTTTCGGACTCTTCGTGCTACCTTCAATTCCTGCATGTGCTTCCCAAGCATGTGGTAGGCTGTCATCAATTGTGACGCTGTTAAACCCTTATCTTCCTTCCCCAAACGTTTATCAAATAGATCTATCCTACTCAGAGAATCTACGACTTCTTGAGGATAATTAATGCTAAGAGCAGACGCGGCTTTGCTTACGTAGTCATTTATTTTGGCAGGATTCAGAGCGACAATCTGCCCGGCTGCCGAATGCGCTTCCTCCATGTCCCCACGCAAAATCGCTTGAATATAATCAAGAAAATAACGCCAATAGGTAGGAAGAGATTCCCTCGCCTTCTCGATTTCGGTAAAAAGCTCCTGTGCCTTGGCATATTGTGCTAGATTCCAATACGCAAAAGCCTCTGACAGCAAAGCCTCCTTGAAATTGGGATCCAGAGTGGCGGACCGATGGTAGAAAGCGATAGCTTTGGGGTAATCAGCCCGCTGGTCAGCTCTTAGGCCATCGAGATATTCTATGTACGCATCATATCTCGGAGGCTCTCCCATAAGTAATAAGTCATCTGTTAAGCTGGGATCAAAGATCATGGCTAAGCCGCCCAACAACTTCGAGCGCAAGGCCTCAAGCGCTTGGGACGGCTCCTGGACAGGTCCGCTCACGGGCACCAAATCGAGCAAATTCTCGTTATTCGCGATGTCCGTGACCTTGGCGTGAAACCGGATCGACTCTCCCTGGAGATAATAGGTTCCGGAAACGATTTTCCCGGCTTTGGTTTCTTCAGCAAGAAGACGAAGCCTGTTTTTAGCCTTAGCTCGGTCGGGCATGGTCTCGGCCGGGGGCAAGGGAGCGATGGAAAAGAGGCCGGCCGGGGAAAGTGCCTGGATTATCATATCGGCGGCCAGCCGGCCGACTGTATCCAGTTTGGAGTCCCCCGTCTCATTTTCAAAGACGGCCACGGCGACTCGTTTGGGATCCAAGTCCGAAGCTTTTTTCGGCCAGAAGATGATCGCGGCGGCGATGACCGCGATGACCGCCACGGCCGGGATAAGAAGTTTTACGGGCCTGAACGAGACCGTGATCTGTTTCGACGTGGACGGCTTTCGTTCGGGCGCGACACGCTCGGTCGTCGGCAATCCTCTTTCGATCCGTTCGAGTTCGGCTCGCAATTCGGCGGCGCTCTGCGGCCGTGCGGCTTTTTCCTTCTCGAGGCACTTTAAAATAACGCGGCTCAGGTCATCGGAAAGTTGGGCGTTGATCTCCTTGGGATTCTTTGGGATCTCGCTTTTATGTTTGACCCCGATCGTAAACGGCGTCTCTCCCTCGAACGGGACACGTCCCGTCACCATTTCGTAAAGAATAACACCCAGCGAATAGATATCCGACCGCTGGTCGGTGTCTTTTCCTTCGATCTGCTCCGGCGACATGTACTCGGGCGTCCCGATCATGACGCCGGCGCCGGTGATGCTTTTACCAGTAAGCGACCGGGCGATCCCGAAATCCATGATCCGGGCTTTTCCGTCGTCGTCGACCATGATGTTCTGAGGCTTGAGGTCCCGGTGGACGACACCCAGCTTGTGCGCTTCCTCGAGGCCGTCACACACCTGCCGGGCAATCCCGATCGACTGGCCGGGGCTCAGCTGTCCGACCTTGCGGATGAGCTGCTTGAGGTCCTCACCGTGGACATATTCCATGGTGATGTATCTCGTGCCTTGATCCTCCCCGAGATCGAACATCTGGCAGACATTCTTGTGCCGGATCTTCCGGGCGAGCTTGAGCTCGTTCGAGAACCGCTCGAGCGAAGTCTTATCAAGGCCGGCTTCAGGCCGGATGAGCTTCAAGGCGATCTTCTCGCCGATCTTGGTGTCCTGAACTTTATAAACCCGGCCCATGCCGCCGTGGCCGAGCTCTTCGATCACCTGGTAGCGGCCGGCGAAGGTTGAGCCCGTGGTGAGCTCGCGGACGGGTGTTTGGAGGGTTTCCGTCATGACCGGAGGAGGATCGTGGAGCGGAGGGAGCTGCGTCCCGCAGTCGTCGCAAAACCGCGAGGTCTCGGGATTATCCAGATGGCATTTGGGGCATTTCATGTGCTTGCCTTTGTCCGAAAATTCGCAGGAGGTCGCGGCAGCCGGTGACACGGAGGGTCACCGCGCCGAAACATCGATCGTAGGGGGCTCCGGTTCCGGGACAGACAAGATAGTTCAAACCGTGAGGATAACTCGTGCGGAAAATGGTGAGGGATTCCGGATCGAAACGCTCGGGATTCACCTTGCATTCGAGGGCGTCGACCTCCCGGCCGCGGCGTACGATAAAATCGACCTCGCGGCCCGACTTGTCACGCCAAAAATGCAGTCCTTCTCCGGCCGTAGCTGCGCGCAAGATGTCCAGAACAAGATGTTCCCAGAGAAGCCCGCGATCATCATCGCGGATATCCTTCCAGCCGCGGACATACGTCACAAACCCAGTGTCGAACCCGTAAACCTTGGGCCGCCGTACGAGCTCTCGCCTGCCGCCGCCATGAAAAGGCGTCAGCGGGAAGAGCGCGCAGGCGATGGTCATGGCTTCGAGGTAGGCCTTGACCGTGGGGCGGCTGAGGTCGCACTCGCGGGAGAGGGCCGAGTAATCGGCCTGTCCACCGCTCTGCCGAAGCATCAGACGCAAAAGGTTGAGAAAGCCTCCACGTTCGCGGACCACAAAGAGCTCCTGGATATCACGGGCATAGAAGCTGTCCATCCATTCGGAGAAAAGAGTTTCCTCCTTGACCGAGCTCAAAAGGAATTCCGGGAGGCCGCCATTGAGCAGCCGGCGGTCCAGGTCGCTGATGCCAAAATCATTTTCGCACTCGCTCCAGAGGACGGGGGACAACATCAGAACGTACTTGCGGCCGGCCAGAGTATCCCTGAACTTGCGGGTCGCCGCCAGCGTAGAAGATCCCGTGGCCAGGATGCGAAGCCCCGGGTAGGCATCCGAGGCTATCTTCAGAACGCGGCTTGGGTCAGCCAAACGATGGATTTCGTCCATAACGATCACGGTGGCCTTGGGTTGAGCCCGGTAGAAAAGCTCCGGATCATCCAGGCGGCGCGCATCGGAGGGAAGATCGCAGTTTAAGTAGACTGTATCAGGCAGCATTCCGGCGAGAGTCGTCTTCCCGACCCGACGGACTCCAGCCAGCCAGACGATCGGACGTTTTGTCCATGCGGAATGGATGCGATCGAGCCAATAAGGACGTTTTACCATGCTTTTATAATTATCATATGGTCGCCTAATTGTCAATTAATTATGCACGCGTTCCCTACAAAGATGCCAGCCTCTTCCGCGCGTCGGCGGGCTCGGGAAGGCCGGGGTCGGCGTCCTTCCAGAGGTCGAGGAATTTCTGGTAGTTCGTGATGGCTCGCGCCTTATCCTCTTGCTGCTCGGCGATCTTGCCCAGCATGTAGAAACTCTTGGCGTAAATATCTCCATGGTCAAGCCTGCCGGTTGTGAGCAGGGTGATCTTTTCGTATTCTTGGCGGGCTTTATCTAACTCGCCAGATTCGTAGAGGGCTCGGGCCAGGGCATTGAAGAATGGGGCGTGGTCAGGACTCCAGTCAGATTCATAATCAAGACGGCTGCAGGCTCGTTCAAATAGGTTTGCGGCCTGAATATAATTCTTTTTTCCAAACTCAATTAACCCGAGGATGTATTCTGGCCATCGCAGTTCCTTTTTGTTGACGCCTTTATCGACCAAAGCCTCAAGCTCCCCGGCGGTCCTTTCGGCTTCAGCAAAGGATTTCATCTCCGTCTGAATCCTTCCCATGGCAAAAAGGTCGGACATTTGCTGAGTTGGCAAATAAGGAAGACCGGATTCGCCTGCCGATTTTCGATACTCGGCGGAGAGCTTCAGATACTGGCCCAAGGCCCGAAGAGCTTCTTGATATCGCCCCGCTGTTTCCAGCGCGCCTGCCAGCCATCCATACGCGCCCGCCTCGCTGTCCTTTTTCCCTTTAAGTTCTTCAAGGTTTTGTTGCGTCAGGGCGAGAGCTTCATTGTATTTTCCGTGTATCACAGCCAAGCGATATAGGCAGCCTCTCCCTCCGGCACGGTCCTTCTCGGAAACCTGGCGATAAACTTTTTCTGCTCCGGCGATATCGCCTTTGAGGAACAGGATATTGCCGATGAGTTCTTTAGAATCGGGCTTAAGCAAGAAGGCTTTTTCCGCCTCCCCCAGAGCGAGGTCGAACTGCCTCCGGAACAGGTAGCTGAAACTCAAGAAAGAGCGGACCCCTTCCTCATCCTCAACATCCTGGAGAAAGGACCGGCAAAGGTCCTCAGCCTTTTGACACCGCCCTTTCTCCATATAGAAGCGGGCGAGGTTACAGACGCCTACTGCCGACTTTTCGTTTTGGACAACGAACTCCATTTTATCGATGGCACCATCAAAGTCTCCAGCTGCTTCAAAAATCCGGGCCAGCCAGAAATTCGCTAGAAGATGACCAGGATAGATCTTTAATAATCTTTCCAGGACCTCCCTGGCTTTCGCATAATTCTCGTCATTCATGAAAACGTTGCTCTCGATGATCAGACGCTCGTTTTCGGGAAGATTGACACTGAGTTCCAGCGCTTTCTTGTAATCCTTCCGGCCCTCAACATCATGTCCCAGACTCAAGTGCGCCATCCCCATCGACCTGTAGGCTAGGGCGAACTCCGGATCCAGTTCTACGGCTTTCTCCATATGGGCGATGGATTGGCCAAATTCCCCTTTATTATGGAGGCGTCGGCCTTCTACATAATACTTCAGTGCTTCGGGAGAAGAGGTGGTTATCCTGCCGGCCTCTTTTTCGAAATCGGCTGCAATTTGAGTCGCGGTGAGGTTGAGCCCCTCCTTGACCTGCCTAGTTAGCTCGTCGATCTTGGGGATAATCTCTTTCTCGTCGCGGGCTTCGAGCCGGAGCGCGGTCGCGCTCTCCCCCGTGCCCGGCTTCTGCAGCTCGGCCGTGATGACGAAGCTCTCCCCGGCTTTGATATAGCTGCCCCTGAGGACGTGGGTCGCCCGGGTTTGGTCGACGATCTTCTCGATATCCTCGGAGGAATATTTCCGGGCATCGGCCAAGCCCAGCCTCTTGAGGATCGTGTAGAGCTGGTCGCTCGAAACAACCCGCACATACCTCGACTGGTTAAGAGCTTCAATGAGCAGCTCGGTCAGGCCATCGCGCCAGTTATCGAGCTTCGGATCTCCCGATTTATTTTCGAAGTATAGGACAGTGAGGGTCGGCTGGCCGGAGGCGGAGGACGGCAGTGCGGCCTTCTTCGACGGGAGGATGCGCCAAAGAATAATGCCGGCAACGATGAGAGCGAGGAACGCCACGGCCGGGGCCATGAGCTTCTTCGCGGTGAACATGACCGTGATTTCCCGTGAGGTTAACCGTTCCTTCTTGGGGAGGATCTTCTCTGCGGTGGGCACTACCTTCTCGATCTTATCCAGGTCGATGAGGATTTCCTCGGCCGTCTGATATCTTTTTTCTTTCTCCTTTTCCAGGCAGCGGAGGATGGCGCGGTTCAAGTCTTCGGGGACCTGAGGATTGATCGTCCTGGGATCGCGCGGCGCCTCTGTTTTCTGCTTCACGGCCACGCTCAACGGCGTGTCTCCCTCAAACGGAACGCGTCCCGTCACCATCTCGTAAAGAATGACGCCCAGCGAATAGATATCCGACCGCTGGTCGATGTCTCTCCCTTCAACCTGCTCCGGGCTCATGTACTCAGGGGTGCCGATCATCACTCCGGCGCCGGTGATACTTTTGCCGGAAACCGACCGGGCGATGCCGAAATCCATGATCCGGGCGTTACCGTCCTCGTCCACCATGATGTTCTGGGGCTTCAGATCGCGGTGGACGACCCCGAGGTGATGGGCCTCCGCCAAGCCTTCGCATATTTGCTTACCGATCGAAACAGCCCGGCCCGCCCCGAGCTGGCCCGACTTCCGGATGAACTTCTTCAGGTCTTCGCCCGGGACGAACTCCATGGTGATGAAGGTCGTGCCTTCGGCTTTGCCCATATCGAACATGCGGCAGACATTGCGGTGACTGATCTTCCGGGCGAGCTTGAGCTCGTTCGAGAAACGCTCGACCGTCTCCTTGTCCAGGGCCATCTCGGGCCGCAGAAGCTTGAGGGCAATCTTCTCCTTGATGTCGATGTCGAAGACCTTATAAACCCGGCCCATCCCGCCGTGCCCAAGCTCCTCGATGACCTGGTACCGGCCGGAGAAGGTCGAGCCTGTGGTGAGCTCTCGGACGGGCGTTTGAAGCGTTTCCGTCATGACCGGAGGAGGGTCGTAGGGCGGAGGGAGCTGGGTGCCGCACTCCCCGCAGAATTTCACGGTCTCAGGGTTGTCATAATGACAGGTCGGGCACTTGTTGGCCACGTTGGGTTCCCTTTCTGTAGTGGCCTAAAGATAACAGGCATCAGGGGGAAAGTCAACCGAAGCAGACGGGTGGGATGGAGAGCCGGGACCGGTTGCCGAAAAAGCTCCCGCCCTGTTAACTGCCGCGGCGGCCCGGTTCGGGGGGAAGGAGGCCAGGGAACTGGAAAGGCGCCTGACCTTGGTTCAAATCGACGACGCTTGGTCGGACCATTTGGCTTGGGTGCAGGACACACGCGAGAGCATCCACCTGGTGAGCTTAGGCGGGAAAACCCCTCTTGGTGAATTCCAGCGGTCTGCGACCGCCGAATTCCTGAAGATCCGGCCGAGGGTCGAAGAGGTCGTGATCGCGGCTTTCGAAACTCGGTTGGGGAAGGACGATCCCCTGGACTTCGAAGCAGATGAGTTTAAGGGGCCGTCCTCGACTTGGACCTACCTCGTGAACGAGGACCAGTTCGGATGGGGGATCGAGATGTTGAACGGTAAGAACATCGGGCTCGCCGCGGGCGCCGCCCTCTTCGCTGGGCCGTTTTACATTTTTGCCCTGCTTATAAACAAGTTCTCTAAGAAAAAAGCCCGGGGAGCCACTTGACCCGACGGATGCGCCTCAGAACGGCCTAACTTGCGCGGTAGCCTTCCCATCTGAGTTTCTACGCGGCGCCAAATCTCCCCTCATAACCATGTCGATAATATATCGCCGGCTGCGCGGCGATGTCAATCGCCGTAATAAGCGGCGGCGGAAGAGCATGTTGGAGCAAAAACCCCACTCGCGCCGGCTTAAAAACGATAGACTTTCCCTTCCCGTGAAAATGAGATGATCATAAATAGTCCGCGTACTCCTCGGCTTCCATCAGGGCTACCCCGGTAAAAACATGGGAGGGCGGGGGCTTCGCCGCCGCAAACGTCAGCTTCAGATGATCGATGAATATATTGGCTGTGGACATTGAAGCCGGTGTGCCGCCAGGAGAGAATGCGCTCGGCCCATTCCGGGCTCAGCAGCTTCTTGCGGACAAAATCGGCCGGCACCTCGCGGGCGAAGATCTCCCCCAGCCGCGAGTCGTCGATCCGCGGGATCTTATGGAAGACGCCCGCCGCGTCCATGCCGCCCTCAGTCACCAGAAAGTGGAGGTGGGGGGGAGGACGGTCCGCTCCGGATGTCGAGAACGATAGACTCCCGCCATGGCGGGAGAATGACCTCAAGAAACGGGCCAATATCACGGAGATGATCGTGTCTCCCCTGACAAGACATGAGGAGTTCCAGCTCGAATGGGTGAATCAGGTCGTAAAAACATCAACTGGAGTTGATGTTTGTCGGAGGCGATGGGAAACGCAAGGGTACGGACACAGCGGCCCGAAAGACGAGCCGGTTCGTCACTCCCACGATGGCGGCGCCGGCGAAATGTTCGATCTCATCCTCCCGGCTTCGGAAAAGGAGGAGGGCAGTCTTTCTCCCTATGGTTAAGATGCCTCCGTCGCCAAGGGATCGAACGAGATCGTCTTCGAAGAGAAAATGGTCCGCCGGTCCGGTCGAGCGCGCCTTCCTCTGGGAGTGGGCGCGCTATTAGCCGTCTTCCGGGCGGGGCGCGCCCGTCGTCCTGTTCAACAGCCACAAGGCCGAGATCAAGATCACGCCGCGTTGTTGAGGGTCTGAGATCGAGGCCTTCGATGGAGGTGAAAAGGCGATTCCCATAAGCAGGATGGCCACGCTGTTTCCGCATGACGCCCTCGTCGGAGCAGCCGTCACTTCAATCGGCTTACAGTCTGTACAATCGGGATCCCTTGAATAAAACTCGGGGGAAGTTTATCTAATTTTTAAAAGGCGTTTCGCCACAGACTCCGATTTACTCGTTTTCTCTGTGGCAGTAAAGTTCAAGGCATATTCGCCCGCGGAAAGCTTGGGGATGTGGATATTAACCAGGAATATCTTCTCATCCTCCTTATGCTCCTCGGAAAGCACGATAAGGGTAAGAGGGGTTGTTTTACCTGTTAATTTATCGGTAAGGGTGGCCGAAATCCCGACCTCCGCAGTCGGGAGATTGGCAAGCGAGCAGCGCAACAGAGCTGGAACAAGCGTGTTCGCCAGCATTAAGTCCTCAAGATAGGGAGAATATTGACTTATGTCGAAGTGAAAGAAATTAGCTAGCGAAAAGCCCGCTGATTTCTGCAGTAAGGGCTTGGGTATATGACCTCGTATGTAATTAGCATTTTTCTCGGGAGTGAGCAGCAACGGCGGAAAAAGATGGATCCCAAGCAACTTTTTGTTCTCGATAGCGGCCGAAGATCTGGCCACGGCTCCTCGGCCTGTCTCCAGATTCCTGATGACAAGACGACATGCGTAGTTGCCCGGAGGCAAAGAAAAGACCGAATAATAGTAGGAATCCATTCCCGGCACGTCTTTTGATGTCTTCTCCTCCCGATGCATCTCAACGATATTGCCCTCCTTGCCAAAGATGACGCTGATGATCTCGAATTTCCCTGTTGCGACATCACGCAATTTCTCCGCTTCCATCTTTGAAATAAAGCAGAGATCGGCTTCCCCCTCCGAAGAAGAAGAAAATACTTCTGAAGGAAGACGGACCGGCGTCTGGAAGAGCGGCTCCTCGCTCAGGGCCAGGTCCACAAGATGGAGCATCTTCTCCACGTCGCTGTATTCCTTATACGGCTTGGGGTTGAAATAGCCTTTCTGGGCATGGACCTTGCAGCCGGGCTTGGTCACTTCGACCTTGATATTATGGTACGCCCCGTTCCACTTGTCATCGACGTAGTAGCCCAGGACATAATAGCAGCCGGTGAGGTCCTGGATTTTCTCGATGTGCTTCTCGTAGTTGTTGATGTTGCCGAAGTACTTGCCGCCCGTCGCGCTGGTCATCTTTTGGAGCGTAAAAGCCCCTCTTGTCTGGACATCGCTGGTGAGTGTCGAGGAGAGCTCCTGGGTGTCCAGGGCATAAATGGCACAATTCGCCGCGCTCAGCTCCTTGAGCATATCCTCGAACTTCTGCTGCAGCCAGTACTCCCCCCACTCCTGGACTTCGATTTTGCCGTAGGGAGACTGGATCCCGTAGACAAGAGAATAGGGAACTCCTGACGAAAGAAGCAGGATGTATTTATGACCCGGGATATATCTGAGGGCTTTGGCCAAATCCATCATTTTCTTCGCAAAGTTCTGGGCCTGCAGCTGGCTCTCTTGCCGATATCGCGCCCAGTTGGAATCTAAAGGGTCGCCGAAAACTTCTTTGTGAGCGAAAACAGTTCCTGGTTTGCTCGCATCACTCGGATTCACACCCGCTATGGCCTGCCAATATTCCGACTCAAAGCTTTCCGCGGTCCCAGCGGTTTGCTCCATGCCGAATCGCTTCACGACATGGCGAACCTTCTGATGGTCGGTTGTTAAGTATTCGTGCAGCTTCAGGCTCTTGACGGCGGAGTAGGATATCAGGCCGACTTCATCGGTCGGCTGGAGCTGGGTGTCTATGAAATGGAGTGCCGCCTTCCGGGCTTTTTCGATTCCGATACCATTGTTGAAAGCGAAGTCGAATAACAGGAAGAACTTGCGCGGCATCAGATCGCGAGCAGCCGGTGTTGGAGTCTCCATGACCTCCGGCTGACTTTCTTCTTTCTTCGACGGCAGCGAAAGGACATGCTTTTCGAACTCCGTTATTGTCTGCTTTTGGCCTTCATCAAAGACAAGGAAATGGTACTTTGTGAGATCCTGGACGGGATTCCCTTTTTTATCGATGACATAGACCTGGACGAGCTTAAGCGTGACCGTGACTTCGTGGCGGAGTTGAGTTTGTTCTTGTTGAGGTTGGACAGAAAATGCCTCAGATTTAAGGCTGATCGATATCAGAATGGACTGTACCGCGAAGATGACCATCATCGCTTTTTGAAGTATAGGAGTTTCCTTTTTCCGCGGCGTAGGAATTCCCACGCTTGGCGCTGAATCAACCCTCCTATCCATAGCGGAACTATATCGCCGGCTGGGCGGCACTGTCAATAACCGCTAAAACCGCGCCCGCAGATCATATCCGGACAAGAAATCATCTCGAACCGGCTAAAAGACAATTAACTTCCGCTCCCCCCTGATCACAAAATACTCAAAAATATTCCCCGCTCTCCTCGGCCGCCGGCAGGGCGATCTCGGTAAAAACATGGGAGGGCGGGGGCTTCGCCGCCGCAAACGTCAGCTTCAGATGATCGATGAATGTGGGCGTTGACGTATAGCCCATAATAGCGGACCATCACTTGACCCTTATCCGGGATATGGGAGGTCACCCGGGCGACAAACTCCAGATAATCCATCACCTCCGTCTCCTGCCCCTGCGGGCCGGACGAATATAGCCTGATGCTCATGCGGCTGATCGACGAGGTGTTCATGAAACACCCGTTCTATGGGGCGCGGAGGATGAAAGTTTGGCTTCGGAACCAAGGCTATTGGGTGAATCGCAAGAGAGTCAGCCGGCTGATGCGATTGCTGGGGCTTCTGGCGATCTATCCAAGCCCGCAGTTGTCCGCCGGCGGTCCTGGTCACAGGGTCTATCCTTATCAGATGTCCGGAGTTATGGTGGATCTGCCGGACCAGGCCTGGTGCGCCGACATCACGTATATCCGGCTGGCCCACGGGTTCGTT
>Ga0315288_10005530_pt1 | contig 16067 bp, 15 predicted proteins | sample YL17G11_20_MG_FD_203454 | JGI IMG/M metagenome (GOLD analysis project Ga0315288, IMG submission 203454) | Sediment microbial communities from Yellowstone Lake, YNP, Wyoming, USA - YL17G11_20 | ecosystem: Environmental > Aquatic > Freshwater > Lake > Sediment | place: USA: Wyoming | collected...
CCGCCGCGCGAGTTCCACGGCGGCCTGGGCGATGCCGGCGGAGCCCCGGCCAAGGTCGGTCTCCGTCTGGACGCGCTTGCCGACGCGGAACGCCCAGTGCAGAAGTTTGTTGAGGAGGAACCGGACCGAGTGGGCCTCGACCGCCAGGCGGTAGGCCGCCTTGACTTGGCCGAGGATCTGGTGCTCGCCGACGATCTGCGAGTCGAGCGATGCCGCCACGCGGAACAGGTGCTCCACGGCCGCGAGGCCGTCATGGCGGTAGAAAAGCGCCGGGTCGGCGGAAGGGGCGGTTCCCTTGAGTCGGCCGATGTGGTCGACGAGGTAGGCGAGGGGGTTGCTCGCATCCGCCGCGACGAAATAGACCTCCGTCCGGTTGCAGGTGTCGAGGACGAGGACCTCTTCGAAGGCGTCTTCGCCGTGGATTCGCTTCAGGAGCCGCCGCGACAGGTCCGGTCCGAGGGCGAACGCTTCCCGCACCGCCACGGGGGCGGTCTGGTGGTTCAGCCCGATGACCGAAAGTTTCCGCGTTGGCATGTCGTGCCGTCCCGTTAGAAGGCAAGCCGCAATTATAACAAACCCGCGGGGCGGCGCGAAGGGCCGGAGAAAGGGCGTCTTTGCCCCGAAACCCGGCTGTTTCGGCGATCTTCCGGTGGCCAGGGCCGGCGCGTTCTGGTAGGATGAGCACCTCGCTCGGCAGCAAAGGGAACTGATGAGGCGGATGCGCGCGATCGGGCTATGGGTCACGCTGGCGGCCGTCGGCGCCCTCGCGGCGCTGTCGGTCGTCGGGACGTTTCGAGGGGCCGAAGGCGCCCGCGCGCTGTTCACGTCGGAACCGCTCGCCGTCTTCTGGATCCTGCTGGCGGTGTTTCTGGTCGCCTGTTTCTTTTTTGGGACGGGCCTCCTCCGGTCGCCGGGCTTGGTGGCGATGCACGTCGGCAGCATCCTCATTCTCGTCGGGGCGATGTGGGGTTCTGACAAGGGCCACTCCGTGGCAGAGAAACTCCTCGGCCGGAAGAAAATTCCGCATGGTTACATGATGATCCCCGAGGGTGCCGCGACCGACGAGGTGGCCGATGACGCGACGGGCGAGTTGGTCGGGCGACTCCCGTTCCGGGTCGGCCTGAAGGATTTCCGGATCGAGTACTACCCGGCCAAGGGGCCGTGGGAATTGTGGTTCGGGATGCCGGTGCCGCCGGACCACGCGCCCCAGATGGGTTGGGTGCCGATTGCGTGGAAGGAAGGCGAGGAGGTTTCCGTCGGCCGGACGGCGCTTCGCGTCCGTGTGATCCGGTACTTGCCCGGCGCCCGGCCGGTCCGCGGCGAGGCAGGGGAGATTGCAGGCGCGGCGCCGGATTCGCGGAGTCGGACGCCCGCCATGGAGGTTGATGTCGCCGTTCGCGACCGGGAGTTCCGCGGTTGGATTTTCGTGCCGGAAGGAGAGGATCGGGCAAGTCTGTCGCTCGCCCCGATTATGCCGAAAGATCTTTCGAAGGAGGCCGCGCCGAATCTCTGGCTCGTCCAGCCCCGGGGCATGCCGAAGGATTACTTCAGCGACCTGGCGGTTCTGGAGGGCGGGGCGGTGGTGGCCGAGAAGACGATTGAGGTGAACGATCCGCTCGGCTGGGGCGGGTACCATTTCCACCAGGCGGATTACGATCACGAGCGGGGAGAATACACGGTCCTTTCGGTCCGCTCGGATTCGGGGCTCTACGCGGTTTATGCGGGATTCGTGCTGCTCGTCACGGGGGCGTTCGTGCGGTTCTGGGTCGAGCGGGCCCGGGTGGGCTGGAGACGCCGGAGGAGCGATGGAGTTCAGGCCGACGCCCGTTAACTGGATGGTCCTCGGGGCGATGGGCGCCTACGTGGCGTCCGCGCTCGCGCTCGTCGCGGGCGCGCTCGCCGGGCGGGGGCGCGCCGGAGGCAGAGCCCCGCGCGTGCTTTGGGCTCCGGGATGGGCGCTCTATGCGGCGGGGTTCGCCGTTTCGCTGGCTGCGTGGCTCGTCCGGTGGCACGAAGTCCAGCACGCGCCGCTCCAGAACCTTTACGAAGTGTTCCTGACGATGGGTGCGCTGATGCTGCCGATCTCGCTCTTCTGCCGCCGGGCGCTTCGCGTCGGGGCGGAATGGGCGGATGCCGTTCTCGCGGCCGTGGTGCTCTTTCCGGTGGCTTTTGTGTTCAATCCCGAGCCCCAGTACCTGCCGGCCGCGCTCCAGAGTCCCCTGTTCGTCCCGCACGTTGCGACGTACCTGGCGGCCTACGTCGTTCTCGGCAAGGCGTTCTTCCAGGCGTTCTGGTGCCTCGTCCGTCGCCCGGCGGCGCGTGTCGGGGAGACTTTGGTCGGCGGCTCGGCCTCCCTCGAGCGGGCGACGTACGCGATGGTGTGTTTCGGCTTTCCGCTGCTGACGCTCGGCCTGGTGCTCGGGGCCTGGTGGGGCAAACTCGCCTGGGGCGACTACTGGAACTGGGACCCGAAAGAACTCTGGTCCTTCGTCTCGTGGCTCGTGTTTCTGGCGTACCTGCACTTCCGGGCGGTTCGCGGCCCCCGGTCGCCGGTGCTCGGGTCGGTGCTCGTCCTGGCGGGCACGGCGTGCATCCTCATCACGCTCTTGTGGGCGAACCTCTCTCGCCTCTTCGCCGGCCTCCATTCCTACGCCACGTAACGCGCCGGCTGCTTAGTACTACAACGCAACTTGCTGCGTGGAAATGAACATAACGTCTTGCGGCAACTAGACTTACGCGCCGTAGCGCGGGGCCTTGTGCCCCGCGCGGGAAGGCGCGGGGGATAAACCTTGGCCGCCTGTGGCGGCCCCCGCGCTACGGCCTGAGAGCAGCCCACGATTGAATCTTCGAGAAGTTCTCTGGGCGCAAGTTGCGTTGTAGTATTAGGCGCCCCGACGCGACGCGAGGCGCTACGGTTCGTCCGGTCCGCTGACGAGAGGGACAAAGCGGCACGGACAGAACTCGATCCGGTCCACCTGCCCGCCGCGCTTCTCGAGCCGCACCAGAATCTGCCCCCCGAACCCGCCGACCGGTGTTACCAGGACGCCCGGGTCGCCCAGTTGTTCGAGCCAGACTTGCGGGACTTCCTCCGCCGCCGCGGCACAGAGAATGCGGTCGAACGGCGCTTCCTCGGGCCAGCCCGACCGGCCGTTGCCGACGCGGTAACGGACGTTCCTGTGGCCGAGCCGCTCCAGCGTGCCGCGCGCCTGTTCGATCAGCGTCGCGTGGACCTCGATGGTATAGACCTCGGCCGCCAGGAGCGCGAGGATCGCCGCCTGGTATCCCGAGCCCGTCCCGATTTCCAGGACCCGCTCCGTCCCGCGGAGGTCGAGGCTCTGGGTCATGATGGCGACCATGTAGGGCTGGCTGATGGTCTGGCCCGCGCCGATGGGCAGCGGCCGGTCCTCGTAGGCGTGAACCTTCTGGTCGGCCGGCACGAAGGCCGCCCGGTCCACCTGGCGCATCGCCTCCAGGACGCGCGGGTCGCGGATGTCGCGGCTCGCGAGTTGGGTCCGCACCATGGCGTCGAGCCATCCCGCAGCCGGGTCCATGCGGCTTTCCTCGCTCACTCCATTCCTATTTTATATAGCGCAGCGTGAGCCGCAGAAAACGCAGCGGTTCCGTCACGGGATTGATCTTCGACTTCGCCTCGCCGTAAATCGTCGCGACGCTTACTTCGCGGATCTTGAGGCCCCACCGGCCGGAACTCTCTGCGCAGGGCCTCGTGGATTTGATTGGCGGTGTGCGGCCCAGTGTAGCACGCCCGGGTGTACTTCGACCCGTCCGTGACGAACTGGTCCGCCAGGCCGTCGGCCCGCAGCACGGCCCCGCCGCTGCCGATGATGACGACATCCGCACCCGTCGGCTGGTCCATCGGACGCCCGCCTTCCTGGCAACTTCCCCGCGCAACCCCACTATAGTGCGTGCGGCCGGCCGGGGCAAGTGACGGAATCGGGACTGCCGAACCGCTTTTGACACGGCATGCCCCGCCGGTATATACTCGGCTTGCCGCGAGGCGGCGGGAGGCGGCCTTGTCCCAATCGAAGGCCCGATGAATCGGAGGCACGACATGAACCGGACACTGTTTGCAGCAGCGGCCGCCGTCCTGGGCGGCGCACTGGTGATGGCTGCGCGGTTGGCCGCGACGGCCGAGATAAAGGAGTCCGCCGCGCCGGCGCAAGCGAAGGAGGCCGCCGCCATGCCCAATCCCTTCTACGCCATGGACACCTACACCAAGGACCTGGACCTGGTGAAGGAACTCGGCTACGCGGGCCTGAGTTGGACGCTGGGCGACCCCAAGGCCTCTCAGGCGGCGGCCGGGCAGGCCAAGGAGCGGGGCCTCAAGATTTTCGCCATCTATTGCGGCGTGACGCTCGGCAAGGACAAACTCCAGTTCGACCCGCGCCTCAAGGACACCCTGGCCGCCCTCAAGGGCCACGACACGCTCATCTGGCTGCACATCAGCAGCAAGGACTACCCGAAATCGTCGGCCGACGGCGACGCCGCCGCCGTGGAGGGCCTGCGGGAGATCGCCGACCTGGCCGCCGCCCAGGGTCTCCGCGTGGCCATCTATCCGCACGTGGGCAACTGGACCGAGCGGGTGCAGGACGCCGTGCGCGTGGCCAGGAAGGTGGACCGCAAGAACTTCGGCGTCACCTTCAACCTGTGCCACTGCCTGGCCGTGGGCGACGAGGACAAGATTCCCACGCTCCTGGAAGAGGCCGCCCCGCACCTGTTCATGGTCAGCATCAACGGGGCCGACTCGAAGGCCCCCGGCGGCGGATGGGGCCGCCTGATTCAGGCGCTGGACCAGGGCACGTTCGACATGGTGCCGCTGCTTAAGAAATTGCAGGCGGTCAATTACCGGGGGCCCATCGGCCTCCAAGGCTACGGCGTCAAGGGCGACGCCAAGGACAACCTGGCCCGCTCGATGGCCGCCTGGCGGCAACTCTCGGCCCGGGCGATGCAGTAGCCCGCGCATCGCAGGTCGGCTCGCCGCAAGGGCGGGCCTCGCTACCTGCGAATCAGGGAGGAATAAACGAAGAACGGAGGATCACATGAATCGCAGAACACTCTTAAAGATCGTGCCGGCCCTTACCGTGCTGGCCGCCGCAGGGTCCGCCAGGGCCGAGGAGGCCGGCACGGCGCCCGGTCCCGCGCAGGACCTGCAACCGATTGCGCTGCCGAAGCCCCAGACCGACGGCGGCAAGTCCGTCCTGGCGGCCCTCCAGGAAAGAAGGACCAACCGCAGCATCAAGCCGGATGCGCTGCCCCCGCAGATGCTGTCGAATCTTCTCTGGGCGGCGTTCGGCGTGAACCGCGACAAGGGGGGCGGCCAGGTGGGTCGAACCGCTGCATCGGCCAGCAACTCCCAGGAAATCGACCTTTACGTCATCCTGCCCGAAGGCGTGTACCTCTACGAGGCGGTTCCTCACCGCCTGGCGCCGGTTGTCGCCGGGGACCTGCGCGCCAAGGTTGCCGACCACGGTCGCGGGGGCGGCGCGGCCAAGGCGCCGGTGAATCTCATCTTCGTCGCTGACATCGCCAAGTTCAGCAAGGCCAGATTCCAGGAGCCGGGCTTGAAAGACCCGGAGATCCAGAAATCCTATTACTGCGTCGCCACGGGCCTCATCGCCGGAAACGTGTACCTGTTTGCCGCCTCGCAAGGCCTGGCCGCCTGGTTCCACAACTGCAATAAGCCCGCCCTGGCCGCGGAGTTGAAACTGCGGCCCGACCAGCGCGTCCTCTACGCCCAGACCGTGGGTTACCCGGCGTAGCGCCGGCCGGCGCACGGGCGCTCCAGAGCGCGCCGCGCGCCGCGATGCGCACGGCCTCGCCGCGGACCCGCGGCTCGTGGACGACGGCACAGACGACTACCGCCTCCGCCCGGGCAGCCCCTGCATTGATGCCGGTGCCCCCGCCTCTTGCCCCTCTGAGAAGGTGCCCGTGTTTTTCGGTTCCCGGTTGCCGGTTCTCTGTTCCCGCCTTCTCCCCCTGTGGGAAGTGGTCTGACTGCTGTTGTCAACGGAGGCACGCAGGCACTCAGGCGCTTACCGGCGTGCCGCTTGACCTGGCCGGCGGGATGCTTGATAATCGGCCGACCGAAAGGAGACGCCCGTGTCGCGCATCATCACGCTGTTGACGGATTTCGGCATTGCGAGCACCTACCCCGCCCAGATGAAAGGGGTGATCCTGGAGCGGTGCCCCTCGGCCAGGCTGGTGGACCTCTCGCACGAGGTGCCCCGGCACGATGTGCGGACGGCCGCGTTCATGCTGGCCAGTTCCGTGCGGGCCTTTCCCGAAGGCACGATTCACGTGGCCGTTGTGGACCCGCAGGTCGGCTCTGCGCGCCGGATCCTGGCGGCCGAATCGGCGGGACAAACCTATCTGGCGCCGGACAATGGGCTTCTGACGGTCGTCCTCGGCGGGGAAACCGGGCAGGGTGCCGCGGCCGCCCGCGTCGTCAGCGTCGAGGACCGTTCGCTCTTCCGCTCCGACGTGTCGAGTACGTTCCACGGGCGCGACATTTTCGCTCCCGTCGGCGCGGCTTTGGCGTGCGGCGCGGCCCTTGAGAACCTCGGGCCGGAGATCGAATCCATCCAGCGGCTCGACGTTCCCGCGCCGCGCCGCGAGGCCGGGGCCGTCAAGGGCGAGGTGCTCTACGTGGATCCGTTCGGCAACCTGGTGACGAACGTCACCGCGGGCGAGTTGACCGAATCAGAACTGGCCCGGATCGTGGTTTACGTCGGCGGGGCGGTGATCCGCGGCCTCTCGCGGGCCTACAGCGACGTCGCCGCCGGCATGTTGCTCGCCTACGTCGGCAGCGCGGGCTTCCTCGAGGTGGCCGTCAATCGCCAGAGCGCCGCCTCGCGTCTCGCGGCCGACGTCGGCACCTCCGTCCGCATCGGGTTCGAGGCCCCATGAGCCTTCCGCGCGACCGCACCGAGCGCCTGCGCCGGGCCGACAAGACCTCCCTCTGGCACCCCTTCACCCAGATGGCCGAGTGGGTCGCGGGCGACCCTGTCGTCATCGAGCGAGGCGAGCGCGAGTTCATCATCGACACCGAGGAAAACCGGTACATCGACGGCATCTCGAGCCTGTGGTGCAACCTGCACGGCCATCGTCGGCCGGAGATCGACGACGCCGTCCGGCGCCAACTTGACCGGATCTCGCACTCGACGCTTCTGGGCCTCGCGTCGCCGCCGTCGATCGAACTGGCCGAGCGACTGGTCGCCCTTGCGCCGAAGGGCCTGTCGCGCGTCTTCTACTCCGACTCCGGGGCGACGGCCGTCGAAGTCGCCCTCAAGATGGCGTTCCAGTATTGGCGACAGTGCAAGCGCCCGCGGCCCGAGAAGACGACGTTCGTCAGCCTCATGCACGGCTACCACGGCGACACGCTCGGGGCCGTGAGCGTCGGGGGAATCGACCTGTTTCACGAGACCTACCGGCCGCTCCTCTTTCCGGCGCTCCACGCGCCCTCGCCATATTGCTACCGCTGTCCGCTTGGCCTGGAGCAGGGGACGTGCGGCATGGCGTGCGCGGAGCGGATGGAGGAGTTGCTCGAGGCGCGCGGCCGGGAAGTGGCCGCCGTCATCCTCGAACCGTGCGTCCAGGGCGCCGCGGGCATCATCGTCCATCCCGAGGGGTATCTGCGTCGCGTGGCCGACGCCTGCCGGCGGCACGACGTTCTCCTCATTTGTGATGAGGTGGCGACGGGGTTCGGGCGGACGGGTCGGCTCTTCGCCTGCGAACACGAGGGCGTCGAGCCGGACCTCTTGTGCCTCGGCAAAGGCATCAGCGGAGGCTACCTGCCTCTCGCCGCCACTCTCGCGACCGAGAGGATTTACGAGGCGTTCCTCGGCGAGCCGGCCGCCGGCCGAACGTTCTATCACGGACACACGTACACGGGCAACGCGCTTGCGTGCGCGGCCGGGCTGGCGAGCCTCGACGTCTTCGAGAAGGGCCGCGTGCTGGAGCGCGTCGGCCGACTGGCCGAGCGGCTGGGCGACGGCCTCGCGCGGCTGGCGGAACTCGCGCACGTCGGCGAGGTTCGCCGAAAGGGGCTCATGGCCGGCATCGAACTGGTGGCCGACCGCGCGACGCGCGAGCCCTTTCCGCCGGAGGAGCGCCGCGCCTGGCGGGCCTGCGTGGCGGCGCGTCGTCACGGCGTGTGGGTGCGTCCGCTCGGCGACGTCGTCGTCCTCATGCCGCCTTACTGCATTTCGGACGAGAGCCTGGGGCGGCTCGTCGCGGGCGTCTCGAAGGGCATCGCGGAGGTGACGGCCGAATGAAGCGGGGCTTTTTCATCACGGGCACCGACACGGGCGTCGGGAAGACCGTCGTCGCGGCGGCGCTGGCCATCGTTCTTCGCGAGAGCGGGCGGGATGTCGGCGTCATGAAACCCGTGGCCTCGGGCTGCGTCCGCCGGCGCGAAGGCCTCGTCTCCGAGGACGCTGAGTTCCTCGCCAAGGCGGCCGAGGCCCCCGAGACGCTCGAGGAGATTTCGCCGATCCGGTTCGAGGCGCCCCTGGCGCCGACGGTGGCGGCGGCGCGGGCGGGCGTCGAAACGGATCTCGAGCCGATGTGGGAGGCGTGGCGGCGCCTCCGCGACGCCCACGAAATCCTCCTCGTCGAGGGCATCGGCGGGATCCTTTGCCCCGTGACGCCGGCGATGAGCGTGGCGGACCTCGCGAAGGAATTCCGCTTGCCGCTCCTGGTCGTCGCGAGGTCGACGCTGGGGACGATCAACCATACGGCCCTGGTGATCGAGGCGGCGCGGGCTCGGGGCCTCGCGGTGGCCGGCGTCGTCATCAACCGCTACAACCACGAGTCGCCGGACTTGGCGGAGATGACCAGCCCCGACGAGATTTGGCGCGTCACGGGCGTTCGGGTCCTCGGCCTCGTGCCGGAAGACCGGGCGACGGATTTCCGTGCGGGCGTCGTGGGGCCGGACGCTCTCGCCGCGGTGCGCCAGTTGCCTCTGAAGCGCCTGCTGGCGTGATTCGGCCGGGCGAAACCGTTTGGGCTTGACACCGGCGCGCCGAGGCGTATCATTCAATCGACTTGGCTGGACTATGGGCGATTAGCTCAGTTGGCTAGAGCGCCTGCTCGACACGCAGGAGGTCACTGGTTCAAGTCCAGTATCGCCCACCATGCGTGGTGCAGGGCCTGCGGGGGCGGAGCCCGCGGGTTTTTCTATTGGGGCAAGGTCGAGTGATTCACGCTTCTTCGCTGGAGCAAAAGAGGAAAATTTCACTAAACTCCTTGCTTGACATGCTTGGCTTCCATGGTATATTTAAAGGTAGCATCACCACGTGGGACCCGGTGAGAAGAGAAGGGCGGTTCCCATCGTTGCCGTACCCTCGGATGTACCCTGAGGACAATCCGGGGAGGGGGTCGGCCTCTCGGGGCGAATGCCGCGGCGCGCGAGCGCCCGGTTTGGCATCCACTTGACGTATGGGCAGGGGGGACGGGAAAGGAAGCATCCATGGCGAAGAAGAACGTTGGGAAAGCGCAGTTGCAGGAGTGGGCGCGCGGGTTCAGTCTTCTTTCGGACCCCACTCGCTTGGGCGTCTTGAAAATGCTGTCCCAGAGCCACAAGAACGTCACCGCGCTGTGCAAAGGGCTCGGCCTTAAGCAGCCCACCGTCAGCCATCACCTCGGCCTGCTGCGCATGGGGCGGATTGTGATCGGCACCCGCAAGGGCAAGTCCGTCATCTATTCGGCGGACAAGGCGGCGCTGAAGATGCTCGGCGCGGCCTGTGGCAAGTTGATGCCTAGGAAGTAAGGGGGGCGCCATCCGCCGCCCGTGGTTTTGAGGGCGGCAGGTCCCTCTTTGCCTGGCCGGGTCCCGGCGCGCCGGGATTTCCGCGGGCATGTCTCGGCGCGCGTGAGGTGCCGAGCGCGGAGACTGCAGCGCGCATGCGGCTGATCAAGGGAACGGGTAGTTGCCCGTTCCCTTCTTCTTTCTTGCACTGGCCGGACTCCTTGTGCTATGAGAAGGCGCCGCGTGATCCTGCCGCCGGCCGGCGGCCGAGAGCGAGAGGAGGCTTGCGATGAAAGCCCGAGTCGATGCCGAACTCTGTGTCGGGTGCGGGGCTTGTGTCGATATCTGTCCCGACGTGTTCGACATGCCGGGCGACACGGCCGTTGTCAAGGCCGACCCGGTCCCGGCCGAGCATGAGGACGCGGTCCGCGAGGCGGCCGAGGCCTGCCCCACCGAGGCGATTGCCGTCGAGGAATAGCGGCCGAGCCGCTCACGTCGGCGCGGCGTCCGGACCGGCGATTTACGAAGGGAGGCTCGGAGCATGTTCCGGCTTCGTGAGCACGGGACCACCGTGGGGGCCGAAATCCGCGGCGGCCTGGTCACGTTCCTGACGCTCTCTTACATCCTCTTCGTCCAACCGGCGGTCCTTTCCGCCGTCGGCATGCCCCGCAACGACGTCTTCGTCGCCACGTGCGTCTGCTCTGCGCTGGCCTGTTTCCTGATGGGCATCCTGACGAACTATCCGTTCGCGCTGGCCCCCGCCATGGGCCACAACTTCTTCTTCGCCTTCATGGTCTGTAGCGCCCTGGGCTTCGGGTTTCTCTGGCCGGAGGCGCTCCTGGCGAACCTCATCGCCGGCGCGATTTTTCTTTGCTTGAGTTTCGTCGGCCTGCGCGAGGCGATCATGCAGGCCGTCCCCGAGAGCCTCAAGTACGCCATCGCCGTCGGCATCGGTCTCTTGATCGCCTTCGTCGGACTTCAATACGGCGACATCGTCCAGAACAGTCCGGCCGTGCTCGTCCGCATGGGCGATCTGGCAAACCCCGTTGTCCTCGTCGTGCTCGCGGGGATCGCCGTCACCGCCGTCCTGACGACCCTCCAGTTCCGCGGCGCCATCCTCGCCGGCATCCTCGCGACGGCGATCCTCGCGCTGGTCCTGGGCCGGGTCGCCTACCATCAGCCCGACGGCCTGGAGTGCATCACCGAGGGGCAATTCCTTGAGCGGGCCGGCATCACGCGCGGCGCCGTCGATGCCACCGTGCCGGTGCCTCCCCGCGCGGTCCGCGTCGTCCTCGCCGAGCCGCGCCCGAGCGAGTCGCTTCTCGGGCGCGTCGTCGCGCTGCCTCATTGGCCTCACGAAACCCTCGGCGCCGTCTTCCGGAAGCCCCTCGACCTTTTTTTAGGAACCATTCGCTGGCCGACGTCCTCCTCGTCATCTTCATCTTTTTCTTCCTGGATATGTTCGACACGGTCGGGACGCTCATCGGCGTCTCGGAGCGCGCGGGGTTCCTGGACGAAAAGGGCCGACTCCCGCGCGCCCGCTGGGCCCTTTTCTCGGATGCCGCTGGAACGGTCATGGGCGCGATCGTCGGCACGAGCACCATTACGACCTACGTTGAAAGTGCCGCAGGGGTGAAAGAGGGCGCGCGGACGGGTCTGGCGGCCATTGTCACCGGCGTGCTGCTGCTTCTGGCCCTCGTCTTCGCGCCGCTGGTGGAGATGGTCGGCATGGGCGTGCACTTCATTCACGCCGAGACCGGCGAAACGCTCCGCCAGGTCGTCGCCGGCACGCCCGTCGAGATCAAGTTCTATCCGGTCATCGCGCCGGTGCTTGTCGTGATCGGCGTCATGATGATGGGCAGCGTCCGAAAGATCCGCTGGGAGGACTACGACGAGGCGATTCCGGCCTTTCTGACGATCGTCGTGATGCAGTTCAGTTTCTCGATTACGGACGGCATCGCGTGGGGGTTCATCAGTTACGTCCTTCTGAAACTCGTCACGCGCCGGGCGCGCGAGATTCACGGCCTCGTGGCGCTCTTCGCGGCGCTCTTCGTGGTGATGTACGTCGCCCGCGCGTTTCTGACAGGCTCGTAAGGCGACACCTGTTGCGAGGTTCGAGACACGGGCCTGACCGCCCGTCCCTCACAGCCCCAGGACGTCGGCCATGGAGTAGAGGCCCGGGCCCCGGTCGGCGACCCAGCGGGCGGCCCGCAGCGCGCCCCGCGCGAACGTGTCGCGCGTGTGGGCGACGTGTTTCAGTTCCAGGCGCTCGCCGAGTCCCGTGTAATAGACGATGTGTTCGCCGACGATGTCGCCGCCGCGGACGGCGTGGATGCCGATCTCACCTTCGCGCCGCGGCGGTTGGCCCGGACCGCGGCCGTGGACCGCCGACTCCGCCGGGTCCCGCCCCGTCGCCTCCGCAATCTCCTCCGCCAGTTTCAGGGCCGTCCCGCTCGGCGCGTCCTTCTTGAATCGGTGATGGGCCTCGACGATCTCGATGTCGTACTCCGGCCCGAGCGTCCGCGCCAGGTCCGCTGCCGCGTGAAAAAGGACGTTCACCCCGACGCTCATGTTCGGCGATAGGACTACCGCGCACCGCTTCGACGCCGCGGCAATCCGCTTCCGCTGTTCATCCGAAAACCCCGTCGTCCCGATCACTGCTGCCGTGCCGCGCTCCGCACACGCCGCGATGCGCTCGACCGCGCCTTCGGGCAGCGAAAAGTCCACCAGGACATCGAGCGCGCGCGGAAGGGTCGCGGCAACGCGGATGCCGCTTTCGCCCGCCCCCGCCAGGATGCCCGCGTCGGACCCGAGGCACGGATGGCCCGGCGCTTCGAGCGCGCCGACGAGTTCCAGGTCGTCCGCCTCCCGGATGAGCCGCACGAGCACCCGCCCCATCCGCCCCGCGGCGCCGGAAACCACCACGTGAATCATGTCCTGCCTCCCGAGCAAGTGGCCGTCTGCGAATCTGAGATCGGGAATTTCAAATCTCAGATCTCAAATTGCAAATCCGGGCTCAGGCCTGAATGGCCTCGATGATTTTTTTGAGGTCGTCCGGCACGACGATCGGCCGGTTCGCGTGCTTCGCCGCCCGGACGCCGTAGTCGCCGTACCTCTCGCGCAGCGCTTCGTCGGCCAGACTGTGATACGCCACCGTGAGGTTCGGGTCCTTCAGAGCGTGGCCCGTCAGGACGCAGGCGACGCGGTCGCCCGCGCCGATGACGCCGGCCGCCCGGAGTTTCCGTGCGCCGGCGACGCTGGCGGCCGAGGCCGGCTCGCATCCGAATCCGCCCGCGCCCACCTGGGCCTTGGAGTCTAGGATTTCCTGGTCCGTCACGGTCTCCACGATGCCGTCCGTCCACTCGATCGCCCGCAGGCACTTGGCGAGATTCACCGGCCGATTGATCTCGATGGCCGAGGCGAGAGTTTTCGCGCGGCGGTTCTCGGCCTCCATCCGCTCGTAGAAGGCCGCGATGCGCGCCTCGTCCACGCGGCCTTCATTCCAGCGAATCTTCTCCTGGTTCACAATCCGGTAGAGCGTGTCGGCGCCCGCCGCGTTAATGACCGCTATCCGCGGCGGCCGCTTGATGAGGCCGAGTTCCTGGAGTTCCTTGAACGCCTTGCCGAAGGCCGACGAGTTCCCGAGGTTTCCACCCGGGACGACGATCCAGTCGGGCGCCTCCCATCCGAGGCCCTCGAGGATGCGATACATGATCGTCTTCTGCCCCTCGAGGCGGAACGGGTTCAGGGAATTCATGAGGTAAATCTGAAGTTCCCTTGCGACCTCTTTGACGCGCTGCATGCACACGTCGAAATCGCCTTCGACCTGGAGCACCCGCACGCCGTAGTCGAGCGCCTGAGCGAGTTTGCCGTAGGCGATCTTCCCGCTCCCGACCAGGACGACGGCCGGGATCCGTCCGTCCACGGCGCTATAGAGCGCGACCGACGCGCTCGTGTTGCCGGTCGAGGCGCAGATCGCGCGCTTCGCCCCGACGCGGTGCGCGTGGCTGTACGCCGCGGTCATCCCGTTGTCTTTGAAACTGCCGGACGGGTTCAGGCCTTCGTACTGGAGGAAGAGACGGCCGGCCCCGAGGCCCACGAAGGGTGCGACGCGGTCCGCCCGCTGAAGGATCGTCCGCCCTTCGCCGACCGTGATGATGTGCTCGCGCGCGGCAAAGGGAATGAGTTCGTGGAACCGCCAGACGCCCGAGAACGCCAGCGGGTCGGCCTGATCGGCCCACTTCGCCTCGAAGTCCTTGAGGTGGCGGGGCAGGGCGGCCTTCGACCAGTCGTACCGCACGTCCAGCAGGTTCCCGCACTTCGGGCACTCGAAGAGCGGCTCGGCGACGTCGAACGTCGCCCCGCACGCCGGCTGGATGCACGCCTGATGCGCAATGTCGGTCCGGACTTTGATGGTCGCAACCCTTTCGGAAGAACCGGCTCCCCGGCATTGTACCGGCCTACGGCCCGGGCCTCAATCGAAATGGGTCTCCAGCAGGACGCTAAACATTACAGCGCCACTTGACCCTTCTGCGCGGTGGGTACGGAGACCCGCCGCGCTAAGTGCGTTGTAGTGCAAAGTGGCGCGCGGACGTTCACCCCCGCCGGCCGCAGCACTTCTTGTACTTCTTCCCGCTGCCGCACGGGCAGGGGTCGTTTCGGCCGACCTTCGGCGCCTCGCGCACGATTTGTTTGACGGCCTCGCCTTCCTCGGCCATGCGGCCCTGCTGGTGCGCCTCGAGGGCGGCACGCTGCTGGGCCTCGTAGGCGCTGGCGGCGACGGCATGCTCGCTCGATTGGCCCGCCCAGATCCGTGCGAGCGCCTCCTGCCGCACCCACCGCGCGCGGAAGATGAGGTCCGTAAACTTGTCCCGGGTCGAATCGAGCATCTGCTCGAACATTTCCAGCCCTTCGCGTTTGAACACCAGGATCGGCTGCTGTTCCGCGTAGGCGTGAAGCCCCACGCCGGACCTCAGCATGTCCATCTGATACAGGTGGTCCTTCCACGACGTGTCGTGGGCCTGAAGCAGGAGGTACCGTTCGAGTTCGGTCATTCGGGCGCGGCGATCGCTCCGGGCCCGCCTCAGCACGAGGGCGATCATGACCTCCTCGCGCGCGAGAGGCTCGCCGGCCTCGGGCGTCCCGCCGCCGGCCGTCGACGCGTCCAGCCACGCCTCGACGAACTCGCCCGGCGTCATCTCGAGGCCGAGCCGCTGGTTCGCCCACTGGGCGAGCGCCTGCCAGTGCTCCTCCGCGTCCAGGTCCGGCGCCGGCAGGTGGCGGCGAACGCCTTCCTCGACGGTGCGGCGAAGGCGCTCGCTCGATTCAAATTCCCGCGCGACCGCGAGCAGATGCTCCCGCACTTTTCTCGGGTCCCGGTCGCGGATGTCCTCCGCCTTCATCTCCGCCAGGTAATACCGCGACGCCCACGCCGCCAGGCCCGCGAAGTCCTGGTTCCCCTGGCCGATCTGCGGCGTCAGGTATTCCTCGATGGCGAACTCGATCGGGTAGGTCCGCTCCTTCGCCTCGTAGAGCGTCCCCAGGCGCTCGAGCAGCGTCTCGACGGCGGCCCCGGGGTCCTTTCCGGCGAAGTCGGACGCTTTCAGGTTCATGTCGAACTTCTTGTTGCCCCACTCCGCCAAGGCCGCCTCGCGGAAATCGTTCCGCAGAAATTCCTGGACCCGCAAAAGGTCCGTCGCCTCGAGCCGTTCGTCCGCCGCACGCTCCAGGCGCTCCTCGATTTCCTTCTTGCTCGCGTTCTTGAGGTCCGATTCCCGCAATCTCACGTCCAGGTGTGCCTGGGCCCACGCGACGAGGGAGGCGTAATCGGGCTTCGGCGGGGGCTCGCCGTCGTCGAACGTTTCCTCGGCGTTGGGAATGAACTCGCCGAGCGTCTCTTCAATCGTCTCGCGCGCCCACTGGCGCGCTTCGCCCCGCAGGTAGTCCGCCAGTTCCTCCGCGTCCTTGCCCCGCAGCGCCTCCAGGTCCGCCTGGACGCCCAGGTTGCGCCGGGCCCACTCCGCGATCGTCTCGTAACTATACGTCTCCGACAGGTACTGGTCGCAGGCCGCCTGGGCGCTCTCGGCCAGGAGGTCCCAGACGAACTCCCGCAGGTCGTCCGACTCGAGGACGTTCTGACGGCGGCCGTAGAAGATCTTCCGTTGGCGGTCCATCACCTCGTCGTATTCGAGGAGGTGCTTGCGGATGCCGAAGTTCCGCTCCTCGACCTTCTTCTGGGCGTTCTCGATGCCGCGCGACAGCCAGCGGTGCTCGAGGGCCATCCCCTCTTCCATCCCGAGTT
>Ga0315288_10005531_pt1 | contig 16065 bp, 12 predicted proteins | sample YL17G11_20_MG_FD_203454 | JGI IMG/M metagenome (GOLD analysis project Ga0315288, IMG submission 203454) | Sediment microbial communities from Yellowstone Lake, YNP, Wyoming, USA - YL17G11_20 | ecosystem: Environmental > Aquatic > Freshwater > Lake > Sediment | place: USA: Wyoming | collected...
AATGCCCCACCCTCTCATTTGAGCGTCGTTGATGGGGCCGTTGTACTCGAAGCCATTTTTCTTCTCGGGCTGTTCCCCTTTGGCGAATCGTATACCCTCGATAGTTTCGAAGGCGTATAGGGTGGCTGCTCCGGCATCCAGGGTCTCACCAAGGTACGGCAACCACATGTGCTCGCCGGGCACCGGTGGCAGCAGTTCCTTCGCATATTCCACAACAGGTTTCAGGTCGCCTATCTTTTGTACCTTGATACCCAGAAGCCCCCAGATGGTGGGAAGATGGAATGCGGTACCACCGCCTGCCGTATCCTTGAAGACTATGGGGGTATCGGGACCCATTTTCTTGAGGGCATCCTGGAGCATATCATCCGCCATTTTGACAGCGGCGTGAGCGCCTCTAATTGCTCTGGTAGCGATAAATTTCGACATCTTTCTAAGCCTCCATTAATATCTTCGGAAGTCACCGGACATCGGTGCATCGATGGGATTTGTGGAACTCATGCGGCTGGCCTTGAGGAATCCCGGGCTGATGGTCTGCAGGGGGACCTTCTTGCGGGGATGTGCTGTAGCCACCCTGAGCGCTTGGTGAACTTTCTCGGCATGTGCGTCATCGGCATGGACGCTTACCACGATACCGCCTAATAAAATGCCATGCTGATAGTAGTTTACCGTATCCTCGGGAACGCCCCAGAACTCAGCTAACGCCTTGCCGAGGTCGCTTCCCGCCTTCGCAACGGCAGTAGCATGGCCCATTGCAGTCATCGAACCGACTTCTGCTGCGGGTTTGATGCTGTCACCCATCTCCGCCTTCCCCTTCCCGCTCGTGAGGATACCTATCTCCTCTGCCTTAATGCCCTTTTCCTTGAGGTCGTGAATTGCCTTCTTGGCATCCTCGGGTCTTCGGAAGAGCTTTGTCTGTACCTTAGGCATAGCACACTCCTTACAAGATAGCGTTTATTTTACCTGGACAGCAAATAAAAAAAGATTAGCCCCCTCATGCCCTCATCGCACAGGGTGACTAAGCCTTCTTGTCTCAAAACGCGACAGTAATTCACAGATATTTCTAGAGGCTTATTAGGCAGACCGCACCCAAACAGAGATTTTAGCATAGCCTCCAAGTCTAGTCAAGCTCGATTTTTCACAAAAAAACAAACACGCCCCCTCGGGAAAATGCCATGCGTCACATATCGTGCCCCCCATCATGTCATTACTGCGGAAGCAGGAATCAAGCCCCCTGGAGCACACCTTGCAATTTCCACTATGCGGTGTATTATACTAACCGCCTGGAACAGGCGTCGGGGGGCGGAAAGCGTGTTATCTAAACCGTGGTTACCCAAACGCATAGAGAGGCTCTACGAGCTTGCCAACAACTTGTGGTGGAGTTGGAGCCCCCAGGCTCGTGAACTGTTCAGGGAGCTGGATTATCCTCTCTGGAGAATTACCGGACATAACCCCGTCAAGCAGTTGCGCGACATCAGCCCCGATAAACTCCAGGCTGCGGCTGCCGACCCCGCTTTCCTCTCCCTTTATGATTCTGTGACGGCTGTTTTCGATGCCGAGATGACTTCACAGAGCACCTGGTTCAATGTCACCCACCCCAGGCTGCTCAGTGGACCCATCGCCTATTTCTCTATGGAATTCGCCATCCATAACTCACTGCCCATATACGCTGGTGGCTTGGGCATCCTCGCCGGAGACATCTGCAAGGAGGCGAGCGACCTGGGATTGCCCCTGGTGGCGGTTGGCTTCATGTATCCCCAGGGCTATTTCCAGCAGCATGTCTCCGCTGAAGGCTGGCAGGAGGAGTCCTACAAACAATTGGATTTCAACGAAGTCCCCATAACTCCGGTTTTCTCTCCAGAGGGTCGAGCCCCTCTGGTAAAGGTACAGTTAGACAACAGAGTTGTGCATATCAATGCCTGGGAGGTTAAGGTCGGTCGGGTCAGCATTTACTTACTGGATACCAATGTCGAGGAGAATACCCCTCAGGATAGGAACCTGTCCTCCCGACTTTACATAGCTGATAGAGAATTGCGCATCCAGCAGGAGATAGTGCTTGGGATTGGGGGTGTGCGTGTCCTGCGGGCGCTGGGCATAAAACCCGCAATATGGCATGCAAATGAGGGGCATACCGCCTTTATGATGCTGGAGCGAGTTAGGGAGGAGGTAGAAAGAGGCGCAATCTTCGACAAAGCGGTACAGAAGGTGAGGGCATCCTCCGCCTTCACCACCCATACGCCTGTACCGGCAGGACACGACGTCTTCCCCGTCCAGCTCGTGGAGAGGGCGTTTAGCGGCTACTGGAACTCGCTGGGCATTGACAGGGACGCATTTATGAAGCTGGGGCTTCACGAAGGTGCGGATGGAGAGGTTTTCAACATGACTGTCCTGGCATTGAGGTTAGCCGGGCACTGCAACGGCGTGAGCAAACTGCATGGCAATGTAACCAGGAAGATGTGGCATCCCCTCTGGCCCGAGTTAAAAGAGGAAGATGTGCCTATTTCTCATGTAACCAACGGCATCCATGTGCCCACCTGGGTTGCTCCGGAGATGTGGCGACTCTACGAGAAATACCTGGACAAAGACTGGATAAAGAAGCACGACGACCCCCAGCTCTGGGAGCGTGTTATGAACATACCTGACGATGAACTTTGGGCAGTTCGCCAGCTTCTGAAACGCAAGCGCAAGGCTGCCCTCCTGGATAGAGCCCAGAAATACTGGGCTGATGGTAAGGTGACAGCCCACCAAGTGCTGGCGATGGGCGCATTGCTTGACCCTGACGTGCTCACTATTGGATTTATACGCCGTTTCGCTGAATATAAGCGCCCCGCTCTGATTTTCCAGGATATAGAGCGTCTCAAGCGCATAGTAAATGACCAGTTGCGCCCTGTTCAGATAATATTCGCCGGCAAGTCGCATCCCGCCGATTTCCCCTCTAAATATCTCCTCCGCCAGGTATATAATCTGGCTACAGACCGCGATTTCCAAGGCAAAATAGCCTTTGTCGAAGATTACGATATGCATATGGCACGCTACCTTGTGCATGGTGTGGATATATGGCTGAACAACCCGCGCCGCCTCCGTGAGGCATGTGGCACCAGCGGCATGAAGGCTTCTCTGAACGGTGTCCCTAGTCTGAGCGTCCTTGATGGGTGGTGGCATGAAGGATACCATGGAGCCAATGGTTGGGTGATTGGCGCTGGAACCGGGGCTTATAGCCCCGAAGAGGAAGATAAAATGGATGCCGAGTCTATCTACTCCCTTCTGGAGAAAGAGATAGTGCCGCTTTATTACGATAGAGATCGGGGTGATGTGCCCCACGGCTGGGTTCGCGTTATCAAAGAAGCAATCCGCACAGTTGTGCCCTATTTCTGTGCCCGGCGCATGCTTAAAGAGTATACCACCCAGATGTATGCCAAAGCTGCCCAGCCACTGCGCGAGAAAGGATAGAAGCGGTAGGAAAGATTTATCCGGTGGGGAGTGCAGGGGGGCGAAGCTCCTTTGCTGGGGGTCTGGGGGTATCCCCCAGCTTATAGAGTCCCCCAAGATTGGGGGATTAAGGGGGTTGAAAAGAGTATTAAGACTTAGTCTTGAGGGGAGGATGCCATGGGAACAGCTAAGGGAGAGGTCAAAATCAGGAGGATGACGGAGGCAGACTTGCCCAGGGTAAAGGAGATAGACAAAGAACTGGTGGGTCCTCATCGCTCCATCTCCTGGCCCCTGAGAATAGAGGCTCACTGGTGGGTCTATCGGGGTTTGCCGAATTTCGTGGCTGAAGTAGATGGCGAGTTGGTGGGGTTCATCCTGGGCGACATTAGAGGCGTGGAATATGGCACTGAGGTCGGTGGCTGGATAGACATGATGGGCGTCGCCCCCAAACGCCAGAGCATGGGTATAGGCAGGATGCTGGTCGAGACGTTTTGCGCGGAGTGCCAGAAACAGGGCGTTAAAGTGATGGTGATTGTAATGGGAAATGATAAGCGCCTGGTGAAGTTCTGGAACTGCGTTGGATTCAGAAAAGGAAACCTCGTCAGCTACGAAAAGTAAAAAAGCTGTCAGACGGATGTGCTCGCCAGCCCCCTGCTACTGTTTAATTCTCTCCACTTCGACGGTGATGCGGAACCTGAACTTCGGCGGCTGGCATATCTTGTCGCTGCCTGCTTCGTAGGGGCACTTCCCCACCTCCGTAAGCGAGTACTCCTTACCAAGCTTGGTACAGAATTCCGGATTTACTCTCATCTGGAGCGGCAGCAACTCATTGATGGTCAGAGCCTGCCCCTTGATATCGTCAGGGCGGTTCGTCCATTTATCTACGGATAGATAATCCTCTTCGTAGTCGCAGGAGTGGTTGCCGATTCCCTCGAATACACGTTTCTCAGCCATGTTGCCTTTCCTCCCTGTCTTGGGCTGTAACCTCTCAACAGGAATGCCCTCAGGTTAAGTCAAACTCGGGCTTGAGCCCCTGTAATATTGTAATAATTGTACCACCTGCCGCTGCTAGAGCCAAGAACTCCAGGGCTACCCTCAAAGCCTGTCTAACCAGGCGGGGGGAGAAGGGCGAAGCCCCCTTTGGCAAAATCATAGACAGTTTCAAAATCCAGATTGCAGAGCGCAAAGCGCTCGCAGAGTCTGAATTTGGCGAATTTGATATTGTTTAGGATTTAGGATTTAGGATTTGGAAACTTCTTATCTCGGTTGCGCCAGCCTCTGTCCGCAGATATACTATCACAGGAGCAAGCTGACTTCGGGTGCAGGGGGTCGGTGTGGGCGTTCAGGCTCAAGTGCCTATTATCTATAACCTTTTCCCTCGACTGGCAGGGCGCATGTCCGACTGGATACCCCATGCCGCACGCGCCGCAGAGATGGGCTTCAACTGGATATACATAAACTCCATCCTCTACCCGGGCTATTCCGGCAGCCTCTACGCTGTGAGACACCACTATAGAATAAATCCGCTGTTCCTCCCCCGCGGTGCTCGGGATGATGGCATGGCTATCCTGGAGCGAACCCTGGCTCGACTGCGGGACATGGGACTCTGTCCCATGATGGACCTGGTCATCAATCACACCTCCCGCGACTCACCCTTGATTTATGAGCATCCCTCATGGTACTTGCGGGGTGACCATACCGAGCTGGTTAGCCCCTATGTCCGCGACATAGGCAACCCCGGCGAGATAACGGTATGGGAAGACCTGGCGGAAATAGACAACAGAAATACAAGCGATAGAGACGGTCTCTGGAAATACTGGGCTGAGCTGGTGAAGTTCTACCTGCGCCTGGGTTTCAAAGGGTTCCGCTGCGACACCGCCTACAAAGTGCCCGCCGAGCTGTGGCGCTATCTGGTTGGCGAAGCGGTCAGCGTTGACCCTGAAGCAGTGTTCTTCGCAGAGACCCTGGGGGCTGTTGAGGAACAAACCCTGGCTCTTCGCGGTAGCGGTATGCACTACTTCTTCAACAGCTCCAAGTGGTGGGACTTCGAGCAGCCCTGGTGCATCGCTCAGCACGAAAGATTCAGCAATCTCGCCTTATCCATATCCTTCCCTGAGAGCCACGATACCTCTCGTCTTGCGGCTGCCACAAATGGCAACGAAGCAGTGCAGCGGCAGCGCTATGCCTTCGCTGCGGTTTATTCTGCTGGCATTATGATGCCCATCGGCTATGAGTACGGATTCAAGCAAGACCTTGATGTTGCGTTCACACGTCCTGCACACTGGGAAAAACCAGCATTCGATATCCGAAAATTCATAAAAATGGTCAACACTCTCAAGAGCGAGCATCCCTTGCTCTGGAGCGAGGGAGCCCTTAAGATAGCGAAGAGCGATGCCAGTTGCATCGTCCTGGAGAGGCGTGCCGAGCAGATGCCGGGGAAGGTGGGCTGGATTATAGTGAACAAAAGCTGGGACCAATCTATATCTGTGGTTCTAGATGACGCAATTGCTCTCACCCCTGCCCATAGCCTGTATCGCATCTGCCGTGACGACAGCCCCTGGGATGGAGAGCCACTTCTCGACAAAAACATAACGCTCTCCCCCGCAGAAGTCGCCCTTATTTTAGAACCCATTGGCACCTGTAGGGGCGAGGTGCCCTCGCCCGAATTCCTGAAAACTGACTGCTGATAGCTGACAGCTTACAACGGAGGCAACTTGAACCCATCCCGACTCAGCGGCGTCCTCCTCCACCCCACCTCCCTCCCAGGACGCTTAGGCATCGGCGACCTGGGAAGCGCGGCTTATCGATTTGCCGACTTCCTGGTAGCCACCAAACAGCGTCTCTGGCAGATATTGCCCCTGGGTCCCACCGCCTATGGCAACTCACCCTATCAATGCCTCTCCGTCTTCGCAGGCAACCCGCTTCTGATAAGCCTGGAAACCCTGCTCGCTGAGGGTCTCTTGGATAATGCTGACCTCAAGAACGCACCCCGATTCCCGCAGCATAGCGTTGACTACGAAGCAGTCATAGCGTTCAAAACGCCACTGCTCAAGAAATCCTTTGAAATCTTCGAAAGCAAGGCACTCCCGGCGCAGCGGGACGAATTCGATGCTTTCTGTGCTCAGAACAGCTCCTGGCTCGATGGCTTCGCGCTTTACATGGCGCTGAAAGAGGCTCATGGCTTTGCCTCTTGGAACAGATGGGCTCAGGATATAAAACCGCGTCGTCCCCAGGTGGTGGCACGCTGGCGCAAGAAGCTGGCGCGTGAAATCCCTTGCCACAAATACCAGCAATACCAGTTCTTCAAACAGTGGTCGAAGCTCAAGCAATACTGCCACGACCGCGGCATCAGGCTTTTCGGCGACATGCCCATATACGTTGCACTCGACAGCGACACAGTCTGGCTGCATCCCGAGCTATTCCATCTTGACGCTGAGGGCAAGCCCACGGTGGTGGCGGGCGTCCCCCCCGACTACTTCAGCGAAAACGGACAGTTCTGGGGCAACCCCATCTATTGCTGGGACGAAATGGAGAAGGACGGCTACTCCTGGTGGATCGAGCGCATGAAGTCAGCCTGCTCACTGGTGGACATCGTCAGGATAGACCATTTCCGCGGCTTCGAGAAATACTGGGAGATTCCCGGCGGAGACACCACAGCCAGAAACGGACGCTGGGTTCCCGGACCCGGCGATGCGCTTTTCCAGGCTATTCGCAAAGCCCTGGGCGACGTCCCTATCATCGCCGAGGACCTTGGCGTTATCACTCCCGAGGTTGATGCCCTCAGAGAGCGCCTCGGCTACCCCGGGATGAGAGTGCTTCAGTTCGCCTTCGGCGGCGATGTAAAAGCCGACGACTACCGACCCCACAACTACCCGAGCAACTGCGTGGTTTACACAGGCACCCACGACAACAATACCACCGTCGGCTGGTTCAGGGAGGGTGAGGTGGGGGAGAGCACTCAGAGCAGAGAAGAAAGGAAGCGTGAGCGGAAATTCGCCCTGAAGTACGTGGGCACCGATGGCGGGGAGATAAACTGGGACTTCATCCGTCTGGCTATGATGTCAGTGGCGAACATGGTAATCATCCCGTTGCAGGACGTCCTGGGCTTGGGCAGCGAAGCCCGCATGAACCGCCCCGGCACCACGGAGGGCAACTGGGCATGGCGCTTCTCAGGCGATATGCTGACCGACGCAACAAAGGACAGACTAAGGGAACTAGCGGTTATCTACGGAAGAGCGCTCTAACCAATAGCAGCCACCGAAAGCTTCGGCAAGAATATAGGGAGCGAAAATCATGAAGAAAGTACTTTTTATATGTGGCAGCCCCAGAGGCAAGAAAAGCGCAAGTCTGTCTACTGCGTTGTTCATGTCTCGTTTCCTCGATTATGACTACGAATTTGTAGACGTGGCGAAAGCAAGGTTATCATCCAATCCAGCAGAAGCGGAACCCGCCTTCCTTAAGATTGTTGAGAGAATGAAGGGTGCGGATGCGATTATCTGGACTTTTGGGGCATGGGTCCTGTTCGTTCCTGTTCAGATGCAGTATCTTTTTGATAAACTATTTGCCCAGCAGGGTTATGATTTTACGGGTAAAATCGCCGCTTCAGTTATGACATCTGCTCGTGTCCACGATGATTATATTCTCGATAGGGTCAGATTTGTAAGCGAGCAGTTGGGTTTTGGCTATGTTGGTGATATATCGGCTGAAGGCAATCCTTTTTTCGGATACGTTGATGAAGAAGAAACCGAGGATAGCTGTCGGGTTCTGGCTGGGAAAATTAACCAGGCTTTGCAGGATGGATATATTCCCGCCAAAGAAAGTGCCTATTTAGACCGGGCTCATCTTTCTCCCTTGCGTCGCGGGGTAGCTTTCAAAGTAACTGGTCGCGAAGCAGTGAAAGATGGCGATAAGACCATCCTGGTTATAACGGGTAACAGGATATCTGAAGACCCGGCCGGGGCGTCCATAGTTGAATCTATCCGGAGGTATTCGCGAAACAAGGTGGAACTTATAGAACTAGGAGCTCACAAGGTCGGACCTTGTATTGGATGCTATCTCTGTGATTTTAGAGTAGAGGGTATCTGTGTCATCAGGGATGAGTATGAAGAAATAAAAAGGAGAATGCACGAAGTTGACGGTATTGTATACATAGGTAGTTGTGCTTCAGGGATGGTAGATTGTCACTTAAAAGCATTTCTTGACCGGTCGTGGGGGATGGCTCACCGTCCATCCTTGAAAGGCAAATATGGCTTTGCCGTAGCCACTGGAGGGGGCCCTCTGGGTAAAAACGCAGCGTGGTACCTGGGGGCTGTCTTGGATAAAACAGGGGCAAAATGTATTGCATCTCTGACCGATGGCGATAGTAATGACCCGAATTTTGCAGATACAGTACGTCAGACAGTGGAAGATTTAGACCGCGCCATGGAGGAGAGATGGCAGATCGCAGATAGGTTTTCGACTCGCTGCGCAACTTGGACGTTTCGTGACCTTGTTGCCAGAAATGGTATGATTCTTCGTGCAGATTATGATTTTCACAAGAAGAACAAAATGTTTGACTACGTCTCAACTGGCGGAAGCGCCGCAATTATGAGAATTCTATTCAAAAGCAAGAAAGTAGAAAATAAGTTAGTGGCTTTTAGAGGAAATCGAATTACACAAGAGAGGGAGAAACGGTTGGAGAACTTGCTCAAAGCCGGCACTCTTGGAAAAGGGAGGAATATAACCGAAAACACATAACTATCAATATGTCATTCCTACGGAAGCAGGAATCCAAGCGTAGGCGTAAGGTGGGTGAAATCCGCATCAGGCGTATGCAACCCACCACTGTCCAAAATGTAAATGGTGGGTTTATTGAGGATCGTTAGCGGATGCTACATAACTTCCTGGTAGACCTCGAGGACCTGCCTGGCTGCCTGCTCCCAGGTGAACTTGTGCTGCACCCTCTTTCGTGCCTGTTTCGCCATCTTCAGCCTCAGCTCGTTGTCATTCACGAGCCGCTTTATGGCGGCAGCCAGTGCGGGAACGTCTCCGGGTGGTGTCAGCAAACCGGTCTCGCCGTCGGCGACCAACTCGGGCAGCGCGCCTGCAGCGAAGGCTATCACAGGCACCTCGCATGCCATAGCTTCCGCAGCAGGGAGACCGAAGCCTTCGAACATAGAGGGCACTATCGCGATGTCCGCCGCTGAGTACCACTTCGCCAGGTCGTCGCCGCTCAACCTGCGGGCGAAAGTAACGCGCCCGTTGAGATTGATCTCCTGCATCAGGGCGGGTGCATATTGAGCCTCGGGCGCCCCCCCGTCTATTATAGTCAGCTTAACAGGGCACTCGTTTTCCAGCAGCTTCATGGCTTGCAGCAGGTAGATGATGCCCTTTTTCCTGTCCTCGGTATTGCCCACGAATATCAGGCTGTTTGATTTCTTGGGCATGCCGTTGAGGCTCTTGAAGGCAGCGGTGTCCACACCGTTATAAACCACTCTGATGCGGCTGGAAGGTATGCCCATGAGGCGCTCAATCTCTCTGGCTGAGCACTCGGAGACGGTTATCACCCGGTCGGCGCGCCTGCCCACATAAGACTGCATGGGCACATATATCGAGTAGAACCACCAGCGGCGCCATTTCTCAATCTGGTTGCGCGCCTGAGCGAAGTCGGAGTCGCGGTCCAGAGCCATGGGGTGATGTATAGTTGCCACCAGGGGCAGCCCGAGCCGCTTTATCCGGGTCAAGCCGAACCCCAGGCACTGATTATCGTGAATCACATCGAAATCGACCAGGGCGCTCAGCTTCTTCAGCGCATTGTAAGCCCTGAAGCTGAAGGTCAGAGGCTCGCTGTACATGCCCATCCTGGTGGCGACTGCCTCGTAGAAATCGAGCGGGTTGCGCAAAGGACCCGAGCCGTTGCCCATGTGGTATCTGGAGACATAAGCACTGTGGTTTTTCACCTTGTGCAGGTGCACCCCTTCGGCTAACTGAGGATAAGGTGGACCTGAGATTACATGGACATCATGCCCCAGGCGCTGGAACTCACGGGACAGATAATTGATATAAATCCCTTGCCCGCCGCAGTACATATTACCGCGGTAGGTGAGGAGGCATATTCTCATAAACATCCACCGGGTATTAATTTAAGCGTGGTGCGCAATATGGCAAGAAGGAAACCGCGTGATTTGTGCAGTGCGGGACGCCCTGTGGCAGAAACAGAAGCGTGAAACATATGCTTTACAGACAAAAACAGCTAGTATAGAAAACGTATAGACGATACCACCTTTGGCGTACCCTGTCAAGTGGGGGGTACGTTTGAGGGGGACAGCCGTTCCCTGGTGGCACAGGCGCCCTGGTGGCAACAGGCGCCCTCGCCTGTGCACCCTTCTGCTCGCTGTGGATGTTATCATCCACAGCCGCAAGTTCGGGGATGATAACATCCCCGAAGAGCAAGACAATTTTGGAGCTATCAGCCTTCAGCAGGCGACAAAGACCAATGCGAAAAGGGCGCTCCGCACGGGGATATCGGAACGGCAAAGAGCAGAACATCAATTCAGAAGAGCTCCAAAAGGCCTCGGTTTCTGGAGATACATTGGGCGTTAGAATCGTGACTTTGAAAGCTGAAAAGGTGACCCTGAAGGGGGCACCTAATACCATACAGAACTCGTTGACGTGTACAAGTTTGGAAGTGCGGTTCAGATTACCAAGTAAGGGGCAAGAAATATGGGTTGAAAAGTGGTAAACTAGCCACAAATCAACCTGTGACGCTTTGTGCAACGTGGCCAAAGCGACCAAAAGCCTGCACCTAGAAACAGTCAATTAATTATTGACGGAGGAGAAATATGGATTTTAAGTTAAGCGAAAAAGAAGATGCACTACGAGAAGAGATACGCAGATTTGCCAAGGCAGAAATACCCCCGGATTTTATTTACAATTTTCTTGATGAAGAAAGCCGTGACGAAGACTGGGCTTTTACTATGTCTATCTCGAAGAAGCTTGCCCAGAAAGGCTGGCTTGTTATGGCCTGGCCAAAAAAATATGGAGGACAGGAAGCTTCACGCCTCGAGCAAATGGTCTTGGCTATGGAAGCTACCTATTGGGGAATCCCGGGTCTGGGGATGGGCATCAGCGGAACCGCTTGGGTAGGTCCATCCCTGATGCTCTATGGCAACGAGGAGCAAAGGCAAAAATACCTGCCGCCTATCGCTTCGGGAGACCCGGATGGCGTGTGGTGTACCGGTTATAGCGAGCCCAATGCCGGCTCGGACTTTGCCAATATTCAGACTCGGGCTATTCGAGAGGGCGATGAATATGTCGTCAATGGACAAAAGGTTTGGACAAGTTGTGCCCATCGAGCCAGATGGTGCTGGCTTGCAGTGGTAACAGATCCTAACGCTGCCAAGAAACAGCACGGCATTAGCCTGCTCATCGTGGATATGAAAAGCCCCGGAATAACCATTAGACCATTACTAAACTATTCCGGCGTTCACATTTTCAACGAAGTCTTTTTCGACAATGTCCGGGTTCCCGCGGCTAACCTTGTTGGCCAAGAAAACCGGGGGTGGTATCAGTTAATGCAATCTCTAGCTTACGAAAGACACAGTGTTGGCGCTCAGATATACGGAGCTGGGAAACGAATGCTAGAGAGTCTTGTGGAGTACGTAGCCGAAACTAAAGAAAATGGGGTATCGCTATCGCAGAACGCTGTAATCCGGCATAAGCTGGCAGAAAGGGCAGTTGAACTGGAAACCTTAAAGATACTGTCGTACGAGATAGCCTGGAAGATGAGCCAGGGTGTAATCCCTATCTACGAGGCTTCCAGAAATAAGGCGTACGGTGACTGTATACAGGAACGGATGGCTAATACCGGCACAGAGATATTAGGAGCCTATTCCCAGATAGACCAGAATTCCAAGTTCGCCAAGCTCAAAGGCGTCATACAGCATCTGTATTTGCTATTTCCGGGTATTACCATAGCAGCCGGCACAGACGAAATAGAGAAAAACATCATAGGGCAATTCAAGCTGGGGCTACCCAAATCATATTGAAAGGATAAAGGTGATCGCGATGGATTTTAGCTTTTCCGAACACCAGCATATGCTCCGCAATGAAGCAAGGCGCTTTCTAGCCAGGGAATGTCCAAAAACTAGGGTTAAAGAGCTTGAGAAGGACGAGAAGGGCTATGATTCTGTAGTCTGGCGCCATATGGCAGAGATGGGATGGATGGGGCTTGTTTTGCCTGAGGAGTACGGAGGACTAAATGCTGACTTCGTGGACTTAGTAGTTTTAATGGAAGAGATGGGCCGAAACATTCTGCCCGGGCCTTTCTTCTCTACCATAGCGCTTTGCGCTCTCCCAATACTTGAGTATGGGAATGACTCCCAAAAGGCAGAATATCTTGCTCCCATTGGTAGAGGGGAAAAGATTTGGACTCTGGCGATGACTGAGCCATCAGGAGGCTATGGTGCTTCAGCAATAAAAGCCGAGGCGAAGCTGGAAGGTGGAGAATTTGTAATCAACGGGGAGAAGATGTTTGTCCCTTACGCCAATGTGGCCGACTACTTGCTGGTCATAGCCCGGACCGCCAAGGGCAAGGTACCAGAGAATGGGCTGACGTTTTTCATCGTTGACGCCAGGAAGCCGGGCACGAGTATTGAAACAATACCCACACTAACTGGTGAGAGGCAGTGCAAGGTTAGTTTTAAGAATGTGAAGATTCCTAAGGAAGATATCCTGGGCAAGGTGGGCCAGGGTTGGGACATAGTTGAGTATATCATGAGAAAGGCCACAGCATTGAAATGTGCAGAAGTATCCGGGGCATGCCAGGCGGTTTTGGATATGTCTAACACCTATGCTAAAGAGAGGATGCAGTTTGGCAAGCCCATCGGATCTTTCCAGGTCATACAGCACAAGCTGGTTGACATGCTCATTGATGTTGAGGGACTACAGTACCTGGTCTACCAGGCAGCATGGCTGATCAGCATGGATGCTCCTTGTGATTTACAAATTGCCATCACCAAAGTGAGGGCCAATGAGGTATACAGGAGTGTTGCCTTGAGTGGGGTCAAGATACATGGAGCCATAGGTTTCACCATGGATCATGACATTGGTCTGTATTACCGCCGCGTCCTGGGGGTGGAGTCCTTCTTGGGGGATACTGACTTGCACCTGGAAAAGGTCGCTGTAAACATAGGGCTGTGAGTCATTTATTCAAATAAGCCTGAAGAGGAACGGCCTTGGGGGTTGGCAGAGTATTAAAGGGTACGGAGCACCGTGCCCCTGAAAAATGTGGACAAGCGCAAACTTTGAGATAGTGTGAGGGGGCAAGGCCTTGCGCCCTTGCATTTTCTGGAGTCAAAGGAGTGTCCCTATTCTGTAGGGACGAGGGGGCCCCGACCCAAATCCTTTCGAAGTGCCCCTGCACTGGTGTATTCCCAAGATTGATAAAAAGGCATCCCCTTTTCAGAGCACCCTTTTTGTCAAGAACTCCAGAAGGGTTGAAAGCCAGCGTTCCACATTTGCTACACCCTGCTTCTTTGTCCGTGGGAAAGTAATACACACTTGGGTTTTAGCTTCAATTTGCCGGTTGGTATTGGAGGTAGGTGCCTTTAGGAACCCGACAACCTGACTCTCGCAAAGTGCTCCGAAAACACTTGTTTTTGAAGCAGTGCGGGACGACAGCAGGCCAGCTCATTCAGCTTTGCGGGAAGCATGCAACATTTTTGGCAACCGTAACCTAATGGGTGGTACAGCTATTGGGGGGGGGCGGGGCCGGGCGCCGATACCCTATTCGCCACCGGTTACAACGTCTGTGCGAGTCTTAATTTGTTCTTATCGCCTCTAGTCTAATTGCGCGTAGCGCACACCGGTTAGCTGTTCAGACACTTGCCAAAGTTGACGTCCATCTGCGGCCTCATGTGATGCTCTGTTTGATGTCACTACAACGGGATACCCTCTCTGCGCCATAAAACCATCAGGACCATAATATTGCCCCCCAATTACATTGGGATCCACTGCAGCACGAATCATTGGCAACGCACCCATGGCCGCACGTTGTGCCATTGGCTCCAGGAGAGACCTCAGCAATTTGAAATACCATTTATTTTCAACATGACTGGTAAGATTCGTATTTGAACTGCCGGGATGGGCTGCCACAGCGATGGCATCAGCCCCAATCGCTTCAAAGCGCCGTTGTAGTTCGTAGGTAAAAAGCAGATTGGCTAGCTTGGAACGGCCATATGCCCGCGTTGCTGAATAGCCATTCCCACCTTCATACATCAAGTTAGTAAAATCCATACTGCCTATGCGATGCGCGAAACTGCTGATATTGACGACTCGTGAACCAGAGGTTTTCAGAAGTGAATCAATAAGAAGTCCAGTCAAAGCAAAATGGCCTAAATGATTGGTGCCGAATTGACTTTCAAAGCCATCTTCTGTTGTCGAATAGGGAACCATCATGATCCCAGCATTGTTCACCAGCACATCCAGCTTCGCATACTTCTTATTAAATTCCCTTACAAATTGATGCACAGATGCCTGGCTTGCTAAATCCAGATGCATAATTTCTGCCGGGGCATTTGGAACAGCAGCAAGTATTTGTGCCAATGCCCCCTTTGCTTTATCCATACTGCGACAAGCCAGAATCGTTTGTGCTCCCTTTCGCGCAAATTCCTTGGCCTCTTCAAACCCTATGCCGCTGTTACTACCCGTAACGATAATGACCTTACCAGTAAGGTCGGGCATGTCATCAGTCGCCCAATTTTTATTCATCGTGTTTATCTCCAGACATTTATTTACTCATTGATACGCTGACGGTCTACAAGCATCATGGTGAGTCGCGGGTTCATCCGAGAAAAAAGCCAGCGTTCCACATTTGCTACACCCTGCTTCTTTGTCGGTGGGAAAGTAATACACACCTGGATTTTAGCTTCAATTTGGCGGTAGGCCAAAAGTAGTAGCGCCCCTACAGACCCAAAAACTTTAGGCAGAGTGCTCCGAAAACATCTGGTTTTGATCTCATTGAGCTTGGAGCCAATTCGTTAGAAACGCCAAGTAACAGCACAAGCAAGTGTTCACCGCTAGAAATATGGGTTCGCCTGATAATCCGTTTACCCACATTTCTTTTCTACTCCGACTTTCTAACCACTATTTTACCTGTACCTTTACAATAGCGACACTTCTCTTTCAATATCGGATGGTCATCACAGTAAGGGCAGATGATTCTCAATCTGCTCGTATCTTCCATACCTAACTCTTTAACTTTCCAGGATAGCTCACTATTTGACCGAATTTTGCCTCCTCCAACGTTCATGACCAATCTACAGCCGATTCTGCGACAAGTCGCTGCTTCGGGAATATTTTCCGGTCCAGTCCTGTCACCGCCTTTCGCAAATATGTCAGGCTTGACCAGTTCCAGCGTCTTACGTACAGTCTGGTCTTCATCCACAGAAGCAATAACTTCATCAACTCCTTTGACGTTTTCGAGAATTTCTTTTCTCTCCTCAAATGGCATGAACACAAACCCCTTTTTTCTGAGCAGGAAATCGTCGCCGTTCAAAATTACCACCAGCCTATCACCCAGTTTAGCCGCTTCACGAATGTATCGAATATGACCAACATGGATAGGATCAAAAGCTCCACTTATTGCAACTGTGACAAGTC
>Ga0315288_10005533_pt1 | contig 16063 bp, 17 predicted proteins | sample YL17G11_20_MG_FD_203454 | JGI IMG/M metagenome (GOLD analysis project Ga0315288, IMG submission 203454) | Sediment microbial communities from Yellowstone Lake, YNP, Wyoming, USA - YL17G11_20 | ecosystem: Environmental > Aquatic > Freshwater > Lake > Sediment | place: USA: Wyoming | collected...
GCCGGAGCAGAATTGAATCTCGGCATCGTTGCCGCATTGAGTGGTTGGATGGAAACATATTCCGGCCCCGCCTCGCCGATGAGCGCATGTGTCGGTTTCGAGATGATGCCCTCGAATCCGGCCGCCCATTCGGAATAAGGGATAACCGATCCGGGTAGGTCAGCGTTGGGTGGAGAAGGAGTAGCCGGTTTTGATAAACTGCCGCGAGAGATGACCGTCGGCGGAATCGACCAATCCGCCCCATATTTCGCCTTCATCTTGGCATCGAAGGCCTCTTTCCATTTATCGGCGGCCGATTTCCCAAAGAGGCGCCCGAACAACATCCCCAACCAAACGGCCGCGAATGCAACGGGCAATACCCAAGCTGAAACTATCGACGTCCCGGCCGTTGCCCCGGCCGCGGCGGCACCCGATGCCATCGTCTCGCCAATCGCGCCACCCGCCGCCGAAACCGCCGCATTTCCGAGTCGTCCACTACCGCCGATTCCAAGTGCGGACATAAATGCCTTAACGATGCCTAACTGGACGATGATCTTCTTCACGAAATTGATGATGAACCCCGCGACCATCTCGCCAATGACGCGGAAGAACGCCTGTTTGATCGTCCCCCAGATGCTCGAGAAGAACTTGGAGAACCCGCCCGTTATCGCCATCATCTCGTCATGCGTTTCCTTATACTTGGCCGTGTACTCCTCTAGGCTTATCTCGCCTCGGGCATACGCCTTGTCTAGTTCCCTTAGTTCGGCCTGGAGGTCAGTCTTCCTCTTCTTCTCGGCCTTCGACAGGCCGGAGAACAGGCCCTCGATGGCGTTGGCGAATCCCGTGGCAATGTCGTTGTAGAGGCCATCGAACGCCTTCGCCAGAGGGTCGATGGCCTCCTTCTTGACGGTATTGTAGATATCGGTCACCGCCGTTCCGATGCCCTTGAACATGTCTGGGTCTATGGCATCCGCGGAATTGATGATATCCCCGAGCGTCCCTCCGACTACGTCGCCGAGAGTCCCGAAGGAGTTGTTCACGGAATTCGCCGCATCGACCCCGAACATGCGGAACATCCGCACGTCATCGTTGACCGTCTCAAGTCTTTCTTCTAACGTCTGAAACGTGGGGTTGATTTTCTCGAGGGACGCGCGGAGCGCCTCAATGCGATCTTCGAGGGCCTTCACCCCCGCTGGTGTTGCATCGTTGGTTTTCTTGTAAGCGGCGAGAGTCGCCTCCGTTTCCGCTATTTCCTTACGGACATCGCTTCCAAACGTAGCCTTCAGGGAAGTCAATAGTGCTTCCTGCTCTACGGTCAGCCCGTGGACGGCGATAGCGAGAGGATGGAGCGCATCATAGGCCGCCTTGGATTTTGCCGCGACCTGTTCAAGCGCCGCCGTGATGCCGGGGAACTTCGATTCCCACTCACCCATGCGGATGGCCTGCTCGGCTAACGCAACGTTTCCGGCGCCATAGCTATTGTAAAGTTCAGCCATCGCGTCGTGGTGTATCCCGGCCACGGTCGCAACGTCCTGGAGTTTCGTGATGATCCGTCCCTGCATCTCCCAGAATGCCTCATCGGCCCGATTCAAGTCAGCCTTGGCCGTCTCAAGTTCCTGAAGTTTCAGGATGTAGAATACGACAGCCGACGCGAGAGCCGTCCATGCAGCCGTGGTGATGGTCAAGGCCCCAACGGTAGTTTGTAATGCGGCCGCCGTAGTGGCCATCGTCCTGATCCCGATAGAAAGTGCGAGATGGAATCCGCCCGCCGCGATGGCGACTACTCCAAAAACTCCGGCCATCTCTGCGAGTTGTTGTGTGAGCGGACCATTCTTGTTCATGGTTTCGTTAACGCCAGATATGACTCGCGTGAACATGTCGGCCAACTGTTGAGCTATCGGAATTAATGTCTTGCCTATTGTCATCCCGACGCCCTTGACAGAAGCCTCCAGGGAAACGAGGGCATCTTTGAATTTATCGCTGGCTGCGGCATCCGTGTCCGACATGACGATGCCAAGACGTTCCGCCTCTTTCCTCAACTCCGCCAATCCCGCCCGCCCGAGATTCAAGAACGGGATGAGTTCGGACCCACTCCTGCCAAACAACTTAATGGCAAGCGCCGTCTTTTCTGCACCATTTTCCATAGAGGCGAACCTGTCGGCCACCTCCATCATCACCTCGTCCATCGGACGGAGTTTTCCGGCCGAATCGGCGACGGCAATACCCAACGCCTTGAACGCGTCCTTGGCCGCCCCGGTGCCAGCGACCGCCGCCGCCATGTTTCTGCCGAGGAACCGCAATCCGAGAGCTATTCCTTCGAGCGATGTCCCGCTCTTGTCGGCGGCGAGCTTGAACGACGACAACGTGGCCGCCGATATCCCGGTTATCTGGCTAAGGTCGAAGAGCTTGTCGCCGAAGTCGGCCGTCTTCTTGACCATCGCCGTGAGCGATCCCACGACGGCGAGGCCGACGCCGGTGAACATAAGTCCGACTTTCTGATGGGCCGCGCTTACCTTCTCCGCCTGTTTGATGAGTTCCGCGGTATCCTTGTCGACTGATTTGATGGCCGTGTTCCAGCCGGACTTGTCAAGCAGGAGTTTCCCGACAATCGACCCCGCGACGAACGCTCCGCCTGTATTCATCGTATCACCTTTGCCTTTGACGATTTTCGGGGTCGCCTACGCACGACCGGCTCGCCGGCCTCCCGCGCCGCCTTCAGCCTCGCCCGCTTCGCGTCCATCTTGACCCGCGCCTCCGCGATCCGCTTCTCGTTCTCGCGGTCTAACTTCTCCACCTCGCCCTCGTGTTCAAGTTCCATCATCTCGGCCCGAAGCGAATCCATGTACTGTCGGACGTCCTTCGTTTCCTGATGCGGTAATAGTGCCGCATTGGCCGCCTCCGTTCTACGGACTAGCCCCTTCCGATTCGCTTCCGCAGCCCAGAAGAACAAGTCCCTGACGTCCATCGCCAGGAACTCCCGGAACGTGAACAGGCCAGGGAATTCCCCGGCTACGAGGGCAACGATTCGGCCCCTGGCCCGGACCCGTTTTTTTCTTCTGTCCCCGGCTTGATCGACCGCTCGACGACGACCGTGATCAACTGCGCCAACTTCGTGAGAGGAAGTTTCTGCAACACGGCGACCTCGCCCTCGAGTAACGCCTCGAGGTTCTCGCGGATAGCCGTCGCGGACCCGGCCGCGGCGTCCATCTGAAGCGCTTGGATACGCTCCAACATCCCGAGCGTGATCTCTCGCACGCGCAAGAGCACGCCGTCGATCTCGACCTCGATCGGCTCGAACAGCGTAGGTTTCGTGTCGAGTTTCAGAACGACTGGCATAACACCATCGTCCTTAGAGTTCGCTCGCGCCGCTGTCCATCCCGATGGTGCCGAACAGTCCTTCGTACCCGCTCTCCTGAGAGACGAACACTTTGAACTTGACCGGGAAGATCCGCTGCGTGTCCAAGTTGTAGGTCAGGTCCAACCCGGCGATGGGATAGGTCTTGTAGAGGTGAATCCATTCGCAGGGGTTCGTCGAGATGACGTTCCCGCAGAGCGGCTTGATGACCAGTTCCTTCGCCAGGTTGTAGAGCGAGCAGCCGATCTGGTTCTCGATCGGGATGACGCATCCGCTCGCCACGGTGTTCAACACGCGCGCGAGTTCGGCCACGCTCAGCCGGGTCAGCGGGACCTCGATCGTGAACGTGGAGCCGGTCAGCACGGCATCGACGGCGGCGGTTCCGGCCTGGTCCTCGTTGATGTCCGAGGAGTTGGTCTCCATGACCACCTTGATGTCGCCCAGGGTGTGACCGAGATAGGCGCTGTCCGACTCGCCATAACCCCAAACGATTTCGGCGGGACCCTTGTCCAACATGGGTGATACGGGCATTTTGCCCTCCTATAAAATATTGAGATAGCTCATACCGAACCCGACCCTTCGGGGCATGAGCCTTCTTCGACTCTGAAAATGTAATTCGTAGAGAAAAGATGTCGGCGGTTATCGTCCTCACCGAGGTATTGCGGTGCGTAAAGAGCGTTGACCGTCGTGACGAGATAGTCGTCGCCTATCCCGACGAGGCGCGGCATGTTCCATGCGCTCGTGCCGTGGACGGCATCGTAGACGGTCCAGGCATCGTCGCGGGCCTCCCAGTACGTCGCTGCGCGGCAGAGGACCTGGATGGCCATGTCTACCATGTCGGTGTTCGGGTAGAAATACGGCACGCCGCCCGACTCCTGCACGAGAACGCAACGCACGGGTTTGTCCTGGAGCCAATGGCCGGCCTGGAGTTTCGTGCCGACGGCGAATCCCGTCAGGCCGGAGATGAGCGTCACGATTTCCTTAAACATTGGGTCCTCCGAGAACCTTGGCGAGATGGTCCGCGACCATCTTCATGTAGTCGTTCTTGAACATGGCCATTTTCGATTCAAGATACTTTCGACCGGAATTCTCTAGAGTCCAGTTAATCTTGGCATTTTCTTCCGGCGTGAGTTCATGCCAGCGGGCCGCGTATTCCTTGTTGAACCCGACCGTCACCTCGGCGCCGCCAGTCGTGACCTCTGCCGGGTCCGTCCGGCCTGCGCCGCGCAGATGACCCTCATCGAAGGGGACATAGGGCTTCATGTTGATGGCGTCTTTTATGAGTTGGCTCCCAGCCTTGAACAGACCCTTGGCGGTCTCGCGCGGCTCCGACTCCTTGACGAGTTTCTTCAACCCCTTCTCGAAGTCGCTGAAATCAACCGTCATGCTCATGTGTGACTAAGCCAGATAGATTTCGTAATGTGAATGCGAGAAGTCTTTTGGTTGCCGGATGTCGACGATGGCCCGGTCTTCGCTCGCGTCCGGCATGCCGCTGTATATCTCGACTCCGCCCTGGTCAACGATTATCCTGTCCTCAAGGAGCAACCTCCGCCCGAGTGCGTTCAAGAGTTTGCGCTTCGGGAGATAGATCATTATCGACGACACAACCTCCTCGCCCTTCTGGTCGCGGATGAGTCGCGTCTTCCATTCGACGTATCCCTTGATCGTGATGACCTCGCCGCTCAACGGCTCGCCCCAGGTGTCGTTCCCCATGTATTTGAGGATGGTGACTTCATCGACGCAGTACGCATTCACAAGACTCATCGGACGTTCCTCCACTCGACGGCTTCCTGGCCCTCGCGGATTTGCTTGGCCAGGTCCGACTCCCCGCGTTCCCGCTCCAGGGCGATCCCCTCCTCGCTCGTCGCCAAGAGGACGTGCTTGCAGTTCGGATGAAACGGCGGCTCATCTTCGAGCATCGGGTATTCCGTACTCGTCCCGCTGATGGAGTAGGTGTTCCCCTCGAACTCCTCGCACTCCTCGCAGTCGGTTCCGTGGTCGGAGATAACGACGAGGTCGTTCTCGTACTGGTTGCACAGGTCGAGCGTCGCCGCTGTCTGCGACTCCCGCATGGTCGTCCGCGCCACGAGTTCGGCGTACTTGTTCATCCGGTACATGCGCCCGTTTATCTCAATGAACTCGTCGTCCTCGATGAGCGTGCGCAGGAAGACCTTCACCTGTTGCGATAGCCAACCCCGGCTTTTCTCCTTGAGTTCCGCCTCTGCCGCAAGCCGTCCGATGTCGCCCTCGGCCTGACTGAAGCTGAACTCCCGCACACGCGCCGCGCCCACCGTCCGCTCCGCCACCGCCACGGCCGCGAGGTATCTGTCAACCGTTGTGGGGATGGAGTTATTCGCCCGGATGAGGAGGAGCATCAAATCGTCGATGAGTCGGCGTGGCCTGTCCTCGATGGGCGGGTGCCTGCGTTTCCGGCCAAGGATCTCGAGCGACGTGCGCGTCCGTCGTGCGCCCTTCGCATACGCGCGCGGGATGGCGTCGTTCGCCCACTTGTCGACGGCCATGTTCAGCACTTTGACGATCTCCCTTGCCCGCACGCGAGCGACCCCCGGCTCGAGCGACAGGATACGGCGCAGTTCTCTCCCCGCCGCTCCGTAGATTCTCTCGAGCCGTTGGATATCATTCATGTCCTTGACTAGTTAAAAATCACACACCTTCGTATTGACCGATTCTTCCTCATCGCGGCACAGGTCTACCGCACCGAAATGATCCAACAGCGTGAGCCACGGCGCGAGCATCGCGATGACCACCGCGGGGACGGGCGCCTCGTCGAGTCGTGCCGCGTCGTACTTCTCCTTGACGACACCTGCCTCGATGGTGGCTTGTGCCTGGAGTCCCTTGCGCCGATCCTCGTCCTCCAAGTGAACGGCGAGGTAATAGGCCATCTCGCCATTCGCCCGCTTCAGAATCTCGCGTTCCGCAGCGGTGGCGGCGGCATAGGTTGGCAACGTCCACCGGATGTCGTAGTAGAGTCGGTTGTAGGCGTTGGTGATGACCTTGGGCTTCATCGTCGCGGCGGGGGTGAGGTCGTCCCACGCCTCCGTCTCCAACCTTTCGTTTGTAAAATATGTGTTCGCTTCGGCCAGGTCAACGAACCATCCTATTGCCATATTGGACTCCTATAAATTATTCATTTGATACAAGGTTATGACCGGATTCTCGAGTCCCATGTCCTCGATCTGGGCCACTATCGAATCCTGGTACATCAGGCTGGACACGATGATGGGAATCCGTTTATCATAAATCTCTCCGGGTCCGATGATCGGCCTCCCGGCCAACATCCCGCCGTGATAGTCGGCGTTCGTCTCGATGAACGCGAGGATGTCCAGCTTCCCCATCTCGCTCCATTGCAACATCCGTTGCGTATGCCCGCCCGCACCCCAGACGTACACGCGCCCGTGGATGTTCTTCATCGTGGCGTTGTGCCGAGCGAACACCGCCGCGCAGTTGTCGATATACCGGGCGATGTATTTCGCGTCGTCCGACTTGGCCCGCAACTTCCAGACCGACGACAGGACGGCCAGCGTGTCGAACCGGCTCTCGCACTTCACGCACTCGTAGCCGAGTCGCGCCATCATCCGGCGAAGACTCGTCGGGCTGAAATAGTTGATGTGTTCCGCCCCGAGTTGGAGCATCGGTTCGCGATCGTTGGTGTGGAAGTGCGCGTCGTCCGCCGCCGGGAACCAGTTCGTGATGTCCGGGACCTCGATGTACAGAATGCCATTATCCGCGAGCGCGGGCCTGATGTCCTCGAAGAACGCCTCGATATCCGCAATGTGTTCAACGACATGAGAGAGAATGACGAAACTGAACTTGGCCCCGTTCTTGTAGAACCGCGTGTCGTGGAACCGGTTCGCCACATCCGTGTCGAATCCATACTTGAGTTTAGCCACCTCGCGCCCGAATCGGGACGGGTCGTATCCGTATATCTCACGCTCGCCCGACCACATCGACATCAGGTGTCCGGTGAAGCAACCGATCTCCAGGACGTTCCCCGCGATGACCACGTTCTCATCAACCCACTTCTTCGTGGCCCGGTGTAGGAAGACGTGTCCGTCCGGGTCGGCGTAATCGTTCGCCTTCCAGCCCTGCGCCTTCTTCGACTGCGAGGAGTAATACTCGTTGATGACACCGGCGTCAGGAATGTTATCTGCATAAACACCGCCGCAGACGCCGCACTCGACCACGTCATATCCTTCGTGGAATGACCCCTTGGTCGGGGCCGTCCACCGATTGACGAGCAGGACGCGCGGGTCGTAGGCGGTACAGTATGGACAATTACGCCTCATAAACAATCTCCCATCACTTCGCAGATGAACGGCCCCGGAGCATCGAGCGCCTCGCGGACACGTTCTTCGAGTTCCGCCGGTCCCTCGACCCTGTTCGAGCGAATGAGATATGCCTCGGCGATCCTCGATATGTCGGGGAGAGTGAGGCCACTTGCGGGGTCGCTCGCAACAAATCGTCCCTCAAAGTATTTCCTCTGAGTTGACCGGATCGAGGCATACCCGCCGTTGTTAAGGTAGAAGAACTTGACCGGAAGTCCGAGACGCTGGACGGTCTCTAGTTCCTGGATGTTGAGTTGGAACCCGCCGTCTCCGACAACGCATATCGTGCGCCGACCGCTCGCGAGGCACGCGCCAATCGACTGCGGGATGTCGTATCCCATCGCTCCGAAACCGGGGCTATTCAGGACGCGTTGCCCAAACTTCACGCGGAAGTCCCGCATGAACGTGTTCGCCCCAGACCCCGAACTACACGGAACCAATAGGTCGTCCGGCGCCAACGCGTTGGATAAGACATCGATGAACGGATCTGGAGTTCCGAGCAACTTCCATGACAGGCATCTATCAAGCCACGCTTGCCGGTTGCGTGGAACGAGTCCTGGAAGCCTGGCATAGAGTTCCTCAAGGAATAGCCCCGCGTCCGCCTCGGCTGGAACGTCAATCGGGAACGGATGCTTGTGGAGTTCCCTGCGGTCAACGTCCACGACGACCTTCTTTGTCTCGCGGTTGATAAAGTCGGAATCGTATCCTATCTGCCCGAAGTCCAGACGCGCCCCGATGGAGAGTAATAAGTCCGCGTCTTGCATGATGATGTTCGCTCCGGGTTGGCCCAACGCCCCCGGCCGGCCGCAATAGAGTGGGTGATCATCTCCCACGACGTCGCACGCCCGCCACGTCGCGAGGACGGGGACGCCAAGCTTGGCTGCGCACTCCCGGAATAGTGTTTCCTTCCCTGCCGACCTGATGCCATGCCCCGCGAGGATGACTGGACGTTCGGATTGCGACAACAACTCGAGGGTTGATCCGACATGAGCCGGAACGTCATTCGCCCACCAGTTCGGGGTAGGCGTGAATGGCTGAAGTTTATCCGGCTCGACCTCCGCCCGTTGAACATCGAGTGGGATATCCAGCCAGACCGGACCCTTGCGTCCCGTCCGCGCAACCACAACGGCCTTCTCGAGATGGTAGCGGATCATCCTCGGTTCCTTGATTGTGACCGCATGCTTTGTGATTGGACGGACGACGGAGACGATGTCTATCTCTTGGAACCCCCGCGTCCTCGTTTGGTCATTGGCCCTGATGTCGGCAGTCTTGACCTGGCCGGACAGGATGAGCATCGGCGTCGATTCCGTCCACGCGCCCGCAACCCCCGTCACGGCGTTGGTACCGCCTGGCCCCGTGGTCACAAGTGCGACCCCAAGGTTCCCCGTGAACTGGGCGTATCCGTCCGCCGCGATCGCCGCCGCCTGCTCATGGAGGCACGCCACATAAGCGAGACCCTTTTGACGACCCGCCGAGTCCACGAGGTACATATTCCCCCCGCCGGGGACGAGGAAGATGTCACGAACCCCCTCGGCGACGAGGAAGGACATGACGTAATCGGAAAGTCTCATCAGTCCTCGACCCCTTGCGACCAGAGAGTCAACTCGATCTTGCGGTTCGCGTTCTTGTTTATCGATTCATCTTCATAGACGGAATCGCCGTTAAGATACGTCGTAGAAATCTCCTCGATAATGGCCCCGCCCCTTGTCTGGAAACTATGGCGCACGCCGGGGAGGACGGAGAGCAGGTCTCCGGCCTTCAACTCCCGCCGCACGCCCTCGACCTCGACGTTCAAGTCCCCGCGCAGGAGGTGGAAGCTCTCCTCCTTCTGCCGATGGAAATGGCGCGGGTAGGACTGGCCAGGGAACATGACAATGAGCATCTTGGAGTAGGCGCGGTTGAGAACCTTGACCAGCACGGCCCCCCATTGGTCGAATCGCTCGATGCCGTAGTGCGTGGAGATTTCGACCTCGACGCGAGGCGGGAGGACTATCCGGCCCTCCTGGAGAACCGACTTCAGCCGATACCTGATCTGGTTGACGTGGTTGCGAAGCCCCTGCGCGCGGACGGCGCCTTCCATCACGGGCGCGCCCGAGGCGATATCCATCTCCGCCGTGAGTTCGTTGTACTTGGAGATACTTGACGCGACGGCCTGCCCGGCGACGTTCGGCATGGCGAGGAAGACGTCGCTCTCCTTGACGCGTTCCCCCTTGAGAATCTCGCGGCTGGCGTAGACGCCACGGTAGAGCGGCTGGATGTCCTCGACCTCTTTGGCCGTGATGTCTTTCCTGCGCCCCGTCACACCGCAGATGGAGATGGCGTCAGCGGCAGCGTCCAGCCACTTCGCCGCCTGCGCGGGGGTTGCGGAATAGGCGTTCAGCGCATAACTCTCAGTCGGGACGCCGACGTGCTTCTCGAATATCGACGCACCCTTTGCCACGGCGATCCTGACGCTGTCGTAGTTCTCCGGCTCCTCGTGCGTGGAGAACCCGACTGGGATTCCGGGGTATCTGTTTCTGAACAACTCTATCTGATTCAGTTCCAGATGGTTGCGGAGGCACGGATATTCTCCGACGCAATGCATGATGGCGAATGATTTATTCCGATGCGACAGGAACGCCACGACCTTGTCGATGTCGTCGAGCGTCGCACCCGCAGTCGAGGCGATGATGGGCATATTGACCTGGGCGATACGCTCGAGCAATGGCCAGTCCATGAACGAACAACTGGCGACCTTGAGGATATCGAACCCCAATTTCTGTACCACCTCGACGCTCGGCTCGTCCCAAGGGGTACACATCGAGATGAACCCGTTGGCCGTGATCTCGTCCTTGATTCGTGAAAAATCGTCCCTGCTTAGTATGGTTTCCGTGAACCGCTTGATATACTTGTGATCTTTCCGTGCGCGATGGTCGGGGTGGATATAGGACTCGTCCCGTAGCTGTAACTTGAAGCTGAACCGGAAGTCCCGCCCCTTCACGACCTCGCGGAACTCGCGGATGATGCGGACGCCATGCTCGACATCGCCCATGTGGTTGTTTGCCATCTCGAAGACGAAAAGCGGCGACGGGGACTTGAGCGTTATCATGCGCGCACCAACTCCACGATTATTCCATCCGGGTCGTGACAATAAACAGAGTTCCATTCGGGGGTCGGATGGTTCACGACAGACCCTCCCGTGCGGATGATTTGTTCACACGCCCGTGCGAGATCATCCACGACGAAGGCAACGTGCGAACATCCCCTGCGATTCGATGGGGCGTTGCGTAGTGTCGAGTAATCCGGGAGCGAATGATACTGGATGAGTTCCACTTCCGAACCATCGGGAGCGTGCATCTTCGCCCACTCCAATTTCACGTTGGGAATCCCGACCATCGCGTCCGTGAATGGTCCCGACCGAACCATTCGTTTCCAGAGGACGAGACCAAGCCCCTCGTAGAAGGCGACGGACAGATCGAGGTCGCGCACCACGAGGCCGACATGGCCGACCTTCTTGACCATCATGAGTGCCACCTGATCGTTCGGCCTATGGCGTCGTCCAACCCGATCCATTGCCGTAGTCCTAGTTGGGTCGCGCCGGCTACGGACGGGGGAACGTATCTGTCTGAGACGCTCCCCGGAGTGATTTCCACTTTCACCGCGGGGTGGAACGCCTCGGCGACCCGATGGGCCAACTCCTCTATCGTCACGACATCTTCGGAGCCGACGTTGTAGGGTTGCCCCGGTGCGCCGCGGAACAGGATCGTCCATAGCCAGATGGCAAGGTCTGCCGCGTAGAGGTAGGAACGCTGTACCATGCCGCCGCCCGATACCCGTATCGGCCCTCCGGCGAGTCCGTCCCGGATGAAGTTCCCGATGGCGAAGTGGCTGTCGAGCGGCTGATACGGGCCGACGAAACAGAAGAGCCGCGCTATCATCGAAGGGACGGGAGAGAACGAACACATGATCTGCCCGATCCGCTTACCCTCGGCATAGGACGACGTTCCCGAATATACTGCGCCGGAACTGAGGAAGAGCAACCTCTTCGTTCCTGCCAATTCCGAGAAGCTCAGAACGCGGTTCGTCCCTCTCGTGATGACATCGAACTGGTCGGCAAGATAGGTGTCCGTGCTGGATTCCACGGCCCCGTGGATGACGAAGGGGAACTCGCCCCTAGGAGGTATGAATGTGCGCACGTCGCCAGGATGGAAGGAGATGCCGGGGCGCGCGTCGTGCTGACCCCTCGTCAACACTACGGCCGAAGCGTTCAAGTTCAACTTATCATTGATGTACTCGAACGTGTCGAGTAGCCACGACCCGATGAACCCCGTCCCGCCCGTGATGAACAGACGCTCGCCCCGCAACTCTTCCCAGAGATCGCGGGTGTGATCCAAGACGTGATCGAGGTCAGTCTGTTCTACCATGTTTTCCACGGCGGGTTTCCGCCCGCCCATTGAGATTCGAGATATAGGAGGTCGCGGAGCGTGTCCATACATTGCCAGAATCCCTCGTGCTTGTAGGCGTAGAGTTGCCCGAGTTCCGCTAGTCGCTCCATCGGCGCGTGTTCCCACATCGTTTCGCCCTCGACCCATTGAAGGGCTGCGGGGTCGATGACGAAGAACCCGCCGTTGATCCATGCGCCCTTGCTGACGGACTTCTCCTTGAAATGCGAAATGCGGTCACCCTTGAACTCGAGAGCCCCGAATCTCGCGGGAGGGCATACGGCTGTGAGCGTGACCAGGCCCGCGTGTGCCTCGTGGAACTCGACGAGTTTGTTGATGTCCACCGTCCCCACGCCGTCCCCGTAGGTCATCAGGAACGTCCTGCCGCAGATGATATGCCCCACTCGTTTCAGGCGATTTCCCGTGAGCGTGTCCTCGCCCGTGTCGACGAGATGTACTGTCCAGTCCTCGTCCTTGAAATTGTCGAAGTAGTATCTGATCTCGTGGCCCTTGTGGCCCAAGGCGAGGATGAACTCGGTGTGTCCGTAGTGCGCGTAGTGCTTCATGATGTGCCAGATGATCGGGCGGTCTCCGACCTTGACCATCGGCTTCGGAATCGTCCCGGTCTTCTCGCTCAGGCGCGTCCCCTTCCCGCCGCAGAGGATGACGACCGGCATCTTGTCGCTCATCTTCGCCCCCGCATGAATTTGTCCACGCTCGCCTTGATGTATTCCAACTGAGCGTCCCCAATGCCCGGATAGACGCCGATGAAGAACGTGTTCGTCGTGACGAGGTCGGAGTTTTGGAGGTCGCCCACGACCCTGAGCGGGATGCCCTCGTAGGCGGGGTGGCGCAAGAGGTTTCCAGCAAAGAGGTTCCGCGTCTCTATTCGGTCGGCCTCAAGGTGACGCGTGAGTTCGTTCCTCGTGAACCCTGCGTCCGGGCGGACGGTGATGGCGAATCCGAACCACGATGGGTCGGAGTGTTCTAGCGCGCGCGGGAGAATCAGGCGGTCTTGATACGGCGCCATAATCTCGGACAGTCGCTTGAAGTTCGACTTGCGGCAGGCCGTGAACTTATCAAGTTTGTTAAGTTGGGCGCAACCGATCGCCGCCTGCATGTCCGTCACCTTGAGGTTGTATCCGATGTGGCTGTAGACGTACTTGTGATCGTAGCCTTCGGGGAGTGTGCCGAATTGCTGACCATACCGATCGCCGCATATTCCATTTTCCCCACCCCTGCAGCGGCAGTCCCGTCCCCAGTCGCGGAACGAGAGGGCGATTCTTGCCAGTTCATCGTCATCCGTGGCGACGCATCCGCCCTCGCCCATCGTGATGTGATGGGCCGGGTAGAACGAGAACGTCGAGAGGTGGCCGAACGTCCCGGTCAATAGACCCTGGTATCGCGACCCGAGAGCATCGCAGTTGTCCTCGATGAGCCATAGGTCGTATTTCTTTACGAGATCCATAACGACATCAAGGTCAAAGGGGACTCCGAGAGTATGGGCCATCATAATGGCCTTCGTCTTCGACCCTATCGCTTCGCATATCCGCTCGGGGATGGCCGTGTAGTCGCCCAGGTTCACGTCCACGAACACCGGGACGAGTTGGTTCTGTAGGATGGGATTGAGCGTCGTAGGGAATCCACAGGCCACGGTCAATACCTCATCTCCCGGCCGCAGACGCCTATCCTTCAGCTTGGGCGACGTGAGCGTCGTCAAGGCAACGAGGTTCGCCGATGAGCCGGAGTTCACGAGCAACGCGTTCGATAGCCCGAGGTACTTGGCGAAGTCAGTCTCGAACTGCTTGGCGTATCGACCCGCCGTGAGGAAGAAGTCGAGGCTCGCATCGACGAGGCAGAGCATCTCGTCCGAGTCGAACACCCGTCCCGCGTAGTTCACGATGTGCGGGTCCTTCGCTCCGAACGTCTCCTTGTGGTACTCGTGGACGAGCTTCAGGATTCGCTGGCGGGTCGATTCAGACGTCATCATTCCTCCGCCCAAGGCAGTCCCTTCGACGCGGCGCGGATCGAGTACTGCTTGATCTGCCCCGCGCACGCGTGATACATGTCGATGGATCGACCCTCGTAGTATTCCTTGTACCAGTCAACGGCCATCATCAACGCCTCGTCGAATCCGATAGTGGGGCGCCACTTGAGTTCCGTGCGGGCCTTGTCGCAGTTCAAGTTCAGGAGAGTCGCCTCGTGCGGAGCGTTCGCAACGCCCGTGTTCTCCCAACACCCGTGACCCCAATACTTGATGAGCCGCTCGACGAACTCTACGACGGTGATGTTGTTGTCCGCCTCCGGGCCGAGATTCCACGAGCCGCAATAGCGGACGGGGTCCTCAGCAAGCATCGCGCCGAGCCAGAGATACCCGCTCAGCGGCTCAAGCGCATGCTGCCACGGGCGCGTGGACGCGGGGTTTCGGATGCCGATGGGTCGGTGATCGCTCAACGCACGGACGCAGTTGGGTAGCAATCTGTCCGTCCCCCAGTCGCCGCCGCCGAAGACGTTCCCGGCCCGGACGGACGCCGCTCCGATCCCGCCATACGAGCGCAGATACGCGCCGAAAGCCAGCTCCGCGCAACCCTTTGATGCGCTATACGGGTCATGCCCGCCCATTGGGTCGTTCTCGCGATAGCCCCAGACCCACTCCTTGTTCTCGTAGCACTTGTCGCTCGTGATGCTGACGAGGACCTTGACGCTCGGCGTTGTCCTGACGGCCTCGAGGACGTTGACCGTCCCGCCGAGGTTCGTGTCGAAGGTCAGTTTCGGTTCCTTGTAGGACGTGTTGACGATCGTCTTGGCGGCCAGATGGAAGACGAACTCGGGCTGGTAGTCATTGAACGTCTCGGCCAATTTACTGAAGTCGCGGATGTCGCCGTGAACGTGAGCCACCCTATCCGCCAAGTGCGATGCGGTGAAGTTGTTCGGGTCACTCGGAGGATCGAGCGAGAATCCCACGACGTGTGCGCCCAGTTCCCGCAACCAGACCGAGAGCCAGGATCCCTTGAACCCGGTGTTCCCGGTCACGAGGACGACCTTGTCTCTGTATATGTCCTTGAACATCAGAACACCTGCGGCGCGTCGAGATACTTCTCGCACTCGTCCCGGATCTGCTTCTCCGTAATGTCGAACATATGCGAGCCCATGCCGTCGTTGATGCTCCGCCGGCTGACGTTCTCCCGGCGACCCCGCATCCTGCGCTTGACGGCCATGTCGGGGTCAGCATTCAGCCAATGCGCCCCATCGAATCGGACGCTCGACTTTCCCCCGAGTGCGGCGTGGCAGTTGTGGGCGCCAATGCTGTAAGTGATCCCAGCAGACGGCTTGACGATCGCGGGCTTGACCGCGCCGAAGAACTCCCGCCCCGGATACCCGTGCCGCCTCTGCCAGATGGCCGGCAACGTCGGGTCGAGGTCAACGTCCGTTCTGTGGCGATATATCCACCACAGGTGGGCGTAGATGATGACGCCATCAGCGTCGCGGAGAGTCTCCCGCACGTCCCGCATACCAATGGGGAATACGAGTTCATCCCCCTGGACGTGGATGAGCCAGTCAGTATCGATCTTGGATATCATCTGGTTGAGGTTGTTTATGGCGAAGGCGTAGTCGGCCTTGTTCTCCGGGTAGTCGAATGCGACGATGCGTGCGTTCTGGTGACTCAGTATCGCCTGTTCCGTAGGCGCGTCGATCGCCCGCCCGTTGTCGTTGAACATGGCGATGATCTCGTCGGCGTAGCCGTAGTGGCTCATGAAGTACGGGATCATGGGGTCGCCGTTGTAGAAGGACGAGATGACGGATATCTTCATTTTAGAACTGCGTCTCCGGGCGGCTTCTCCCCGGCATCCGTTGCGTTGATGCGACCATGCGATTCCACCAGATGACCGACTTCGTGTTCCGGTAACACTTGTCGATGAGGAGCCAGTCGTTCGATTCCATCGGGTGATCGTTCACCTCGG
>Ga0315288_10005535_pt1 | contig 16058 bp, 10 predicted proteins | sample YL17G11_20_MG_FD_203454 | JGI IMG/M metagenome (GOLD analysis project Ga0315288, IMG submission 203454) | Sediment microbial communities from Yellowstone Lake, YNP, Wyoming, USA - YL17G11_20 | ecosystem: Environmental > Aquatic > Freshwater > Lake > Sediment | place: USA: Wyoming | collected...
CAGCGGCCGTTTCGTCTGTCGAAAGTCGGGAAGGTCTTTGATGGAGTGTCTTTCAAGAAACTCCACGAGTCGGACCGGATTCAGCTCGAGAACTACATCATCCATGCAACAATCATCCGTCAGGAGTCACCGCCGAATGATGACACTGCCATCTTCCATGTTTTTGAAAGGATCAATACGGCGGGAACCCGATTGGCAGCACAGGAAATCCGAGTCGCCGTCTACCACGGCGAGTTGCTCGCGTTGGTGGAAGACCTCAACGAGGAGAAACCGTGGAGAGACATCTTCGGCAAGAAGAGCGCCCGCCTGAAAGACAGAGAACTGATCTTGCGCTTCCTTGCTCTGCACCGCGAAAGTGACAATTACGAACGTCCGTTCTCCGAGTTCTTAACCAAGTTCGTGGCGCGACACCGCGACCCAGATCAAGCATTCTTGGACTCTTGCAGAGAGCGGTTCACGGCAGCGATCACCGCTGTCAGCAAAGCGATTGGTGATCGTGCTTTCCGTCCTGAAGGCACACTTAACGCGGCAGTCTTCGACTCAGTAATGATCGGTTTGTCGCGCCGATTGGAGAAGGGAAGGGCTAATGCCAAAGCCGTCAAAACGGCCTACGACGCCCTCGTAAAGGATGCCGACTACCAGAAGGTTGTCTCGCGTGCGACCGCGGACCAAGTCACGGTTGAGACACGTCTGAAGCTGGCGACCAACGCATTTGCTGCGGTCACATGAAGAACCTGGAGATATCCAAGCAGATCGCGCGAATCAAGTCATTGGTTCAACGGACGCAGTCTGCGACGTCCAGTGATCTGGAACTCCAGTCACACTGGGCAAAATACTTGTGCATTCTTGGCGCTGGCCTGCTCGAGAATGCCCTCCAAGCCATCTTCATCGAGTACGTCGAGCGCTGTTCGAACCCCCCAGTTGCACATTTCGCAAGCGAGGAACTCCGGGCGCTGCAGAACCCGAAAACACAACGTTTCATCGAGACGACTCGCGCCTTTAGGGCGGACTGGGCCGCTCAACTCGAGGCGTTCGTTGAGACAGATGGCAGGAAGGATGCGATCGACTCCATCATGGCTCTGCGGCACCAAATCGCCCATGGAAAGGACGTCGGCGTCACAGTGTCCCGTGTCAGGGATTGCCTGGAGAAGTCCGTTGAAGTCCTAGATCACTTGGAACAGCAGGTCCTTCGTTCATGAAAGTCACCTACCACTGGCTCAGGCAATACGTCGAGTTCAACTGGTCGCCCGAGGAACTGGCCGAGCGCCTCACCATGCTCGGCCTCGAGGTCGAGTTCCTCCAGAAACTCGGCGGCGAGTTCGCCGGCATCGTGGTCGGACAGGTCATCACCAAGGACCAGCACCCCAATGCCGACAAGCTCACGCTCTGCCGCGTCCACGACGGCCAGGGGGAGCGCCAAATCGTCTGCGGCGCCCACAACTTCGAGCCTGGCGACAAGGTGCCGTTGATCCTGCCGGGTGCGTCGTTGCCACCGAGGCCGGGCGACAAGGAGCCGCTCACGATCAAGGTCGGCAAGATCCGCGGCTGCGAATCCCACGGCATGATGTGCTCCCCCAAAGAGCTCGGTCTGTCGGACGAAGCGGGCGGCATTCTGATCCTCAAACCGGGTGCCCAGGTCGGCCAACCCTTTGCCGGGTACCTCGGGCGCGCCGGCAGCGACGTCGTCTATGATCTCGAAGTCACCCCCAACCGGCCGGACCTCAACAGCGTCATCGGCGTCGCCCGCGAAATCGCGGCCCTGACCGGCAATTCGCTCCGCCTCCCGGACTTCCGACTTCCGACTTCCGAGTTCCGAGTTCAAGACCTGGTGGCGGTTCGCATCGAGGACGCTGACCTATGCCCGCGTTACACGGCCCGGGTGGTGCGCGGTGTGAAGATCGGCCCCAGTCCGGAGTGGCTCCGTTCCATGCTCGAAAAGGTGGGCATCCGCAGCATCAGCAACGTGGTGGACGTGACCAACTACGTGATGATGGAATGCGGCCAACCGCTCCATGCCTTCGATTACCACCTGGTTGCTCAACGTAGTGGCGCAGGCGCCTCGCCTGCGAATGTCGGACAGGCACCCTGCCGGTCCGCCGCGCCGCCAAGCGAGGCGCCCGGAGGACCTGGGGCAGGCGAGGGCGCCTGCCCCACTATTCCAACCATCGTTGTCCGGCGCGCCAAGGCCGGCGAGTTGTTCGTCACCCTCGATGGCCAGAAACACACGCTCACCGCCGACCATCTCCTCATCGCCGATGAGCAGAAGGGCATCGCCCTGGCCGGCGTGATGGGCGGCCAGAACTCGGAGATCCACGAGCGGACGGTGGACGTGCTCATCGAGAGCGCCTACTTCAAATCGCAGAACATCCGCGCCACCTCCAAGGCGCTCGGCTTGCGCACCGACGCGTCCTACCGGTTCGAGCGTGGGGCGGACATCGACATCAACGACTGGGCGAGCCGGCGATGCGCCGCGCTCATCGTGGAAACTGCCGGTGGCCAACTCGCCGAAGGCGTTGTGGACGCTTACCCGCAGCCGTTCACGCCTCGCCAGATCACGCTGCGTCACCACAAGGTGACTGAACTGCTCGGCATCACACTCAAGCCGGAGGAAATGGAGTATTACCTCGGCCAGCTCGGCCTCAGGATCGTTGGCCGCAAGGCGCGACCCGTTGGCGCCGAGGCCACCGCCCCGGAACCGGTCACGTTCCAGATTCCGAGCTGGCGCGTGGACCTCAAGCGGGAGACGGACTTGATCGAGGAAATCGAGCGGCTGCACGGTCTGGAGAAGGTGCCCGCCACTCCACCACGCGGCGCATTCGGCACGAATCCTTTCGACGCGGTTCATGACCAGATTGCCGAGGCCCGCCGCATTCTGACGGGTCTTGGCCTGAATGAAGCCCAGGGTCAGACGCTGGTTTCCGACATGGCGGCCCGCCTCGTCGCTCCTGCCGATGCCCTGGTGTTGTTGGCCAATCCGCTCAGCAGCGACATGAACACGCTGCGGCCCAGCCTGCTGCCGGGCCTGCTCGATTCCCTCCGTCACAATGTGAGTCGGAAGAACGAATCGGTGGCGTTGTTCGAGATTGGCCGCGTGTTTTCGCGCGCGGACCGACAATCGAGAGAGACTCGCCGGCTGGCGATTGCCTTGACGGGCGCCCGGCACCCCCTGTTCTGGAGCGGCGAGGGCCGTTCCGCTGCATTCGATCTGTATGACCTGAAGGGCCTGGTCGAGGAGTTCCTGGAACAGTTCGGCTTGCGGGCGATGGCGTACCCGAAACGCCCGGAGAGCACGCCTTTGTTTCTCGAATCCGCCGGCATCGCCTTGGGTGGGAAGGTGCCCTTGGGCGAGTTGGGACAACTGCTGCCGCCGCTCGCCAAGCGCTACGATCTGCGCGATGCGGTGTTCCTGGCCGAGCTCGACCTCGACGAGTTGCTGGGGCGACGGATCGCCACCAAGGGTTTCAAGCCGTTGCCACAGTTCCCGAGCATCCGCCGCGACGTGGCCATGATCGTGCCCGAAGCCGTGACCCACGACGCCGTGCTCCAGATCGTCCGCCAGACCCGGCCGTTGAACCTGGAGAGCGTGGAACTGTTCGACGTGTTCCGCGGCAAGCACGTCCCCGCCGGCCAGAAGAGCCTGGCCTACGCCTTCGCCTACCGTCACGCAGAGCGGACGCTCACGGACGCGGAAGTGAACGCCACGCACGAAAAGGTGCTGGCGCAGCTCAAGCAAGGCTTGGGCGCGATCTTCCGCGAGTAGGGCTGGCAGGCACAGACCGCTCCGCTCGAACCCAGACGAACAGGGTCCTACGAAGTCCCCAAGCGAAAGACCCGGTAGAAGCGGGCAGGCGGAGCCTCTTTCGGTCGTGCGCTCGGCGATGAGCGACGCCGGATTGCGCCTCGACTTCATTGCATCCGTATTGCAGCCCCCACAACCCCGGCGTCCTCATTCCTCGGGGCAGGCGGAATACCTCGGAAACTGAGGCAATGGCTCGGAGGGCATCGAAGGTGCTAAGTGACAACTGCCGCCCCGCCGGATCGCGTAGGCGGCGAGACGTAGCTGCAACTCATCATGATTCCGCGATCGCCCAGGTCGGGAAGGGCAGCGAACACCCGTGCGGTGTTTCCGCAACTCTTTCGGGGCCGGCTCTGCAAGGAGACTCGCCAAGGCCACATCCTTGTATGTCTGGCGCTCTGGTCCACCATCAGCTTCCTGTTCGTCAGTCGGTTTATCTACTCCTCGGTGGTCGTGGAGGGAGCCAGCATGACGCCGGCGCTTAAGCCGAATGAGCGTCACCTGTTGAACCACTGGCTCCACCACGTGATCCCCTTCCAGCGCGGCGACTTGGTCGTGCTCCGTGAAGAGCAGGACGGACCCAAGGTGGTCAAACGCATCATTGCCCTGCCCCGCGAAACCATCCAGTTGCGCGACGACGGCGTCTATGTGGACGGCCTGCGGCTGCGCGAACCTTACATCCCTCACGACGCCTATACCTACTCGCGCCGGATGGGGGATCGGAAGCTGACCCTCGGCTCAGACGAGTACTTCGTGATGGGAGACAACCGCCTGGTCAGCCAGGACAGCCGTTGGTATGGCCCGGTCCGCCGATCCGACCTCCTGGGCATGATCGAGCCTTGACGCGGCTGGGAGTGGCTCGGTGGACCCGCCTATAGTCGGGTTTGAACTGGCGGCGCGGGCCAACGACTTCCGACCTGAAAACAGAGCGCGAACCCGGCGGCTAGTACCCCGATGCGGCGACCCGATCGAGCAGCCGTAAGCTACCAACTGCTGGGCAATGGCTGGCGCTTTGAATCAGCCGTTTCGCATCGCTTCCCACCCATCGTCCGTGTCCGTCGGACTGGAACCGAATACCCTCGGGTATCACGCGGCTGCGGCCACGGTCACCCTCGCGACGAACAAGCTTGGCGTCGTCCACTCACGGAGCCGCATGATTTCACGCCGTCTCGGCCAGGGCGCGGTTCATGCGTTGGATGGCTTCGTCGATCTCGGCGGTGCTCTTGAAGCCGATCACCACGGCGTCGAGTTCCTTCAGCGATATCGCATAGCGGATCGCTTTTTCGCGGTCCTCGGCCTGGGTGAAGTCGCCGTCGCCGATCATCTTCATGCCGATCACGCCGTGGCCCTTCTCCTTCATGGCCTTGAGTTCCGTCAGCACCGACGGCAAGTGGCTGGCGTCGCTCTTGGCGGTCCAATCCTCCGCCGGGGTGTCGATGTGGGCGCCCTGCGGGTTGACGCGCACCAGATTGACCTGCACCCAGTCCAGTTTGGCGGCGAGGTCGAGCGCGGGCAGGCTGTGGCAGGACACGCCCCGGGCCCGCACCCACTTGCGGGACTGCGCCTCGGAGACCGCGTCCATCATGCGCTTGCGCTCGTCGTCCCAGTCTTTCTTGACCGTGCAATGGACGAGCAGCGTGTCCATGTAGTCGGTGTCGTAGGTCTGGCGAATCTTGTCGATGACCTCGAGCGGCTTTTCGGGCACGCCGCCGATCTTGGTTTGGAGGAAGAGCTTCTCGCGCGGCAGGCCCTTGATGGCGGCGCCGATCCATTCGTGCGTCCGGTACGACATGGCCGCGTCGAAGTAGGTGATGCCTTGGTCGTAGGCGTAGTGGATGAGCTTGTTGAAGGCTTCCTGGCCTAAGGCGCGCTGGACGTTGCCGCTGTTGCTGCCAGTGCCGAAGCCCAGGCGGCTCAACTTGATGCCGGTCTTGCCCAGGGTGACCTGGTCCACGGCGGTGCGTTTGGCCGCGGCGGTGAGTGGGGGTTGCAGCCAGGCGAGGCTGGCAAGGGCGGCGGTTCGGCCGATGAATTGACGGCGGGTCAGGGTGAGTTGAGACATGGGGATTCCTCGGTATTCGGTCTGGGTTGCGCGATGGTTCAGATTTGTTCGCCCCAACGGGCGTCGGCGGATCGGACCGGATGACAACGCATCGAGCATGGCGCAAGGCATTGACTTGCGTCAACGAATAACCCAACCTGTGCGCCGACAAGCTGACTAAGCGAACGATTCAACCCACCTCCCTCCTATGCCAGACCTGCAAAAGCTCTACGAGGCCGTGGTCAATGGCGACGCCAAGACCGCGCGCGACCTCACCGAACAAGCCCTCGCCGCCAACGTGGACCCGGTCGCCCTGGTCAATCAGCACATGGCGCCAGCGATGAAAGAGGTGGGCCGTCGCTTCGAGGCCTGCGAATACTTCGTGCCGGAGCTGCTCCTCTCCGCCCGCGCGATGAAGTCGGCGCTGGAGCTGATCCGCCCGTTGCTGGCGGCCCAAGGGGCCCAACCCGTGGGCCGGGTGGCGATCGGCACCGTCAAGGGCGACCTGCACGACATCGGCAAGAACCTGGTCGCCGCGATGCTCGAAGGGGGCGGGTTCGAGGTCATCGACCTGGGCGTGAACGTGTCGCCGGAGAAATTCATCGAGGCGGTGAAGGAAAAACAGGCCAACGTGGTCTCCCTGTCCGCGTTGCTGACCACGACGATGCTGGCCATGAAGGGCACGGTCGACGCGCTGAAGGCGGCGGGCTTGCGCGACCGCGTGAAGGTGCTCATCGGCGGCGCGCCCATCACCCAGCGGTTCGCGGACGAGATCGGTGCCGACGGTTACGGCGAAAACGCTGCAGAAGCCGTGGCGCTCGCCCGGAAGGCCCTGGGTTTGGCGGCGTAAAGTGAACCGGGACCAGGGCCGCGAACTGGCGGGTCGTCGGCTGGGCTGCGCCCTGTAATTCACTGAGGCAGCACGGAACTCGGCCTTCACCCAATGTCGGTAATCCAGTGTTGATCTGATGCATCCCCTCCTTCATTCCCTGCTCGCCTCCGGTCCCGTGCTGACTGACGGTGCGTGGGGCACGCAGCTCCAGGCCCGCGGCCTCGCCGCCGGTGACTTCCCCGATGCCTGGAACCTCACCCATCCCGAACGCGTGGCCGAGGTCGCGCGGGCCTACGTCGCGGCCGGCAGCCGGGTCATCCTGACGAACACGTTTGGCGCCAACCGCGTCCGCCTGGCCGATCACGGCCTCGCCGAGCGCGGCGGGGAGATCAATCGTCTCGGCGTCGAGATCTCGCGTCGCGCTGCGGAGGGTCAGGCGAAGGTGTTCGCGTCGATGGGTCCCAGCGGCAAGATGCTGATGAGCGGCGAAACCTCCGCTGACGCCCTCGAGGCCGCCTTCGGCGAGCAGGCCCGAGCCCTGGCCGCCGCGGGCGCGGACGCACTGGTCGTCGAAACCATGTCGGATCTCGAGGAGGCGAAGATCGCCGTCAGCGCCGCCCGGCGAGCGGGTCTGCCGGTGGTGGGCTGCATGGTGTTTGACGCCGGGAAGAGTAAAGACCGCACGATGATGGGCAACCCGCCCGAGCAGGTGGCAGAGGCGCTCACCGCCGCCGGCGCCGATGTCGTCGGCAGCAACTGCGGCCAGGGCATCGCAGGTTTCGCGGCGATCTGCCGTCGGTTGCGCGCCGCCACCGACCGGCCGATCTGGATCAAAGCCAACGCCGGCCTGCCCGAGATGGTGGAGGGGCGGGTGGTGTATCGGACCACGCCGGAGGAGTTCGCCGGTCACGCGGCCGAGCTGATCGAAGCCGGGGCAAGCTTCCTCGGCGGGTGTTGCGGGACGAGCCCTGAGTTTATTCGTCAGCTCGGCCAGGCGATGCGGCGGAGCTGAGGCGGAGAAACCCGCCTGGCAGCGAAACGCGGATTGCCAAATTGAAAAGCGCCCCGGTAGATCTTGAGTTCCTTGACCTATGAACAGTCGCGAACGAACCCTTGCTCATCTCGCCGGCCAGCCGGTGGATCACCTTCCCGTCATGCCGATCACCATGATGTTCGCGACCGATCTCATCGGCCAACCTTACGGCCGATACGCCCGGGACCATCGGGTGCTGGTGGAAGCACAGCTCCAAGTCGCCGAGACCTTCGGCCTCGACTACGTCTCCTGCATCTCGGACCCGGCCCGCGAGGCGGCGGACTGCGGGGCCGTAGTGCAGTTCTACGACAACCAACCACCGGCCATCGTCGAGGATCAGGCTCGCCTCACCGACAAGACGGCCCTGGCCGGGCTTAAGGTGCCGGACCCGCTCGGCGGCGGGCGGATGCACGATCGCGTGAAGGCCGCTGCCTTGTTCCGGGAGAAGGTTGGCGGCGAACGGTTGATCGAAGGCTGGATCGAAGGTCCGTGCGCCGAAGCCGCTGACTTGCGCGGCATCAACAACCTGATGCTCGATTTCTACGACGACCCGCCGTTCGTGCGCGACCTGTTCGCGTTCATCGTCGAAATGGAGCTGCAATTTGCCAGGGCACAAGTCGAAGCCGGCGTGGACCTGATGGGCGTGGGGGATGCCGCGGCGTCGCTGGTCGGTCCCCACCTGTATGAGGAATTCGTCTGGCCTTACGAAAAGAAGCTCGTGGACGGCTTGCGGGCGATGGGAACCAAGGTCCGCCTCCACATCTGCGGCAACACGCGCGCGATCCTCGCCGGCCTGGGCCGCCTCGGCTGCGAGATCGTCGATCTCGATTACCCGTCGCCGCTGAGCGAAGGCCGTGCCGCGATGGGGCCGAACCAGGTGTTGCTGGGCAATGTCAATCCGGTGAAGGTGCTGCGCGACGGCACGCCGGCGTCGGTGACCGACGCCATCGCGGAATGTCATCGCCAGGCCGGGCCGCGCTACATCGTCGGTGCGGGCTGCGAGGTGCCGCGCGAGACGGCTCATGACAACCTGCGCGCCTTGTGCGGCTACGGACATACGCACGCGCCCTCGGCTTGAGTTGGTCTGAGAGTCCATGAAGATCCTGCTAGTCTATCCGCAGACGCCAGACACGTTTTGGAGTTTCAAACACGTGCTGCGGTTTGTGTCGAAACAGGCGGCGTTCCCGCCCCTGGGCCTGCTCACGGTGGCAGCGATGCTCCCTTCTCACTGGCGGCTCAAGCTGGTGGATCTGAACGTCGAGCGGCTTGAGGACGACAGGCTGCGCTGGGCGGACTACGTGATGATCAGCGCGATGCTGATCCAGCGGGAATCGGTGGAGGAGGTCGTCGCCCGGTGCCAGGCGCTCAACCGGCCCATCATCGCCGGCGGCCCGCTCTTCACCACGGGCCACGCCACCTTTCCCCAAATCCAGCACTTCGTTCTCGGCGAGGCGGAGGACGTCCTGCCCCAACTCGTCGAGGATCTGGCGCACGCGACCGTGCGGCCGGTTTATCAGGCTGCGGACCGGCCGGACATTTCGAAGGTGCCGGCGCCGAGGTGGGACCTCATCCGGTTCCGGCATTACGTGACCATGGCGGTCCAGTTCTCGCGCGGGTGTCCCTACGACTGCGAATTCTGCGATATCATCGTCATGAACGGCCGGGTCCCACGCACCAAGTCGCCGGCGCAACTGGTCAATGAGCTGGAGATACTGCGACAGCGGGGCTGGAAGGACAGGGTCTTCATCGTGGACGACAACTTCATTGGCGATAAGAAGCGGACAAAGGCCCTGCTTCGCGAGATCATCCGCTGGCGGACCCGCACCCGGGCGGCGATGGGGTTCCTGACCGAGGCTTCGGTGAATCTGGCGGACGACCCGGAGCTGTGCGACCTGATGGTCCGGGCCGGTTTTCGCAAGGTGTTTGTCGGCATCGAGACGCCGTCGGTCGAGAGCCTGCAGGAATGCCACAAGCTCCAGAACCAAGGCCGCGACCTCGTGGCGGCCGTCCAGACCCTTCAGCGGGCGGGGATGGAGGTGATGGGAGGATTCATCGTCGGCTTTGACCACGACAAATCGGATATCTTAAAGCGGCAGTTCGAGTTCATCCAGCAATCCGGAGTGGTGACGGCGATGGTCGGCCTGTTGACGGCGCTGCCGCAGACCCGGCTGTATCAGCGGCTGATGAAGGAAGGGCGCATCGAAGCGGAAAGCACCGGCAATAACACCGACGCGGCACTCAATTTCAGACCCAAGCTGAACCGCGAGTTCCTTCAATCCGGTTACCGGGAGCTGATGAAGAAGCTCTACGAGCCCAAGGCCTACTACCAACGGATCCGAACGTTCCTGGAACACCATCGCCCGAGTCGGGAACGCTGGCGGCTCTCCCGCGCCGATTTGCAGGCGTTCCTCAAGTCCTTCTGGTGGCTGGGCGTCCGGCATCGCGGGCGCCGCGCCTACTGGCGATTTATGTCGAGCACCCTTCTGCGCAGGCCCGGCCAGTTCCGCCACGCCGTCGAGTTGGCGATCATCGGCTTCCATTTCCGACGGGTGGCGAACCTGCTTTGAGCCGGAACCATGCAGTCGCACCACGAAATACACGAAACACACGAAAGGAAGAACCACGGGAACTGCAGGCTGCGACCGGCCGGGTCATGTCCCTCGACCGGCCACGTCTCGGTGATCCAGAGCCGCGGGCTCAGGGAGGGCTTGCGGCCTTTGTTTTCGTGTGTTTCGTGTATTTCGTGGTTCTCCCATCCGCGTGGATAGCCAGGAAAACCCGGCCAGAATCTCGTGACGCGCCTCGTCCAGGTTGAGTTGTTGCCGCTCGGCAAGGTGCTCGCCGTCCCACCCGGCTCCACGTTGCGGGACCTCCTGTTCGATGAAGGAGTGGAGTTCCCCTGCGGCGGGCGCGGCCGGTGCAAGGGCTGCCGGGTCAAGGTGCTCTCCGGCCACGCACCCGTCCGCGCCGAGGATCAGCAGGCGCTCGACGAGGCGGAGCTCGCAGCGGGCTGGCGGCTCGCCTGTCGCCTCCGCGCCGAGACGGATCTCCGGCTCGAGCTCGCCCAGTGGGAAGTCGAGATCCTCACCGATCACACCACGTTCCATTTCACCCCGCAGGATGGACTCGGCATCGCCCTCGACCTCGGCACCACCACGCTCGTGGGTCAGCTCCTCGATCTGCGCAGCGGCCATGTGCTGGGAGTCCGGACTGCCCTCAACGCCCAGGCGCGCCACGGCGCCGACATCATGAGCCGCGTCGATTTCGGTGCGCACGGTTCCGGCCGGGACATTCTCACGCGACTCATCCGCGAGCAGATCGGCGGAATGATCGGCGAGCTCCTCGCCGCCGTTCCTGATCGCGCCGGCGAGCTGAAGAACATTGTCCTGGTTGGGAACACGGTGATGCACCATCTGTTCTGCGGGCTCAGTGTCGAGACGCTCTCGCACAGTCCGTTCGAGCCGGAAGACGACGGCTTGCAGGTGTTCCGGGCGACGTCGCTGGGCTGGGCCCTGCCGGGTAATCCCACCGTCCGCTTTCTGCCCGGCCTGGGCGGCTTTGTCGGCAGCGACATCCTCGCCGGCATTCTGGCCACACGGTTGCACGAGACGGAAGCGCTGGTGGCACTGATGGACCTCGGGACAAACGGCGAGATTGTCCTGGGCAACCGTAAGAGATTGCTCTGCGCCGCGACCGCGGCCGGACCGGCGTTCGAGGGGGCGCGCATTTCGATGGGCATGCGCGCCGCGACGGGCGCCATCTCGGAGGTCGTGGTGCGCGCCGGCCAATTGCACTGCCACGTTCTGGGCGGGGGGGAACCGCGGGGGATTTGCGGCAGTGGACTCGTGGACGCCGTGGCCGGGGGGCTTGAACTGCGCATGATTCAACCGAGTGGCCGACTGGACAAGCGTACAGGCCTAACGCTCACCCCGCCGGTGTCGCTGACGCAAGGCGACATTCGCGAACTCCAACTGGCGAAAGGCGCCATCGCGGCCGGCCTACGTATCCTCGCCCGGCAATGGGGCGCGACGCTGGACGACATCACGCGCATGCACCTGGCGGGCGCATTCGGCAACTACATCAACCGCCAGAGCGCCCGGCGCATCGGCCTGCTGCAGGTCCCGGCGGAGCGGATCGAGCCGGCGGGGAACACGGCGTTGCTCGGCGCCAAACTGGCGCTCTTCAGGCTGAACCAGCAGGACGGCAGTTACACTGCGCTATGCCGGCAGATCAGCCATGTTCCGCTGAACGCGGATCCGGAGTTTCAGGAAATCTATGTGGACGAAATGCGCTTTCCCGAATGACGTCAGAACCGGCATTCACGTTCCAGCACCTCGGCAACCTTTTGCAGAACGGGACGGATGCGCAGCAGGCGCGGATTCAAGGCCAACGACATCTCGCGGTTAAAGCCTGTCAGGAACGGTATGTTGACTTGCGTGACCGCGGCACTCGACAGATCGGCCGCTGCAATGGTAGGCAGGATCGCCGCTACGGCGGCTGAAGAGGCTCTGTTTCGTGGGATCGCCTTTGGCGGCTTTGGTCACCCCACCAGCCTGGGCGACCAAGCAGAAGGTCTGCAGTCGTTCGAGGGAAAGTCCGCCTTGTTGGAGCAGTTCCGAGAACGTGACCGAAAAGTTATGGACCCTGCGAAGTTTTGGCTAGATGGAAAATGACGGGGAGGGAATACTCACGCCCAGATCGGAAGCAGTTTCGCGAATGGGCAAGCACAACACGGAAGCCGACGCGCGGATCCTGATTGACGCGCTACTGCGGCAGGCGGGCTGGGACCCGGCGGACAAATCGCAGGTCCGCACGGAAGTCTCGGTCTCCGGTGCCGCTGCGATCCGCGATGCGCCTGCCGGGTTTGACGTGTCGGAGGAAGAGGACTCCCGCCGAACAGACTATGTCCTGCTGGCCGCAAATGGACGGCCGCTAGCCGTGACGGAGGCGAAACGGGGTCGGATTGACCCCTACACGGCCAAGCAGCAAGTCCTGCCGATGGCCAAATACATCGGGGCGCCGTTCATCTTCCTGTCGAACGGGGAGCTGACGTACTTCTGGGACTACGAAAACGACGATGCCCGCATCGTGAGTTCGTTCTACTCCCGGCGTGACTTGGAGCGGCTGCTCTACCTGCGGAAGGAAGCCAAGCCGCTGGCCACGGTGCCGATTCCGGACGATTTCATCCGCGTGGGGGAAGTGCGGATTGTCCGGCTCTACCAGAAGGAGGTGCTGCGCGCGCTCGACCATGCGGTGGAATTGGGGAAGCGCCGGTTCCTGGTAGAACTGCCGACCGGGACAGGCAAGACGGACGTCATCTGCCTGCACTCGAAACGGATGTTCAAGGCGGGTCGGGCGGAACGCCTGCTTTTCTTGGTGGACCGTGAGCAACTGGCCGAGCAGGCGATTGGAGCGCTCCAGGACCTGTGCCCGGAATACAGCAGCTATTGGCTGAAGGCGGGCATGGCAATCCAGCACAAGCAAATCACCGTCTGCCTGCTCCAGACGATGATCGGTCGCTACAACGAGTTTACCAGCGGCTACTTCGACATCGTGATTGCCGATGAGTGCCATCGGTCCATCTACGGGGCGTGGCAGGCGGCGCTGACGCATTTCGATGCCTTCCACATTGGGCTGACCGCCACCCCGGCGGCTTATATTGACCGGAACACCTACCAGTTTTACCAGTGCAAGACCGGGCAACCGGATTTTGCGTTCTCCATCGTCAAGGCGATTGAGGAGGGGCACCTGATTCCGTATCGATTCGCGAAGCGGATCACGCATCTGATTGCGGAGGGGACAACGATCAACGGGGAGACTTACGACCCGGCCGAATTCGAGCGGGAGTGGACGAACGAGGACACGAACCGCAAGATGATGCAGGAGTTCGACCGGCTGGCCTGGGAGAGCTACAAGGAGCTTGCGCCGAAGCAGAAGGATGGGCCGGGCAAGGCCATCGTGTTCGCCCTGACGAAGCACCATGCTTCCCGGCTGGCCCACTACCTAAACCAACTTCACCCCGAGTATGACGGCCGGTATGCCGAGGTGATCACGTCGGACATTCCTGATGCGGCTGCCGCAATCCGGCGGTTTAAGAGGGAGGTGTATCCGATGGTGGCGGTGAGCGTGGATATGCTCACGACAGGGTTCGATTGCCGGGAAGTGCTGCACCTCGTCCTGTGCCGGAAGATCTTCAGTCCCATCCTTTACCAGCAGGTTCGCGGCCGGGGCACGCGCACGGCGCCGCACATCGGGAAGAAGCGGTTCGTGATCTATGACTTCTTCCGCAACCACGAGTATTTCAACGACAGCGAGACGGACATCTTCGAGGGTCCGGCGGGCGGTGCCGGCGCCGGAGGCGGCAGGAAAGAGCCGCCCGGCGGACCGACGGAGTTGGTTGAACTGGGTATCCAGGACGACTGGCTCGACGGGCTGACGTATGTGGAGATCGGGCCGACGGGTGAGCGGGTGGACAAGAGGGTCTATGTCACGAACTGGGAAGACGCCATCAAGCAGGCCGCCCAGGACGACCCGCTGATCCAGAAAGTGAAGGATCGGGAACCTCTGACCGCGGAGGAAGAGCGCGCCCTGGCCGAAAAGCTCAACCGCCCGGAGAACTACTTCAACGAGGAGAATCTGCGCGCGGCGTATCGGCGAGCAGGCGGCAACCTCATCGAGTTTATCCGGCACGCGCTGGGCTTGGAGAAACTGAAGAGCAAGGACGAGGAAGTCACCGAGAACTTCCATGCCTGGCTGGTGTCGAAGACCGTCACGCCGGAGCAGGCGCAATATCTTGCGCTGCTGAAGAACCGTGGGCTGGCGACCGGGAAGGTTGAATTGGACGATTTGTTTGAGCCGCCGCTCTCGATTCTGAATGCCGCCGAGGTCGGCATCGAGCTGTTTGGCGAGCAGGGGCTGCAAGACATCGTTGCCGACATGAACCAGACGCTGTTCGGGGGGCGGGCGGCGTGAAGGCCCCCTCACCCCCGGTGGGGGCGAGGGAGAAGAAAAGCGGAAGGCAGAAATTGGAGCCTCCTCACGTCGGCTGCTATGAGAATTTGAAATGAACCAAGAAATCCGCAGCAAACTGGACCGGATTTGCGACATCCTCTGGGCCGGGGGCCTGGCGGTCCCGACGCTGTTCGTGGAACAGATTTCCTACCTCATCTACTTGAAGCTGTTGGACGAGCGCGAGACCGAACTGGAAGTGAAGGCGCGGTTGCTCAAGGGAAAAGGCAATGGCAAGCTGCTGTTCCCAGACCAGGCGAGCCGCTACCGCTGGAGCAACTGGCGGTTCAAGAGTGGGAAGGAGTTGCGGGACTTTGTCGGGGACGAGGTCTTTCCCTACCTGGCGTCGCTGTTGAAGGAAGAGCCGCAGGTGGCCATCTATTTCCAGGATGCCAAGCTGGAAATCGAGGACCCGCACGTGCTGAAGGAGGTGGTGGACGGCTTGGACACCTTCCAGTTCGGCAAGCTCGGGCCGGACGTGAAGGGCGACATCTTCGAGTATCTGCTGCAATACCTCTCCCGACAGCCGCAGTCGGACATGGGGCAGTTCCGGACGCCGCGCCAGATTCGGATGGCGATGGTGGGGATGGTGGACCCGGACCTGGGGGACACGATCTGCGATATGGCGTGCGGCACGGCGGGTTTCCTGGTGGACTCCGTGGAACATATCCTGGCCAAGTATTCCGCCGAGCCGCGCGAAGTGCCCATTTATGGTGAGGAGTGGCTGGCCGACCGGGGCTTGACCCTGGAGCAGGCGAAGAAGGAGATCCCGAACCTGCAAACCTACCGCAAGGGAGCCGGTGAGAAGATTCCTGACTGGGAAGTGATGGAGCGGTCCATCTTCGGGTTCGAGGTGTCGCGGCAGATGATGCGGATTTCGATGATGAACCTGGTGCTGCACGGCATCCGCAACGCGCACGTGAAGCGGGCCAACTCTCTTTCGGAACTGGGGGGCATGAGCGACGAGGACCTGCGGCGGCGCTACAAATGCGTCCTGATGAACCCGCCGTTTGCGGGAATGCTGCCGGCGGAATCCATCCGCAAGGACCTGCCCACGCAATCCAAGAAGAGCGAACTGCTCTTCCTGGGGCTGGCGATGGAATCACTCGCGCCGGGCGGCTACTGCGCCATCATTGTGCCGGAGGGGGCGCTGTTCGGTTCCACCAGTGGCCACATCGAACTGCGGAAAAAGTTGCTGGAGGATTACCAGTTGCTCGCCGTCATTTCGCTTCCGGCGGGCGTCTTCAAGCCCTACGCGGGGGTGAAGACGGGCATCCTCATTTTCCGTAGACCAGCCGAGGGCCAGAGGTCAGAGGCCAGAGGTCAGAAGTCAGAGAAGAAGGACGGG
>Ga0315288_10005536_pt1 | contig 16055 bp, 14 predicted proteins | sample YL17G11_20_MG_FD_203454 | JGI IMG/M metagenome (GOLD analysis project Ga0315288, IMG submission 203454) | Sediment microbial communities from Yellowstone Lake, YNP, Wyoming, USA - YL17G11_20 | ecosystem: Environmental > Aquatic > Freshwater > Lake > Sediment | place: USA: Wyoming | collected...
GACATCATCGACACGCTCCGCAGACTGCGCGACAGTTACGGCGTCACCTACTTCACCGTGCAGGATTATCACGGCCCGTACTTCTCGCAGGCGATCAGCGCGTTGCGATGAGCGCAACGGTGATCGGACGCTGAGTGATCGGGCGCTGAGTGATCGGACGCTGAGTGATCGGGCGCTGAGTGATCGGGCGCTGAGTGATCGGGCGCTGAGTGATCGGGCGCTGAGTGATCAGACGCTGGGCAAAGGGCGGTAAGCTGCGATCCGGTCCGCCCCCGTAGCTCAGGGGATAGAGCACGGCTCTCCTAAAGCCGGTGTCGCATGTTCGAATCATGCCGGGGGCACGGGCGCGTTTTTTTGGATGACGCGATTGCCCGAAGCGATACGAGAGAGCCCCGAACCTTGCGGCTCGGGGCTCTCTCGCTATCTTGCGTCAGCTATCGCGCCTGCCGTGCTCAGCTTGCGTCGGTGGCCGACCCAGCTGTCGCACGGGCGGCACTGGCCTTCGCCTGGCCGGCTGCACGGGCGGCCTTGGCGACCACCCGACCGCTCACCGAGCGCTCGGCGCGAACGCTGTCGGCTTTCGCGGTCCCCGCGGCGCTGTTGTCGCCGGCCTCGGCGACCTCTACCGCGGAGCGAGCTGCCGCTACCGACGGAATGCTCGCCGCGGCGGCAGCGCCAGCCTTGACCGCACTGGCCTTCAGCGCGGCGACGGGTGCCGGTGCCTGAATTCCGAGCTGGCTGGTGACGTAGGAGACCAGGCCGGGTATCCCGGTGGCCGAACCGTTGTAACCACTGAAGTAAGCGGTGGCCAGCAGTGAATTGCCGACCGCGACCGGGCCGAGGTTGAACCGCGGAACCAGGGACGTCGCGCCCAGCACGAGGCCCTGCACCAGGTCGGCCGGCGGAACGCCGATCTGGCTGGTGACGTAGCTGACGACACCGTCCACGCCGGTAGCCGAGCCGTTGTAGCCGTCGTAGTAGGCGTTGGCCAGCAACGAGTTGCCGACCGCCACGGGGCCGATGTTGAAGACCGGGATCATCGCGGTGACCGCGATAACCTCAGCCTGGTTGTTGGCGAGGAAATCGGTGACGAATGAGCCGAAGCCGCCGCCGCCCCAGCCGTCGTGGTCGTCGTCATCGTCATCGTCGTCATCGTCGTCATCGTCGGAGTAGCCGTTCCCCTGGTACTCATCGTCATCGTCATCGTCGTCATCGTCGTCGGAGTCGAAGGATCCGGCACCAAAGTAGCCGATGTAGACGTCGCCCTTGACCTTCCAACCGCCGCCTTTGGAGTGCGACAGCAGGTCGATATCGGCTGTCACCGGGGTCGCCTCGGGCGTCGGCACGGCGGCATTACCGATAGCGGCAGGCGTCGTGGCGATCAGTGCGCCGACAGTGGCGAGCGCCACCCCAGTCAAGGCGAACGGCCGTGTGGAACTATTCATGTCTCTGATTCCCCCTGAAGAGTTAGCCAGCGAACTTCGCGGACCTATGACCTGTCTAATACACTCCTGAACGTAGCATAAGGGCCCTTAGTCCTCAGGTTTGCCAGGCACAAACCGACACGGGGCCGTAGGCCGTCGGGAGTAGCCTGAACCGGTGAGTCCTCGCGTCTGGATCCTCGGTGGATACCAGAGCGACTTCGCCCGGAATCTGAGCCGGGAGGGCCGGGATTTCGCCGATCTGACCCGCGAGGTGGTGGATCAGACCCTGGCCGACGCGGTGATTGATGCCTCCGACATCGGTGTGGTTCACGTCGCCAACGCCTTCGGAGAGTTGTTCGCCGGACAGGGGCACCTCGGTGCCATGCCGGCGACGGTGTGCGACGGCCTCTGGGACACCCCGGCAACGCGGCATGAGGCGGCCTGCGCGTCGGGCAGTGTCGCCGCACTGGCCGCGATCGCCGATCTGCGCGCCGGGAATTACCGGACCGCACTGGTCGTCGGCCTGGAATTGGAGAAGACCGTGTCCGGCGACACCGCTGCCCGTCATCTGGGCGCGGCCGCCTGGACCGGCCACGAGGGCGCCGACGCGAAGTTCCTATGGCCGTCGATGTTCGCCGAGATAGCCGACGAATATGACCGCCGATTCGGCATCGACGACACTCACCTGCACGCGATCGCCGCCCTCAATCTCGCCAACGCCCGGCACAATCCCAACGCCCAAACCCGCGACTGGCAGGTACCCGATCTGATCGCCGCCGGTGGCGACGACTCGGTCAACCCACCCGTGGAGGGCCGGATCCGAAGATTCGACTGCAGTCAGATGACCGACGGCGGTGCCGGCGTGGTCCTCGTTGGCGACGATTTCCTTCGCGAGCACCCCGGCATGCGGCCGATCGGGCTGATCCAGGGATGGGGACACCGCACCGTAGGACTGGGTCTGCGCCAGAAACTCGACCGCGACGCCGGCAATCCCTATGTCCTTCCGCACGTGCGCGCCGCGGTGCACGACGCGTTTGGCCGCGCCCGAGTGGTTCTCGACGACCTGGACGGATTCGAAGTGCACGACTGCTTCACTCCAAGTGAATATCTGGCCATCGACCACATCGGACTGACCGGGCCGGGCGAGTCCTGGAAGGCGATCGAGGGTGGGGACATCGAGATCGACGGGCGCCTGCCGATCAATCCGAGTGGCGGCCTCATCGGTGGCGGCCACCCGGTCGGCGCCTCCGGCATCCGGATGATGCTTGACGCCGCCAAACAGGTCAGCGGCCTGGCCGGCGACTACCAGGTGCGCGGCGCGCGACGGTTCGGCACCCTCAATTTCGGCGGAAGCACCGCGACCACAGTCAGTTTCGTAATCGGCGCCGCCGAGGGTGAATTGATCGGTAGCCCGTGATGGACGGCAGCAGGTAATGGACGTTGAGATCGTCGGCAAATTCCTTTCCACCCTGCCCGAGGACGACGACCACCCGTACCGGAGTGGACCGTGGCGGCCGCAGACCACCGAGTGGCACGACGATGATCTGATCATCGTCGAGGGCGAGATCCCCGCCGACCTCGACGGAATCTACCTACGCAACACCGAGAATCCGCTGCATCCCGCACTGAAGTCCTACCACCCCTTCGACGGCGACGCGATGCTGCACATCGTCGGCTTCCGGGACGGAAAAGCGTTCTACCGCAACCGCTTTGTGCGAACCGAGGCGTTCGAGGCCGAGAACGATGCCGGCGGACCACTGTGGCCGGGGCTGGCCGAACCGCTATCGCTCGCCAGGGTCGACCACGGCTGGGGCGCGCGAACGCTGCTCAAGGACGCCTCAAGTACCGACGTGGTGGTGCACCGCGGCACCGCACTGACGAGTTTCTATCAATGCGGCGACCTCTACCGCATCAACCCCTATACCGGCAGCACCCTCGGCAGAGAGACATTCAACGGCCGATTCCCCGCCGACTGGGGAGTTTCAGCGCATCCGAAGGTCGATGACCGTACCGACGAGATGCTGTTCTTCAACTACAGCAAACGCTCGCCCTATTTGCATTACGGGGTGGTCGACGCAAACAACGACCTAGTGCATTACGTCGATGTTCCGCTTCCCGGCCCACGCTTACCGCACGACATGGCGTTCACCCGGAATTACGCCATCTTCAACGACTTTCCATTGTTCTGGGATCCGGAACTGCTGAAAAATGACGTCCACGTCGCTCGCTTCCACCGGGATATGCCGTCTCGGTTCGCGGTGCTGCCGCGGCGGGGAGACGCCGCCGACATTCGCTGGTTCGAAGCCGATCCAACCTTCGTCCTGCATTTCACCAACGCCTACGAGGACGGCGACGAGATCGTGCTGGACGGATTCTTCCAGGGCGACCCTGAGCCTGCCGACACCGGCGACGGATCCCGGTGGCAGCGCGCTTTCCGATTCCTCGCTCTCGACCGGATGCAGTCCCGCCTCCACCGGTGGCGGCTGAACATGCTGACCGGTGCCGCGAAGGAGGAACCGTTGAGCGACAGCATCTCCGAGTTTGGGACGATCAACGCCGGCCATGGCGGCGAGCCTTACCGCTATGCATACGCGGCCACCGCCAAGCCCGGGTGGTTCCTCTTCGACGGCCTTATTCGCCATGACGTGCTCACCGGTGTCGAACAGCGCCACCGGTTCGCCGACGGCGTCTATGGCAGCGAGACGGCAATGGCGCCGCGAAGAGGTTCCCGCGCCGAGGATGACGGCTATCTGATCACGCTGACCACAGACATGAATGCCGACGCCTCCTACTGTCTGGTGTTCGAAGCCGCGCGCTTGGCAGACGGTCCGGTCTGCAAACTGCAACTGCCCGAACGTATTTCCAGCGGCACGCATGCGACCTGGGTTTCCGGCTCCGCCGTGCGCCGGTGGCACCAGATGGACTCGGCGGCCGATGCAATCGGACTCGCCGGTGCCGGTCGGTGACCGGACATGGAGCGGGAGGCTCAGTTCCTGACCGATCAGCGCGATCCTTGCTCAGCCAGGCGGCAGTAGCTGGAACCCCTTGAGGATCGTCGCCGAATCAGCGACGTAGGTCTTGTCGTCGGGCCTGATGGTCTGCACGGTCAACGTTGCAATGTAGTTGGCTTCGCTGCTCCGGTAGACCGCGCTCACCGCACTCGCCGTCCGGGGCGGCACCGGCGGGATCTTAGGTCCTAGTTTCACCTCGGGCGCGGTGTATGTAGACGACAGCGCGGTCGCTCCACACACCTGCCCCGGACTTGTACTCACGTCGGTCAGCTTCAACTTCGTGACGAGCTGTTCGTTCTGCGCCTCGAGAACCTTCTCCGGTTTGGGGATCTCGGAGCCGATTTTCTGCAGCGTCACCACCGCGTTGGGCGTGAAGCCGTCCACGGTCAGGGCGGGGTTGCGGATCGCGAACCGGATGGACTCGTTATCCATCTTGGTGCTGCGCTCCCAACCGGTCGGCAGGGGAATCCGCATCTTCGGCTCCTGGTCGGTGCGGGTCGGAACGTCGCTGAGAGCGGCCGGGACCTCTGCACACTTCTCGGCGCTGGGCTTGGAGCCCGAACAACCGGTGATGGCGAGCGCCACAACCACGACGACCCCGCAGGCAAGGCGGCACCCGCTTCCCTTCGGAACCACCATCTGCTTCCCTTCGGAACCGGCTTCACTGCGCATCGATGCGAATCCCGACCGAGCCTACCGGCGCACCGGCAGCAAAGCCCGCAGCGGCGGCCGGTCAACCCCTGAATAGCGGTCAATTAGTGAATAGGGTCAATTACTGAATAGGGCCGAGACCAACGCCCACACCGAACACGCCAGCGCTGCGAGCGCGCACACCGCACCGATGTAGAACCCGTACCCGGCGGCCACCGGCGGTGCGACGTTAGCGCGGAAATACCACCAGGTCAGCACGGCCACCAGGGCCGAGATCACCACCGCGGCCGAGGCGGCCAGTCGCGGCGAGAGATTGCGCGCCGCCATTGCCCCGAGGACGATCAGGACCGAGGACAGCAACACGATGAGTTGCCCGGCACCGAACCGAGGCGGCAACTCAATGCTGCCGAGGGATCCGCCGATCGCACTGGCGCGGCCGCCGCCGCCGACCGGGGAGGTCAGCCAGGGCAGCCAGGCACTGACCGAGAGGCCCGCCGCAGCCAGGGCCACCAGCCACCCCGGACGCAGGCGTGCCATCCTCGAACCCTAACCGTTGCATCCGGCCCGGTAGTTTTTCACGGGCCCGCCGGCGCCAGGGGAAACGGCGCCAGGGAATGATAGGGGGATGACCGACGTCCCGGAGTGGATCCGCCGGCTGGATCTGGCCCCGCACCCCGAAGGCGGTTGGTTCCGCGAAACCTGGCGCAGCGAACTGACATTGGCTCCCGCCGCGCTCCCGCCGCACTACGACGGCCCGCGCGCCGCCGGCACCGCGATCCTCTTTGCCCTACTGCCCGGCGAGGAGTCTGCCTGGCACACCGTGCGCAGCGCGGAACTGTGGCTGCACCATCGGGGCAGTCCGGTGGCCCTGGAGTTCGGTCCCGACCAACCCGGTGCGACGACCTTCCTGCTCGGTTCGGACGTCGAAGCCGGCCAGCACCCTCAGGTGCTGGTGCCGGCCGGGCACTGGCAGCGAGCGCGCCCGCGCGGCACCGAGCCGGCCCTGGTCAGTTGCGTCGTGGTGCCCGGCTTCGACTTCGCGGATTTCGCCCTGGGGCTGTGAACACCACCCGATTTGCCCAGTAGCGTTGGGCGTATGCCTGGCCACATCATCGTCTGCGGCGAGGATGCGCTCGCGAGGCGGATCATCGACGAGTTGAGCGACGCCGACGTCCGGACGCTGCAGTCGCCGGCCGGCCTGGCCGACGCCGATGTCGCTACCGCGCATGCGGTGATCTGCGCCTCGACTGAGGACTCGCTAAACCTGGAGATGGCCCTGCTGGCCCGCCGGGCCAACCCGGGCGTCCGGGTGGTGGCTCGGATTGCCAACCCCGTGTTGCGCCAGGCGATGGACGACGACAACGGGCCGGGTTCGGTTCTCGATGTGGCCGATCTGGCCGCACCCTCGGTACTCGAAGCACTGCTCGGGCGAACGGCACACACGATCCGGGTCGCGGCCCAGGATTTCGTCGTCTCCACCGCCGCGGCTGCGGTGGACGGCACGTTGCGGGAGATCTACGGCAGGGTGGCGCCGGTGGCCGTTGTTCGCGGCGCGAATTCGCCGGCAGCCGGGGACGTACTCGCCTGTCCCCCACTCGATACCCGCGTCTGCGTGGGCGACTGGATCACGATGATCGGCCGCCCAGGCGAACTCGCCGAAAGCGGCATGCCGGTCGCGGAATCCTTCGATGCGTTCGTGCCGCGGCGCTCACGCAGAGTCCGGTTCGGGGACTCGGTGCGCGCCTTCCATCACGACCTCAATCCGCTGTTCTATCGTGCGCTGGCAGTGGCGCTGGCGCTTCTGATCGGCTCAACGCTTATCCTGCGGTTCGCTTTTCGGCAGCCCGACATGGGCTGGATCGACGCACTGTCATTTGCCACCGAAACCCTCACCACCGTCGGCTACGGCGATTTCAACTTCGCTCTCCAGGCGACCTGGCTTCGGCTCTGGGGGGTGGTGATGATGCTCAGCGGGATCGCCACCAACGCGATCCTGGTGGCATTCATCGCCGATGTTCTGCTGTCGCGACGGATGCCGCAGGCGGCCAGTCGGGAAAAGGTCAGCCATTTGCGGGACCACGTCGTGGTGGTGGGCCTGGGATCGTTCGGAGTTCGGGTTGCCGGCATGCTCCGAGAGGCCGGCCACGACGTGGCGGTGATTGAACTCGACGAGGACAGCCGCTACCTGCCGGCGGCGGCCGAACTCGGTATCCCGGTGATCTTCGGCGACGCCACCCTGCGTCCGACGCTGGCCGCGGCCCGGGTCTCACAGGCCCGCGCGGTGGCCGTACTGACCGAGAACGACATGGTCAACATCGAAACCGGAATCATCCTGCAGGAGATGCTCGGCGCATCGGATTTACTCGGCGCGTCGGATTTACTCGGCGCATCGGATTTAAAAGGGTCGGCCGCGGGCGGGAATTCTGCAGGAGGACAGCCGCCGATCGTGTTACGGATCTACGACCGCGAACTCGGTGCCGCGGTCGGCCATCGCCTGGGCTTCGAACACGTCCGCTCCACGGTGGACCTTGCCACGCCGTGGTTCATCGGGGCAGCCATGGGACTGGAGGTCCTCGGCACGTTCTCGGTGGGCCAGCACTCGTTCATGATCGGTGGCGTGCGGGTGCAGGCAGGTAGCGAGATGGACGGGATGGCGATGCTCGGGGTGTCCACCCAGACCCGGATCATCGCCGTCGATCGCCGGCAGGGGCCGGTGGAATTTCATCCGCACCGCAACGCCCGTCTCAGCGCCGGGGACACCGCCTATTTGGTGGGGCCCTACCGGGAACTTCTCGAGACGCTGCGCCGGGGCGGACCGGGGTCAGGCGAAGACCGTCACGAACCGGTTTAGTGATGCCTGGATATCGGAGCGCAACCCGGCGGCCACGAGCAACCCGATCGGACCGAACAGTGCCGGCCCGCCGAGATGAACATCCATGGTGACCACCGATGCGGCCGGGTCGACGCTGGCGAGCGAGGCCCCGGACCCGGTGCGGTGACCGGGCCGGACTCTGCCGATCATCTTCACCTTGACGCCACCGTTGCCGATGCCGTCCAGTGTCAATAACTCCGGCGGTCGGTAGTTCACGATCGTCCACCGGATACGGCTGTACATGCCCTTGACCTCGACAATGGACTCCACCACGGTGCCCTTGTCGATCGTCGCCGGCAGCACGGACCGCCAGACCCGGTGAATGGTCAGCCATTCGGAGTACCGGGACAGGTCGGACGCGTGCTGCCAAGCCTCTTCGGGTGATAGCGGAACGTCTACGGAAACCGAGACCTTCGCCATCGAGACTTTATTTCGGGTCGACCTTGTCGGCGACGGCGTCAGCGGCACCGCTCACCTTGTCGGCAACGGTCTCGGCCGCACCAGTGGCGGCGTCCTTGGCGTTGGTGGCGGCATCGGAGACCTTGTCGACCGCGGTCTGGGCCGCGCCCTGCACCTTGTCGATGGTCTCGGAGAACTTGCCCGAGGTCTTCTCATCGATCAGGTCGTCGGCCTTGTCGATACCGTCCTGGATCTTGTCGACGTTCTCGCTGATAGCTTCCTTGGCCTTGTCAAACAATGACATGGGTAGTCCCTTCATGGTTGGTGCGGGGTCGGCTGCCTCCGGTTGCCCGGATGACGTCCCTGAATCAATCTACGCACCGTGGGCCGCTACCGCCACAAAATCCGCGGTTCGCCAAGCAGCCTGCCCTGAATCCACCAGGAGGCCTCGATCAACGCCGCCGCCACCACACCGATCAGCACCGCCGGCATGGTGATGGCCGGATCCGACGGATCAAGCATGAACTTCTCCCGAGCCAGTGGCAGGGCGAAAATGACCAGGTAGCCCACGGCGGAGAAAGCCACCAGCGCCACCCGCCACCACTGATAGGGCCGGGCGACGACGGCCAACACCCACATCGCCCCGATCAGCAGGGTGATCAGCGCCGCCGTCGAGGCCCGGGTCTGAGCGACGGCGGTGGCGTTGGTTCCGGGGTAGGCCAGCAGATACGACGCGAAGGTCGCGATCCCGATGACCGTGCCGGCCGGTAGCGCCGAGGTCATCACCCGGCGGACGAAACCGGTCCGCGCACGTTCGTTGTTGGGCGCCAGCGACAGCACGAAAGCCGGGATGCCGATGGTGAACCAGGCCGCGATGGTGACGTGGATCGGCTGGAACGGGTACAGCAGCGGGTCACTGCGACCCCAGTGAGAGGCTAGTCCGCCCAGGCCCACCAGCAACGCCAGCAGCACCGAGTAGACGGTCTTGGTCAGGAACAGGTTGGAGACCCGTTCGATGTTGCCGATCACCCGGCGGCCCTCGCCAACCACGTACGGCAGGGTGGCGAACTTGTTGTCCAGCAGCACGATCTGGGCCACCGCCCGCGACGCCGGACTACCCGAACCCATCGCCACGCCGATATCGGCGTCCTTGAGGGCCAGCACATCGTTGACGCCGTCACCGGTCATCGCCACGGTGTGATCCCGCGACTGCAATGCATGCACCATGGCCCGCTTCTGGTCTGGCCGGACCCGGCCGAAGGTGGTGTATTCGTCCATGGTGTCGGCCAGCGCCTCGGCCTGACTCGGCAGCTGCCGAGCATCGATCGTCTCCCCGTGCAGGCCCAGCGAGCCGGCCACCGCGCCTACCGACACGGCGTTGTCGCCGGAAATCACCTTGACCGAGACCTGCTGGGAGGCAAAGTAATCCAGAGTTTCGCGGGCATCGGGGCGCACCCGTTGCTCCAGAATCACCAGCGCCACCGGCATCACCCGGCCCGGCGCGTCCGCGGCATCGACGCTGCCGTCGGATGACCCCAGCAGCAGCACCCGCAGGCCCCGGGCGCCGATCCGCTCGGCCTGTTCGGCCACCGGCGAGACCGGGTCCAGCAGGACGTCGGGCGCACCGATCACCCAGTTACCGTGCGCACCGAAGGAGGCGCCGCTCCACTTGGTGGCGGACTTGAACGGCGCCACCGCGGTCGACGTCCAGTGCGGCGCCTGCGGGTACGCCTCCGCGATGGCGATCATGCTGGCGTTGGGCCGGGTGTCGTCGGCGGCAAGCGCCGCGAGGACCTCGCCGACCTGCTCGGGGCTCGCCGCGCCCAGAGGTGTCGTCTCGGAAAGCCGCATCCCGTTCTCGGTGAGCGTTCCGGTCTTGTCCGCGCACACCACGTCCACCCGGGCCAGGCCCTCAATGGCGGGCAGTTCCTGAACCAGGCACTGGCGTCGGCCCAGCCTCACCACCCCGACCGCGAAGGCGATCGAGGTCATCAGCACCAGTCCTTCGGGCACCATCGGGACCAGTGCGCCCACCATCCGCAGGACCGACTCGCGCCAACCCACATTGGTCAGGAACAACTGGGTGTAGATGATCAGCAGGCCGGCCGGCACCAGCAGATAGGTGATGAATCGCAAGATCAGGTCGATTCCGCTGCGAAGTTCGGACTTCACCAGGGTGAACTTGCTGGCCTCTTCCGCGAGTCGGGCCGCGTAGGCCTCGCGTCCCACCTTCGTCGCGCGGTAGGCGCCGGTGCCGGCCACCACAAAACTGCCCGACATCACCTCGTCCCCGCACGTTTTTGCAATCGGGTCGGCCTCGCCGGTCAGCAGGGACTCATCGATCTCGCAGCCGGCCGCTTCCAGAAGTTCGCCGTCGACAACGATCTGATCTCCCGGCCCGATTTCGATGACGTCGTCGAGCACCACGTCATTGGGCGGCAGCTCACGGGTCCCGGCCCGGCGGCGCACCCGGGGTTTGGCCTGACTCACGATGGCCAGGTTGTCCAGGGTCTTCTTGGCCCGGAGTTCCTGAATGATGCCGATGGCACTGTTGGCGACGATCAGCAGGCCGAACAGCCCGTTGATCAGCGACCCGGTAGCCAGCACGATCGCAAACAGCACTCCGAGGATCGCGTTGATCCGGGTGAGCACGTTGGCCCGGACGATGTCGGCGACGCTGCGCGAGGCGCGATTGGGCACATCGTTGGTCTTGCCCTCGGCGACGCGTGCAGCCACCTCGGCATCGGAGAGTCCGGCGTTGATGCCGACGGTCATCGGGTGGGATTCACCTCCCGCCACCAATGGTCGATCTTCGGCACCCGGCCCGCCACTACCCGTTCACCCGGCTTCGGTACCGCGACCTCGACCGCACTGGCCACCGCCGCCTCGACCAGGCGTTCGGCGGGCTCGGCCCAGGGGTGCGGGGCAAGTCGGAACGTGGCCCAGTGGAGGGGAATCAGTACCCCGCGGCCGCTCGCCGCACCGTTGAGATCGCAGTGGGCCGCAACGGCCTCCTCCGGATTCATGTGGATGTCGGGCCAGGCTTTGTTGTAGGCGCCGATCGGGAGCAGGGTGAGATCGAACGGGCCGTGCTGGCTGCCGATGTCGCCAAAGCTGCGGGTGTATCCGGTATCGCCGCCGAAGAACGCGCGATGCGTGGGCCCGATCACGGCGAAGGACGCCCACAGTGTGTTGTTGCGGGCCATGAAACGCCCGGAATGATGCCGAGCCGGAGCGCAGACCAGCGTCAGCTCGCCGATCCGGACTTCGGTATTCCAGTCCAGCTCGATGACGCGCGCCGCCGGTATCCCCCAGTGCCGCAGGTGTGCGCCAACACCCAGCGGGGTGATGAACGGGCACCGCTGGCTGCGGGCCAGTGCCCGCACGGTTTCCATGTCGAGGTGGTCGTAGTGGTCGTGGCTGATCAACACGGCGTCCAGCGCGGGCAGCGCCTCCAGCGGCAGCGGCGGGGGATGCAGTCGCTGCGGCCCCAGTGCCCTCGACGGCGAGCAACGCTGACTCCACACCGGGTCGGTCAGCAGCCGGAAGCCGTCGATCTCCAGCAGCGCGGAGGCATGCCCGAACCAGGTGGCGGACAGTGGGCTGGCGCGTCGGCGCCGGGGTGGCTCGGCCAACGGGATCGCATTGCGCGGCGGGCTGGCCGAGCTACCGCCGATCATGTCGTAGAGCAGTTGGCGGTTCTCTTCGACGTCGAGTCGCAGGGCGGAGGCGGCATCGAGGTCGAGGTTGCGGAACACGCCGCCCCGGTAGTTGGGCGAGCCTTCGGCTACCGCGTGAATGGCACCGGCGTCGGCGCCCAGTGCCGTGGGCGCCTCCCGCATGGCGCGCAGCATCCATCCACCCGCCGCCAGCGAGGCGGTGCCGGCGGCCAGTCGCAGTGCGGTCTTACCGTGCGGCAGCAGTGCCACCACGTCTTCCAACCCGGGCACGGTGCTCAAGCCCCCCCGAACAGCGGCGAGCGCTTCTCGATGCGCGCCACCTGAGCCTCGATCACGTCATTGCTGGCCCACGCCTGATCGAAGAGTTCTTTATGCACGCCGACCTGTTCCTGGTAGGCACCATCGTCGTTGAGGACCCGCTTGGAGTGCCGCAGCGACAGCGGGGCTAGCGCCGCGATTTCGGTGGCCCATGCTTGGGCATCCGCCAGCGACCCGATCCGGTTGGCCATCCCGGTCTGCAGGGCAGTCTGGGCATCGAGTTTCTCGGCGGTCAACAGCATCGCTCTGGCCCGGCCGTGACCGGCCAGAGAAGCCAACCGGCGAATGCTCCAGTTGTCCAGCGCCAGGCCGTATTTGGCGATCGGGAATTGGAAATAGGCCGCGGGCGCCACCACTCGAAGATCGCACACCATCGCCAGTTGTACGCCGGCACCGATCGCCGGGCCATTGATGGCGCCGATCACCGGCATCGGGGCGGCATCTATTGCGAAGTTCAAGGCGATCGCTTTTTCGGGAAAGTCCGCGGCGAACACGTCGCCGGAAAGGTCAGCTCCCGCGCAGAACACGGTGCCGGCCCCGGTCAACACGATCACCCGGACGTCGTCGGCGGCCGCCTTCGCCACCGCTTCCCGCAGCGTGTCGACAAGCTCGGAGTTCAACGCGTTGCGCCGTTGCGGGCGCTGGAGCTCGATGGTGACGACATCACCGACACGTTCGACACCGATCATGGGTCGCAGCCTACTGGCCGACCGCCCACCGCTGGAATCAAGCCAGCGAGTCGATCCAGGCCCGGTGCAGGGCCGCGTAGCGGCCATCGGCGCCGATCAGATCACCCGGGCGGCCGTCCTCGACGATGCGACCGTGTTCGAGCACCAGCACCCGGTCGGCGATCGCAACCGTGGACAGCCGATGGGCGATGATCAAAGCGGTGCGCTGCGCCAGAACGGTCCGCAGCGCCCGCTGCACCAGACGTTCGCTGGGGATATCGAGCGAGGACGTCGCCTCATCGAGGATCAGCACATCCGGGTCGGCGAGGAACGCCCTGGCGAACGCCACCAACTGGCGCTGACCGGCACTGAGCCGGCCACCCCGCTTGGCGACGTCGGTGTCATAACCGTCGGGCAGTGCGTCGATGAAATCCTGCGCGCCCACCGCGGCCGCCGCCGCGGCGACCTCGGCATCGGTGGCGTCCGGCCGGCCGAAGCGGATGTTGTCGGCGACGGTTCCGGAGAACAGAAAATTCTCCTGAGTCACCATGACGACATGGCGGCGCAGGTCGGCCTGGTCGAAACTGCGCAGGTCGATGCCATCGAGGGTGACCGACCCGCTGTCCGGATCGTAGAAGCGGGCGATCAGCTTGGCGATGGTGGTCTTGCCCGCTCCGGTCGTGCCGACCAGCGCGATGGTCTGACCGGCCGGCACCGCCAGTGTCATCCCGGAAAGCACCGGATGGTCGGGGAGGTACCCGAAACACACGTTCTGCAGGGCGATTTCGCCGCGCACCGAATCCACTCGAACCGGCTCAGCCGGATCGGCGATCCGCGGTTCGACAGCGAGCACGCCGGCCATCTTCTCCAACGCCGAGGACGCGGACTGGAAGGAGTTGAAGAACTGCGAAATCTCCTGCATAGGTTCGAAGAACATGCGCAGGTAGAGCAGGAACGCCGCCAGGGTGCCGACCGTCATCTGGCCGTGCAACACCCGATAGCCCCCGTAGAGCAGCACTGCTCCGGTGGCCAGATTGCCGACAAGTTTGACCGCCGGCATGAAAATGGCCAGCAATCGGAAGGTGCGCTCATTGACCTCCCGGTAGCCGTCGGAGACCTCTTCGAAGATCTCCTGATTACGCGGCTCCCGCCGATAAGCCTGCACCGCCTTGATCCCGGTCATCGTCTCAACGAACTGGACGATCAGCAGTGCCGCGCGCTCCCGTACCGTGCGGTAGGTCTTCGCCGACTCGGTGGAAAACCACCACACCAGCGCAACCAGTACCGGAAACACCGCCAGGCACATCAGGCCAAGCCGAAAGTCCAGCACCACCAACAGGATTGCCGTACCGATCAATGTCAGCACCGCAGTCACCAGACTGTCGAGGCCGGTCTCCAGCATCTCCTGGATCGCCTCGATGTCATTGGTCGAACGACTCACCACACGGCCGGAGGTGTAGCGGTCATGGAACGCGACGTCAAGGGACTGGAAGTGCCGGAACAGCCGGCGCCGAAGTTCCAGCAGCACCCGCTGGCCGATCCGGCCCGAGGTCCGCAGGAAGAACATCCGACTGGCGCCCTGAACCATCGCCAGCGCACACAGCGCCGCCACCACCATGATCAACTCGGTCGCCGGCCCGCCAACCATCAGCGGCGGTACTGCGCGATCGATTCCTCGCTGCACCAGCAACGGAACCGATAGTCGGGCAACGTTTTCGACAATCACCACCACCGCGAGCAATCCGATCGCGGCGGAGTAGGGACGCAGCAACTCCGCGAGAAGTTGACGAGCCTCGCGTCGGCGCGGCAGCGCCTCGTCGATCGGAAGGTCAGAGTTCTGTTCCTCGAAGCGACCGCGCCACACCATCGACGTCGGCGTCCGCCGCGGGGGCATCGACGTCGGGGGCATCGACGGCGGGGGCATCGACGGCGGCGTGGCCGTCATCGGGTGCGCTCGGCGGCGATATACCCGATGGGCCGGCGGGTCGCGGCTTGCTGCCCGACGGCCTCCTCGTAGACATGATCGAGTTGCTGACGGTCAGCCTCGTCCTCCCATTCGGGACGTGGTTCGGTGCCGTCGTCGAGTTCGTCGTCAGCGGCCAGCAGATAGCGATAGCGCGGAACGGTGGCCAAAAGTTCCTCGTGGGTGCCGATGTGGGTGATGGTGCCGACTCCGTCAACGGTGTCGAGGAGCGCGACCTTGTCGGCCAGTAACACCGTCGATGCTCGATGTGCGACAACGATTCCGGTGACCGCGCCAAGTACCCGACTCAACGCTTCGGTGACCGCAGCCTCGGTGTGGACGTCGAGCGCGGACAGGGTGTCGTCGAGCACCAGAATGCTCGGCCGCGTCAGAATCGCCCTGGCCAGCGACAACCGTTGACGCTGTCCGCCGGACAGGCTCATCCCCTGCTCGCCGATGCGGGTCTGAAGTCCGAACGGCAGTTCGTAGACGAAGGTGGCGGCAGCTATCTCGATGGCACGATCGATTTCGGCGTCAGTGGCCGGATCCTCGCGGGAGCGGCCCAGGGTGAGGTTTTCCGCGACCGACATCGAGAAGAGGATCGGATCCTCGAACGCGACGGCCACCTGGCGACGGAGGGCGTCCAGCGACAGGTCGCGAACATCCACACCGCCGATCCGGATGTGTCCTTCGGTGACGTCGTAAAGCCGTGGCAGCAGGGCAGCCAGGACAGACTTGCCAGATCCGGTCGCACCGACGAGGGCGAGGGTCTGTCCCGGTTCCACGGTGACACTGACATGACGTAACACCCAGGCGTCCGTGGCCGCCCCGTCCGGAAACCGAAAACCCACATCATCGAATTCCAGCAGTGCGCCGCGCGGGGGTTCAGAACGCGGGCCGTCGGTGATCTCGATCTGCGCGTCGAAGATCTCGGCGATGCGATTGGCGGCGGTCATCGCCTCCTGGGTCATCGACAGCAGGAAACCCAGTGAGGCGATCGGCCACACCAGCGACAGCATCATCGTGATGAACGCAACCAGCGTGCCCAGGGTGATCAGCCCGCGCCCGG